>JAESFL010000253.1_pt1 | contig 45620 bp, 44 predicted proteins | sample 9269401 | NCBI WGS metagenome assembly JAESFL01 (sample SAMN14506025, study PRJNA617098) | algae metagenome | isolation source: Gloeocapsa sp. UFS-A4-WI-NPMV-4B04 and co-occurring heterotrophs from desert... | place: USA: Utah | collected 2006-10-01 | reverse complement strand
CCTCAGGCGACGGTTGAGCAACTCCGTCTTGATGCCGGCCTCGTAACTGTCTGCGGTCTCGGGACGGGTGGCTTGAGAAGCCTCGGCAAATGCGTCCAGGTCGACTCCAAAGGGCGCAAACCCGCCGATCTGATCGTTGAACCCGCCGGCTTTGAACCCGTGCGAATAAGTACCGTAAAAGAAGATGTCGTCCGTAGCCTTGTAGCTGAGGCTGACACGGTAGGTCGGTTCGTTGGCCGAGTCGCGGACGGTGACCACGCCTGCCGGGAAATCATAGACACTCGCATCCAGCGTTTCATCGATGCTGATCGTAGGGTCGAAACCGCCTCCGAGGGTCGGAATGAAGGCTTGCTGCCGACCCCGCCAAACCTTTTTCTCCCAGGTGTAGCGCGCGCCTGCCGTGAGGCTGAGCTTGTCGCTGAACTTGTAAGTCCCCTCCGCGAACACCGCCGTGGAACGCGCCTTTTGAGCGTTGCAAAGGATGAAAGGCGTGTTGTTCCAAGCTCCGAATGGGAGCGGTCCCTGCGCCAGATCGAGGAAGCCCAGGATCTGAGTGACGCAGAAATCGACCGTGTCGCGCTGGAAGAAAGCCCCCGCTACGAAGTCGAAGGGTCCATTCAGGTCGCTCGCGAACCGGAGCTCCTGCTGGTAGGTCTTCCGATCGTCGTCGCGGCTTGCATCGAACAGCGACAGCACTTCGCCATCGGCCGCGACGGGAGCTTGGCCGGTATAGGTGTTCGGGAGACGGGACCGCTGAAAGCGATAGCCCGAAATCGACGACAACGTGCCCATCCCGAGATCGAGATCCGCGTTCAGGTAGACGCCGTCGACGTTGATCCGCTGGCCGCGCCCCATGAACAGCAAGGCATCGTTGCGGTTGCTGATGCCGGCATTCTTGAGGGGGTCCGGATCGGCAGGATTGGACGCGCCTACGCCGAGCAGGTGGAACAGGAAGCCCGGCGAGGCCGGCGTTTCGCTGACCGTTGGTATGCTTTCGGAATTGTCGCGTAAATATTCGTACTGCAGAAGTGCGCTGAAGTTCGCGGTAGGCTCCCAAAGCAATTTGGCCCGCATGTTGAACACGTCCGTGCCGCCGAGGGGTGAGCCATCGCCGCATCCCTGGCGGCCGGCGAACTTGGATGGCGCGAACGCCACCACCGGGCCGTAGCAAGCACCGTTCTCATAATAGCCTTTGGATTTTTCGTACCCCGCCACGATACGGGCGGCGAGTGTGTCGCCAAGGATCGGGATGTTGAGGGCGCCCTGCACCTGCCTCGAGCCGAAGCTGCCGTACAAGCCGCGAAGCTCCGCCCCGACCTCGCCGAGGATGGGCCGCTTCGTCCGCACCGTCACGGCCCCGCCTGTCGTGTTCTTCCCGAACAAGGTGCCCTGCGGCCCGCGCAAGACTTCGACCTGCGCGACATCGAAAGTATCGAGCAGCTGCGTCTGCACGCTGGGAACGACAAAGTCGTCGACCAGTACTGCGACGGGGGGCTCGAAATAGACGATGATCGTGTTCTGGCCCACGCCCCGCATCGCAAAGGAGGCCGCATTGAAGCCGGTGATCGTCGCTGCCGAGAAGTTCGGCACGAAGATCGACAGGTCGCCGATGTCGCGGGGCGTCGATTGTTCGATCAGGCTTTCGTCGATGGCGGTCACGGCAATCGGCGTTTCTTGAAGGTTCGTGTCGCGCCGCGTTGCGGTGACGACGATCTCCTGCAGGCCCTGCTGCGCAGCGCCCGGCTGATCTTGCTCGGTAAGCTCTTGATTTACCTGGTCGGGCGGCAGCTGCGGCTGCTCCGCCGGCGGCGTCTGCGCATTGGCGGCAGTGCCCGCCAGAAACAATCCTACGATAGCGGTTGTGCTCAAGAGCCTGGTCATGCGCATCTCTTTCTCCCCTTTGCCGCTCGGGGGCAGTCTCCACGGCGCCCCTCGATACGGCAACGATACAAGGCTGCCACACAACCAATCAACAATCAATCATGACTGTTTTTATGTTTATGATTTTTATGCGGACCGCTGACCCTGGGCGAATCTTGGCGGCCCTTGCCAAACAGTCATGATTGTTTTTAAGAGTTTAGAAAATCGGGAGAGTCGGCCATGGGATTTGAGTTCGAAGGCTGGGAAATTCACACCGGAACGCCCCACCCGTTCAACAGTCGAGCGCCGCGGATCGACAACGGCGTCGAACGGCCCGACCCGCGGCGCTATTATGATCGTGAGTGGATGAAGACGGAATGGGACCGCGTCTGGACGCGAACCTGGCTGCTCGCTGCCGTTGTTTCAGACCTGAAGGAGCCCGGCGATTTCGTTCGGTTCGAGATCGCCGCCGAATCCTTCATCATCGTCCGCGGCGACGACGGCGGCCTCAAGGCTCATTACAATGTCTGCCCGCACCGCGGCAGCCAGTTGGTGTTCGACGATCTCGGATCGCTATCGCGGTTCACCTGCCCCTTCCACAGCTGGAAGTTCGGCCTCGACGGGAAAAACGAGGAGGTCACCGACGAATATACGTTCGATCCGAACGTTCTTTGCCATGGCACCGATCTCACCTCGGTGCGCTGCGAGGAGGTGGCCGGTCTCGTCTTCATCTCGATGAGCGACGATGTGCCGCCGCTGCGCGAGTGGCTCGGCGACGTCGCCGACCACCTCGAGTTGTACGACATGGCTTCGATGAACGTCATCCACCACAAGCAGTCGGGCTGGGGGGCGAACTGGAAAGGCGGCGTCGATGCCTTTTACGAGGTCTACCATCTCCACTCGGTGCACCCGCAGACCCAGTGCGTGATGGACGATCGCACGCAAGTCGATCTCTATCCCAACGGGATGAGCCGGCAGTTCGTGCCGTTCGCACAGCCCTCGCCGCGCTTCCCCGACCAGGAATCGGTGAATGAAGGCATCAAGATGATGCTTCGCGATGCCGGGATCGACCCGGACAGCTTTTCCGGCACCGCTCGGGAGACGCGGGCAGCGATCCAGGCGGCCAAGCGGGAGCGCGCGAAGAAATATGGACTGGACTATGACAAGTTCAGCGACACCCAGTTGAGCGACTCCACCATCTACGGCGTGTTTCCGAACGTTCAGATCGGATGCCATCCTGAGGCGGTGTTCCTCCATCGCTTCCTGCCGCACCCGGACGATCCGGAACAGTTCACCTACGACAACATCATTTTGTTCAAGCATGTGGACGCGCCGAACTACCGCGCCCCTGCCTGGATGGGGCTTGCCGACGATGTCGACACGACGGGCGCCGTACGCCCGGACGTCGAGCGGGTGCCGCTTGGCGTGGCGCCAGAGCTCGGCGAGGTGCTTGACCAGGATTCAGAGCTTCTGCCGATCGTACAGAAGGGCGCCCGCTCCCGAGGCTTCAAAGGTCCTTTGTGGAGTTACCAGGAAGGCCGGCTTCGTCATTTCCACAAGGAACTCGACCGTTATATTTCGGGCGATAAATAGGAGCTGCCATGAGCCACACTTTCCTATCGCGCTTCATGGTCAAGCCGGATCGAGAGGCCGAGTTCGTCTCGCTGATCCCGCAAATGGAAGCGAACTCGGCTGAGGAAGCGGGCACGCTCGGCTATAAATTCTACCGCCTGGAGACGCCTCATCAATATGCCGTCTTCGAAAGCTTCGTCGACGCGGCGGCGGACGAGGCCCACCAGGCCAACGACAGGAACAAGCCGATCATCGAGCGGATCATTCAGTGCCTGGACGGCGGCTACGTGCGGGAATATCTGCTCCCGATCGAATCCAAATGAGCGTCGGCAAAAGCTTCATCGCCAAGCTGGCGGTGATGCCGGCGAAGCGCAACGAGTTCATCGCGCTCCAGACCGAGCTCAAGGCACTGGTATTCCAACATGAGCCGGACGCGCTGGTCTATGAGTTGCTGCAGTCGGACGAGGACGAGAACCTCTTCTTCTGCGTCGCGACGTTCAGGGACCAGGCCGCGTTCGACAAGCATATGAGCATCGACTTTCACGAGCGGCTGGTTCCGCCGATCCTCGGATGCCTGGCCTCCGACATGGAGCTGACCCTGCTGAAATCGTTGTCCTGAGCGGGCTGCCGCCGGCCGGCCTGCCGGCACGGGTCAGAAGATTTCCCGAATCAGTTCGCGGCCGTCCCAATCGTCCGCCGCCTCCCGGACGGCGCTGAAAAGAGCGCGGATCGTCTCGCTGTCCGGGATCAGCTCCACCATGTGCCCAACGGCCTTGTGCGTATCGACATAGGCGAAGCGGGAGTCGCCGAATATGCCGTCTCCGCCGACCTCGAAGCCCATCGCACCGTAGCGCGCAACCTCGGCCGCCACATCGGGAACGATGAAGGCGAGATGGTGGAAACCTTCCTCACCGCGGCCGTACATGTCGCGATACACCGAGGGCGTGTCGTCATGCTGCTCGATCAGCTCGATCTGGACGTTGCCGGCCTGCGCCAGCGCAAAGGAAAAATCGGTCGGGGCACGTACGCCGCGGTGGCGAAGATCCGTCACTTCAATGTGTCTTCCCACCAAGAACGGCCCGGCCCCGAGCGTGCTTGCGAACCTGGCGGCGGCCGCGTCGAGATCCGTGACCACCCAACCCATTTGAACGATGCCGCCGGGTGAAATCATGGTCGCTCCGAAGGTGAGAGAGAAGAAAGGGAATCAGGGAGAAATCGTCAAACCGTTGTCGATCACCATTTCGGTGCCGGTAATGAAGCGGGAAGCGTCGGAAGCGAGGAAGAGGACGAGATTGGCGACGTCTCGCGGGTGACCGATGGCACCGGCCGGCAAGACTCCCTCCGGTATCTCCTGCTCCTCCCCGGGCCGGCCCATTGCCGATTGTATCATCGGGGTTTCGATCGAGGCTGGATGGATGGAGTTGCAGCGGATGCCGTATCCCTTTTCCTGGCAGTGGATGGCCAGCGACTTGGTCATCGACCGAACCGCGCCTTTTGCCGCGGAGTAAGCGAAGAAAGGTGGATAGCCGAGGTGACTCGCCGTGGAAGACATGTTGATGATGGATCCGCCGCCGGACCGCGCCATCAGGGGGATGCCATGCTTGCAGCCGAGGAAGACACCTTCGGTCATCACGGCGTTGACGCGGCGGAACTGCTCGAGTGTCGTCTCCTCCGGATCCGCAACGAGGACCACGCCGGCATTGTTGACGAGGATGTGGAGCCCTCCGAAGCGCTCCTCCACTTGCATCAAGACCTTCAGCCAATCCTCCTCGGAAGCAACGTCGTGCCTGAGCGCCATAGCGGCCCCGCCGATTTCGCCCGCGACCCGTTGGGCGGCGTCGAGGTTGATGTCGGTGACGGCGACCTTTGCACCTTCTTCGGCAAGACGGCGGCAATCGGCAGCGCCAAGCCCGGAACCGCCTCCAGTGACCAAGGCGACCTTCCCTTCGACCTGTCCCATGAAGGTTTTTCTCCCCTGTACTTGCGCTTTGGACCCCATTAGCCCCATCTCCCACTGGCTTGTCAAAGCGAAAACAGTCATGACTGTTTGTTGTTTTAAGGCGGGATCATGTTAGAAACCAGGTCGGGCCTCGATTCGACTCCTCAGGCGGTAAGGAGCGCCAACACCCGCGCGCGTCTCCTGGAAGCGACGATTCGTTGCCTGGTGCGACATGGCTATTCGGGAACCACTACTCCGAAGGTGGCGATCGAGGCCGGTCTTTCGCGCGGCGCCATGCTGCACCATTTCCCGACGGGCAGCAGCCTGATGCAGGCGACCGTCGCGGAGCTGAACGAGAAGCGCCTGCGGGCGTTTCGTCGTGCCGTCGACAACCGCCGGGAGGACGTGCGGACGCTGGTTCGAACCTATTGGAAGCAATTGCTAAGCCCGACCTTCACCGCCTTCCTTGAGCTTGCAATCGCCGCCCGCACGGACAAGGCATTGGCTCAGATCGTGGAGCCGGCGCAGATCGAATTTCGCAAGCGCTGGCACGATCTGGCAATCGAGCTATTCCCCGAGTGGCAGCGCAACCGCGATCGCTTCAGGCTGGCCCTGGCGCTTGCTCAAAACACGCTGGAAGGGATGGCCATCAACCGGCTGATCCACGGCTGCGACGAGGACGTGATCGAGCCGGTGCTCAACAGTCTGGAGGCTCAGATCCTGTCGCTAAGGCCGGACGGTTAGGCCAGCGCCACAAAAACAGTCATTGGTGATTGTTTATGGCGCCAGCTTTGCTACGTTGATGCAGCCGAGGCAGAGGGTCAGAGGCATTTCGGGTTGAGGAGCAATATGGCCGACGCCAAGGCGACTGGACATGTCCGGCCCGACGTGAACGATCCGTCCCGTCCGAGGCGCGGGGTAACGGAAGCGGATCTCGCCACCCGCCCAACCGTCTTCCGGCCCGACCTTCTCGCAGGCCAGACGATTCTCGTCAGCGGCGGTGGCAGCGGCATGGGAAAGGCCGCGGCTTTCCTTGCCGCTCGACTGGGCGCGAACGTGGCGATTTGCGGGCGCAAGCAGGACAAACTCGACGCAACCCGCGCTGCGATCGAAGCTATCACCGGCCGCCAAATCTTCAGCGCTGCAATGACGATCCGCGACCCGGATAGCGTGGAGAAGTTGATCGCCGACGTGCATGACCGGTTCGGCGGGATCGACACATTGGTCAATAATGCCGGCGGACAATTTCCCCAGGATGCGATCGATTTCAGCCGCAAGGGCTGGCTTGCCGTGATCGACACCAACCTCAACGGCAGCTGGTGGATGATGCAGGAAGCCGCCAAGGTCTGGCGCGACACGGGCAAGCCCGGCAATATCATCAACATCGTCGCCAACGTTGAACGCGGCATGCCCCAGGCGGCACATACCTGCGCCGCACGGGCGGGCGTAATCTACCTTTCGAAGACGCTCGCGACCGAATGGGCTCCGCACCGGATCCGGGTGAATTGCATCGGCCCGGGCGTCATCGAGACAGAGGGCTTCGCCGTCTACCCGGAGGAAGCGCTGAAGCGCTTCCACAACGCCAACCCGATGAAGATGCGCGGCGATGCGTGGGACGTGGCGGAGGCGATCGGCTATCTTGCTTCCCCGGCGGCGCGGTTCATCAACGGCGATCTCATCATCGTCGACGGCGGCCAAGCCCAATGGGGCGTGATCTGGCCGGGAGGAAGGCCCGATTATTTCGCCGAAGAGTCCCTGCCCGACCAGACCCAAGGCGCTTGAAGGAGGTGTTTCAGCCGACGGGAGCGAACGCCAGATCGAGCCGTTTCAGCCCGCGAAGCAATATGCTGGTCCGATGCTGGAAGTCGTTTCCTTCGGCAAACTTCCAGCCGCTGAGCCTGGTCAGCAGCCGCTCGAACCCGATGCTCATTTCGCGGCGGGCCAGCGCCGCGCCGATGCAGAAGTGGATGCCGTAGCCAAAGGCGACGTGCCGCTTCATGTTGGGGCGATCGATGCGAAGCTCCCCGCCATCCACGAATACGGCTTCATCGCGATTGGCGGCGCCGAACCTTAGCAGCACCAGAGCGCCCTTTTCGATCTCGACGCCGCCGAGGTGCGTGTCACGAGTCGCCACTCGCCACATCGATTGGACCGGCGTGTGCAGGCGGATGATCTCTTCAATCGCCTGCGCGCGCGCTTCGGGGTCGGAGCGGATCTGCTCGATGAGTTCGGGGCGCTCGACGAGATAAACCATGCCTTCGACCAGCGAACTCGCCGTTGTTTCGTTGCCGGCGACGAGAAGCTGCTGGATGATCTGAAGGATCTCGGCAATTTCGAGCGGTGTATGATCCCCCTCCTCCTCCAGCGTCGCATTGGCGATCTCGGAAATAATGTCGTCCGTGGGATGCGCGCGCTTACGTGCGATGATCGCCGCGAAATAATGCTGATATTCGACGATCTTCCGTGCGGCCGCGACTTCCTCATCCTCCGTCGCCACCTGCGAATATTGCGCGGCGAATGCGTTGTTGAAGCCGATCGCGAGATCGAGATCCGATTCCGGCACGCCCAGCTGACGCAGAATGATCAGGAGCGGCAGCGGCTGCGCGAACTCGCTGAGGAACTCGCATGCACCGCGCTCCGCAAACCGGTCGATGAGGCGGTCCACCGTCCCGGCAATCTCATCGCTCATCGCGTTGACGCGCTTCATCGTGAAGGCTTTGTTCACGAGCTTGCGGCTGCGCGTGTGGATCGGCGGATCGGCGGTGTGCAGGGTCTGAACCCGCTCATAGCCCTCCGCCATCACCGCACGAACGCGTTCGGATGTGGCCGCCTTGCCGTGCAGGGCATGACTGATCACGTTGGAGAAAGTCTCGGGATCCGACGCGACCTGAGTGACAAGGTCGAGCGAAGAGACCTGGTAGATGCCGCTCGGCTCGTGCCGTAGCACGGGCGCGTGTTCGCGCAATTGCCTGAAGAATTCCCAAGGACATTCCAGTACGTCCTGCCCGTATATGTTGACCCTCGCCAGCTCTGCCTGCCTTTGATTCAGCATCTTCATCTCCCCTCCCGATGGTTGCAGCGGCTATTGCGGGCTGGCACACATCCGGAGATGATCGCCGGAACAGTTCTGCCCCGATGGGCCAGCCCGTGACGGAAGCGCGCGCGAGCGGCCGCGCCTGGTATCTCATCTTCGTGCTGACAATGGCTTACACGGTCAGCTTCATCGACCGGCAGGTGCTCAATCTTCTGGTGGAGCCGATCAAGGCCGAATATGGCCTTAGCGACACCAGGCTCAGCCTTCTCCAGGGACTGGCCTTCACCGTATCCTATATCGTCATGAGTCCGATTTTCGGACGCCTCGCGGATGTAGGCAATCGCCGCAATATCCTGGCGCTCGGGATCGCGCTTTGGAGCATCGGCACCCTCTTCTGCGGCCTCGCCCGATCCTACACCCAGCTGTTCATCGCGCGTCTGAGCGTCGGAGGCGCGGAAGCGTGCCTCACCCCGGCGGCCTGGTCGATCATCCCGGACAGCGTCCCGGCACCAATGCTGCCCCGCGCCTTCAGCATCTATTTCATGGGTCCCTATCTCGGCGGCGGGCTTGCCCTGATATTCGGCGGCATCCTGCTGCAAAGCGCAGGCGGCTGGGACCTTTCCGGCGTGCCGATCCTCAGCGGCCTCGCGCCATGGCAATTGGTATTCGTGATCGTCAGCCTGCCCGGGCTCCTGATTGCCCTTCTGCTGGTTTTCGTCCGGGAGCCGGCGCGGCAGGGATCGAGCGCGAATGAGCAGGCGACGATGAGCCTCCGCGAGGTCTTGGCCATCTTCGTCGCGCGCCGCGGCTTCTACGCCAATTTCTATCTGGGTATGTCCGCCCTGATCATCGCCCTCTATGCTTTTCCTGCGTGGATCCCCACCGTACTGATCCGCGCCTACGGAGCCTCCCCCGGCGACGTCGGCATTCAATATGGAAGCCTGGTGCTGGTGACCGGATCGGTGGGCGTGCTGACAGGTCCTTGGATCGCGAAGCTCTTCCGCCTCGACACGGAGGTCAAGGGGTTGCTGCTCATCCCGATCCTGTCCTCCGGCCTCCTGATCCTCACCTGTATGATGCTGCCGCTGGCGAGCAGCTACCAAGCCGCGCTTGCCGTCGCCGGGATTGCGGGCATGCTCTACAGCCTGCCGCAGGCACTCGGCGCTTCCGCGCTTCAGCTCGCGACCCCAAGCGGAATGCGCGGCATCGCTTCGGCCGTTTATGTTTTCGCGGTCAGCATTGTGGGATTGGGCGGCGCGCCGACGATCGTTGCGTTGATCACCGACCAAATATTCGGCGACGAGAAAAGGGTGGGAGAATCGCTGGCAATCACATGCGGGGTTGCCGGCCTGCTCGCGGTGATCTTCCTGTGGCGGAGCCGTCGGGCTTACATGCTGGCGCCTGGCGAGATTTGAACGCAAGGCTTGCCGCTACGCCAGAGCGTGCTTCGGCTGCCGTGTCGACGCACCTGAACGGCTCCCGTTCTCCTGTTCGATCATCTTGCGGGTGAGACGGCGCATGTGGAGGAGCGCGGCGTCGCTTCGGATCACCTGCATGTGGGCGTCGGGATCGATGTTGCGGGCCTGCGCCTCGATCATCACCTTGTCTTCTAGGAATGCGGTTTCGAAGCGTTCCGCCAGCGTTCGGGTCAACGCCTCGTCGCCCAACGCGAACCTCCGCCTCAAATTATAGAAATAATGGGTGCTGTTCTCCGTCTCGGGCGTGAGGACGTGGAGAATGCAATGCCGCAGGGTATTGGCCAGCCTGGGATATTCGGCACTGACGCCGGCGGCGTGCGAGGCCACTTCTCTACCGCTGGCGGTATCGACGGCGGCCTCGACGAGGATGACGCCTTCTCCGGCCGGCGCCGACCCGGCTTCGATGACTGCCACATTGCCCTTCGCGAAGGCGGTGGCGACGAACCACCGATCGATCGGGCCGGTGAAGGGAGCGATGCCCTCATAATGCGGCGGCAAAGGCTCGTTGGGGTGCCAATTGGTGAGCCGCAAGCCCCAGGGAAACCGCTCCAACTCCGGAGGGATGGTGGCCGCGGCGTCGCTGCTGGCGAGCGTTTGACCGTGAACAAAGGCGACATGGGAAAGATCGAGGATGTTGTCGCGGACCAATTCGAAATTCGCCTCGTAATGCATATAGGCTGGCTCACCGGTCCAATCGGGCGAGAAGAGCCAGTCAAAGTCGGGGACCTCATCAGGGTCGGCCAAGGCGGCCTCGCCCATCCAGATCCAGATGAGGCCGGTCCGTTCCACGACGGGAAAGGACCGCACTCGAAGATTGGATGGGATGCCCGATTGGCACGGCGCCTCTACGCATGCGCCCCGGCTGTCGAAGCGAAGGCCGTGATACATGCAGCGGAGGGTGTCGCCCTCCTGCCGCCCCTTCGAAAGCGGCGCCATCCGGTGCGAGCAGCGGTCCAGGAGCGCCACCAGCTCGCCGGCTCCGGTGCGCCATAACACGACCGGCTCGTCGAGGAGCCTGCGCGCCAGCGGCGCGCCGGCGGCGATCTCCCCGCTATGGCCTGCAAGGTACCAGCAGTTCCTTATGAACATCCCGATACTCCCAACCGCCCGCCTCACGAGCTGAAGTCGATTTCCCCCGAAACTATACCCCGTGTGAAATCAGGCAAGCAGCTTATTTCCCAGTCAGGCCGCGCCGCGAGACTTTTGGTAGGCGATCCAACTTGGCAGGCTTTCGGGGAAATCCACCTCCCGCGGCTCGCCGTAGGCGTGGTTCCGGTTCCGCGACAGCAAAGCGGTCGGATAGGCCTCGGCTGGGACGTAATAAAGAAAACGGATGAGGCGGTCGGCGATCTTCCAACCATCGGGCGTGTTGCGATAGACGTCCTCGCAATGCGTGGCGGCGATCATGACCTGGCCGTTGCGCGCCACTTCGGCATGGCCTGAGACGCGGCCGGTGGCTTCTTCGCTTCCGTCCCCCATGAAGTCGATCTGATGATCATGCGTCACGTGATGCCCAGGGCCGAGCGCGTCGAAGCGGCCAAGGTAAAGCTCGATGAGGGCGCTGGTCCCGGTCGCGTTCATGGCGCCGTCGGCGGACCTGACGGTGGCATCGGAGCAGAATAAGGAACCGATGAGATCCACTTCCCGCCGGTCGAGGTAAAAGCAATAGCGGGCGGCGAGCTGCCGAATTTGCGACTCCGCCTCCAGCCTCGCGATGCGGTCCTCGAGCGTCATCGTCTCTCTCCTCAGCGGCTCACCGGCGCCCGTTGACAGGCTCCGTATAAAACATGCATGATTGTTTTTTCTATTGCCCATGACGAAGAGTCAAGGCTGGCGATCGGCACTTCAGGAGTTCCGCCATGGCTGCCAAAGATCCGAACGTGGTGGCGATCACCGGCGCGGCGAGCGGGCTCGGCGAAGCGGCGGCACGCCGCTTCGCCGCCGACGGCGCCCGCGTGTTCGTTGGCGACATTCAGGTGGAGCGAGGCACGGCGCTAGCCGCGGAAATCGGAGGCGATTTCGTCCGCTGCGACGTCACCGACGAAGGAGATGTGGAAGCGCTGATCGCGGCGGCAGTCGAGCGGCATGGGCGGCTCGACTGCATGATCAACAATGCGGGACAGCTCGGCGCGCTTGGCAGCGTGACGGAGATCTCGGCACCGGCCTGGGACCGCACGATCGCGGTCCTGCTCACCAGCGTGTTCTACGGCATGAAGCATGCGGGCAAGATCATGCGCGAACAGCGCGACGGCTGCATCCTTTCCACGGCGAGCGTCGCGGGCCTCGCCGCCTTGGGCCCGCACGCTTATACCGCGGCTAAGCATGGCGTCGTCGGGCTGACGCTCTCCGTCGCTTCCGAGCTCGCGGAATATGGCGTTCGAGTGAATGCCGTCGCCCCTGGCAACGTGCCGACGCGGATGACGGAGCTGGCTTATGGAGACGCCGAGGCGATGCTGCGCGCGGCCGAAGCGCGCAACCCGCTGAAGCGCGTGGTGAGCGCCGAAGAGATTGCCGGCGCGCTGGCCTATCTTGCCGGACCGGAAGGTCGCAACATCACGGCGCAGGTGCTCGCCCTCGATGCCGGGCTCACGGCCTGCCGATTGGATGCTTCTTATTATGGGAAACCGGCTTCCTACTTCGACGCCTTCGGGAACAAGCCGGAGAGCCGGTGAGGCGCTGCCTCAGGGCATGAAGAACCCGCCATTGATGTCCAATATGGCGCCGGTGACGAAACCGGCCTCGGGGGATACGAGATACTCCACGCCCGCCGCGATATCGCCCGGCACTCCAAAACGCCCGGCAGGTATCTGCGCCAGATAGGTGTCGGTATCGCCGAAGCTGCGGCTTTGCTCGGTATCGACGCGTCCAGGGGCGATGCAATTTGCCGTGATGCCGTGCCTGCCGACTTGGCCTGCGAGGATGCGGGTGAAGCCGATCAGACCGGCTTTGGTCGCGGCATAATGCGCGCCGGAGAGCAGCGATCGGGTGCGGCCGCCTTGGGAGGAGAAGTTGACGATCCGGCCCCACTTGCCGCGCTTCATGAGCGGAAGTGCCGCCCGGCACATGAGGAAGGTGCCGGTCAGATTGACGGCGAGCACCCTGTCCCATTCCGCAATGTCGATGTCCTCGAGATCGAGCGAGCGTCCGCCATGGCTCGGACTGATGCCGGCATTGTTGATGAGGATTTCGAGCCGCCCTTCCTGCGCCTCCATGAACCGGATCGCCGCCTCCGTAGACACTGCCGATGCGACATCTCCCTCGAAAGCGCTGACCTCGCCGCCAGTGGCGGCAATGGCCCGCCGGGCAGCCTCGAGGGCAGTGGGATCAAGATCGAACAGCACGACGTGATGGCCTAGACCGGCAAGCCGCTCAGCGACCCCGCGGCCGATGCCCTGAGCGGCCCCCGTGACCATTGCAACGCGCTTTTCCGCCATATCCATTCTTCCTTATTGCCGACCGGTCCAGACATTCATGCAGCGGCGCAAGCGGTCCGCCACGGCCTTCGCCCGCTCGACTGGATCCCGATAATCCGCTTCGACCTGCAGGGAGCGGGTCTCGTCGCTGATCGGAATGCCGGGCGGGAGCGCGGCGACATAATCGGCCAGCGGGAGGATGCCCTCGCCGAGTGGGCGTCGGTGGAACCGCGCTTCCCAAAGCAGGTCCTCCGGCCTTGCCCGCGCGGGTGCCGGGCCGGCGTCGCAGATTTGGGCAAACCGGATCCGCTCCGGCGGCAGCTTGAGAAGGTCCGAAGGCTGACCGCCCGATCGGCTGAGATGGATGGGATCGGGCAAGATGCCGATCGAAGGACCGGCTGCCGACACTATCTCCAAAGCGGCCTCCGCACTCGCGACGGCGGAGAAAGGCGCAAATTCCAGCACGATGCCGGTGCCGGCCATGGCGGCATACTCGGCGAGAGCGGCCAGAGATGCCGCCGTCGCCGCTTTGTCGGGGGTGAGGCTGACGGCGATCACGTGGCTGACGCCGATCTCGCCGGCAATGTCGATGAGCTTCAGCTGATCCTCCTCCGCCTCACCCCCGCTGATGCGGATGACCTCGGCGTCCAGCGGCGCAACGCCGGTAGCATCGAAGGCTTTGCGGATCTGGCGGGTCCTAGCGGCATTCCAGATGGCGGGATCGATCCAGATGCCCGCCATGTCGAAGCCGGCACGAGCGGCGGCATGGACGATTTCGTGGGGCCCCAGTTCCCGCAGAACCTGAGCCTCGATCGCCAAAGGGTTCATACTCGACCCTTCAAAGGCTTGTTGAGCCGCTGGGCGGAGGATATTGAAATTATCGGAAAGTCAGGAAGGTAACGCACATGGCCTCGGTACTGCCCAAGGACAGTATGAAGAGACGGTCGGTGGTGACCGGCGTCACGCGGATCAAGATCATGGAGGCGGCGGAACGGCTGTTCGCCGAGCGGGGCATCGACGCCGTGGCGCTTCGCGAGATTGCGGTGGCGGCCGATCAGGCCAACAACACCGCTGTTCAATATCATTTCGGAACCAAGGAACGGCTGGTTTACGAGATTTTCAAATACCGAACGAACATGTTCGAAGCGCACCGCGCAGCGATGCTGGAGCGGGCGGAGCGGGCTGGACGCCTGATGGACGCACGAGTGCTTCTGGAGATATTGTGCCTGCCTCACCTTTCCATTTCGGATGAGAGCGGCGCCCATCCTTATTCCGCGTTTCTCGCGCAGTATCTGACGCGCTCCCGCGCGGACGACATCCGCCACCCTTATGACGATCCCGAAGTGCTCATGCCGGCCCTGCGGCGGGTCCGCCAGCTGATCGTGGAACGCGTCCATTATGTTCCCCCCCGCCTTCTCCGGCTAAGGGTGTCGTTGTGCAAATTGATGTTCCTGAACATGCTGATGCGCCGCGACAGCGGATTTCCTCGCATCGATGAGGACATATCGCTCCGCAGGCTGGTCGACGATACGCTCGTACAAATGACGGCTGCGCTGACGGCCCCTCACGACGACGGCACGAGAGTGTTCGACGACGTGATCGGATCCGGCATTGTCAGCCCCGCGCCATCATCAAACGATATGTTTTGAGCGTTCGCCAAAGGAAAAAGGCGCACAGGATCGATGCTCCCGCACAGGTGAGCATGAGGGCGTCCCCCACCCTCCCTTCGTCTTGAAAGACATAATTGGTGAGCAGTGCAACGATCGTCGGGGCCGCGCCGAGACCGACGACGCTGACGACAAACACGTAAAGGGCGGAAGCAACGCCGCGCATCCGATTGGGCGTCACGATCTGAAGCGCCGACGATGCCAGGGCTTGCGGCAGACTATAGGTAAAGCTCGCCACTGTCGCCACCGCCAGCGTCTCGGCATAGCTGTCGGCCAAGCCCAAACCGAGCGACACGAGGGCGAGCGCCAACGCGACGCCGAAAGGCACAAGCAATAATGCGTCCTTGCGGCCTCGGCGCTCAATCGCGCGGGCGAGCCACGGCCCGGTGAGCACGCCAAGCGATCCCGTGATCAGAACGATCGTGCCATATTGGACGCCGACCTGGCTTGCTGAAACGCCGAACTCACGCATCAACAATGTCGGCATCCAAGCCGGGTAAGCGTAAAGCGATATGATCAGGCACGGCATGCCGAGGTAGAAGTTGCCGTAAAAGCCGCGCCATTGGACGAAAAAGCTCCACACGTCGGAGAGTGCCATCTTCCCCTGTTCTTCGACGACCTTGCTTTCGCGGCGGGCCGGCTCCCGTACCAGCAACAGCAACAATGCCACAATGACGCCCGGCGCCCCAACCAGCAGGAAAACCAGCTGCCAGGGCTTCAAGGCACCGAACAGCGGCACCGCATCGAGGTCCCAATGAGCCGCGGCGTCAAGCAGCAGGCCGCCGAAAATCAGCGCAAGGCCCCCGCCGAGATAGGGACCCATCATGAAGATGCTGAAGGCGACCGGTATCATCCGCGCCGGAAAGCTGTCCGCGATCATCGACCAAGCCGACGGCGTCAGCGATGCTTCCGCTCCACCAACGGCGAAACGGGCGATAAAGAGCTGCCAATAAGAGCGCGCCAAGCCGCAGAAGCTGGTCGCGAGGCTCCAGATTCCGATCCCGGCAACCAAGGTATTTCGCCTGCTGCCGACGTCGGCGAGGCGGCCGAACAGGGGACTGAACAAGATATAGGCCGCGGTGAACGCGACGCCCTGCAAAAGACTGAGTCGAGTGTCGTTGAGGGCGAACTCTTGCTTGAGCGGTTGAACGAGCAGGTTCAGGATCTGACGATCCACGAAGCTGACGGTGTAGGCAAGGGTCAGAACGCCGAGCAAATACCAGGCAGCGCGGCTGGGCCGCTCTTCGACACCGTCGGCAGCTCCATGGTCAGGAGCTGAGATCACGCAGTTTCCTTGCGCGCAGCGGCAACGTCGATTTTCCGGACCGGCCGAAAATCTTCCCGCAGCTTGAACTTCTGCACTTTGGTCGAACTCATCGGCCACTCATCGACGAAGCGAACGTAACGCGGAATTTTGTAACTCGCGATCTTGCCGACGCAGTATCGAACCACCTCCTCTTCACTCATCGAGACGCCTGGGTTCAGCTCAACGAAGGCCGCGGCGACTTCCATCAGCCGCTCGTCGGGGACGCCAATGACTTGCGCCATCCTGATGCCGGGATGCGTCATCAAGAAGCTTTCCAGTTCGATCGCAGCCACATTCTCGCCGCCGATCTTCAACATATCCTTGAGACGACCATCGTAGATCAGGCGTCCGCCGGGGCCGATCCGGCCGAGGTCCCCGGTATGGAGCCAACCGTCGGGAGTGATGGCCTCCGCCGTGCTCTCCTCATCGTCATAATAGCCCGCGAAGATGCCGAAGCCGCGCAGGCAGATCTCCCCTTGCACGCCATCCGGCACCGGCACGCCATCCTCATCGGCAATATAGGCTTCCATGCCCTCAAACAGGGCCCCGTTCGTCTCGTATAGCAGCTCTTCGGGGTCATCGAGGGAACTGTAGCAGGGAACCCCCGTCGCCTCGGTAAGGCCATAGCTGTTCACGGCGACGGCTCCGGGGAAGAGCTGCGCGTACCGCTTGAGCAGATCGGGGGGCCCGACGACGTGATTGATGCGCAGGTTCGACTGGTCGTACTGCTCGAATTCAGGATGGTTGATGAGCGAGGAAATGATGGCGGGGAAACCTGCATAATGAACGGTGGGTCGTTCCTCGCGGAGCAGCTTCAAGGCAGGACCGGCATCGAAATGGCTCATCCCGATAAAGCAGGCCCCGGCAGCACGACAGGCGGCCATCGGCAGCATCGTTGACATGTGAAACAGAGGCAATGGATCCCACAGCCTGTCATCCGGACCAAGCCTGAACCGCTCCGCCACCGCATTGGCCGTCCGGTACAGCGACAGATGGGTCAGCATGCAGGCCTTGGGCCGAGCGGTCGTGCCGGAGCTGAAAATCATCATCCCGATGTCATCCGGGGAAACCGCCTTGGCTGCGCGGAAAACGTCGGCCTCCGAGGCCGCGCGCTTCTGCAGGTCGAGATAATCTTCGCTCGGCCAAGGCCCGGGTCGAGAGTCGCCGATTTCGATCACGCCTTCCAGGGCGGGGGCTTCCGGCACATGGATGAGCCCGGAGTTCGAGCCGGCGAGGACCGGGAATACATCCGTGAGGATGCTGCGATAGTCACAGTGGCGCCAGGCATGACCGCCGACGAAAAGGAAACGGAGCCGCGACTTGGGGACGACATAGGAAAGGTCGTCCGCACGGTAGCGGGCGTTGAGCAGGACCGCCCGCGCGCCGACCATGTTGATCGCGTAATAGAGGACGACGTAATCCCAGCAGTTCGGCATCAGGATGCCGATATTGTCGCCGGGCCGAACATCCATTCCCAGCAAGGATCGGGCACGTTCAACGACTTGGTCGAGCAAATCTCGGTAGGTCGCTCGCCGGCCATCCAGAAGAAGCGCCTCGCGCTCACCGAAGCGGCGCGCCGCTTCGATCAAGGTGCCGCCGACGGTCCGAGCGTCCAGATCGGCTTCCATTTTCGAGACGGCGGGCATCTTCCTCTTTTTCCAAATTGCGTCGCAAGAAGCGCAGCGGGCGCGATCCGCGAACCAGATTTATCCCGGAGGTGAAAGCTTCAGCTTGCGGGCAGCAAGCCGAGACTACGGAATTGCCGCCCTCGGCCTATTTCATGCGCCAAGTGACTTGCAGCTGCACGGTGCGGGGCATGGCAATGAACCCGACCTGGTCGGCGGTGCGTCCGGTCGGCGTGCCGGTGCGCGGGCCCGTGCCACTGGCGTCGGTAACGCCGGTGACGACGAACTGGTTGGTCAGGTTCTTGCCGATCAGCGCCACCTCCCAACGGTCATCTTCGTCATGGAGCCGGAGCCCTGCATCGATATTGATATATTCGGGCTGCCGCGACAGCGGACTGCCGAAAGCGGAGGCCAGGTAGCTCGAGCTGTAACGTGCATCGACGGACGCGCCGATCATTATTCCGCTGGCGATCGGGGTGTCGTAGATCGTCCCCAACGAGGCGGTCCAACGCGGCGCAACCGAAGTCGGAAGCCCGTTCAGATCCTGGCCCGGCGTGCCCGGCGCGAGGAGGTTCGGTACGCATCCGTCCGTCGATTTCTGGCCGCCGTAGCAGGGCGCGATCGACCCCTCGCCGTAGCGGGACTTGTTATAATTGGCCGTACCCCTCAAGCGGAAACCATCGATCGTGCGCGGCGCGAACTCGAAATCGGCTTCGATGCCCTTCGTATTGACGGTTCCGGCGTTGACCGAATTGTACGTCAGAAGCGCCGAATTGAGGTAGGTTACCTGAAGGTCGGTATATTTGAAGCTGTACGCTGCAAGGTTCACGCGAAGCTGCCGGTCGAGGAGCACGGCCTTGACGCCGGCCTCGAAGCCCTTCGCGCGCTCCGGCTCGAAGGTGAAGAAATCGGCTGGAGTTGCCGGGGTCAGGATCGAGCTGTTCGAAAAGCCGCCCGATTTGTAGGCGGTGCGATAAGCACCGTAGACCGTAAGGTCCGTTGTCGGCTTCCAAGTCAGGGTGGCCTCCGGTGACCAATTTGTGAAAGTCTGGTCCGCAGTCAGCCGCCTTGTGACGTCATAGGCGGTGCCCGCAAATCTCGGATTTGCGTAAGGCTGAAAGAAGTAGCTGTCTTTCGTTTCGTGGATGTAGCGCACGCCCGCCGTCGCCTCCACGGTCGGCACGACAGCCCAAATTGCCTGTCCATAAACCGAAAGCGTCTCGCCTTTGGTTTGCGAGTCTTTGGCATATTGAACATAGCGAAAGCCTTGCGGCGCTGCGCTATTCTCGGCGTTGGCGTTGATGACTCCCTGAAGGAATTCGCGATTCGTCTTTTGATAATAGCCGCCAATCAGCACGTTCACCGGGCTGTCGAACCTCGTGAGCACGCGCAGCTCCGAGGAGTAAGCGTCGTACCGGCTGTCTTCCGTGCCCCAGATATTGATGCCGGGCGAATTGGTTGATTGATAGTCGATGTCGTTCGACCAGACGTTCTTGTTCCAATTATAGTTCGATACCGACGTGATCGACACGTTTTCCAGCGCATAATCGATCGTCGCGGTAAGCCCCGCCGACTCATAATCGTTGAAGTTACGCCCGTCCGACCGGGCGTACCGAGTTTCAGCAGCGACGTCCGCCGGCAAATTGTTGACCCGGCCGGCAAAGCGGCGGGTACAAGGCACGTCGGGTGACACGGTGCTGAAGCCGCCTTCGCAGGCGAAAACGGAATAGTTCCAGGTCCCGGGCAGCGTCTTGTTGCGGCCGTAGCTCGCCTTGAAAGTTGCGGTCAGACGATCGTTCGGCGTCCAGCGAAGGGTGCCGCGAACGAGCAGGTCGCGCTCGTTGGGCCCATCATCCTCACTGGCTGTGGCGATATGCGGCGTGTTGGGGGCTACCGTGTCTCGCGCCGGCGTATCACGCGTCAGATAAGTGATCGGTCCCGCCTCGTTCCCGAACAGGCTGCCAAAGTCTTTGGAGGCGCGAAAGCCGAGGCGGAAACCAAGCGTGTCTCCAAGCGGGCCTGAAATGATCCCCTCACCCAAGACTTTCTGAGCATTGAACTCATAGCCCAACCGGGCCGAAGCGGTGAAATGGTTGGTGGGATTGGCCGTGGTGATCGAGATCACGCCGGCAGTGGCATTCTTGCCGTAAAATAACGATTGCGGCCCTTTGAGAATTTCGATCCCGGCAAGATCGAAAAAGCCTTCGTTGATGGTGCGGCCTTGGCCGTAATAGACGCCGTCCACGATCACGGCGATCGACTGCTCGGTGCCGATCGACAGGGAGTTGGATCCGACGCCTCGCAAGCTCAGCTGCGCACCGGAGCCTGTGGCGTTGCGGCCGATCACGAAATTGGGAGTGGCGGCGGCAATATCCTCGAGATTGGCAAGGTCCCGCTGCTGAATTTCGTCGGCCGTGATCACCGTCAACGCCACCGGAATGTCCTGAGCCGATTCCGTTCTCTTACGGGCCGTGACGACGATCTCCTCGAGACCGCCCTGAGTGGCGGCTTGCTCTGCCTCGGCGGTTACGGGCGGCGAGGACTCGGCAACCTGCGCGTGAACTCCAGCGGCGGGCAGCAGACAGGCAAGCACGGAACAGCTGCCCAAGAGGACATGGCGGCGGATTGCTGAACGATCTGCACGTGCGCTGGAATGCACCATCATGACCCCCTCCTCTGGGATATATGTTCTTGAGCGCTCTTTCGGCGCCTGAGAATCAGACTATCCCAGAAGATCATAATTAAGGCAAGTGACTTTATTTACGTCTCAGTTGAGCCGATTTTTTGGAAAGAACGGCTTTGAGTTCGGCTGGAGAGCTTCGGCACCACTCAACAGAATGCCGCTTCAACCGCTTCTTTTGGGACGAATGGGCCATGAATGGCCGTTGAGGTACGGACGGCCAGCTAAGGTTCGCGAGAACCAGAGACAGTTGCTTACGTAAGTCATTTGACGTAACTTGTACGGGCCAAGCCGAGGCGCGGGTTTCGACCCCTGCAATGGGTCGGAGCGGCGGGAGAGACCAAAATGAGCAGCTTGGATCTGGCCAATTTCAGCTTGCTGGACCCGGACACGCAGAGCGATCCGTTCGCGATGTACGAGGCCATGCACGCGGCACCCGGCATCTACCGAATGCCGGAAACGGGCTTCTACATTGTGTCGCGCTATGCGGACGTGCGGGCAGTGCTGATGGATCCGAAAACCTATTCCAACGATGTCGATCGGGCTTCCCTTCAAGGACCCGAACTTTCGCAGAAGCACCAGCATTACCTCAGCGAGCGCGGTTGGCCGCACATCCAGACATTGCAGCGTACCGATGCACCTGAGCACAGCCGCTATCGCAAGCTTGTGGACCGCGTCTTCACCGTCGGTCGCGTGCGGGACATGACTCCACGGATCGAAGCTCTGGCCCACAAGCTGATCGACGCTTTCGCGGCGCGTGGGGAATGCGAGTTCGTGTCCGAGTTCGCCCTTCTCCTGCCCGGGACCATTTTGGCGCAGGAAATGGGCCTCGCCTCCGACCAGGTGGGAACCTTCAAGCGCTGGGCGGACGCGATGCTTGCGCCCGCCTCTTACGTGATGAGCGAAGAAGAGCTGCGCCGCGTGGCGGATATCGAGCTCGAGGCGCAGCATCATCTCGCGCGCTTGTTCGAAGATCGCCGCGACAATCCGCAGGATGACCTGATTTCAGCGCTCGTCCATGAGCCAGCTCATCGGCGGCGGCTTTGAATCGACCACGACGGCCATAGGCCATGCAATGTGGCAGCTGCTGCGCAATCCCGAGCAAATGCAGATGCTCCGCGAAGACCCCAAACTCATCAAAGGCTTCGTCGAAGAAAGCATCCGGATGGAAAGCCCGACCCAAGGCCTTCGCCGGCGCGTGACGCAGGACACGGAGCTGAGCGGCACGTTCATTCCCGAAGGTTCGGTGGTCGTGGTTCGCTATGGGGCGGCAAATCGCGATGCGCAGAAGTTCGAATGTCCTCACAAGTTCGACATGAAGCGGCCGAACGCGGGCACGCATCTCGCCTTCGGCGCCGGCGTTCACTTCTGCGTCGGGGCCGTGCTCGCGCGCCAGGAAATCGCGATCGGTATTCTGGCTATGCTTCAACGATTCGAAAATATCGAGTTGGCACGGCCCCTCGCCAAGCCCGTTCACAAATCCAATTTTCTGACGCTGCCGATGCGGGAATTGCCGATCCGGTTTACGCCGAAGCCGAGCTGATCGCCGCGCGGTCAGTGCAAGCCGGCCAGCTCGCCTTTCGAATAAGGCCGCAGTTCCGCCGCACGACGCTCGCGGACGAGGTTTGCCCAATCGGGATTGGCGATCATCGCGCGGCCGACGGCGATCAGGTCGAACTCGCCTGCTTCGATGAGCCGCGCCACCCGATCGAGATTGTCCGGCTGAGCGGCGCTTTCGGCGATGCCGCCAGTGGCTTCGTTGGTGCCGGCCTTGAACTCGTTCAGGAGCGTGACCGACCCCACGGCGATCGTCGGCAGCCCGGTGAGCTTGCGAACCCATCCGGCGAGCGTCAGCCCATGGCCCGAAAAGCCCGGTTCCCAGAACCTTCTGGTCGAGCAATGGAATGCCGCCACTCCAGCGGCGGCGAGCGGCTGCAAGATCGATTCGAGCTCCTGCGGTGTTTCCGCCAGCCGCGCCGCATAATCCGAACTTTTCCATTGCGAGATGCGCAACAGAATTGGGAAATCCGCGCCGGCCGCATCCTTGCAAGCGCGGATCAGCTCAACGAGAAAACGGGTCCGATCGGCGGCATTGCCGCCATAGCCGTCATCCCGCCGGTTCGTTCTCTCCCACAGAAACTGATCGGGCAAATAGCCGTGTGCGCCATGGATCTCCACGCCGTCGAAGCCCGCTCCGCGCGCTGCCGCCGCCGCTTTGGCGAAATCTTCGATGGTATCGCGGATGCCTTTTTCGTCCAACGTGCCGCCGTGCCTCGCGCCGCTTCCCGCCAATCCGGAAGGGCCGACTCTCGACGGCCGCATCTTGACGGTCAGCGGGTTCACTTGGGACGGCGAGTCCTGGATGCCGACGTGCCAGAGCTGAGGGACGATCTTCGCGCCCTCTTTGTGAACGGCTTCGGCGATGCGCGCACTCGCCTGCACGGCTTCCGGCTTGAAGAGGAGTGGGATCGCGCCGTCATGAGCGCCGGCGGCATTGATTGCCATCCCTTCGGTTACGATCAGCCCGGTGCCGCCCTGCGCTCTCCGCCGATAATATTCGACGACGTCGTGTCCTGGAACTCCGCCGGGCGAGAATTCGCGCGTCATCGGGGCCATGACGATGCGGTTCGGAACCAGCATCGTTCCGACCGTTACCGGCTCGAAGAGAATGTCGACGGGATGGGAGTTCTTAATCGGCATGATCTTCATCCCGGCTCGCTCGTGAATTCCGGCGGGAGGCGGATCAGCCCCTCCTGCGCGACGGAAATCACCAGCCGTCCTGCCCGCGTAAAGACGAGACCGCGGCTCAGCGTCCGGGCCTTGCCAGCGCGGGGACTATCGAGCGCATAAAGCAGCCAGTCGTCGACCCTGAAGCGGTCATGAAACCAGATTGAATGATCGAGGCTCGCATCCTGAAGACTGGGTTCCGCCCAGCTCACGCCCAGCGGCAACAGCCCCGCATGGAGCAGATACAGATCGGACGCATAAGCGAAAAGCCGCTGATGCTCGGCGGGATCATCGCCAATTCGGTTGCGCAGCCGGAACCAGAAGTGCCGCCGCGCCGGCACCGCGGGCGGTGAAAAGGTGATGAAAGGCTCCACGGAACGGAAATCGAAGCCGATATCCCTCAGCCAGAAGGCATGGTGCCGCGGGGGAAGGCGGCCGCCGATTTCGCCGATGATTTCGCTTTGTGGCCGCAGCCCCTCCGGCCCCGGCACATCCGGCATCTCGAATTGATGCTCCGGCCCGCCCTCATGCTCCTGGAAGGATGCCGACAGGCTGAGGATGAGTCGTTCCCGTTGCACCGCCGTCACCCGGCGGGCTGAAAAGCTGCGGCCGTCGCTGTCTCGCATCGCCTGATAATCGATCGGAAGATCGGGGTCGCCCGGGCGGACGAAATAAGCATGGCAGCTGTGAACGAGGCGGTCTTGCGGCACCGTCCGCTGCGCCGCCGCCAAGGCCTGGGCGATCACTTGACCGCCGTAAAGCCGGCGCATCGGCGAGCCGCTCGCGGGCGCGCGGAAAAGGTCCGGCGCAGCCTCATCGAAGAGCCAAAGGCGGCTGAGCTCCACCGACCGATCCTTGATCTCGATCTCGACGGGATCGGCTTGTACTTCTGTCATTGCTCCCTGCTCATCCTCAACATAGGCTTGGGGTCGCGACGCAAAGGTGCAATCCGCCTTGGTCTGGTTGCCGCAATGAAAGAGGGAGGGCCAGCAAGGTGCCTGACGCCACGCATGAACCCGGTACCTTTGTGCCCGTACGGCCGCATCGTGCCTTTGAGGATCTGCACGTCGGCGAGTTCCGGCGTTCGCGCGAGCGCCTGGTAACTCAAGACGAAATTGTCGCCTTCGCGCGGGCCTATGATCCGCAATGGTTTCACAGCGATCCCGAACTCGCCCGATCGTCCGTCTTCGGTGAAGTCGTGGCGAGCGGCATCCACGTTCTTGCTTTGTGGCGCCAACTCGATCATGAGATCAACTCGGACATCGACTTCGTGTGCGGAGTGGGCTGGGACGAGCTCCGGCTGCGCCACGCGATCCGGGCGGGCGATACGATCCACGTGACCTCGGAGATCACCGCGCTCACCCCCTCAACCCGCCGCGCTGACCGAGGCACCGCCCTCACCCGATATGCGGTGGTGAACCAGAAAGGGGAGGAAGCGGTCACGTTCACCAGCATCAATCTGGTTTACACCCGCGCAGGCAGACCATTGGCCTGACTCCTGCTCAGCGCCGCTGATCGAAACGCCGGCCGAGCATCGCGCTCGCGATGTTGACTTTCTGGATGTCGATCGCGCCGCCGGCTATGCCCCAGCCCCAGCTGTCGCGAAGCCGTCGCTCCATCGGGAATTCCTTGGAATAGCCATAGGCGCCCATCAGTTGGAGCGCATCGCCCGTCACCTCGCGCGCGATCGTGTTGGCAAAGCATTTGCCGAGCGAGCTGTCGAGTACCGAGGGGAGCCCGTCCTCGGCATTGGAAGCGGCGCGCCAGATCAACAAGCGCGCTGCGTCGCACTTCATCTGCATTTCGGCCAGCTTGATCTGGACGGCCTGGAATTCCGCTATGGCCTTGCCGAACTGCTTGCGCTCCTGGACATAGTCTACGACATCCTCGAGCGCGCCCGAGGCCTGTCCAAGCGCCATTGTCGCATTGCCGCAGCGTTCCAGGTCGAACGCCTCCATCAATTTCTTGAAGCCGCCGGCGGGCACGACGATGTTCTCGACCGGGACTTCGCAATCGTCGAAATTGATGTCGGACGACGGGATGCCCCGAAAGCCCATTAGATGCTCGTTGGGTCCGAAGCTCATCCCCGGCGTCCCCTTCTCCACGAGCACGGCGCCGATTGCCTTTGCGCCCGGCTCGTCCGAGAGGCGGCAATAGACGAGATAGGCGTCCGAATGTCCCCCGCCAGAGCACCAACGCTTGGTGCCGTTCAATACGACCTTGTCGCCGCTCACCACACCTTTCGTCTTGAGGTCCGTGAGCGCGCTTCCCGCATCAGGTTCGGACATCGACACCGCCACCACCATCTCGCCGCGGCAGACCGCCGGTACGATGCGGCGGCGCAGTGGGTCGGGCGCGAAATGCTCGATCGCGCGAACCGGGCCGACGGAAGATTCGAAGATCGGGAAAGCAACCGCCGAGGAGATTTTTGCGAACTCCTCGAGCACGATCAACGCCTCCACGTTGCCGAGACCCAGCCCGCCCAGCTCGGCCGGCACGTTGATTCCCAGAAATCCCATTTCGGCATAACGTCCGATGAGCTCGTGGCTCACCGGCTTGTTGTCACGTTCAAGTCCCGCCGCGATGGTCGGCAGCTCGGCGCGCGCGAACTCGCGTGCGGCCGAGCGCAACTCCTCCTGGTCGGAGGTGAGTCTGAAGTCCAATTTAGCCTCCCCTATGGCGTCGATGCACGCCGCCTTCTCTGTGTCTTCGCGAGACCGTCAGCCATCCACCCAATCGTGCAGCACCTGCTGGACGCGCGCTTCGGGCGGAACCTGGTTGAGGCCGATGCGGCGATCGAGTTCCTCGTGCCAATGGTAGATGCGGCGCTCCTGGTAATTGAGCGGCATGCCCCGGAACCCTCTGCTTTCGAGAGACTCCTGGATCTGCGGCGCGAACTGCAGATCTTCGTAAAGGATTCGCTCCCAATTCCGGATGCGCGCGTCCCAGAGCGGATGAGGCACATCCGGATCATAATCGGGCGCGATCCATGTCGAGACGACGCGGCACGTCGTGTCCGAGGTCGGCCAGAATTGAAGCAACGGAATTCCACTGTCGGACGCAGGCATCACGAAGTTGGGAAAGATGTGATAGCTCACATTATTGTTCGCCGGCACTTCGGTCACGGTCGGGATCTTGGGCATGCCGATCGTGCCCGGATCTTTCCAATCAGGCCGACGGTTCGGCGTGATCATGCGGCTATGCCCCTTCGGCCAAAGCGATACGATCATGCCTCGATAGTCGAGGAAGCGGTCGACCGTACCCTGGTGAACCGACTTCAGATGATAGACTTCGAGAAACGCGTCCAGGAGCACCTTCACGTTGCTCTGCACTTCGTAGCTGCGGGAGTCGACGAGCCGCAGCGAGTCGAGCTGATATTGGTCGAACTCCTCCGCCATCGGTCCAAGATGCTGGAGGAGCGGCTGAGCCTCCGCATCTTCGTTTATGAAAATGAGGTTCCCGAGCAACTCGCAGCGTATCGACACAAGCGAGCGGCAGGAGAAATCGAAATCGACGAAATCCCTCTTGTCGCGAATGGCGGTGAGCTTGCCGTCGAGGGCATAGCTCCAGCCGTGATAGCCGCAGACGAACCCCCTCGCCTCGCCACTCTCGGCCGTCACCAGCGGCGCGCCCCGATGCTGACAGGTATTGTAGAAGGCACGGATTTCGCCCTTGAGGTCGCGGACGATCAGGATCGCCGAGCCGGTATTGCGGGTAAGGAACCAACTTCCCGGGTTCGGAAGCTGATCGGCATGTCCGGCATAGAGCCATGCGCGCCGCCACATCCGCTCCCGCTCCAGCGCCAGGAACTCACGGTCGACATAGCGGCAGCCGGGTATGTCCGGCAGCTTCGGGAACCCTTCGGGCGGGGCCTTGCGTTCCCGTTCGTAGTTCATCAGCTCCGCGGCACGCGCTGTCGAAAGGGCATCCATGAACAGCCTCCGAAAAAGGTTTGACTCACGCTAGCACAGCGGGAGATAAAAACAATCATGAATGCTTTTTTATCGGGCGGATGGCCGTTGTCGCTCCACCAGCTCACGGTCTTGGACGCAAGCCCGATCGATTTGATCAGGATCGCAGGACGCCTCGGATGCGACCATGTCTGCCTGTTCACCAACGTTCCCGAACAAGCGCGCCACATCTATCCCGCGGCGGCACGTGCCGACGTGCCGGCCTTGGCCGAGACATTGGCGGCCAGCGGAGTTTCGCTCTACAATCTCGAAGTCTTTCCGCTGGACCGCGATGGCGAAGTGGAGCGGTTCGAAGCGGGGCTGCAGATCGGGTCCGATCTCGGCGCCAAACGCGCCACAGCCCATATCCATTCCGCAAATGAAGAAGAGGCGGTGATGCGCTTTTCCGCTTTCGCGGATCTGGCCGCTTCCTACGGGGTCATAGCCGGGCTCGAGTTCAACGCTTTTTCGGCCGTGAAGGATGTCGCGGCGGCGGCACGGATCGTTCGAGCGGCAGGCATGGGTTCGGTGGTTCTCGACACGCTTCACCTCGTGCGGAGCGGAGGCTCGGAACGCGATGTGGCCGAGATCGCCGATCTCGTGGGATATTGCCAGCTCAGCGACGGTTCGATGAAGATCGACGAAGACAAGAGGTGGCGGGAAGCCGTGGCCGAAAGGATGATTCCGGGCGAAGGGGAATTCGACTTGGCGCGGCTCGTACGACCGCTACGCCCCGGCACCGTTATTGAAGTAGAAGTCCCGCAAAAGTCGGCGACGGCCTCCGGCGCCTCCGCCGAAGAGAGAGCCGCCCGAGCGGTTGCCGGCGCCCGGCAGCTGCTTCAACACGTTCGCGCCTGATCAGACCGCTGCTGCCGCCGTCTTCTCGAACCCGAAGCCGCATTGGGAATCGACGATCTGGAGAAGCTCCACGACATTGCCGTCGCAGTCGCGCCCGTACGTGGCGCGCGTTGCGCCGCTGCCTCCGGGCGGGCAATTGAACTCCATGCCGAGCGCGGTCAGCCGCTCATATTCCGCGAAGACATCGTCGCAATAGAGGCACATGTGGATGATGCCGTGGTCGCACATGCGCGGCCGAACGGCCTCTCCGCGCGGCGACGCATATTCGAACACCTCGATATAAAGGTTTCCGAGCCTGATCATTTCGTACCGCGCCGCGCTCCCCGGCAGCCCGACCATGCGGTCGATCCTCTCGTTGCCGGTTTCCCAGCCGCCTTCGCCGCAGCGTTCGAATCCGAACCATCGTTGATAATGATCAACGAACCGAGGGAGGTCGTGCGTCGAAACGGCGAGGTGATGCACGCCCAGGATCATCGCCGCCTCAAGCTGCGGACGCGGCGCGCGCCGCCTGAACGGCGGCGGCGATCTCGGCATTGCGAGGATTGCGGCGGAGGGTGAGGCCGCCGTTGATCTGCAGGACCTGACCGGTCATGAAACATTCGTCGGACGCCACCCACACCGCCGCATCGGCAATATCCTCACTCGTCCCGATCCGGCCGAGAGGATATTCGTTTTCGAAGGCTTTGACGATCGCTTGGTTGCGGGACGCCCGCGCGGTCATCGGCGTGGTGGTAAAGCCCGGTGCCAGCGAATTCGCCCTGATGCCGCGGTGCCCGAACTCGTTGGCGATGCAGCGGATAACATGATCGGCCCCCGCCTTGGTTCCCATGTAAGCCGCATGATCTTCGAGCATGATCGAGGCGGTCGCACTGGAAATCTGGATGATGGAGCCGCCGTCCCTCATCGCGCGGAGCACCGCCTGATAAAACAGGATCGCACCGGTGAACTGCAGCGCCACCACCTTGTCAATCTCTTCCCGCGTGGTCTGGAGAAAAGGCTTCAACAAGCCCCATCCGGTGGCGTTGACGGCAAGATCCAATCCGCCGAAATGATCAACTGCCGCCTCGGTAAGGCTTGCTAGATCCGCCTCGTTCGTGATGTCGCAGCTAACGCCGAGACCGCCAATCTCCTCCGCCAGAACGGCCAGCGGTTCGGACGCGCGCCCCGCAACCACCACCTTTGCCCCTTCGCTGGAGAAACGGCGCGCGATCACCTGTCCCATATTGTCGGGACCCGCGGCTCCGATGACGATCGCAACTTTGCCTTCGAGCCTGCCCATCCGGAAATCTCCTGCGTGAGACCATAATACAAGCATCGCTGCATGTTTTACAAGCGGCGTTGATGGGTATCCATTCGCCTACAACCGCGGCGCTCCTAATTCAGGTTCGCCGCATCGCCTTAGAAAAAAAACAAGCGTTTCTGATTGTTTCTTGGGCAAGGAATGTTACGCTTGTGCCGGTGACGCTGGACTGAGGCGAAGACCGAAGCCGCCACATGCGAGGAGGATGAGGAATGGCGAATTTCAGGACCGCGCCGACCAGGGATGCAATCGGCGTCCGGTCGCGTCGGTCAATCGGGTTTCGGCTGCTGGGCCAAAAGGTCGCGCCATGAAGGCGCCCCTTTATACGCTTGGCGCGATGTTGCGCACTTCCGGAGAGGAGCGGCCGGAAGCGGACGCTCTGGTCTTCCCTGATCGCCGCCTCAGCCACGGCACGCTCAACCGGGCCGCACGCGCGTGGGCCAAGACCTTCATGGCGATGGGCGTTCAGCCGGGCGACAACGTGGGGATCCTGCTTACCACGCGCCCGGAATTCGTGGAGCTTCTGTTCGGCATCGCCATGGCCGGCGCCGTCGCGGTGCCGGTCAACGCCCGTTACCAGGCCAGTGAACTGGCCTTCCTGATCAGGGATGCCGATCTCGTCGCGCTCGTTACCACCGGGCGCGTCGCCGACACGCTCGATTTCGGCGAGCGGCTGATTGCAGCACTCCCTTCGCTCCCCGCGGCCCATAATCCGGAAGCGCTGACATTGGACGAGGCGCCCGTGCTTCGAAGCATCATCTGTCTCGATCCACCTTGCTCGCCTTACCTCTTGAGCGGCGAGGCTGCGCTCGCGCTTGGCGGCGAGGTTTCCGAAGAGCAGGTCGATGCCGCCATCGAAGCCGTCGACGATGAGGACATCGCTTTCGTTCTCTATACCTCCGGCACCACCGCCAATCCCAAGGGCGCGCTGATCAGCCACCGCGGGATCGTCGGCAACAGCCGCAACTTGGGAATACGGTATCGCGTGGGACCTGAAGATCGCGTCTGGTCTCCGCTGCCGATCTTCCACATTGCCGGCATATTGCCGATGGTGATGGTGCTGGACGTCGGCGGCGCCTACCTCACCGTTCCGCATTTCGAACCCGGGATCGCGCTGGAAATGCTCGGCCGGGAAGGCGCCACCGTCGCCTACCCAAGCTTTGTGACGATCATGCAGGATCTGATCACGCATCCGAGCTTCCGGACCACCGACCTCAGCAAGCTTCGGCTCATGAACTCCAATTTCGCGGTGCAGCCCCCCTGGATCAAGGAAGCGATGACCAAGGCGATGCCGCACACGATTCAGGTCGGCACTTACGGGCTCACCGAAGGCGCAGGGACCATCTGCACCAGCCAGATCGACGACAGCTATGAGTTGCGGACCGGGCGGCTTGGCGTCCCGCTCGAGGAATGGGAAGTCAGGATCGTCGACCTGGAGACGGGGCAGGACTGCCCCCTGGGCGAGCGGGGAGAAATCGTCGTCCGCGGCCCGAACATGTTAAAAGGCTATTACAACGCGCCCGAGAAGACGGCGGAGGTGATCCGGGACGGATGGTTCCACACCGGCGATATCGGATCGTTCGACGAGAGCGGTCACATCATGTTCCACGGCCGCACCAAGGACATGCTCAAGGTCGGCGGCGAGAACGTCGCGGCAGCCGAAATCGAAGCGATGCTGCAGAGCCATCCCGCGGTGAAACTGGCGCAGGTGGTGGGTCTGCCGGATAAGCGCTACGTCGAGATTCCGGCGGCGTTCGTGGAGTTCGCCGAAGGTCAGAGCGCGTCCGAAGCCGAGCTCATCGAACATTGTAAGGGCAAGCTCGCCAGCTTCAAGATTCCGCGGCACGTGCGAACCGTTGAAGCCTGGCCCATGTCGACGTCGAAGATCCAAAAGTTCCGGCTGCGCACGCAGCTGGTGGAAGAACTGGGCCTCGGCGACGTCTAGAGCATGATCGTCTGAGGCCGTTTCTGCTTAGACGATCAAGGCCTAGGCTGTTTCCTGGAGCAACTTCCTCAGTCCAGCAGCTCTGGCGACTCGATCAGCTTAGCCAGTGCCTGCATGAACTTGCCGGCGTCGGCGCCATCGATTGCCCGATGATCGCAGGACAACGACAAGTGGAAGACCGGCACGATCCGGAAGGCGCCTTCGTCGGCGATCGGTTCGGGCCGAGCCGTACCGACCGCCAGGATTGCTCCTTGCGGCGGGTTGATGATGGCGTCGAACTGCTCGACGCCAAAACCTCCGAGATTCGAGAGCGAGAAGCTGCCCCCCGAAAACTCCTCCGGCTTCAGCTTGCCCGACCGTGCGCGCTGCGCGAGCCCGGCCATGGCGGCCGAAATGTCGCGGACGCTCAGGCAATCGCTGCCGGTGACGATTGGCGTTACGAGGCCTTTTTCCGTCGCCACCGCCACTGCAATGTCGGCATGCTCGAAGCGATGAATATCGTTGCCGTGAACCTGGATGTTGACCTGAGGCACTTCCATAAGCGCGAGCGCGGCAGCCTTGATCAAATAGTCGTTCACGCTCGGCCGCTGCCCCTGCACGCCGGCCCGCAATGCGAGCAATCGATCCGCGCGAACCCTGCGGCGGACGTAGAAATGCGGGATGGTCGATTTCGATTCCGCCAGCCGCTTCGCGATCGTGCGCCGCATCGAAGACATCGGAAGCACCTCGACCCCGCTCGCCGGTGGCAGCGGCGTCAAGCCGCCCGGCGGAGCCGGAGGCGGTACGGGTGCCACGCGGCTTACCTTCGCCAAGACGTCGGCTTTACAAATGCGGCCGCGGGGGCCGGAACCGGACAGCCCTTCGAGCGGGATGGAATGGATCAGCGACAATCGCCGAGCCATTGGTGATGCGAATATCTTGCTTTGAGGAATTGCGGGGAATGGACCGACGAGGGCCGGCTCCACCGGCGCTGTCGCAGCCTGATCCACATCTTGGGCCGTGATCCGTCCGCCTCGCCCGCTTCCCGCGACTGTGCCTGCATCAAGCCCGGCCTTGATCAGCCGCTCACGCGCCGCGGGGCTGATCGCCAGCCCATCCGGGATAGGGGATGCTGCGGGCGCGGATACAGCGGGGGCCGGAGCACGGGGCGCTTCGTCATCGCCGCCCGTGAAGCTGGTATCCGCTTGTTTGAAGCCTGCGACGAGTGCGTCGATTTCGGCGCCGCTCGCCTCTTCGCCGTCGGAAAGCACGGCAAGGAGCGCGCCGACGGGATAGGTTTCGCCTTGCTTGGCGAGGATCCGCACGAAGCGTCCGTCCGTCTCAGCCTCGACCTCATTGGTGATCTTGTCGGTCTCGATCAGCGTCAGCAGCGTGCCTTTGGAAAAGGGCGCATTCTCCTGAACCATCCACTCCGCGATCGTGCCTTCACTCATTTCGATGCCCCATTTGGGCATGGTGAACGGCTTCAGCTTGGCCATTGCGGGCTCCTCAACGGAACGCGAGAACTTGGCGAACCGCATCCTCGATCTTCTGGGGAGAGGGAAGCCAGGCTCGCTCGAGCTCGCGCGCGAAGGGCACCGGGGAGTGCGGCGCGGTCACCATGATCGGCGGCGCCTTGAGGCTCGTGAACGCCTTTGCCGCCACGATCGAAGCGATATCGGAAGCAAGGCTGCAACGCGGCGGACTTTCGTCGACAACGACAAGCCGACCGGTGCTTTCCACCGAGTCCAGAATAGCTTCTTCGTCCAGAGGGCTTGTGGTGCGAAGGTCGATGAGATCGGCGCCGATCCCATCCCCCGCCAGCTTGTCGCACGCTTTCTCCGAAAAGTTCACCATGCGGCCGCAGGTCACAATGGTAACGTCGCCGCCTTCGCGGACCATTCGCGCTTCGCCGAAGCGCTGGCGATGCTCGCCTTCGGGCACTTCGCCTTTGGACCCGTAGAGCGCCTTGTGCTCGAAGAACATCACGGGATCGTCGCCCCTAAGCGCCTCCGTAAGGAGGCCTTTGGCATCCGCGGGCGTCGTCGGAAGCACGATCTTCAATCCAGGCATCGCGGTCATCAACGAATAAACGGACTGGCTGTGCTGTGCGGCCGCATTCATGCCTGCGCCGTAGATCATCCGCACGACCGCCGGGCATTTGGTCTTGCCGCCGAACATGTAGCGGAACTTGGCCATCTGGTTCCAGAGCTGGTCGAGGCTGACGCCGATGAAATCCGCGAACATCAATTCCGCCACCGGACGCTTCCCCGCAAGCGCAGCGCCCGCGGCCGCGCCGACGATTGCGCTTTCCGAGATAGGCGTGTCGATCACGCGGTCGGCCCCGAACTTTGCGTAAAGGCCGCCGGTCGTGCCCCAGATGCCGCCGATAGATTCCGGGCCTCCGGCCGTGCCCGCGCCTCCGACCACATCTTCGCCGAGCACGATGATGTCGGGGTCCCGCTCCATCTCCGAATGAAGCGTGGCGTTGATCGCTTCGCGGATGTTCATCACTGCCATCGGTCGAGCCCCTCAATAATCCACGTACACGTCTTCGGCGACGGACGCCGGATCGGGGGGCGGAGCGGCCCGGGCCTCCGCAACGGCTTCTTCGATCAGTTGCGCGACCTCGACATCGACCGCATCGAGATCGCCCAGATCGACGAGCTTGGCTTCCGCCACGTGCGCCCGGAATGCCTTGAGGGCGTCGCGCTCCTCCCGAATCCGATCGAGTTCGCCCGGGCCGCGATAACGCTGAGGATCCCCCTCGAAATGGCCGTAGAAGCGCTCGGTGTCGAGCTCGATGGCCGCCGGGCCATTCCCGGCCCGCACATAGTCGAGCAGTTCGCCCATCGTGGCATAGGTGTCGAAGAAGTCGCTGCCGTTGGCGCGCCATGCCTTCATTCCGAACGCCTCGGCCCGGCTGGCAATGTCATTGCTGGTGCCCACGGCATAAGCAACGCCGGTATGTTCGGAATAATGATTGTTCTCGAACACGAACACGGCAGGGACTTTGAGGACCACGGCCAGGTTCATGGCTTCAAACGTCGTACCCTGATTGCAGGCGCCATCGCCCGAAAACGCAAGCCCGATACGGCCCTGACCATTGAGCTTTGCGGCAATGGCAGCGCCAACCGCCTGCGGCGCGCCGGCACCGACGATGCCGTTTGCACCGAGCATGCCGACGGACAGATCGGCGATATGCATCGAGCCTCCCCTACCCTTGCAGAGCCCATCTGCGCGGCCGTAAATCTCCTTCATCATCGCCTTCACGTCGCAGCCCTTGGCAATGCAATGGCCATGGCCGCGATGGGTCGATACGATGTAATCGTCGATCGTAAGATGGTCGCAGACGCCCACTGCGGCGGCTTCCTGGCCGCAATAAAGGTGCGTGAAGCCGGCAATCTCTCCAGTCTTGATCTCATCGTGGAGCCGCTCCTCGAAAACCCGGATCGTCGCCATCCTGCGATAGGCGCCGACCAGATCCTCCGGACCCTGCTTCAAATTATCGCCCCTCGCGCCCCTGCCTGCTCCACCGTACATCAAACATCCTCCGCGCGCTTGCCGCCAGGCCCGTAGACATAATCGTCAATTACCTTGTGGAAATGCCGGATGCGCAGCTCCTGATTGCCGATCCACAACCCCTTGAACGCGCTCGAATGCATGCCCTTCTGTACGAGCGGCAGGTTGAACGCGTCCTGGTCCAGCACCTGCCCGATCGACTTTTCGCCGTGGCGGAAGCGCTGCAGGCGCGGCCGCTCCGGCCATTCCTCCCCTTCCGGCACCAGTTCGAACATCCAGATGTCGTAGAACATCTTGTTGGGATCGGTGGGGTGCGGGCGCTGCCTGAACAGCATCAGATCGTCGGCATGGGCATTCAGCGCCACGTTCGGGAAGATCATATAGTGATAATCGTCGGTGAGCTGATCGTCGTTCAGCTCCGAATAGTCCTTGCCCTGCTTGTGCCCGTTCTCGCGCATGAACTTCTGGACGTCGGTGCGGATATCGCTGACGCGGCCCTCATATTCGGCAGGATCCATCCCGGCCTTGACCATGATGTCGTAGATGGCGGGCGGAATGGCAGACGGGAGGCTGACCCGCGGACTGACCGTCGCGAATGGAATTAGATAACGATTGTGGCGATCGTAGCAGTCGATCTGGATATTGGTGTCGTCGAGATACCATTGCAGCTGCGGGTGAATGCCTTGGACGTGATAGCTTTCGTTGAACGCGTCCACGCTCGCCTTCCAATTGCAGTCCCATTCGACCGTGACCTCGCGTTTCCAGGCCATCCGCTCCCAATGGTAGGGATTGAGGTGCTGCGGCATCGGATCGAGGAACTGCTCGAGCGGCTCAACGTCCGGATTCAGCGAAAACCAGACGAAGCTTCCCCATTCTCCGCAGGGCAGAGAGGGGATGCGCCCCTCGGGCGGAGCCCCTTGAGGAAAGGTGTCCAGATCGGGAATACGCTCGATGGCGCCGTCCAGCCCGTACGTCCAATGGTGATACATGCAGCGGAAGTTTTCCGCATTCCCGCGGCCTTCCGGGCGCAACTTGTTCCCGCGGTGCAGGCAGACGTTGTAGAATGCACGTATCGAACCGTCGGCCTGGCGAACGATCAGCACCGATTCCTTGCCGATCTCGGTACAGATATAGTCGCCCGGCTCCTTGATGTCGTCCGAGCGCCCGCCCAGCAGCCAGACCTTGGTCCAGATCCGCTCCCATTCGAGCTTCATGAACTCTTCGCTGGTATAACGTTCCGCGGGGATCAGCTCGTTTCCAAGCTCAGGATCCTCCGCCTTCCAGGCAGGCGTGCCGTTCGGCCAATCCTGGGGATTGACCCGGATGACATCCACGTGGCGCTTGACGTCCATTTTCGATCCTTGGGTGGCTTGGCGGCCTTCAGAAGTGGGTGCGGTTGGTGAAGCCGCCGTCGACGATCAGGTGAGATCCGTTGCACCAACTTGCAGCCGGACTCGCCAGGAAAGCGATCGCGCGGGCGATCTCCTCAGGATAGCCGAAGCGGCCGGTCGGCTGCTGTCGAAGCTGAGAATTGTAGAATTTCTCCATCGTGCCCTTGATCATCTCCCAATTGCCGCCTTCGAATTCGATGGGACCGGGCGAGACCACATTCACCCGGATGCCGTCCCTGCCATGCGCAAGCGCAAGCTGCTTGCCCCAAGTGACAAGCGACGCCTTCATGGCGTTATAGGCTTGAGGCCCGCCCATCGCTTCGCCGGCTGACGTGGTGGCTATCAACACGATAGAACCCGACCCTTGCTCCGTCATCGTCGGAAGCACCGCCTCGACCGCACGGACTGGGCCCATGACGTCGACCTCGAAGGCGTTGGTCCAGTATTTTTCGCTTCCCGCGCCCCCGCCTGCGGAGGACAGCGGGATCAGGATATCGCAGCCGCCGAGCTGCTCGATCGCCTGAGCGAGCCAGGCCTTATACTCGTCGGGTTTCTTGACGTTCATCGCGTCGCCGACCACGTTCGTGCCGTACTTCCGAAGGTTCGCCACGGCTTCCTTCACCGAATCCTCGGAACGGGCGCTGATCGCCACATCGCAGCCTTCGCGCGCGAGCAGTTCGGCTGTGGCCATGCCTATACCGCGGGCTGCACCGACCAGGATCGCCTTCTTGCCTTCAAGTCCCAGATCCATTGCCGATCTCCTTACCGTCTAAGTTCGTCTACGCGCGGCAGGCGGCACAAATGCGCGCCGCCGCTTACGTGCAGGATTTCACCTGTTGAGTAACAGTCGCCGCCGGCCAAATAAGATACGGCAGCCGCGACCTGAGCAGGCTGCGTGAGCTCTCCCATTGCCGTCTCGCGGCGGTACAGCGCCTGAAGCTTTTCGTCGGCGAGGAACCCCTCGGTCATCGGCGTGCGCGTGAAGCCCGGCGCCACCGCATTGACCCGAATACCGAGAGGTCCAAATTCCAGCGCGGCGATACGCACCACATGATCGAGCGCCGCCTTGGCGGCACCGTAAGCGGCGAGCCCGTGCCCGGCCAATTTCGACGTCACCGACGAGAACAGGATGATGCTTCCGCCCCGCGGCATTCCCGGCGCCACATGCTTCAGCAGAAGAATGTTGCCCGTCACGTGGACGGCCAATTGCGAATCGATCTGCTCTCGCCTGGTCTTGAGGATACTCTGCCCAACCGTCGTTCCGGCGGCGTTTACCAGCACGTCCACCGCGCCGGCTTCGGCGACCATCGCGGCAATAGAATTCTCGTCCGTAACGTCGCAGCTCAATGCGTGCCCGCCAACTTCGGTCGCCAAAGCCTCGAGAGGCCCGCGACGCCGGCCGGCGACGAGCACCCGAAGCCCGTCCGCATGGAGCCGACGCGCGGCAGCCTCCCCGAGCCCGCCTTCGCTCGATGCCCCAATGACAAGCGCGATGCGCTGGACCTTCTCCATTGAAACCGTCCTGCCGCAGCAACGGCAACAAAGCAACAATAAAACAAACATGCATGTCGGTTTTATCGATCTCGCGCTTTTCGCTTGCGCATGCAGGGGGCAGCTCAATATCAGGCAACGGAGAAGCAATCCGCCACAGACTTGACTTCTCTGTTAAAAAACAATCATGCATGTTTTAGAAGGATCAGCGTATGCCGCTTGCCTCAGCGAGGATCAGCCCCACGCCGCGTCCGCGGAAAGAGGCCGCGACGGCGCCGACGCAGCAGTCGCTAAAAAGCGCGCAAACCCGCGCCCGGCTGATCGATGCCACCATACGCTGCCTCGTCAAATATGGCTATGCCAAGACGACCACGCCGCTCGTCGCGGCCGAGGCCGGGCTTTCGCGCGGTGCGATGCTCCATCATTTCGAGAATGGCCCGGCCTTGATCAAAGCGGCCGTGGTGGAACTTCACGAGAAGCGGCTGCGCGCCTTTCGGCGGTCGGCGGAGATGGAGCATAGCGACGTCGGCGCGCTCGTCCGCACCTACTGGCGGCAGCTCTCCAAACCGACGTTCATCGCCTTTCACGAACTGGCGCTCGCCGCTCGAACCCATGCCGATCTGGCGCGCATCCTTCATCCGCTTCAAACGGAATTTCGCGACCGCTTCATGGCCCAGGCGGTGATCCTCTACCCGGAATGGGACGGGTACCGGGAACGTTTCGATCTTGCCATGACATTGTCGCAGACACTCCTTGAAGGAATGGCGATCAAGCAGCTGACCGGAGGCATGAACGAGGCCATGATCGAGCCGCTCTTGAAGCTGCTCGAGGACGAGATTCGGTCCATGAACCCGGCGCTGAACGTGGGTCAGCCACGTTGAGCGCGTGCCCAGTGGATCGAGCGGCGGAGCAGCTCGTAGAAAACAGGGTAATTCCACCCGCAGCGTTGCGGATGAGGCCAAAAGGCAGTCAGCGGCTGGAGGTCGTAATGACCGCGGCAATGGCCGAGAGTCAGGTACAGGACGGCTCCCTGTCCCACCGTGCGCTCATACAGAACGGGAACTTCGGTCTCATCCCACTCGGCATCGCGAAATTCGTCGCAACGTCCAGTGAAGCGAGTGTGCAGCAGCACCTCGATATCGGCGGTGCGGCGGCCGAGATAGAGTTCATCCTCGATCCGGAAGTCGCGCAGCCCGCGTGTCATGAGGTGATCGTTCCTCGTGACGAATACCTTAAACGGCTCGATGGGGGGATGTGCCTTGAACTGTGAGCCCAGCAGCCTCATGAATTCAGGCGCTTCGTCCGGCGTATCGACCTTCCCGTCGTTCGCCATGCGCAGGATCGAGTTGGTGCCGTGCAGCGCGACCCAGCGACCGCCTCGTTCAAGGAAGTGCGACAGGATTTCGGTCTGCACCGGCGTCGGCACCAGATCACACGTATAGGTGACCAGAAAGTCGGCAGCATCGATGCGGTCGGTATCGGCGTAATCGGAAGAGACGGAGGTTCGGATTTCAGGATGTTCAGCGAGCAGCTTCAGCAACTCCAGCCGAGCAAAGTCGATGTCGTGATATTTGCCCGCCGCAATGAGATGCGCTTTCACTCGTTCCTCCCACAGGCCATGTGCACAGGCGCAAGGCTAGGCTTCTTCCTAGGCTTGGCAAGCCCGGAGCCAAGGCAATGAGCGGATCCGGCCTCGGCCCTCTAGCCGGCGTTCGCATCCTCGATCTGACGAGCGTGCTCATGGGCCCTTATGCGACCCAGATCTTCGCCGATCTCGGCGCGGATGTGATCAAGGTGGAAAGCCCCGACGGCGATACCACGCGCTACCTTCCACCCGGGCCCGATCCCGCGCGCGGCGGGATGTTCATGAACGTCAACCGCGGCAAGCGCAGCATTTCGCTCGACCTCAAGCAACCGGCTGCACGCAACGCATTGCTGAAGCTGGCCGAGGGATCGGACGTGTTCGTCCACTCGATGCGGGCCCAGGCGATGGGCCGGCTGAAGCTCGACTATCCAGCGCTGAGAGCCGCCAACCCGGCGATCATCTATGCAAACCTCTACGGGTTCGGACGTAACGGACCCTATCGCGACTATCCGGCTTATGACGATATCGTGCAGGCGGCGTCCGGCCTCGTCGATCTGCAGGCGAGCCTATCGAAGGGGGAGCCCACCTATCTCGCGACAGTGGTCGCCGATAAGGTCGCGGGCCTTACGGGAGCGTATGCGATCATTGCGGCGCTGTTCGCCCGCGAACGCACCGGCGAAGGTCAGGAAATCGAAGTCCCGATGTTCGAGACCCTGGTGTCGTTCGCCATGGTTGAGCACCTCTGCGGTTCGCTTTTTGATCCTCCGCTCGGGCCGCCGGAATATCCGCGCGTGACTTCTGAGGCCCGCCGCCCTTACCGGACCAAGGACGGGCAGATCTGCGTGATGATCTACAACGACAAGCATTGGGAGGCGTTCTTCAAGGCATTGGGCAGACCCGGATGGTCGGCCGATCCGATTTTCTCCTCCATGCGTAGCCGTACTCAAAATATCGGGACCGTTCTCGCCAAGCTCGCAGAGGTGATGGAGGAGCGAGGGACGGAGGAATGGCTGGAGCTGTTTCGAAGGGCGCAGATCCCGGCAATGGCAATCGCAAGCCCCACCGATCTGCTCCATGATCGGCACCTGATGGAAACAGGGTTCTGGGAGGAGCGCGAGACGGAAGCCGGAAAGCTCCGCTTCCCCGGAATACCCACGGCCTTCTCAGCCACACCTGGCGCCATCGGCGATCCCGGCCCCTCCCTGGGTGCCGACAGCGTCGCGATTCTGAGGGAGGGCGGGCTGACCGAAGCCGAGATTGCGGCCATGATGGACAGCGGGGCCGTACTCGCTGCCCCGCGCCGATGACGACAGGGCCCGGACCCGAAGCGGAATGGCGGCGCGCCCTCGCGGAGGGACGTCTGCTGATTCAGCGAGGAGTCGACGGCGCCGCAATTTTTCCCCCGCGGCTTACCTCGCCTGGCGACAGCAACTCGACCTCGAACTGGGTGGAAGTCTCCGGCCTTGGGACCGTTTATTCGGTGACGGTCATCAGCCCGAGGCTGCCGGAGCCGCCCTACAACGTCGTCCTCGTCGATCTGGACGAAGGAGTGCGGATGATGAGCCGAGTCGACGGCATCGATCCACACGACGTCCGGATCGGCATGCGGGTTCAGGCGCGTGTGGCGCAACAGGAGGGCGAAGCCATCGTCCTTTTCGCCCCGCTCGAGACCACCGATGGCCGGTAGCTTCCCGCGCGGCCGAACGGCCATATCTGGCCTTGCCACCTATGGCATAGGCGCGGCAGCCGGCTATACCGCCATGGAACTCGCCGCCAAAGCGGGCCTCCTCGCCGTTGCCGACGCAGGTCTGGCCCTTCGCGAGGTGGACGGCCTTTTCATCTGCCTTCCGGATGATCTGTTCGCCGGCCTTTCCTTCGCCGAGTATCTGGGCCTGAGGCCACGCTTCACCGACAATAACCGCACCGGGGGCTCGGCCTTCATGAGCCATGTCGCGACGGCTGCACTGGCTCTGGACGCGGGCTATATCGATGTCGCCTTGATTGCTTATGGTTCCAACCAGCGCAGCGGCGGAGGCAAGCTCTCAACGCCTGCGAAGAGCAGTTCCTACGAGGCGCCCTACCGGCCGCTCTTCCCCCTCTCCTCTTATGCCCTGGCCGCTGCCCGGCACATGCACCAATACGGGACCACCCGGGAAGATATGGCAGAGGTGGCGGTGGCGGCGCGAGGCTGGGCCAACGGCAATCCGGAAGCTTTTGTAAAGGGCCCGCTCTCGACCGACGAGGTGCTCGCCTCGCGCATCATCAGCAGCCCGATCAGTGTCCGCGATTGCTGTCTTGTCACGGATGGGGCGGCAGCGCTCGTGATGACGCGCACGGATTGTGCAAGATCGGCACCGAAGCCGCCAGTGCCGGTGCTCGGCGCGGCTGCAGCCACTTGGTGGGCGTCCATTTCGCAGGCCCCGGACCTTACCGTGACGGCGGCGGCCGAATCTGGCGCTCGCGCCTATGCCATGGCCGGCATCAAGGCCGCCGACGTGGACGTCGTCCAGCTCTATGACGCTTTCACGATCAACGTGATCCTGTTCCTGGAGGATCTCGGCTTTTGCCCGAAAGGCGAAGGCGGCCGTTTCGTTTCCGAAGGCCGGATCGCGCCCGGAGGCACCCTTCCCGTGAATACCAATGGCGGCGGGCTCTCCTGCTGCCATCCGGGCATGTACGGCCTTTTCGCGATGGTGGAAGCAGCCCGGCAGCTGCGCGGCGAGGCGGCGAACCAGATCGCCGACGTCGAGATTGCGTTGGCGCACGGCAACGGCGGAACGCTGTCGAGCCAGGCAACGGTGATCCTCGGATCTGCTGCAACGCTTTAGACCGAGTCCGACTTCCGCCCGCTCTGCGAACGTGAAATAACGGCTCGTGCTGGCCGAGATTTGGGAAATGCATGGCAAAGGAAAGCGAAGGCGCGGCCGTCGCCTGGAGGCGGCGGAAAGATCACCGGCAGACCGAGATTCTGGAAGCGGCCCGCAGGCTGATCGAAGAAGAAGGCGCGGCCTCAACCTCCATGCTGCGGATCGCCACCGCGGCCGGCGTTTCGGAGGCCACGGTCTACAAATATTTCGACGGCAAACAGGATCTGGTGAATCAAGTGCTTCACGACTGGGCGATCCCGTTCATCGAGCGGCTTAGCGCCGAGCTGGAGCATGTGACGGAACTTCGCTCGCGTCTCGTCCTGATCGCCATTCGGTTCCTCAGGTCTTTCGACGAGACGCCGAAGCTTCATCGTGTCTTCTTCCAGGAACTGCGCTGGTCCAATTATCGCGGGTCGCCGATCCACAAGCTCAGTCAGCGCTTTGCCGACACGCTCGTCACGACCATCAACCAGGGTATCGCGCTGGGCGAAATCCGCCCGGATACCGATCCCGCCTTGCTGAGGGATATGCTGTTCGGCGGCCTGGAGCATATCGGAATGCGGACGAACCTGGCAGGGCGCGCGGTCGACGTTGAGGCGGTTGCCTCGCAATGCGTCGATATGATCCTGCTGGGATCGCTCGTGCGACCGACAGGGAACGATATGTCCAGCGAGCTGACGCGTCTCTCAGCCCTTGTGGACCGGCTGGAGCGAGTAGCGGACTGAGCGCGGCAGGCGCATCGGCGCGGGTTCAGCTTTTTCGGCGCGCCCGCTCTGCCCTCGCCCATTCTTTGCTCGTATCGGATGCCACCCAGCGCAGCGCATTCCCGACCAGCCGGCGGTAATTTGCGTCCGCATAGGTTTGGGGGCCGTCACCCGGCTGGAAATAGACGAGCGGGCTGTTGCCGGCCGCCTTGACCCAACCGATGATGTCGCTGCCGGCCGGGGGCTTCCAAGGCTCGCCATCGTCCTCGGTCATCCGCCGCACGGCGCGCATTGCGGATGTGAAGGCATCAGCGCCGATGGGCCGGGCAAGCCTCAGTAAAGGCAACACCTCCTCCTCGAAGATGTCGTGCAGATAGAGTTCGTCCGTCAGCGGGAATGAAGCCGGGACGCCCTCCAGGACAGGATGCTCCAAAGGGCTTCGAACGACGTCGTACCTAATATCGGCAGCATAGCCGGAAGAAGGGCGAGGCTCGCCCCGAACCACCCCATCCTTGTAGAGGAAAGCGCCGCCCAGCGCTTCGGCATAAGCAGGCCAGGCAGGCCAACCGGCAAGGGCGTGATGCAAGGCGACGATCCCCTTCCCCTCCTCCAGCAGCCCCTCAAAACCCCCTACGAAATCCTGCTCGGGTGGAATCCCCGCCGGGCGATCCTCACGTGGCGCCTGGAAGTCGAGCCCCGGCATGTCGTAGAAGAGAATGGCATCGAAACGTCGCATGGCTTCGGGATTGAGCAGCATCGCCGCGGCCGGCTGGTCGACCATCGTCGGCTCGACGCCGCCGAGCCCGCGCAGCATGGCTTCAAAGGCGTCCCGCTGAAAAGCATGGCCCTTGACGGCGACGAAGACCTGCAAGGGAAGAGTGCATCCGCTGCTCATCCGAGTTCCTCTCACTAGGCCGCTTCGGCTTCCCTGTACCAAGCTTCGAGCATCGGCTTGAGCTCAGTCGCAACCAGCTCGATCACCGGCCATCCGGACTGGGGAGGTTTCATGTAGGCCATGTTGCCATAGCCTTTGTCTGGGGAGGTCTTGGCCGCTATCACGGTCCAGCCAAGCCCGATGAGCCGTTCCGCCTCAGGCGCGACCTTATCCACCCACAAGCCGATATGCTTGGCGTCTTCGATGACATCGGGATCGTAGAGGCTGCCTTTCTCGCCCTGGATCAACTCGAGATGATGAGGTCCATGACGGGAGTAAGTCGCCCGGATCTTGACGGCCACGGAGCCCGAAGGAGTCCATAAGCGAAGCGGATCGTAAATGTGGATCGGCGCCCATACCACGCCGAGCGACTGCTCGAACTCACGTTGCGCCGCTTCCAAATCCCTGACTGCGATGCCGGTATGGTAGATTGCCGTTGCGTCTATCATGTTTCGTCTCCGTTGGCCGGTCGGTTCCGTCCATTGCGGGTGATGGCCAGCTCGCTCGCCCCGCTGTTTTCGTTCGGACCACCCTCGGCCACGAATTCGGTGACCGACCTGTTTGTCCCCTTCCTCGACAAGGCGAAGGACGCGGCCAATCCGATGCCAATCGTGCGCCCGCCAGAGCGGCGATCGCGTCGGCCAGCCGTCCGTTCAGGCAGGCCATGCAATCGGTCACGCCGAGCGCTGAAACAGACCCATTTGCCCCCTCCGATGTGCTTAGCTACCTCTTTAAGTAAGTAAACCTTACTTATGTGCCTCGTCGAGTCATCTGAAGTTCGGCGCCCGCTTGGCAAGAAAGGCCGCAATGCCTTCGCGTCCGTCTTCCATCCGGGCGTGGTCCGATATGGAGCGGGCCTCATGCTCCATCTGCGTCTCGAGGCTGGTCTCGAAGCTGCCGAGGAGCAGCCTTCGTGCGCCACCGAGCGCGGCGGTCGCGCCATTGGCCAATTGCGCCGCCAACGCCTCACCTTCCTCATGGAGATCGTCCACGACTCGCGTAATCAGCCCCCATTGCGCCGCCTCCTCGGCGCTCAGCCGCCGGTTCGTGAGCACTAGCTCCTGGGCCCGGCGCAATCCTACCAGGCGCGGCAGCAGCCAACTCGCCCCACCATCCGGCGTGAGGCCGATCGCCGTATAAGCGAGGGTAAAATGCGCGTTCGGCACCGCAAGCGCAACGTCGCCCAGCACGGCCAGACTAAGTCCAGCACCGGCCGCTGGACCATTGATCAAGGTGACCAGCGGTTTGTTCATTCGCGCCAGTCGCGCAATCCCCACGTGGAGAGGCCCTGTGATCGCCTTGATGACGGCTGATGCCGTGTCGCCGGCACTGGCGAAACTGTGAACATCGCCCCCGCCGCAGAACAGCTTCCCCTCGCTTGTGAGCACCACTACCCGAACGGCGTCGTCCTCATCCACGTCCAGCGCGGCTTCCATGAGGGCGGTCGCCATCGGCACGTTGATCGTGTTGCCGGCGTTGGGACGTGTCAAAGTGATCGTTGCCACTCCGCCGCTCTTCTCGAGACGAAGCGGGTCCATGTGGGTCATGAGGGCTCTCCTTGCCTGCTGCTCGGGGACTTTGAAGCGGCTGGACGCGCCGCACAAGCGACGCCATAGTGTCGCAATGGCGCCTGCTGTTGAGGATGCCTTACCCTGCTTCGCAGGCAAATAACAATCGCCGGTCCGACCGGCAGGGGACGGCATGAAGCGGTATGACGTGGTCATCGTCGGATCGGGTCACGGCGGCGCGCAGGCAGCGGTCGCGCTCCGCCAGCTGAAATTCGACGGCTCGAT
>JAESFL010000252.1_pt1 | contig 45941 bp, 41 predicted proteins | sample 9269401 | NCBI WGS metagenome assembly JAESFL01 (sample SAMN14506025, study PRJNA617098) | algae metagenome | isolation source: Gloeocapsa sp. UFS-A4-WI-NPMV-4B04 and co-occurring heterotrophs from desert... | place: USA: Utah | collected 2006-10-01 | reverse complement strand
GGCGGTGGCGACGACGACGAAGGAAGCACCACGGGAGCGCCTTCCCTTAGCGCTGCCAGCCTAGTTCAAATGAACGCGGACTTGGCGACGGCGCGAACGGCTCGGATCCAGGCAGAGCAAAGATGGAGATCCGCCGCCGGCACACCTGTGATGAGCCTGCCGGAGGTTATCGAGAACGGTACCATATCGGGCCTAAGATCGGAACGGTCCCGCCTTGAAAGCGAACTCAGCAAACTGCTCCAGACGTTCGGGGACGATTATCCCGAGGTCGGCCAGGTGCGGTCGCAGCTTGCTGCCGTGGACGGACAAATCACCACCATTGCCAATCAAGTGAAGAATTCGATCAGGGAACGCTATCAAGTGGCAGCGCGGCAAGAAGCTGCCATCGCCGGCAGGATGGGCGGCCTGAGGTCGGAAACGCTCCAGGATCAGGATCGCCGCGTCCGGTTCGACATCCTCAACCGAGATGCCGCGACCAACAGGGAACTCTACGCCTCGCTCCTTCAGCGTTACCGGCAGGTCAGCACCGCTGCTGGGGTCACCAACAACAACATCTCGATACTTGACCGGGCGATTCCTCCCAGTTCGCCAATCAAACCGCGGCCTCTCTTCAACCTGGCACTAGCTGCGCTGGCAGGCCTCGGTTTGGGGCTGCTTCTGGCCTTCATTCGCGAGCGCCTCACTGACACGTTGAGGACACCTGATGACGTGACATCGAAGCTAAAGCAGCCGCTCCTCGGCACCACTCCAAAGCTGCCCGGCAAGATGGACGTCAACGAAGCATTAACGGCCTCGACCTCGTCCATTTCGGAGGCGTACCATTCCGTTCGCTCATCCATCGAATTTTCGAGCGCGGCCGGTTTGCCCAAGACGCTGCTGATCACGAGCAGCAGGCCCGGCGAAGGCAAGAGCACAACGGCACTTGCAGTCGCGGCTGATTTTGCGCGCTTCGGCCGCAATGTCCTTCTTGTCGATGCAGACCTCAGGATGCCGTCGCTGCATAAGACGCTCGACGTCCGTAACGACGTCGGCTTGGTGAACGTCATCGTTGGCAAAACCAAGCTTCAGGATGCGGTGGTTGGCACTGGAGGCCTGATGTTCCTGCCGAGTGGCCCCATTCCCCCGAATCCTGCTGAGCTACTTGCTCCGCACATTGTCGCGCGCTTCGTGGATGAAGCGCTCGCCCGATACGACATCGTCATCTTCGATGGCCCTCCCGTGCTCGGCTTGGCAGATGCGCCGCAAATTGGTCGGATTGTCGAGGGAACCGTGCTGGTTCTCGAAGCAGACGGAGCTCACCGTGGACAAGCGAAAACCGCCATCAAGCGGCTTGAGGCCGCCAATGCGCGAGTTCTCGGCGTTGTGCTTTCCAAGTTCAACGCCGCCGCCTCCGGATACGGTGACCAGTACGGGTACAACTACAGCTATGGAGAATCCAAAAAGCTTAGTGCTTCCTAACTGATGATGTTCGCACTGTTTGCATCGGATCCCACTTGAGAATCTTTGACGAGGTTGCAGCGAGTGCCGAATTGACCACATTCGGCCCTAACGTCGACGACAAAGGGCTCAACGTTGCGGCGCATCCACCACTGGTATAGCCCCGTTCCAGTAGAAATATTCGGATTTTTCCATGCGACCAGCGAAGGCAATGCGGAATTTTGCGAAAGTGGCCTTCGGAGGTGATCCGCTGGGTGCAATTCGCTGGTTCAGCGCAACAGCGCGGCGACGGAGAACCACCGTAAGGCTGAAGATTAGAGGCGAAACAGTTTATATTAGGACCTGTTCTCCCGACCTCGACGTGGCGCTGAGCTGCTTTCTCGGTGAGTTTGACGAATTGATACGATCTGTACCTCAAGCAACAAGCGGATTGGTAATCGACGCTGGAGGCTACATAGGCACCGCAGCTATGGTTTTCGCCAAGGCCTATCCTGAAGCAATAATCGTAACGGTGGAGCCTAGCCTAAAGAACTTTAAGGTTCTGGAGAGGAATGTTGCTCGTTATCCGAACATCGTTTCGGTTCGAGCGGCGGTGGACTCAACTCAGGGCAGGATTGAGCTTCGAGACCGCATGAAAGGCGGCTGGGGTCTTACCATTGTGGCAGATCCTGAAGACGGACCCGGAGCTGTTATCGATACGGTCGATCGAGTGACGATTGCTGACCTTATGGACCAAGTTGGATGCCATGGAATCGACATCCTCAAACTTGACATCGAAGGAGGAGAGAAAAGCCTGTTGGCACGGAATACGGAGTGGATCGCCCATACGAAGGCAGTTTGTATCGAGTTGCACGACCGGATCGTGAGCGGGTGCACCGAGGCATTTGAAGCAGTGACCTTCGGCCGCAAAAACACGAAGCTGGAAGGCGAAAAGTACCTGTCGCTGGGCGGCTGCGAAGGATAGCTTCTCTAGGTGTTCGGGTGCGACAATACTTGTGCTAGCCCGGCGACGTTCCCTCACCTAATCGCGATTATGGACTTGGTGAACCCGAATAGCTTCTCGGGCAGTAGTATCGAACCTGGGAACAGGTCTCCCAACTGCCGAAACGTCAGCAGCTGGTGATGACGAATGGAACGACGGGCATCATCCATGTCTCGGTATCTGCCTCCCTGGGATATTGGGAAGGAGCAAAGCAATCTTGCCCGAACCTCCTCGGGAAGCCAGTGAAACATGGGGAAACGATAGAAGTGAGGCTCGATTGGAAACCACCAATTCGGGGTCTGCACGTAGTAGCCATTGCCTAACCTCCTGGTTTCGCTCGCAAATGCCTGCATTTGCTCCCAACTCCCCACGTGCTCGATGACTGAATTTGAATGAACGTAGTCAAACGATGCGTCGGGCAGATCCACCGCGCAGGCGTCGCCGACAATCTGCTCAAATGGCCCATCGCCCAATTGTGCGGGCTTATTGTTCAGCAGCGTAATCTGAATGTCATGCTGGTTCAGAAAATCAAGGCCGAATCGGCGCCAGTAGTGGGTAGTACCCCCAAGGTCGAGCAGTCTGAACGGTCGTCGACGCGCCTTCTTAGAAAGCAGAAGATCCTTGAGAACGATGTCTCGTCTCCCTCGAAACCGGCTCGACAGAGACTTAGGATCCGACATATCGGCGATTGTCATGCCGATAATCTAGCAGCACTCGTCTTCAACGCTAGGTCAGAACCGTTATCGTAAACCTCCATCTCTTCCGAATGAACATTTCCACACTAATCCAACGACTCCTGCCGTCGACCTTCTCCTCCGCCCGTGAATGCTATGCCCGGAACAGAAGCTTGCCTTTGGTACGAAATCGCGCCCGTGATTTCTGACGCTGACGTAAGGGTGAGCAGGGTGTCGAAGGCGGTGACGAGCCGGACACGCTCTCACGGTATGCGCGACTTGAATTCAGACACGACGGCGAAGTGATCGGCACCGGAGCTGGCATCGCCCACGAAGGAGTCCAACACCTGCAAATCTGGATCCGCAAAGATGTGGTCGATCCTGACGAGTGGGAACAAAGCTCCCATTCTCCTGGCCCGCGTGGGGAAAGTGAAACCGGGGCCGGCTCCTCCCTTTCTGAAGCTATCACTGAGTTGCGCCGCGACGATGCGATAGCCGTCGTTCCACGGCGTGGAGTTGAAATCTCCGGCAACGATGTCTGGCTTTTCATCCCGGATCTGGTCGGCCAGCGCGTTGAAGTAGCGGCGAAGCGCGTACGGCTGGTCGTAGTCCTTCGGCGCTCGGAGGGTCCAGAGGGAGAGGCTGCCCCAAGCCGTCCCGCGCAGGCGCACCTTCAGCATCTCGTGGGGACGTTCCTCTACTACCATGGGAAAGTGACTGAGAACCATCGTCGCCCCATTGGCAGCAGCGTTCCAGCTTCGGCCGGACTGCCGCTCAAGTTCGGCTAGAAGAAGTTGAGGGTCCCTCGCCTCCTGGACAGCCAATACCTCGCCATTGGTACGGAGCAGCATCGATGCCGCGGCACGCATGTTGGGGTTCAAGGTGCGCAGCGAGGCGCTGACAACCCTGAGGCGTTTGCCGGCCTGAGCTTCGGGCCTTGCAAAGGAGTCGATATCGGTGCCGATGCCGATGCTCATGATCGCGGCGCCCATGGCGATGCCCAAGCCGCCCCAGATCCAGCGCTTGAGACCGAGCAGGAACAGGCCCGAGAGGAAGGCGGCGAGGCCCCAGTGGAAGCCGGCGGCGTTCAAATAGCCCAGCTTTGGAACGCCATCTCCGATCGCGAGATAGGTCACGAACCAGGCTGCGACTGCAGCAAGGGCTCCCTTGGCAACAAGGATGAGAAGGCGGATGGCCCTTCGTGGCTCGGCTTGAGAACTCATCCGAGACCTCAGAACGGTCGGAATATCCCCAAGATCGGAACGGCGGAGAGCACATCCCTGAAGATCGACCGGGAGCGGTTTCCATCCACCACGATGATGTCGTTGCCGTAAATGGGCGGATCATCGGCCTCGCCGCGGCGAATGGCCCGCAGATCGAAAGCGGCAGCCATGCGCTCGCCGTTCACCTGCCGGAAGACCACCACTCGCGCGGGATTGGCATCCTCCGATGTCCCACGCGCGAGCGCCACCGCCTTGATCAGCGAGACTGAGCCCGTCACGGGGAATACGCCGGGCTGCCGGACGGATCCCTCGACGGTAATGGTTCGCGGCGTCGCCTGGGCCAGCTCGACGCGAACGTTCGGCGCCCGCAAATAGCGGCCGGTGAGGCGCTGCGTGAGCAGTTCGGCCAGTTCGGTGGTGGTTTTCCCCTCGGCCGGAACCTTGCCGACCAGAGGAAAGTCGATTTCCCCCTGAGGATCGACCGTGAACTCTCCCGATAACGGGTCGGACTGGAAGACGATCACCTTCACCTTGTCGAGCGGAGCGATCCGGAGAGAGGCTTCGTTGATGGTCTCGGTTTCCACCGCGGGCGCATCGAAGCCGGGCGGCTCGTAGGCGACGCTCCCGCCACGGCCAGCGCAAGCGGACAGGGCAATCAGGCTCCCAAGGCCCGCCAGGAGCAGCATTAAACGCCCCAAACCCGACAACGCCATTCTCCAGTTCACCCGCATGAGCTGCCTCTTACCAACGCTTCGAATGATCATGGGCTTCAGGGTTGAAGCCTATCCGTTTCTCCTAATGCCGTTTTTCCAGGAAGTCGACGAAGGAGGCGGCAGCGCGTCCGCATCTTCGGACCGGTTTCGGGCCGACGCGTTAGGCTCCTCCACCCGGCACGAGCCGCTGGACGATCTCAGGCAGCGAGGCTCGCCAGGGGGGCATGTCGAACCCGAAGTCCCGGGAGAAGGCGCTGCTATCGAGCCGCGAGTTGGACGGGCGGGCGGCCTTGGTGGGCCAGTCGCTCGTCCGAATGGGTTCTGCCTTGGCAGCAGCGTGGCCGTGCGCCCGGCATTCCTCGAACACCGCCTCGGCGAGGTCGAACCAACTTGCCGCGCCGCTACCGGCGAGATGATAGGTTACCTCCTGCCCCACCCTCTCGCCCTCGCGCCAGTGCCGAAGCACCACGAGAAGCGCATCGGCCAGATCGAGGGCCGAAGTCGGGTTGCCGTGTTGGTCGGCGACCACCGTCACGACCTCGCGGGTCTCCGCGAGCCGGATCATCGTCTTCACGAAATTCTGCCCGAACGGGCTGTAAACCCAGGCGGTCCGGAGGATCAGATGCTCTTGATTCTCCGCCCGCACGCGTTCCTCGCCGGCGAGCTTGGAGCGGCCATAGGCGCCGAGCGGGTTCGTCGGCGCGTCTTCGGAATAGGGCCCTCCAGCCCGGCCGTCGAACACATAATCGGTCGATATCTGAATGATCGGCGCACCGGCCGCCTTCGCGGCGGCGGCCAATTCGCCGGCTGCGTCCGCGTTGATCCGCATCGCACGCTCCGGCTCGTCTTCGGCAAGGTCGACGGCCGTATAAGCGGCGGCGTTGATGACGGCATCGGGGGCGATCGAACGCACGACTTCGGCCGCGCTGCCGGGAAGTTCGAGGTCGAGCTCGGGCCTTCCAACCGCGACGATGTCGAGGGCCGCGTGGCTTTGCGCGCGTTCGACCAGGCTTTGAACGAGCTGCCCGTGCTTGCCCGTCACCAGCACTCTCATCCGGCGGCGCCCAGGCGGGCTCCGGAATATTTCTGCTCCCGGATCGGCCGCCACCACCATTCATTCTGAAGGTACCAGTCGATCGTCTTGTCGAGACCGCTTTCGAAGCTCTCCTGCGCTCGCCAGCCGAGCTCACGCTCTATTTTGGCAGGGTCGATCGCGTAGCGGCGATCATGGCCGGGCCGGTCCGACACGAAGCGGATGAGGCTCCGCCGGCTTCCCCCGCCGGCGAGCGGCCGCTTGGCGTCCAGGATGTCGCAGATCGTCTCGACCACCTTGAGATTGGTGCGCTCCGCCCTGCCGCCGACATTGTAGCTCTCGCCGACGGCACCGCGCGTCAAGACGAGCTCGAGCGCGCGGGCATGATCGTCCACGAACAGCCAATCGCGCACATTGGCGCCCTGCCCATAGACCGGCAGCGGCAGCCCCTCGAGCGCATTGAGGATGACGAGCGGGACGAGCTTTTCCGGAAAATGATAAGGGCCGTAATTGTTCGAGCAATTGGATAGCACGACCGGCAGCCCGTACGTCTCGTGCCATGCGCGGACGAAATGGTCCGAAGCCGCCTTGGAGGCCGAATAAGGCGAGGACGGCGCGTAGGGCGTGTCCTCGGTGAAGATGCCTTGATCGAACGGCAGATCGCCGAACACTTCGTCGGTCGAGACGTGGTGAAAGCGGAAATCCTGCCGCTTCTCTGGCTGCAGCTCACGCCAATAGGCCAGCGCCGCGTTCAGAAGCCGGAAGGTGCCGACGACATTCGTTTCCAGGAATGCCGCCGGGCCGTCGATCGACCGATCGACGTGGCTTTCGGCAGCAAGGTGCATGATCGCCTCGATGCGCTCGCGCCGAAGAATGTCGAGCAAGGCCGTGTCGTCGCTTATGTCGAGCTGCCAGAAGCTGTAATTGGGTCGCGCCAAAACGTCGTGCAGCGAGTCCAGATTGCCGGCATAGGTGAGCTTGTCCACGTTCACGACATGGTAGCCGGAGGCGACGAGGTGCCGGCAGACGGCGCTTCCAATGAAGCCGGCCCCGCCGGTGACGAGAATTCGCTTCATGCCGATCCCCAAACGAACCCGGTCTCGATTCCCCCGAGCAAGGGCGCCTCGCGATCCTTCGCCGACAGCTGAACATCCGCGGCTGCGACCGGCCAGTCGATCCCGATCGCCGGGTCGTCGAAGCGGATACTCCGTTCCTGGTCCGGGCGGTAAGGCGCCGTCACCTTATACTGCACCTCCGTATCGTCTTCGATCGTGACGAAGCCGTGGGCAAACCCCTTCGGGACCAGGATCTGGTTCCAGAGCTCGGCGGAGACGATAAGCCCTGCCCATTTGCCAAAGGTGGGCGATCCGCGCCGGATGTCGACCGCCACGTCGAAGATCGCGCCGCGGCTTACCCGAACAAGCTTGTCCTGCGCGACCGGAGGCAGTTGAAAGTGGAGCCCGCGAAGCACGCCGCGCGCTGCCGAATAGCTATGGTTGTCCTGGACGAAGCCGAGGTTCAGCCCGGCCTCGGCCATCGCCTCCGCCTTCCACGTCTCCGAGAAGAAGCCTCGCTCGTCCCCGAACTTGCGCGGCCTGATCTCACGGACGCCGTCCAATCCGAGCGGCCGCACATCAAGCATCGACGATCTCCGCTGCCCGCCGCCGCAGATAAGCGGCATATTCGGTTTTGCCGAGCTGGTCAGCGCGTTGGAGCACTTGCCCAGGCGTGAGATAGCCGAGCTCCAGCGCAATCTCTTCGAGGCACATGACCTTCAAGCCCTGCCGGTGCTCGATGGTCCGAACGAAAGAGGAAGCTTCGTGCAGGCTCTCATGCGTGCCCGTGTCGAGCCAGGCGAAGCCGCGGCCGAGGCGGCTTACCTGCAAGGTGCCGCGCTCCAGATAGGCCCGATTGACGTCCGTAATCTCGAGCTCGCCCCGCTCCGACGGCTGGAGCGAGGCGGCAATGTCGAGCACGTCATTGTCGTAGAAATAAAGGCCCGTGACCACCCAGTTGGATTTCGGCTCGCGCGGCTTCTCCTCGATCGTCAGCGCCTGCTGCGTTTCCTTGTCGAAGGAGACCACGCCGTAACGTTCCGGATCCTGGACCTGATAGGCGAAAACGGTGGCTCCGCTCCCCCTCCCCGCTGCCTCCCGGCACATAGCGGGTAGGCTCGCGCCGTAGAAGATGTTGTCGCCGAGGATCAAGGCGACCGGGCTGTTCCCGACGAAGTCGCGGCCGATGATGAAGGCTTCCGCCAAGCCGTTGGGCTGCGCCTGCTCGGCATAGGACAGTCGGATTCCAAAAGCACTGCCGTCGCCGAGCAGCGCCTCGAACCGGGACAGGTCCGTCGGCGTCGAGATGATCAGCACCTCGGTAATCCCCGACAGCATGAGGACGCCCAGCGGATAATAGATCATCGGCTTGTCGAAGATCGGTAGCAGCTGCTTCGATACCGCCAGTGTAGCCGGGTAGAGCCGCGTGCCGCTACCGCCGGCAAGAATAATCCCCTTCAGCGCCCCGTCCCCTTCAAAGCTATCGCCCTCCACCTTTTAAGGCAGTGGAATAGTGCTTGTCTTCTTCAACAAGCAAGCCGGACTACCGGATGAGCGATCGGATCAAAGGGGTAGGTCCGTCAAGGAAGGATGCGGATTGATGAGAATCACTTGACGTCCGCCCGATGGCAGAGGAAATCGTGACGAGCTCATCTGTGTTGCTTTTGGTCGTTTGAGCTGAATTCGGAGCAACCGGTGGGGATCTCTTGCGCCTTCGGCATGCACCAGCCCATGACTCTGGGAGTCACCGACGGGTCCCGTGAATTCGGCCGCTGCCTCGAATGTTCATGCGATCTCGTTCGTTCGGGGCAGGCGTGGAAGCGATTGCCGAAAGGGTTCAAGCTCGTCTCCGAACCGGTCCGCCAATATCATTCGCGGCCCCGTCGCCAAACCAACATCATGTCCGGCAGCAGGGTGAACCTACATGACGTCACCGTCGTCGGCGAGCGAACTTATGGCGACCAGCGCTTCGCCCTCGTCAGGCTTGATGGCAGTCACTCGGTCGAACTCCACTCCGGGCGCGACATTTTCGAGAATGAAAGCAGCTACGCGCATGCGGCCGAACCGATCGCTCTGTTTGACCCGGCGCCACTCGCCTGGACGCCGAGGCAGTCATCCACGGCCGTCGACGTGTTCGACCTAAGCTCGGACGACGATTTCGACTGGGAAAGGGCTTATACGGGGCGGATCTAGCGTTAGGCGAAATCTGCTCCCAGTCAGCGGATGGTAGCCCACCAACGGGGCAATGAGGGCTCAGGCTTAAATCCTGGCGCGAAGGCTGTCCCAACTCGGGGCTGCACCGTAAGGGCGATTGGGTGCCGAGCCTTTTTGATTTAGCCATGGCCGGGGGGACCAGGTGATGCACATATTCTGCTTGCTGGGACGGCATCGAAAGACGTCGGTCCGTTGGGACGGAGAGTTCTATGTTTCGACGTGCAGGCGATGCAATAAGCCCATCATCCGCCTAAAACACCGTGTCTGGCGAGTGGCCAAGGAGGGACAGATCCACCCTGGTTAGTCTTTAGCGAATCAGACACACCTCGCTAATCGCTGGCACATTGAAGTTCGCTCGAGCACCGTCAACGCAGGGTCAGCCACAAGTGCCGGTGCGGCGACCGGCGCGCAAACTCCTCTGCAATCGCGAGCAAGTCGATCTGGTGCAGTTGCTGAAAGGCTTGTTCTCCAATCCGATGCTGTTCCCCGTGATGGACGCGGCAAAGGCTCAGCGTCCATCGGTCTGATGGCTTTAGCCCCTGCCCTCCATCCGTGCCGCTTCGGACGTGAGCGCATTCCACTGGTATCTGAGTGCACTTCGGCACCGAGCAGTGGTGCCGCCGCACCCAGGCTCGGTGCGCCGGGAACGAGCGCAGCTCCGATATTCGACGTTCGCGCGTGATGCGTTTGGGAAGAAGTTTAGGCATGCGACGCGACTCCCGCCCCGCTGATGGCCGTTTCAACGGTCCTGTCGCGGCCGTTCCCGTTGCTTGCGCCCTTTATCGGTTCGAGCGCCAGCGCCCGCCGCCTCTCCTGAATGTAAGTTCCTATCTGCGCATAAAGGTCGGCGCGCTCTCGGCTAATCGCCTTTAACAGAGCACGATTGCTATTTTGAACCCGCTCCAGCGCCTCGCCCGTCTGGCAGACACGCACTACCTCCAGAATGTCAGCCGTCCACTGGGTCCAACCCTGCACCGGCTCCGGCAGGTGGTCCGACACTCGGAGCTGATAGGTTCGGGCATCAGCATCCTCAACACCCAGCACGGGCACACAGAAGGCCTGCAACAACGCATATTTGAACGCCGACGACATGGCCTTGCTCGTGCCCTTGTCACCTCCGTCTAAAGCTTCGCCATAAGCTTCAATGACGTGGGTTGAGCCATCCTGGGCGCTCACGAGATCGAAAGCGACTTTCAAGCTGACGCTGACTAGGAACGTCCCGTTGTCCCCGTTCCGCTCCACACAGGAGCGTTCGAGCACACGCGGGAGCATGCAGAGCTTGTGCTTAGCCAGGATCGGCGAGAGGCGGTTCAGCACCTCGTCTATGCTTCGATACTGGTACTGCTCTTCGACGTTCGTCTGGAGCTTCGCTACACCCCTACGGGAGAGCTCGCGCGAAACAGCGTTAATAGCCGTATACACATTGGGAGCGGTCGACCTCATGCCGCGAATTCCTGTACGGTGATAGCGCCCGATTTGCTACGTTTGCCCTCGATTCCGTGGCCAAACGCTCGCGACACGTTGTGCTCAATGAGGCCCTTGATCGTCGCAGTTGCCGTTGCATGCGCCTTCGCTGCCTCGCGGTGAGCGAGCCAGTCAATTGCTGCCGAAGCCCACGCGTTATTCCCCTCAAGGCATATCTCCCGCACGCCGATAGGCTTTGGTGGCGGTGGCACGGGCGCGGCAAACGGCGTCTCTCCGAGTCGAACCGCGTCCCAGAACCTTGCCTCAGCGATGAAAAGATCTTCCTGATAAAGCCAATCGGCAGCGACCTCGAAGACCTCCCACTTGTGATTTCCAAAGATCACGGAGAGGATCGCACGCTCGGTTTTGGTGACAGCCATGTTGTGCTGCAGCTGCGGCATGTATCGTGCGAGGATCTCTTCAGGCTTTGAGAAGGCGCTGGTGTGCTTGGCCTCCCAGACGGCAGCTAAGGACTGAACGAACCCATCAAGCGTGCATCGACGCCAGGGATGTTCGTGGCATACCGCCGTCTCGCCCACGCTGCTGACGACGTGATCCGCGCATTTCTCATACCATTGCCGGTTGAACGCCTCGGTCCAGCAGCCCAGCATCACTGGCAATTTCGTTGAAAGATCCTCCGGCGCCTCCTCCCCTCGCTTCTCGCGCCAGAGGCGAAGGAGCCGCTCACTGTCCCCCGAGAGGATGATGTTCGCATCGCTGCCGCCAAGACCGGCCGTTCGGAAGTCCAGATGATCTGAGCTGAGCCTCAGTGCATCGAGGCTCGGCCAAGAAGTTGGCGCGACCGGATCTGCGGCACGATCGGATTGCGCATTCACAATGGAGCTTTGCACCATCCGCGGTCGCGGGTTCAGTTGCTCGCTCCCGGCTGCTCGCACTCGTCCTGCGGCGGGCGGGGTATCAATCTTAGAATTTGGCGGAAGAGCGAAGAACTTGGACATGACTATTCTCCATTTGCTGTTGCGTGAACAACAGGTTGCTCTGTTCTGCAGCACAGTCAAATGGAGTCTTACTAGATAAGACTATTTATAATGATGGCTTCCGTTGTAGTTGCTCCGTGGATAAGTTCCCTTTTCACTCCTCTTCGGACAAAAAGGTCGCGCTTCTTAGCGCCAAATCCAATCTAATGATTAATAAAAGGACAGTGGATATCTGGTGCACGTTGCTGTGAACACGCAGTGGATAACTACGCGTAGAAAATACAAATGAAAAGGAGATTGCTCTTATTCTTCGTAACGGGGCCGCACAGGGCGAAGACGAAGCTCATTCGAGCCGATGTCTTTTTGAACGTCCTGCGAGTCGTAGTACCGGCGATCGAAGTCGGTAACGCATTCCTGCCAGTCCCAACCAGGTGGAACCGTTTGCTCAAGCCTCTCGAACCGATTTTCAAGTCTGGCAATCTCGGGAGGAATATCCCTTGACCGAGGAGCCCGAAGCAAGGCCACCTTCAGCTTCTCGATTTCGTCGTTGATCAAACGAAGGTGAAGCTTCAGCATTTCCCAGATTTCTTTTTCGGCCAAATCTACGGGGCCGGTGAGTATAATCTGTTTGGATTCGAAGCATGGGTTCACATGCGCCGGATGCGGAAGTTGCGCAGGCTCCTGCCAGCCCTCCGACTGCGCGAGATCGAATTGCGGCCCCTGCTCATTTTTATATTGGCGCACCAGATCGATCTGAATGCCCCAGTCCTCCCGCTCCAATTGCTCCGCGGTGCGCACCAACTCGGCGAAGAGTTTCATCGCCCGGAAATTGCCCTCACATGCGTCGTTTCTCAACCTGCGCAGCGCGATTTGGAAAGCTGGCATATCGACTCTTCCGCCGCGCGCTTGGACTGAAATCATTTCCCTCGCCTCAGCAAGAATGAGGTCGCGAAGTAGATTGTTCGATACCACTTTGCTTTGCTGCGAGTGACGCGGCCGTCCGCGTGGGTTGCCCGACACCCCCTTTTGGAACTGGGTGTGCTTCGGCGGGCGCTTCTTTCCCACCTTGTACGTGCCTTCGTCTGGTTCTTCGCTTGGCCGCTGCGGTTGCTTCGACGGGCCACTCACGACGACTTTTCCCGAGAGCAAACCGTCTTGTTCGCGCGCTGCTCGTCACCTTCGGCCGAGCTTGCTCCCGTACCGACACGGCAAGTGGATACAGAATATTCGGGCACGATCACCTCCACTATGAGTAGAACATGCTAGCAACATAGGGTGCGGATGTTGAGACGTTAATGCGGACAGGCTGAATTTTACCGATGGTCAAACGTCATGCGGGCACAAGTTGAGCGATTATGCACTCGTTCTATCTCCGGCCGCTTATGCGAAAAGGACTTGGGAAACGATCCGATTGAACCATGATGGTTCTGTCAAAATCGTGCCGACGACGTCGCGGCCTGAACCGGTTTTACTGCCGGAACCAACTTTTCGAACGATGGCGAAACGCCGCTCCACCACGTATTCGCCGGCGCCTTGGACGTGATCTGGTGGCTTGTAGTGGCCTCGGTGGCAAGGCTGGCTTGTAGAGCCCCACAAGGGTGAGCAGATTCCTGCTCGTCCGGTGCGCGGCGCCGGCGGCACCATCCTCGAGCCCGCGCCCGGCTCGTAAGTGCGCGTGAAGTGAACGCTGGCGACTAGCAAAGTCAATCGTTTCGCCGAGACTGTTTCCACGGCCTAGCTAATGTGGGCCGGTGGGGCAGTCGGTCCGATTTAGGCAACTCCTTTTTCGCCTGCGAAGTCGTTAGCGAGGGTTCTAGATATCGGCTACGGTGCAGAGGCGCCAAAAGCAAAGGATCCAAAAGGGGCCCTCTTGGCAACATTGGGGCATGATCCTGGCGCCAGTCGAACCGCTTTTGATCGCACCGATCGCAGAACATGGAAGGAGCATGAAATGTCCCAAGATCCCAAAGATGCACGGGAGGCAGGGGAAAACGTCTTGGACATGATGATGCAGCCTATGAAGCAGGCTAGCGCGGCGCTGAAGGAAGCTAAGGAACGAGCGACCGAGCAGAACGAGGCTATCAGCGTGCGATTGATTGATTTCGCTGAGAGCAATTTGACCGATACGCTGGAGGCGCTTCGCGCAGCTGCCCGGGCAAAGGATGTGACAGAAGTTCTGACCATCCAGGGCGAGTTCCTGCGGAACCAGATGTCGCGCAGTCTTGATCAGTTCAGAGAGATGACGGAGCTAGTGAAGCCAAACATGCCAAAGGGCTGACACCGTAGTCATGCTTGACTAAGTCGTGCCTCGACACTTCCCCACAGCGCTGCCAGGGGGCTAGCGGCCGGGCTCTTTGGCGCGATGAGACCGAGCGGTTGGCGCTGCTCCGCCATCTGCTCCATTGCGGTTGCGTACGGAATCGCGATCCGCTCAGGTTCCTCGTCCACAGCCTCCCGATGCGATCGTCGCCGCCGATCGACCATGGAGAAGACTGGAAGCAGTTCCGGATTATTGCCGCCCCTGCCCTCCCGATAAGCTTGCAGCTGAAGATATGCGTTCGCTGAAAGCGACGACGGTATCACGGGCACGACGATCAAGTCCGAGAGTTCGAAGATCTGCTCCGCCAGGTAGCCTATGGTGGGCGGGCAATCGAGAATGACACGGTCGTAATCGGTCGCCACCCGCCCGAGGAGTTCTCGAAGATGCTTTGGGCGGTCGTGGCGGTCGAGATAGTGGACCAAGCTGTCGGCTGGCAGGGTATCCAGCCCAGGCCAAGCGCTCGCTTCGATGTGCTCTTGAATCTTGTAAGTGCGGCGACCTCTGCGAGACCGAACTTCAAACGGGCGGCCAAGGATCGCGCCAGCCCCTCCCTGTTCGTCGAGATCCCAAAGGAGGGTCCGATAACCGTTTTGCACCGCTAAATGCGCGAGATTCACAGCGATAGCCGTTTTCCCGACACCGCCCTTGATGTTGTAGCAGCCAACGACCTTCATCGGCGTCCCCGTTTGGCAGCTGCTGCGATTTCGACTCGCATATTCACGCGCGCAATCATTGCTGCACCGCACAAAGTGCGCTCGCCGCGTATGCCGGTCAAGAGCTAAGGCAGGCACCAGTAACAGCGTATCCTGGTGGCCCTTTCGGATGAAATGCGGGCCGGTCCAGGTCACTACTTCGATGAAAGACGGGGAGGCCTCGCAATTATGGCCAGCGAATCCGCGGCGATGCTGCTCAAGCTGCGTTGCAAACAGCGATCATTGCTGCCAATTTGCATCAAACGACGCTCAATCCGTTTAGAAACTCTTCCAAATTGGTGTAGCGGTCCCCGTCGTGGTCGGCGTTTGGATCGGCCAGACCAACACGCTGTTCCCAATCATCATCCATGCCGTCTCGGTCGGCGTCGGGATAAGGATTGCCGCCAGCCAGAACGGGCCACCCGCCCACTTCAGACGGGTGATTGATGATCTTTCCAGTACGATTGAGGACTTCACTGATCTGGCGGGTATCGGCAGCATCCCGAGGGAAAGCCCCGCCTTTACCCAGAACCAAATTGTAAGCGCTCATCGCCGGGAGAATGCTCTCCGTGACAAGACCGATGCGGCTGCCTGCGACGATCCCGGCATTGGCTGGATTGAGCACTCCGTAGATCGCATTCGACGGCAGGCCTTCACCGATATTGCCCTCAAGATAGAGAGCCAGGGTCGCACCGGGCACGTTGTTCTTATAGTCTGGTGCGGTGATCCCGAAGGGTCGCTTCTTCGGCGTGCTGGGACCGGCGATGAAGACGTTGCCGATCAGATTGCCAGTCGAAGAGCCGCGCTTCATATAGACGGTCGTGAAGGTGAGCGACGGGTTGAACACCACATTGTTGACCATGTTGAGCTGGCCAGCACAGGTGAAGTTGATGTTGCGATCGACCGTGTCAGCGACCAGATTACGGACGAAGCTCACCCCGGCATTGCACGCCCTGAAGTTCGGTCCCTTGCTATGCGGTCGGGTGTGCGTCGAATGGTTCAGCCCCTCATAGAAGAAGCTGTCCTGCACCGTGACGTTGCCAATGTCGGAGTCAAGCGTCGCCATTAGCTGGTCTGTCGCCCATGAACAGGAGGCGTTGGCGATCATGACATTTCGAACCGGCTTGCGCTCATTGCCGATCGTGAAGCAGTTCACTCGATCCGAAGTCAGGGGAGAGGGACCTGGCCGAATGCGAAGATTCCGGATCATGACTTCGCTTGCCTGAATCCAGAAGACCATGCCTGTCGAAGCGCGGTTCTTTATCTGGATGCCGTCCCCTGGTGCCGATTGACCGGCAATCGTCAGGAACGGGTCGGTGATAAGTATCTCTTTATCCAGCTCGATGGTCCCACCAATCCGAAAGATGCACGTTCGCGGCCCGGAAGCCTCTGCGCATGCCCTGAGCGAGCCTGGTCCTTCGTCAGCGAGTGTCGTAACGTGGTGAATAGACCCGCCGCGCCCGCCCTTGGTGCCTGCTCCGAAGCCTTCAGCAGTTGGAAACGCCTTCAAGCCGCCCGTTGTGGGAGGGGTCGTGGGCGTCGGAGTTGGAGGCGGCGGTGGAGTTGGAGTTGGAGTAGGAGTTGGAGCAGGGGTTGGCACTTGCGGCGGCTTCACCTTAACGCCGTCGCGTATTTGAGAAAATGCCGTTACAGCGAGCACAGCCGAGGCTGCTAAGAGGTAGCGAGATGGAAGGCGCATAAGCAAGGAAAGCCCCGGAACGAGATCAGAAGGAGGTGATGAAGCGGGCACGCGCTTGATCGGCGTGCTTCGTCGCTGCCCCTCAACCAGTGGCGTCTTAGTTCCGGTTCGCGTAGCGGTTTGGGACAAAGCGCCCTAAATCTGCGCCTAGTTCACTTAAGTCTTTGAAAACGTTAAGGAATTTTTAATTAAACGCTCAAGCTTCAGCTTTCCGGGCTGTCGTCGGCGGCCGGATGGCCGATCATATTTGGGCTCGGCACTGAACTCATTACAGAAGGGTGTGTCGCTGGACCAGCGAAGCATCAGGTTACAACTTCTCACCCTACTATTAGGCATCCGTCCACGCGGTCAGAACAGCGAAGACGCCGGCGATGGCGGCTAACAGCGCCAGCACGATCACCAGGAGCCGCTTCTCGGTCGGGTCCATCTACCGCGGCTCAGTAGGCTGGTTGCGACTGATACTGCGCACGCTAGTCATATGGACTCTTCCTAGTCTGCCGAAGGTCTTCCGATCATTTGCTAACAGTGTAACGGCGCCTGAACCCTGGCGAGTCCCACGGGACAAACGTGCGCTTCGCGATCAACTGGGCGAGCACCGCAAATTGAGGCCGCATTGCCTTTTTCAGTGGCTGCCCAGCTAAAGCTGCCCGCAGGAACCGGAGCCAGGCACTTAGAACGGCGCGGACTCCAGAAGCCTTGCCGCCGAAATGGATGCAGTTGTCGTGGCGGCGACCGGGCAGAGCAACGATGATCCTCGACACGATCAGTCGAGTCGCGCTCTACCCGGGCCTTTGGAGTGACAGGCTCCGCGGGCCAGCGGGGGGATACCGTATTTCCCGCAATTGGGCCAGCCCTTGCGGCTAGAACACGGCAGTCCTTTGGCTGGAGCGTTCACGCGTCTAAAGCGGACACTCGCCAGCTGCGCTGAAATGTCCGGTTCTGGCCGAAAGCTGACGTTCTGCTTTTGGGCAGCCAGTGAGGGAAAGCAGACATTCGCCGCTAGATGAACGAACGTCTGCTTCCGGGCTTACCATAAGCGGCTTTGAACGTCCAAGATGCTAGCGCAGCTCTTTCGGCAGCGGAGTGGCCTTGAGTCGTTCGATCTCATCAACCTCGATGGGGACGCTCGCGGAAAGATTTTCGTAGCCGTCGGGGGTGATGAGAAGCATGTCTTCCAGCCGGAGCGCGATCTTCTCCTCCGGTAGGCGGAGCATCGGCTCGATGGTGAAGACCATGCCCGGCTCCAGCGTCTTGTAAGATCCGTAGACGTCGTGGACTTCCATCCCGGTGGCGTGCCCCAGCCATCCATCCTTCTTGTTGCGGAACGTGTCGACGAAGCCGGCCACCGCCCTCCGGAAGGCAGGGTTGGTGAAGGGGTGGTTCGCCACGATCCGGTCCATCTTCTCCACGGCACGCCGGGTGATGACAGCCGGCGTTTCGTGCACGCGGATGGAATTCATCAGCGCCTGATAGAGGCGGAGATAAAGGGTATAATATTCGCGCTGGCGGGCGGTAAACTTCCCATTGGCCGGGAATATGCGGGTGACGTCCGAGGTATAGCCCTTGTAATCGGGTGCATAATCATACTCGACGAGGTCACCATCCTGCAGCGTGGCGGTGTTGTAGTGATAGTGGGTGTACCAGGTGTTTTTACCAGTGGCGACGAGAGCGAAATAGGCCGGCCCGTAGGCGCCGCCCCGCTTGAATTCATGTTCAGACTCCGCCTGCAGCTGATATTCGGTGAGGCCGGGCTTCGCCTTGTGCATGGCTCGCAGGATCCCACGGTTGGTAAGCCGGGTGGCCTCGCGGATCACGGCGATCTCGCGCTCGCTCTTGATCGCGCGCAGCTGGTCGACCAACGGATCGAGATCCGCGATTTCCGATCCGGGTGCGGCCGCCATCAGATGGAGCCGGAACGCCTCCTCACGGCTCGGTCTTCCGTCCCAGGGGTCGTCATGGTTGAGCTTCGCCAGCAGGCGCGCGTCGTAAGAGGATGCGCTGCCGAGCACCTCCGGGCGGAACGGCGTATAGAGCTTCCGCTTGTCCTTTGCGATTTCAGCAATGAAGCCGGCAACGTCCTGTCGTGGAAGCACCTGGGTTACGCCCAAAACGGCAGCGCTACCCGGCTCCGGGTAGACGGAACCGGCACCGTATTTGGAGCTGACATCCGTTTCCTTGCGCGGGAGAAGGAACAGGGTCGTCTCCCGTGTCCTGCCGTCCATCACCGCGATGGCGCGCGGCTCGGCCACCCCAGTCAGGTAGGCAAACTGGTTGGCCTGGCGGAAGGGCTGTTCGCCGGGGCGCTCGGTGGTGCCCTGGATGATGGCGACTCCGTCGCCGATCAGCTTGAAGAGGCGCTCACGTCGCTCCGCATATTCGGCAGGTGGGAAGCTGTCCCGGTAGACGGGCTGAGCGACGGCTGCGCTCGAAACGACGGCCGACACGGCGATAACAAGTCGGACGATCAGCTGCATCGCATCACAGGGCTCCCTGCCAGGGAGACTGGCAGCTGCGCTGTCCGCCGACAAGGCGCTACTTGTCAGGTGCCGGCATGCGGACCATAGTGCCGGGGCGCACCTGTTCGTCATCTATCCCCCAACAGATCAAACCCTTTTCGATTGGGAGGTGGCGATGTCCCTGTCCGCGAGACTTCTGGTCGTAATTGCCTTCATCGTGGCTTCGCCGGTGGCGGCCCAGCAGCAGGACTTCGAGCAGATTTTGCGAGATTATGAGTCGCTCGCCCGCGAGGCCGATCCGGTGGCGGCGGGCCGCCGCGGAGACGAAAGTGCGCTTCGGCTATGGCCTGACGTTCGCCCCGCGGCATTGAAGCGGCGGCATGAACGGCGGCTGGAACTGCAGCGAAGGCTGCAGACTATCGATCCCGGCCCATTATCGGCCGGCACCGCGCTCGATCACGGCCTGCTGGTCAACCGCCTGAAGATGGAGATCGAGAGCTACGCGTTCGGAGAGGAGCGGATCCCCTTCATCAGCGGCGATGGCTTCTTCACTGTGCCCGATTATGCGGCCTTTGGAACGGTGGTGGAGGATGAGGCGGACGCGGCGGCCTGGATCGCGCGCCTCGAAGCGCTTCCTAATTATTACGCCGCCAACGTTTCCAACATGCGCCGCGGGCTGAAGAGCGGGTTCACGCAGCCGCGTCAGACGGCCGAGAAAGCTGTGGCAAGCATCCGCTCGCAGCTGGCGCAGCCGGCGGAGCAAAGTAGCCTGCTTGGTCCCTTGAGGTCCCTTCCTGCATCGATGCCCCAGCGTCAGCAGAATGAACTCCGCCAAACCGCGATCCGTCTGATCGGCCAGAATGTCAGGCCTGCGCAGCAAACCGTCCTGACGTTCCTCGAGCGCGAATATCTTCCGAGAACCCGTAGGTCGGTCGGCATTCGGGAGGTTCCGGCGGGACGGGACTACTACGATCATCTCATCCGTCGCAACACAACCACCGGCCTGACCGCGGATCAGGTGCACGAGCTCGGCCTCACGGAAGTGGCGCGGATCCGGACGCAAATGGAGGCGGCCAAGGCGGAAGCAGGCTTTCGCGGCACGATGCCGGAATTCCTCAAGTATCTGCGGACGGAGCCCAGGTTCTACGCACCCTCGGTCGATGCCTATACCCAGGTTGCGGCCGAGATCGCGAAGCGGGTCGACGCGAAGATCCCCCAGTTCATCGGCAAGTTGTCGCGGCTTACGTTCGGCTTGAAGCGGCTTCCGCCCGAGGTCGAGAATACATCCAGCGGCTACTGGGCCGGCGATCCGGAGACGGGCCGGTCCGGGAGCATCCTTATTCACGGGGACAAGGTCTTGAAGTTCCCGCTGTTCCAGCTGCCCGCCTGGGTTGTCCATGAGGGTGTGCCGGGACATCATACGCAGATCGCGCTTGCGCAGGAGCTGGAGGACGTTTCCGAATTCCGCCGGAACGAGGATATCACCGCCTTCGTCGAAGGCTGGGCGCTCTACACCGAACGTCTCGGGGAGGAGATGGGCATCTACCGCGACGCCTATGAGAAATTCGGCCGGCTGTCCTACGAGGCCTGGCGTGCCTCCCGTCTGGTGATCGATACCGGGATCCACGCCCGCGGATGGTCCCGCGACCGGGCAATATCCTATTTGACGGAGAATACTGCGCTATCGGATCTTGAGGTGCGTGGTGAGATCGATCGCTACATCGCGTGGCCGGGACAGGCGCTCGCCTATAAGATCGGCGAGTTGACCATCCGCCGCGTGCGTGCTCGGGCAGAGACCGCGCTGGGTGCGTCGTTCGACATCCGGGGCTTCCACGATGCCCTGCTGTCCAATGGTCCTATCACGCTCGACATGCTCGACCGCCAAATGGCCACTTGGACGGCAGCGCAGCTGGCCCGCGCCGGCGAGTTGCGACGGACGGTCCCCTAACGAGATCGAAAGATAAGCGTGCGCAGGTGCTGTCAGACCAAATGTCTTGCGGACCCACAATTCGCCACCTCTCCATTCTCGATTGCTGATCGCAACGACTTGAACGAACGGCAGCTTCCGGGATCGCGGCGACCGTCGTCGAACGGCGTCAATTGGCCGTTAGGGGACAGTCGGCTTCTTCGGGCGGAACACGAGAGGCGGACGCTCGCTCTCGCGAGACGTTGTTCCGACAGTGCGATCGCGATGTATTTTCTTGACCGGCAACCTCAGCTCGCGTTCTGGCAATTGGAGCAATCGCGCGCCACCCAAACGCCGGCCTGTTCGACCCATTCGTTGGTATAGGGGTTCAGGATCGGGCCGCGCCAAGCGATCGCGAGTTCCTTTGCGTCCGCGCCCATGAACTGCCCGCGGATAATCCCCCCGAAGGGAGCGCCGGGAACGCTGAAATGCGCCTCGAAGGCATTCGTGCCGACGACGAAACTGGTTTGATTAAAGTCGTATCGGTTCGGCGGATAAGGCCCCCAGGCGTCGGACCAGGCGAGGCGCACATAGCCCGTGAACCGGCCTGCTCCGAAGTCGAAGACGACGAGGGCATCGCCTGAGGCCGTTCCTTGCGCGAGGTATGTGACCTGCCCGGATCTCGGGACGCTGGACGCGATGGTGGGTAGGCCGAAGACGGCGCTCCCCGCCCGCGCGGGTGCCGGAGCGCGAGTCGTCCAAAAGAGCAGGCCGCTGCTCCGATACGGCGGATCGAAAAATTGCGTGTCGTCGACCGTAACATCGACTGGCACCACGCTACCGTCCTCCGCCACCAGCTTGAACGCCAATCGATTGGCACTGCTGGGGAAGAGATATTCCAGGCGTCCCCGGCCGACGTCCGGAAGCACCAGCTCGTATGTACGCGCCGAAGCGGACCATCTGAAGTCGACGAGCTGGATGGAGAGCGGCTCGACCCCGTTCGATTGATGCTGCCAGCCGAAAGGCAGGAACTGCTGGCTGGCCGTAATTCCGAACGGCGCCGGGGGCAGCGTCGCAACCGAGGGCGTCGGACTGGGCGACGGCGATGGCGACGGGCTCGGCGTCGGTGCCGAGCCGGTCGGAGGCTTCGGCACGGATCCTCCGCCGCTGCCGCCGCCTCCTCCGCCGCCGCCGCAGCTCGAAAGAACAATCGCGAGGGCTGTCGTCGGCACCGTCGCCCATTTGCTTTTAGGCATCCTCAAGAACTCCCTCTAGCGTGTCCCTTTGGCTCCGTGCTTGCTTGCGAATGCCCCGTTGCTGCGTGCTTACCGCATGACGCTTCCCTGCTCCGAAAGGCTGGAGGGAAGGCCTGAGAAAGACCTGCAGCTAGAAAAATGTTATCAATCCTGACGAGACCTCTCAGTGTCGGACGCACTAAGATGTCCTGCGGCGCTCTCGGCCGTTCCGCCATGATGGAGGTCTGACGGTTTGCCGATGATTTGGACGATGAGCGGGCAAGCCAGGTACGGAAACACAGACCCGTTGCTTCCACCGACCTCGTGATCCGGCCGGGCTTCAAGCTGGGCCAAGTCGTTATTCGTTCCTCGACGCCTTCTATCGGAGGACCAAGCGAAAGGGTCGTCGTGGAGCCCCGCGTCATGCAGGTGGTGGTCGTTTCGCCGAAGCAGACGGCAGGGTAGCAGTCCGCGATACGCTGCTCCGCCGCTGCTGGCGAATCAATGCCCGCTCCTCAGGATCTGCGCCCTGCGTCGCGGCTGCGGCTAATGGCGCAAAACCGGCCCCCCTACTTACCCGGCGGCTTCTTCAAGCGTCGAGCATTTGATGTCGCCTGCGCGTGGACCGGGAGAAGGGCCTTACCCGCGGCATCAGCAGCGACAATTGCCATCTGCGTGGAGCGAGCCGCAATGGCCGAGAGATCTCCGATGCTAGGCACTTTGTAACCGAGCATCAGCTTGGTCAGGTGGTGCGCCTGGGCGAAGTACATTGATTGCACTAGCTGCAAGTCCGGCAAGGCAGCGGCGCCGGCCTTGGAGAAGGCCTTGACCTTCTCGGGAACCATCAGCGCGAGTTCATCATAGTCCGCCGTCGCGGGATTGCGGGCGGCCGAATGAATGGTCCCCAGACGGCTCTGGATGACCGCCTGGGAAGCCACCATCGTCTCCCAGACTCGCATCGCAGTCCCCGCCGTCTTCAGGGCGGAGGTGTAAACGTCGGAAACAGTGGGCGCTTTCGTGCGTGACATGCAGGACTCCTCCTTTTGAGCTGCAACGCCCACGAACCATTTTGGCGAAAAGTGGTTGCTAACGATTGTGTTGGCATTGACGGCGAAAGTGCTGGGCATCTTTGTTGTTCTGACCTTTTGGACCTCATCGGTGTAGAAGAGATCCGGCACCCTTGCTCAGTCGTCGGCTTCAATCCCGCGGCTAGCGGGAAAATGTACAGCAGCGTCCCAAGCGTAGGCCGACGATGACGCGATGAACGGCGGCCACCCCTGACTCACTTTCGCTTCCAGTCCCTGAAACCGCTTTTTAAGGTTCATTTCTTGCCCTCGCTTCCGGTTGCGCAATCCGGTATCGTGGTCGCCCGCCTCCACAATTGCCTTGTGAGAGACGAGCAGTGCCATGACGCGGGCAGCCTCATCCGGAATGACTTCGCCAGCAGCAACTCCAGCAAGCAGTCGAGCGGACGTGACCTTCTTTGCGATTAGCCCAGATCGGGGCTTCCTGGCGCCAGCGGTCCCCACCACACGGGAGCTAGTGATGTGATGGGGACCAGCCTGTGCAATTCGAAGGGCGGGCACAGGCGGCGCAACCCGAGGTGCGGGGCGCGGCTTAACTAGCCGCTTTCGCAAGTAGCCAGTCAAGCTGACCGAACGGCGCTGCCCATAATCGCACGCAGGCTTCGACAGGAAGCAGGGGGCGCGTCGATCGAGGTGCACCATCGGGCACCCGCATGGTCAACTTGTTCTTAATTATCACAAATTATGATCCCTGCCTGAAGGGGTAGGAAATCTTGCAACGCGTTGGCGTCGCTCTCGTCGGGCATGGTCCGTTGGTTCAGGAAGGCATTCGCCGGATCCTGTCCCAAACCAGATTCGAGGTAGTCGCTGTCTACGACTTCCTTGAAGAAGTCGGCGCCGCTAAAGCTGCATCGTCGAACGAAGCTTCGATTCTCCTGATCAATGGCGACGACATAGAGCTTGAAGAAGCAACATTCGCGGATCTGCGTCAGCGGCTCCCAAACCCTCGCGCTTTGATTTTCACCCAGCGGTTCGAACTATCGCAGTTGATGCAGGCTCTCGCCGTCGGTGTCAGCGGGTACCTCGTCAGCGACTTGTCGGCCGCACGACTGGTGGAATCGCTAGAAACCCTAGCTGCCGGAGAGAAGGTTCTTCCCGCCCAACTTTTGGACGCGCTGCGGGAGTCCACATCCCTTCAAGATGACGATGTCGGCTCCGTCAGCCTAAAGAGCGCCAGTTTAACTGATCGCGAAATACAGCTCCTCGGCTGCCTCGTCTCCGGGATGCCGAACAAACTCATCTCACGCAGGCTCAACATCACGGAGGCGACCGTGAAGGTTCACGTGAGAGCGGTGCTCCGCAAGCTCAACCTGCGGAACCGCACCCAGGCCGCCATGTGGGCTGCAACCCGGGGTGTGGGGAGCGCTCTTGACGAGTCAGACGCTGGCGGGCGGGCAGCTGATTACACGAGCCGGACAACTCGAAGCGCAGCCAAAAGTGGCAGCATCGAAGGCGCGAAGCGTTCGCCAGGACAGGAGGCAGACGAAGACTGAGCCTACAGCGTTCGAACGGTGCCGAGGGGCAGTGTGAAGACCAGCTGACGTGCCTCGTCCTCCACTTCTATCGCACTTCCTACCGAACTTTTCCCCGCCATGCGCTCCGCGGCCACCAGCAACCTAGCCGCCCTCAAGGCCTCGCGCCTAACCTCAGCAAGATTTGAAAGCTCCATGCCGTCGGCATCGATGCGGTAGCTGCCATCCTCACGAAGATGGAAATAGAAGCGAGAGGCTCTAGAAGCGCCATCCGGGCGACGAAAAGCCTCGCCTCCTACGTAAGCGCCTGGCTGCGTCCAGCGTCGTTCGGCGGGCACAATGCGATCCTCTTTCACTAATCCGGCGAACTTCGCCCGCAGACATCGTCTACACCATGCACCGTTCAGTATCAATTCGTCCGCGAAACGATTGATAGCTACGAGGTGGAGGTGTGCTGGCGCTTTAGGATAGCCACCTTCAAGATCGAAAGCATCGTGGTCATGAGAGCCGAAGATCCACCTGATCCCGCGAGCCAACCTAACCCACACGGTCGATGATCAATCCGTCCCTGCTCCTCCGGAACGGTCTGAGGCTGCTGTTCATCCGATCCCCGTTTACGAACGAGCCTCCCTGTTTTCAGAAGCCGGATTCCCTGCTCCGGCGAATTCCTTTCCCTGTTCCTTCAATAGGGAAATCTCGCCAAAAGTCGCGGAATTCGGCCGCCCCTGCGCAAAGGACACGGCTCCAACCGGATCTTTTCTTCGGTTTTTCCCTGTTCATCGGCGAATAACAGGGAAAGCACGGTTTTGAGCCCGGCCCCACGCCCGATTTTGCTCGCGCCGGTGCATCTCCCAACCAGCTACACTCCGCGGCGATGGACTCCGTGACGAGGGGCGAATAAACGGCCGGTCACAGGATCAGTATCTTCGGGATTTCAATGGGTAGAGGCTCTTCGCCGATGATCGTCGCCGGGTTCGGCTGGCTTGCGCTTTCGCTGGCGGCCGGCGCCGGGCACGCGCAGGACACCAATACGGTCGGCAATCCGCAGCTGAAGGATTTCCAGCTGCCGGGAACACGCACCGTGCCGCCCTCGCCTGCCCAGGAACAGCCGGAGCCGACCACCAATACGGCCGCGCCTCCGCCGGCGGCACAGCCGCCCGAAACCGCTTCGCCGCCCGCGCAAACGCCCGCCGCGCCGCCGCCTTCGGCCGCACGGGAGCCGAGTGTCGGGGAGCCGGCTGCGCCCGCGCCAGCCCGTCCCGTGCGGCGCGAAGCTGCTCCTGCCGAGCCGCCGGCCGTTACGGCTGCGCCCGAGGTGCCGGCGGGCGTCCCCGCGCCGGCTGAGCTCGAACAGGCCTTCCCCTCCCCGCCTGCAGCCGCCCCTCCCCTCGCCACGCCGCCGCCCGCCATGTCGGCGGAGCCGGAACGCCCGTGGCCGTGGCTTGCCATCGGCATAGGCGCGCTGCTCGCCTTGCTGGCGCTGCTTGGCCTGCTGGCGTTCAAACGGTCCAGGGCGGCACCCGCCGACAACGCGCAAGCGGAGGCCGCTGCGGCCGTAGAAGCTCAGCCTGACGTGCTCCCTGCGCCCGATCCGCTGTTCGCCAAGCGCGCACCCGCACCGGCGGCGCCCGCGCCGGCGGCCCCAGCGCCAGTGCCGGCTTCAACGGCCCCCGCCCCCGCGCCTGCAGCCCCTGCCGGCGGCTTTGTCGGCGTCGTCATGCGGCCGCGCCTGGAACTGGAATTCCGTGCCCAACGCGCCGCGGCAACGCTGACGGAAGCAGTGGTCCAATATGAGCTCGTCGTTAGGAACGTCGGCAATGCGGCCGCGGGAGGTGTCCGTCTCCAGGCCTTTATGACCAATGCGGGCCCGGAGCAGGACCGGGAGATTGGCGACTTCTACTCGCAATCCAGCCTAAAGGAGGAGCCGGTCGCGATCGCCGCGCTTCCGCCCGGCAACGAAGCGCTGGTGAAGAGCAGCCTCACGTTGCCGCGGGATCAACTGCGCGAAATAACCGTGCAGGGACGGCGGCTGTTCATCCCCATTGTGGCGTTTAACGTTTATTATGAATGGGGCGATGGCCGCTCGGGCCAGACCTCCATGTCCTATGTCGTCGGACGCGAAGCGCCGACGCCGCAGGAGAAAATGGGCGCGTTCCGCCTCGACCTTGGCCCACGCCTCTACCGTTCGGTCGGGCAGCGGCAGGCAAAGCTCGCCAAGGTCGTCTGATCCTTAGAAGATCAGCGCTCCCAGCACGAAGGCGATCAGCGCGATCGTCCAGTCCCTCGGCTGCATCTTCTTGAGCGCATCCATCTGAAGCTCCTCCTCCGACCGCGCTGGCTTTTACGGGTCCGATCCGATTATGGGCAGGCCACGCCCATTCGTCCAGCGGAGCGCTTCATGGCCAAAGACCCGATAACCGAAAATGAGCCCGAAACCGGCCGGAAGACCGCCAAGGAGGCGTCCAGGCGCAACAAGCAGATCAGGACCGGCGTCGCCGTCGGCATCGGTTCGGCCGCGATCGTCGCCGCCCTCCTTTACGCAAACCGCGGGCGCAAAGGCGACAGCAGCGAGAATTAAGTCAGGCGGAACAAGCACAAAGCGGCTTTGTTGGGTGGGGCGATCACCCCAAGCGCCGAGGAGCCTGACATGGCCGACCACATGCCCGAGCCGCCCTTCCCCGATCAACCGCAGGAAATGCCCGGCACGACCGACGCCATGACGCCCCGCCCGGACCATGGCGAGGACAGCTATAACGGCTCCGGGCGGCTCCAGGACAAGAAGGCGGTGATCACCGGCGGCGACAGCGGCATCGGCCGCGCCGTCGCCATCGCTTACGCCCGGGAAGGCGCCGACGTCGTGATCAGCTACCTGTGCGAGCACAAGGATGCGGAGGATACGGCGCGCCTCGTGGAGCAGGCCGGCCGCAAGGCCGTGCTCTTCCCGGGCGACATCTCCAGCGCGGATCATTGCCGGGCGCTGGTCGCGAGGGCGGTGGAGGAATTCGGGCGCATCGACATCCTCGTCAACAATGCCGCGCACCAGGACACGTTCAAGTCGATCGACGAAATCAGCGACGAGGAGTGGGACCACACGTTTCGCACCAACATCCACGCCATGTTCTACATCACCAAGGCCGCGGTGCCGCACATGAGGCCGGGCAGTTCGATCATCAACACGACCTCAGTGCAGGCCGACAGCCCCTCCCAGGAACTGCTCGCCTACGCGACCACCAAGGGTGCGATCCAGAATTTCACCGGCGGGTTGGCGCAGCTCCTGGCGGAGAAAGGCATCCGGGCCAACTCGGTGGCGCCCGGTCCGATCTGGACCCCGCTCATTCCGGCGACCATGCCGGCCGAGAAGGTCCAGCAATTCGGCAAGCAGGTGCCGATGCAGCGGCCGGGCCAGCCGAAGGAAGTCGCCCCGGTTTACGTCATGCTGGCGAGCGACGAGGCGAGCTATGTGTCGGGCGCCAACGTTGCCGTGACGGGCGGCAAGCCGATCATCTGAGCGGCCGCGCTCGGCCTCGGCCGGATTTTCGAACGACCTCGTCAAGAGCTGGCGGTCGGGTAGTACCGGCCACGCGAATCTGCGGCCTCATCGACAGATCCGGAAGCAGGAAATGCACCTTGCGGGTCGAGAAATCGACCGAAACCCGCGCAAAGAGCGACAGCACGTCCATGCCGAGCAGCATCGCGGGACGATCGTTGAGCTTGAGCTGCTCGAACGGGTGAACCTGCGCAAAGGCGAGCGGCATCTCCCTGAGGTCGAGTCCGCCAAGCCGCATCTTCCTGAGCATCGTCCGTTGGACGACCACCGGCTCGCCGGTTACGCTGATCACTTCGATCGCTTCCATCGCGCCAAGCTTGCGGCGGCGCGCGAGCCTTTCGCGGAGCGCGAAATTGCCGATCGAAACAGAAGATCCCGTGTCGAGCACGACCGTGACTTTTTCACCCTCGAGCTCGGCGTCCGTCATGATCAGTCGCCCAAAACGGCTGCGGGCGGTCACGACGATGGCATCGTTCATATAACGCGCCGGCCGGTTCTGCGAGGGCACGACCTTCATCGTCTGCTTCCTGAAGTCGAACTCGATACGCTGCGACCGCAGGGCGTCGATCCCGAGCATTCCGTGGGCGCCGATATTCTGAGCCCCCAGCGTGGGCGCGTGAATGTCGGAGACGCGTTGTCGGCTCATCTGGAGGTGCGGGATCATGGCCGTTGCGACTTCGGCAACGCCGCTCATGCTGTGCACGCGAACGGATGCGCCGGGCTCGAGCGCGAGATGGCGCGCCAATTCGCTCGAGATGACGGTGCGTTCGGCCCCCGTATCGACGACAAAGGCGTAGGGACCTTTACCGCCAATGCGCACGGGAACGGTGAGCCGGTTATGATCCCGCTCACCGAGCTGGAGGATTTCCGCTGTGTCTTCAGCCGAGGAGGTTTGAGCCGGTGAGGTCGGGGTCTGAGCGCCTGCAAGACCTGTCGCCAGAGCGGACGCGAGGGCAAATGCCGCCAGCCGACGTGAACCCGGAATACGCATGTTTCGCCCTCCGTTCCGCACGCATAGTAAGCCAATGCGGACCGGTGGGCAAATGCGGCGGGCGCCTAGATTGGAAGCATCCCGAAATAAGCGAGCACCGCGACGACGGCGATCAGCAGCGCGATGCCGGCGAGCAGACCGCCGCCGCTGCCGCGTTCAACGATGACGGTTTCCTTTTCCACCGGCCGATCAGTATCCAAGTCACTCATTACACTCTCCGTGGATCGTTACAGGGGTGAAACGCCCCCGACATAGCGCTGTTCCATTGGCCCACTTCGTCCTGGGACAGCCGGATGCGGGCTCTGAAGTGGCAACCAACTGGGCGCGGTGCGATTTAGCGGTGAACAGAAGGAGCTCCCATGACCGAAAAGCTGAACCTGAACGATGCCGGCCAGGAGGCGCTTGACACTCTGGCGGAGCTCCAAGGTCACGCGCATGAAATCGTCCGCTACCGAAACGAGCGCGGCGGCTTCACCGACGTGAAGCAGCTCAATGAGGTGCCCGGGTTGACGGGGAAGGTCGGCGAGAAGACCTACGACCAATTATACGTCGGCAGCGGCTGAACCATCGAGGAAGCGGCGGATCCAGCCGGCGACCAGGGCCCGGTCGTTTGGCGCCTTGAGTGAAGCAATGGCGGCGTCGGCATCGGCGAGCCGCGCCCGGCGGTGCTCGATCAAAGCCTCGACATAAGCAGGATCGAACTCAGGATGGCATTGAAAGGAGATTGCCGGCTGATCCTGATATTCCAGCACGCCGAAGCGCGTGAACGGGCTCGCGGCGACGATCCGGCTGGCGGGCGGCTGCGCGACGATCTGGTCCTGATGGGAGACCGGAATGGCGAAGGAGTGGACCGCGTCCATCCAGTGGGCGGGATCGCGCACCTCGTAACGGTGCAGACCGATACCCCAGCCGCGGTCGGACTTCTCGACGCGGCCGCCAAACGCCTCCGCCATCACCTGATGGCCGAAGCAGATCCCGACCAGCTTGGCCTTTCCCTTCGTCTCCCGGAGGAAGGCGATCAGCCGAGGGATCCATTCGAACGCGTCGTAGACCCCAGCCGGGGAGCCGGTGACGATATAAGCCTCCTCTTCCGCCGGGTCCGCCGGAAAACTGCCGCCGACGACGTTATGATTCGTCATTCGGTAGCCCGGACCCAACAGGTCCTCGAACATGTCCTTGTAGCGTCCGAAACGCCCTTCCAGGTGCGCCGGCGGCTCGCCCGTTTCCAAAATCCCGACCTTGATGGTGCTGGCACTCGTCATACGCGGTGAAAGGCATTAACTTCGAAGAAGTTCAAGCTCTACGAGGTTTGCGATGAGCACCGCCCCAGCCTTTGCCGCCGAGACATATGAGCCTGCCGACATCATGCGCGGTCTTTATGGCGACGGCATTATCGGCCTCAAGGGCGCCTTCGGCCGCGACTGGACGGCGCGTATGCACGAGGACATCCTGGAATTGTTCGAGGAGGCGCGGCAGGTTCCGGGCGGAGCGCTGCCGCGCGGCCCTGAGCGCTTCTACGTCGAAGTCGCTCCCGAGCGAGTCCGGGGATTTGTCGATATCGCAATCCACCCGTGGTTCGTGGCGGTTTGCGAAAGCGTGCTTGGTCCCGACTACAAGATCGTCGAAGTGGGATTCGACATTCCCTTCCCGGGGGCGGCCGACCAGCCTTGGCACCGGGACTTCGCCGTCCCGGAAGCGACTACGAAGGGACGGCGGCTGAACTCGCTCGCCTTCAACCTCACCGCCGTGGACACGATCCCGGAAATGGGGCCGTTCGAAGTCGCACCGGGCACGCAATGGGACCAGTTCGAAGGGTGCTCCAAGGGCATGTTCCCCCCGCGCGAGCTGTGGCCCCGCTATATCGCCCGCGCCCAGCAGAAGATGCCGCAGATGGGCGACATGTCGGCTCGCTCCGCCCTCACCATCCATCGCGGGACCGCCAACCGCTCCAGCTTTGCACGGCCGGTACTCGTCATCGGGGTCGATGCCCCAGACGCGACCAACGCCGATCATCATGATCTGCAGGTGACCCGCCCTTATCTCGAAAGCCTGCCGCCGCGGGTCCGCGACCATCTCACCTACCGGGTGGCCGACAAGCTGGAGACGATTCTCCAGCATCACTTCATCGAGGGTCTGCTGCAGCCGGCTTATTGAAGAAGGTATCAGGCCTACCCGTCCGACACCTCGTTCAATCTCGCGTCGGCGCCGCTTCCCTCTCCCACGCGATTCGCAACCTGACCTCTATAATTGGCCTCGGATCTGCACCGCGGCAGCCGCATCTCGTCGATGCACGTGGATCAAAACGGGACAATCTCTACGCCTATGTTGCGGTCGACCTGGCCGTGGCGAAGACGCCGGTCGCGATCAGCGGCCAAATCGGCGATGAGGCCGGCCTGTTCGACACCCGTGCCGATGGCGAAGAATCCGATTGGCGAACGGGTGCTCACGCCGAGACGAAGTGGCTCGATTTGGCCTTTTTTCATATCGACGGCAACGGCCGCCTGCTTAATGGCCCGGGCCGCGATCTCGCGAGCGAAACGTGGGTGGCGTCGGCAAGCAGGAGCTTCTGACCTTCTCCCGCTGTGGACAGGAGACAAAGCCTTTCCAAATCGTTAAACTTCCAGAATGAGCGGGAGGCGCGGATCGGCGTTGCCCGCGTCGAAGTAAGGAGGCGTGCATGAAGAAACAGCTGCTTTTCGCTGCCATTGCCGGGGTTGCCCTTGTCAGCGCGGCGCCGCCGGGAGATCCCATTCCCTGGGAGGATGAGGAAAGCCTGCGGGGCTATCCGCCTTGTTCGGCAAGCGTGACCGATCGCTGCATCCAGACCTACGAGCGCGGCGTCGCCAAGCGGACTGATCTAGCCCGCAAGGACGACAGTCCTCGCGACGTTCCGGAGGCGGCTCGCGGCGGACCGGCAGAACCCGCTGACGCAAAATATGCGGCAACCGACTATCCGCCCTGCTCGAGCACGGTCACCGATCGCTGCGTGCAGACCAAGGGGCGAGGCGCTCAACCCGCAGCCCAGCGCATGGCACGCACGGCGCCGAAAGCGAAGCGCGAGGCAGCGCCGATGCGTCTGGCGATGCGGGCAGGCGAGCGGGGCTAAATTCCGGCTTCCTCGCGCCCATACCATTCATCGAGGCGCATGAGCTGATCATATTCGCCGTAGGGCGCATGTTCGGGGTGGAGCTTTGCCGTGAATGGCTCCTCCCCCGTCAGCCACTTCCGAGCGGCGGCGATGAAGTTGCGGGCGGCGATTTCAGTGAATTCCGCCGGATCGATGCCGTTCTTGCCGCCGACCGGGCTTGAGACGTAGCCGAGCTTGCCGTTTTTCTTGGCCAGCGACCAATATTCGAAGCCGCCCGGAACCCCCTCGACATCCTTGAAGCCGCAGCGCTCGGCGATGAGGCCGAGCAGCCCCAGCTGCATCGAGTAACCCTCGGCAACCGCCTTGGGGCCGGGCGGTGTACCGGTCTTATAGTCGAGGACCACGAGCGTTCCGTCGGCGGCACGATCGATGCGGTCGGCCATTCCGTAGAGGTCGACGCCGTCCAGCTTGCACTCGCCGAAAGCTTCGGCCCTGAGCGGCCGTCTCCCCTGCTCCTGATTCTTGGCGACCTCGTCCGCAATCCAATCGATCGCCTCCAGCAGCCGTGGTTGCCAGAGAGCGCGCATCAGCGGGTGGGCGGAACTCGCCTGGAGCAAAGCCTCCGCGCGAGGACGCAGCTTGGCGGGGTCGCAATCATCGTCCTTCATCCAGGCTTCGAGCACGTCGTGCACCGCAGTGCCTCGCCAGGCGGGGCTGGGATCTGCGTCGATGGGGTCCAGCGGCATCAGCCGGAGCATCTTGCGGGCGTAGAATGCGAACGGGTCCGCCTTCAGGCGATCCACTTCGGTGACCGAAATCCTTCGCGGCCGCTCCGTTTCGGGCGGCTGTGGAGCCGGCTGCCTCGCAGGCCGATATTCCGCGGGCCTGTCCAGCGCCTGCGCCCACCTTTTATGCTGGGGCGACCGCGTCAGCCCGCCGGTCATTGCCTCGAGCCGCAGCCAGAAGCGTGACGCGATGGCCGGCGAGCGTGCGTCGCGCCGCGCGCGAGTGACGAGCACCTGCCGTCCGCCCAGGGCGCTCGCGAAATCATGCGCCGACAGGCCGATCCGCCGTTCCAGGCTCGGCAGTCCAAGCTCGTGGCGGATTCGAGGCGCGAGCCAGGGGTCGGGGGTCGGCAGCGCCGGCCAGGTGCCCTCGTTGAGTCCGCCCAGGATCATCAGGTCCGCGCTCTGGAGCCGGGCCTCGAGCAGCCCCCAGATGAAGATGCGCGGATGCTGTCCATAAGGCGGCCGCACCGCAATCTGCCGCATCAACTGCTCGACCAGCGGCGGGAAATTGCCTGCCTCGACGCGCGCGGGGCCTTGAAGCGAGGCAGGTTCGGCGGCGGCGAGAAGATCCGCGGCGGCGCGGCCCGCCGGACCCGCCCAAACTTCGTCGCCGGTCAGTTCGGACGCCGTTTCGCGCAACGCTGCCGTAAGGCGCGCGAGCGCCGGACGCTCGACAGCGAAGGCTCGCTCCAGCGGCCGAAGCAGCGGCACCACCTCCTGCCACCAGATTTTGGCCCGCTTTCGGATGTCGGCGTCGCGGCCGCTCCAATCCGATAGATAGTCGGTCACACCGTCGAGCCCGGCAGGCGGGCGTGGTCCCCGAAGCGCCAGATCGAGACTGCGCGCGCCCTCCAGCCAATCTAGGCGACCCTCGGCCTTCATCACCAGCGGGTGCTTGAGGAGGGCGAGCAAGGCGACCGGCGCGAACTGCTCGGCGGCCGCGGTGGCGACGGCGAGCAGCAAGGTGCCCGGGGGCATTTCGGACAGGGGCCGGCCGGCACTGTCATCCGCCTCGATGTCCCAGCGCCGCAGGTGGGCGGAGACGCGTCGGGCTAGGTTCCGATCCGGCGTCACCAGGGCGGCAGTGCGGCCCGGCGCCTCGAGCGCCTCGCGGAGGGCAATGGCAATCGCCTGCGCCTCTTCCGACGGATCGGCGACGTCGAGCGCCCTCACCCCGGTCAGCCGGCGCTCGGCGGGCTCCAGCTGCTGCCATTTGGACGTGTGGAATGCGGGGGCCATCGCGTTGGCGATCGCGCGGCTCCGTACGGCAGGCGCATCCCGGCCGCCGCCCCAACGCCATCGCTCAACCTCCGCGCGGGCAACGCTCATTCGATCCAGCAGGAGCTTCAAATGAAATTGCGGATGCGTCTCGATGGATGGACGACGCCGGCCCGTGACGGGGTCCGGATCATGCGGGCCGAGCGCCTCCCACTCCTCATCCGGCATGCCGACATCGAGGCCAGGAAGCACCACCATTCCTGAAGGAAGCCTGGTGACTGTCCGAAGCAGCTCAGCGACCGCAGGCGCCGTGGTGTTGATCCCTGCAGCGACTACAAAGGTTTTTGGCGGCGTCCGCTCCCAACGCTTCGCCAGCGCGGTGAGCAGCCGGTTCCGGCGGTCGCTCAAGTCGATCCGCGCACGTTCCTTCAGCAGGGCCGGCCATTGGTCGAGGATGATGCCGAGCCGCTCCAGCGACTTTTGCCAATGGAGCGACAGATCGGGCAGATCGGCCGCCACCTCGCGGAGACGCGCCGGCTCCACGTCCTCGATCAGGAGTTGATCGAGCGTGCGCGCGAGATCCTGCGCCAGACGCAGAGCTTCGGCGGCATTCACATCGCCCGGCATGTGCTGCTGCACGAGGCGGGCGAGCAGGAACAGTCGCTCGGTGGGGTCGATCGCGGGCGGAATGTCATCGCCGTCAGCCATCGGCTCCAGAGCGCCGCCGATCCGCTCGTCAAGCTCGGGATCGCCGATCGGCACGAGCCGCGGAAGCAGCAGCCCGCCGCCGGAGCGGCGCACGAAAGCGTCGGTCATGGCGCGCGCCGCGCGGTTGTTCGGGACGAGGATCAGCCCTTGGGCCAGGCCGACCTTGTCTTGGCCGAAATGCGCGATCAGTCCTGCCGCCAGAGCATCGGCAAAGGCGCGATGCGGGGGGATCGTATAGACGGCGGAACGGCGAGAAGAGCTCACCGCTTGGAGCCTAGACGCACGTCGCGAGCGGAGTCGAGACAAGGATGAAGGCCCGCTCTTCCCGCTTCGCCTGGAGCCAAGGGTAGGGCTTCAAGCCAGGCCCAATATTTCCTCGGTCTTTCTGATGTTCGGCGGCGCGCCAACGTCGAACCAGAGCCCCTGATGCGCCGCACCGTAACAGCGTCCCGCTTCGATGGCGCGATCCCAAAGAATATTGGTCGAAAAGGGCCCCTCCGGGACCTCCCCGTTGAACAGCCGCTTCGACACCATCTGAATCCCGGTATAGACGAACGGCGCCACGCTGCCGGTCTTCTTGCGCCTGATCTTGCCGGTCGCACTCATGTGAAAGTCGCCCTGGCCATTGTGGCAATTGGCGCCGGCCAGCGGCACCAGCAGGAGCAAAGCATCCATCGCCTCGTCACTCCAGTGCGACGCGAGATGGCGGAGCGAGTCTATCGGTCCGTCCACCCAGAGATTGTCGGAATTAACGACCAGAAACGGGTCCGCGTCGATCAGCGGAAGCGCCTTGACGAGCCCTCCGCCGGTTTCGAGAAGCTGATCGCGTTCGTCGGAAACAACCACTTCGATGCCCTCGACGCGGTTCTTGAGGTGCGCCTCCAGGGCGTCGGGCAGATAATGAACATTGACGACTGCCTTACGAACACCCGCGGCGCGAAGCCGATCGAGGCTGTGGTCGAGCAAAGTCCTGCCGGCCACTTCGATAAGCGGCTTCGGGCGCGACGCGGTGAGCGGCCGCATGCGCTTGCCGAGCCCCGCCGCCATCACCATTGCGACTTCCGGCACCTGCCCCTGGGGCTCGGGGCGAAGCGCGAGCGGCCGTTTGTAGCGGGTCACGCGGCAGCATCCTTCAGCCAGACGGCGGCGCGTTTTTCCTCCGGGACGTTTTCCCCAAACCATTGCCGCACCGGTTCGAGAGCGGGATGATTCAAATTCTGCTCCAGATAGTGCCAGACGCGGGGCTGAAGCTGGAGGTAATGCGCCTTCCCATCACGCTTCCAGAGGCGAGTGAAGATGCCGAGTATCTTGGCGTTTCGCTGCGCTCCCAGAATCTCGTAATGCGCGCGAAACCGCTCCCGATCGACGATGCCGGCTTGCTCGAAATACCGGTCGAGCATCGCCTCTTCCAGTTCGATCGGCACATCGCGGCGGCCGCTCCCTTGGAGAAGCGAAACGAGATCGTAGGCAGCATGGCCGGCAAGCGCGTCCTGGAAATCGAGCAGGCCGAGTTCCCGTCCGCCATCAAGCAGCATCAGATTGTCGGCATGGTAATCACGAAGAACGAGGACCGGGTTCGCCTCCACCTCGGCGAGGACTTCGCCCCAGACCTGCCGCCACGCGGCACGGTAGCCCTGCTCATCGACCTCGATCGACGTGGCAGGCGCGTACCAATCGGGAAACAGAGCGACTTCGCGCTCCATCGCCGCCTCGTCATAGGGAGGAATATCATCGGGCGCCGGGTTCCGTGCAATCTGAGCGAGCGTGTCGACGGCCGCCTCGTAAATTGCTCGCTCGCGCGCCGGTTCACGCTCCAGCACCGCGCCGACCCTTTCGTCCCCGAAATCCTCGAGCAGGAGCAGCCCTTGCTCGCGGTTGATCGCGAGCGGGCGCGGCGGCGCGAAACCGCGGTCGAGGAGGTGACCGGCAACCTTAAGAAAGGGTCCGATATCCTCATGCTGGGGCGGCGCGTCCATCAGAACGGCGGTTTCATGACCGCGATGCACCCGGAAATAGCGGCGAAAGGAAGCATCTCCGGCGAGCGGCCTGATTTCAGCCCCTTCCCATCCGTGCTGCGCAAGAAAGTCCGGCGCCGAAGCCGGCGGAATCATTGGGGAGGCCATCGATCTTCCCAAGCGGGCGGCACCTTGGCTGTCAAGGATCGCGCGCCGCCCGGTGCGACGGTCAGCCGCAGTTGCAGGGCGTCGGGCCAGAGCCGTGTCCCAAGCCGTTCCGGCCATTCGATGATCAACGCCGTGTGGCTGCGGGCATCGTCCAGAGCCAGCTCCGCCAGCTCATCATCACGCTCGATCCGGTAAAGGTCGAAATGCCACACAGGCACGCGCAGCTCGTCATAGGTCTGCACGATCGGGAACGTGGGGCTGGCGACATCACCCTCGAAGCCGAGGCCGCGGATGAGGCCGCGGGTAAAAGTGGTCTTTCCTGCGCCCAAGTCTCCGAACAAGGCGATGACGTCACGAATGCGCAGGACCGCCGCTACCGCAGCGCCAAGCCCCTCCGTCGTCTCCGGGTCATGAAGCAGCATCAGGCAGCGTTGCGTGGCAGGCGGATCGTGACGGTGGTGCCGAGCCCCACTTCGGACTGCAGCTCCACGGTCCCACCATGCGCTTCCACGAACTGCCGGGCTAGCGGAAGGCCAAGGCCGAGCGCCTCGCCCCTTCCCTCCCCGGCCACCATGGCCCGGTAGAAGCGATCGAATACGCGCGCCTGATCGGCGGGCGGGATGCCGACGCCGCTGTCGGACACAATGATCTCCGCCGCCTCGGCATCTCCCGATCCGTGAACCAGCACGCGGCCGCCCGCAGGCGTATAGGCGAAGGCATTCTCGACGATGTTGTCGAGCGCTTGGCGGAGCCGGCGGCGATCGCCGACGATCTGGCCGAGGGAAGCATCCAGCTCGACGGCGAAATCCACCTGCTTTTCCAAACCAAGCCGCCTCGCCTGCGCGGCTGTCTCTTCGCATAATTCCTTCAGATCGACTTCATCCTCCGCGAGCAGAAGGCTGCCCGTATCGCTTTGGGTGAGGTCGAGCACATTGTCGATCAGCAGGCCCAGACGGGCAACCGAGTCGAGAACGGCGCGCACATAATCGATCGCAGCCGGCGGCAGCTCGCCGGCATAGCCGCTGGCCAGCATCTCCGCGAAACCAGCAATGGAGGTCAGCGGCGTCCTGAGCTCATAGCTCATGTTGGAAACGAATGCCGTCTTCATCCGATCGGCGTCTTCGAGCGCTTCGTTGCGGTCGCGAAGCGCTGCTTCGATACGGCGGCTGTCGGTGACGTCCAGCATCGTGAACAGAGCGTTGCCGTCGGGCAGCGGCACCGCGGCGAACTCGAAATCGCGCCCGTCCGTGAAGGAAACGTGGCCGCTGCGCTGTTTGCGCTCTACCGTCGCGCTTCGAACCAGCTCGCGAACGATGGTGGCATGGTTCGGGTTCTTGAGCTTCTTGGCGATGAGCGGCGTGAGCGCGTCGACGCGGGGATGGGCGGCAAGCTGCTCCTCCTCGAACTCCCAGGTCTCCCGAAAACGGTTGTTCCAAAGGTGCAGCCGCCCGTCGGAGGCGAACACCCCTACCGCTTCGAACAGATTGTCGAAGGTCGCCGTGCGGACACGAAGAAGGGTGTCGCGGGCCGAAGCGAGCTGGATCTGCTCCGTCCGGTCCTCGAAGATGAGCAAAAGCCCGCCGTCGGGGAGCGGCTGCCCCACAACGCGCAGATGCTTGCCGCCGGGAAGAAGCCAATCCTCTTCGTCGGCCGACAGGCCCGACGTGAACCATCGCCCCTTCGCGACCTTCCATTCGGGATAGTCACGCACTTCCGGAAGGTTTCCGGATTCGCGCATGCTATCCAGTAAGCGGTTGAATTCGGGTCCATCCGCGAGAAAGTCGGGCCGCAGCGAGAAGAGCCGCGCAAAGGGCTGGTTGTAGAAGATGAGGCTGCGATCACGGCCAAACTGCGCCACGCCGGCCGACAGACGATCGAGCATGTCCCGTTGCGCGCGCACGAACCGGATCAGCTCCGAATGCGCCTGCTCGAGATCCTCGACGTCGATCGCATAGCCGGCCACACCGGTTTCGCCGAGCGGCACTTCGACGACGCGCATCATCCGCCGCTCTCCTGCGACCGTGGCAGGCACCATCCGCTCGGTCGCTTCGCCCCGCTCACGGACGAGCGCCGCGTGGGACAGCGGATTGCGGCCGTCGGCCTCCTCCACCAGCTCGATGCCGGCCTTGATCGCGGCCATGGCGTTGTCGGCCTCTACGGCCGCCACATAAGCCGTGTTGACCATGGCCAGCCGTAGATCGGGTCCACGATACCACATCGGAAAGGGCGCCGCCTCGATCAAGGCCGAAAGCGCGTCGAGCGCGCCGGTGACACGTTCAACTTCGCTCCTAAGACTTGTCGCTTGCTCTTCGGCCGCAGTGGCGTCCGTGAACCACAGGAGGGCCGACCCGGACGGATGAGGCGGCGGCGCCGGCATGCCCCGAACCAGGTACGTTCGCGACGAGCCTTGAGGTCGGATGACGCGCGTGAATTCGCCGCCGGTGGACGCCGTTTCCTTGATCTGACCCACCAAAGCTTCGAACTCGTCCCTAACGAGACCGGCTTGGTCTCCGGACAAATCCGGCAAATGCTGCGGAACCTGCTGCAGACCCAGAAGATCGGCAAGACGTTGGGTTGCGGAAAGGCCGCCTCCTTTGGAAACCACGAGCGGAACGGCCGGACCGGCCTCTAGCAGCGCCTGGCTAAGCTCGCTCGATTGTACGCGGGATCCCGCCAACCGGCTCCGGCGAAACCCGCCCAGCGTCGCCCAGATCGCGAGACCCAGCCAAAGGCCAATGACTAGGGCAGCCAGCAACGCCGTTTGGCGGGACAGCTCGATCATCGGCGAGTTGCCGCCAGGGAATGGCACGGAGAGCGGAAACAACCCATCATCCCCGCTGTTAGAGGCTGCTTCGACGCGGCGGAAGTCCCGACCTTTCGATCGCCGGAGGGCCCAGCCCCCGCCCAATAGCCGCAGACGCGGGTTCGCGCACTGTTGCGAATATGTAACGTTGGGAAGAACTTCGTTTCCAAGAACCTAAACGCGACTTGAACGGCAGCTGAATTGGCGGCACCCGCGGGGCTTGGACAGTTTCATGCGTTTTCAGCGCGTTTCGATCAGATGGAGATAAAGATGGTGAAAGTGGGCTTGCTTGGCTCGAGCGCGCTTCGGTCAATCGCTTGCTTCGGCCTCGCCATGGCGAGTGCCTCGGCGGCTTATGCGCAGGAGACCGCCGCAGAACAGGATCCGCCGCAGACGCTGCAATCGGAAGTCGAGATCGAGTCCGGCACCAATGCCGCCCAGGAAGGTAGCGGGCAGCAGGAACTGGTCGTCACCGGATCGCGCATCCGCCGTCCCAACCTCGAAGCGGCCGTTCCCATCACATCGATCGGCGGCGAAGAGTTCTTCGAGCAGGGCCGCGTCTCGGTCGGCGATCAGCTCAACGAGCTGCCGCAGCTTCGCAGCACCATCAGCCAGGCGAACTCCACCCAGTTCCTCGGCACTGCGGGTCTCAACCTTCTCGACCTTCGCGGCCTCGGCATCGGCCGCACCCTGGTGCTCCAGAACGGCCGCCGCCACGTGCCGGGCGACATCCGCTATTCGGGCTCCACGGTCGACGTGAACCAGATCCCCAGCGATCTCATCGAGCGCGTCGACATCGTCACGGGCGGCAGCTCCGCCATTTACGGCTCCGATGCCATTGCCGGCGTCGTCAACTTCGTCCTGAAGCGGGATTTCGAAGGCATCCAGCTTCGTGGCCAGGCCGGGATCAGCGACGAGGCCGATGCGGGCAACTACCTGATCAGCGGCATCGCCGGTAAGAATTTCGCCGGTGGCCGCGGCAACATCACCGTTGCCGCAGAATATAGCCGCACCAATCAGTATTTCGGCGGTCGCCGTGACGAGTACCGGATCCCTTCCGGCTTCGTCACCGTTGATTCGGACAGCGGGGCCGGTTTGGTCAACGGCGGCGACGGTGTGCCCGACCGTCTCTTCTATGAAGGCACGTCGAGCCCGGTGTTCAGCGACGGCAGCGCTTTCGTCGATTTCTTTTCGGCTGCCGAGCCGGGCGGTTTCCGTCCGGCCTACTTCTTCGACCCCAACGGGACGGTGGTGCGGATCACCTGCGAACGTGTCGGTCTTCCTCCTTATGGCACCTGCGTCAACAACAGCGCCAATCGCCGCTCGACCTTTCGTGATCAGGGGCAGCTGCAGCTGCAGCCGGCGAATGACCGCATCAACCTCAACTTGATGGGACACTTCACGGTTTCGGATGCTTTCGAGCCGTTCTTCGAAGCCAAGTATGTCAGCAACAAGGTCCGCGGGACGGGCTTCAGCGGCCCGGTGTTCAGCCAGTTCGGCAACACCTTCGGCGATCCCGGCCGCGAGCGCATCTTCTCTGACAATCCCTACCTCACGGATCAGGCGGAGGGGGTCATTCGCGGCATCCTCGGCGACTATTATTCGGATCTCAACGGCAATCGGGTGCCTGAATATTATGGCTCCGAATATACCGGCCCGAACGGCATCGACGATATTGACGAGTTCGGCTTTACCACCCTCACGAACCTGATCGGGCTCGGGACCCGCGATGAGAAAATCAAGCGTGAGACATTCCGGCTCGTCGGCGGCGTACGCGGGACCTTCAATGAGGATTGGTCCTACGAAGCATCCGTCAATTACGGCCAGACCAAAGAGCGTGTGAGGGTCGGCGGCAACGCCAATTTGCAGCGCTACCTCCTTGCGCTGGATGCGGTTCGCGACCCGGCCACCGGAAATATCGTGTGCCGTGCCAAGATCGATCCTGCAGCACGACGTCCGCTGGCAAGCGCGGGGGATCCGGCTTTCGCTCAGGCCACCTTGGCAAACGATGTCGCGCAGTGCGTACCCATCAACATCTTGGGTGAAGGGAATGTCACCCAGGCGGCGCGCAACTACATCAACCAGGACGCAAGCACGAGCGGCAAGATCAACCAGCTCGTCGTCAGCGGCTTCGTGTCGGGCGACAGCAGCCAGTTCTTCGAGCTTCCCGGCGGGCCGATCGGGTTCGCGGTCGGTGCCGAATATCGCCGTGAGAAATTGATTCAGCGGTCCGATCCGCTGATTTCTTCGGGTCTGACCTTCTACAACGCGATCCAGAACTTCGACGCGCCGGCTCTCGAAGTGAAGGAAGCCTTTGGCGAGATCCGTATTCCGATTCTTTCTCAGACCCCCTTCTTCGAAGAGCTGACGGTGACGGCAGCGGGTCGCATTGCGGATTATTCGGGTGCGACCGGCAGGGTGTTCGCCTGGAATGCCGGCGCGGAATGGGCGCCTTTCCGCGACCTGCGTTTCCGTGGCAATTACTCGCGAGCCGTCCGTGCGCCGTCGCTATTGGAGCTCTTTGATCCACTCGGCCAGAATTTCGCTCCTGCGCCGCTGGATCCCTGCTCAGCCCGCAACATCAACCAGGGTTCCACCACGCGCGAAGCCAATTGCCGGGCAGACGGCGTGCCGGCGGGCTATGACTTCGTCTACGTCGAGTCGCTCGAGATCCTCTCGGGAGGCAATGTGAACCTGACGGAGGAAACCTCCGACTCGCTTACCTTGGGCGCCGTGTTCCAGCCTCGGTTCATTCCGGGCTTGGCGCTGTCGGTTGATTACTATGACATCAAGGTCGACAAGGTCATCTCGTCGGTGGCCGCGCAGGATATTATCGATGCGTGCTACGATGCTGCGGATCTGAACAACCAGTTCTGTGACCTTATCCAACGTGCGGGTCCCGGAGGCGGTCCGGACGGAGAGATTCCAGGCCAGATTCTGGAAGGCACCTTGGCGGTGACTCCCCTCAACTTCGCGAAGCTGAAGGTAAGAGGCATCGACACGGAGCTGTCTTACCGTGGGCAGATCGGTAACATCGGCAGGCTGACGGCGCGGGTCAATTATACCTACGTTTTGCAGAATGACGAGTTTTTGGATCCCACCGATCCTCAGCGAGCCGATCAGATCCTCGTGGAAATGGGTGATCCCAAGCACCTGGCCAATCTGAACGTCGATCTGAAGACAGGGCCGTTCACCATCGGATATGAGTTGCGCTACATCGGACGGCAGCTTGCCGTTTCAACTGCCGACTATGAGAACTTCTTCTCCAAGCAGGGCCGGGATCCAACCAACATTGATTTTTCTGATCCGGTGTTTGCTCCGGACGTCTTTTATCATGATCTCCGTCTGAGCATTGATGCGACGGATAAGTTCAACTTCTACCTGGGCGTTGACAACGTCTTCGACAGAATGCCGCCGTTCAACAATACGGGTATCGGCGACGGCAGTGCCATCTGGAGCAACCTCGGACGTTACTTCTACGCGGGCGCAGTCGCGAAGTTTTAAGCTTAACTGCCTCAACGAAACGGGGGGTCGGAGCAGATGCTCCGGCCCCCTTTTCTTTAGAAGCGAATTGTGAAGGCGGGACTGCCGAAGTGCGGGGCCGCCGCCCTGGCCGCGGGAGCCCTAGGCTACGGCGACGATCGCGTTTCTGGAGATTTACCGTTCGAGGATTGCTAAAGCACCGTCTTCGCTGGGCCTTACGTCAGCCGTCACATTTGGTGAAATCATGAAGTCGAACTCAGTCGTCGATCAAACCGACAGCCTCGAAGCCGCTCTTAGCCATGGCTGGCGCCTGCTCGGTCAGGATCCGGCCGCCGCGATCGACCAAGCCCGGGAAATATTGCACGTACGCCCCTCCGAGCGAGGGGCACTTCGGCTGCTCGCGGCCGCCTTGCGCCGTGCTGGCAAGCTGGAGGCGGCCCAGGACACCGAGCTCGAAGTGATCAAGGTTTCGGCCCAAGAACCGGCGCTTCTAAACGCGGCCAACGCAATATCTGAACGAAGGTGGAAGGAAGCCGAACGTCTTTTGATGCCTTACCTGGAGCGCCACCCCAACGATGCCGCAGGGCTCAACATGTTCGCCAAGATCGCCGGCCAGGTCGGCGCTTACGGTTATGCGGAGGTTCTGCTGAGAAGAGCGCTCGAAGTGGCTCCGCGCTTTTCAGCCGCCCAACTTCAACTTGCCGACGTGCTCCTCCAAAAAGGCGACCGCGGGGCCGCACTCGAGATCCTCGACCAATTGCTGGAGGCGCAGCCGGAACATCTCAAGGCCAAAATCGCCAAGGCCACCACGCTAGGGAGAGTCGGAGAATATGACCGAGCCCTCGCCCAATATGAGGAGCTGGCTGACCGCTTTCCCCGCAACGCCCAAATCTGGATGATCTACGGCCACCTTCTAAAGACAGTGGGACGCCTCGAAGCAAGCATATCGGCCTATCGCACGGCCATCGACCTGAAGCCCACTTACGGGGAAGTCTGGTGGAGCCTCGCAAATCTTAAAACCGTGACGCTGGACGAAAACGACCAGAGCCTCATGCAATCGGTTCTCAGCGAAAACTTGGACGACGACGATCGGCTTCACATCCATTTCGCGCTCGGGAAGGCGCTTGAGGACGCTGAGCAATATGAGGCATCGTTCCGCCACTACCGGCAGGGAAACGAGATCCGGCGCGTCGCGGTGCCATATGACCGTGCCAAGATCGAGGATCAGGTAAGCCGTTCAAAAGCGGTCTTCACCTCGGACTTTTTTTCGCGGCATGGCCAGGAAGGCTTCGAAGCGCGTGATCCGGTCTTCATCCTCGGCATGCCGAGAGCGGGTTCCACGCTGCTCGAGCAGATCCTGGCGAGCCACTCCGCCATCGAGGGCACGTCCGAGCTGCCCCACATCATCGCTCTAAGTCATCAACTGAGGGGAGAGAAAATCCTCTCCTCGCAAGACCCATATCCTGAATTGCTGGAGAGCCTGCCAGCCGATCAGGTCCGTGCACTCGGACAAGAGTATCTCAGGCTCGCCGGGGCGCATCGGAAAGCCGATAGGCCGCTCTTCATCGATAAGCAGCCAAACAATTGGCTTCACATCGGGCTTATTCACCTGATCCTGCCAAACGCCAAGATCATCGATGCTCGGCGCCACCCGATGAGTTGCTGCTTCTCCAACTACAAGCAGCATTTCGCGCATGGGCAGGCGTTCAGCTACTCGCTTCCCGACATGGCGCATTATTATCGCCAATATGTCGAGCTTCTTCAGCATTTCGACGAGTTGCTTCCCGGCCGGATCCACCGGGTGATCCACGAAGAGCTCGTCGAACAGCCGGAGAAGGAGATCCAGAGGCTGCTGGATTATCTCGAGCTGCCGTTCGAGGAAAAATGCCTTCGCTTTCACGAGAACAGCCGCCCGGTCTGGACGCCGAGCGCAGAGCAGGTGCGGCGGCCGATCAATCGTGAGGGCCTCGACCAATGGAAGGTCTATGAGCCCTGGCTTGCCGAGTTGAAGCAGGCGCTGGGGCCGGTCCTGGATTGCTATCCGGAACCACCCCGCCTCATATAGAAAGGGCGGCACCCGGTAGAGCCGCCCTTCGAACCGACTGTCGTTGCTTAGTAGCGGTAATGCTCCGGCTTGAACGGCCCCTCGACCGGGACGCCGATATAGCCAGCCTGCTTCTCGCTCAGCTTGGTGAGCTTCACGCCCAGCTTCTCGAGGTGGAGCGCGGCCACTTTTTCGTCCAGATGCTTGGGAAGCACATACACGTCGTTCTTGTAGGTGTCGGCTTTGGTCCAAAGCTCGATTTGGGCAAGCGTCTGATTGGTGAAGCTCGCCGACATGACGAAGCTCGGGTGACCGGTGGCGTTGCCGAGGTTCACGAGGCGTCCCTTGGAAAGCACGATGATCTTTTTGCCGTCGGGAAATTCGACCTCGTCGACCTGCGGCTTGATCTCCGTCCACTTCATGTTCTGAAGGGCGTTGATCTGGATCTCGCTGTCGAAATGGCCGATGTTGCAGACGATCGCCATGTTCTTCATCGCGCGCATATGATCGCCGGTGATGACGTCGGCATTGCCGGTGGCGGTGACGAAGA
>JAESFL010000251.1_pt1 | contig 45980 bp, 47 predicted proteins | sample 9269401 | NCBI WGS metagenome assembly JAESFL01 (sample SAMN14506025, study PRJNA617098) | algae metagenome | isolation source: Gloeocapsa sp. UFS-A4-WI-NPMV-4B04 and co-occurring heterotrophs from desert... | place: USA: Utah | collected 2006-10-01 | reverse complement strand
GTCAGGTTGGGAAGATCCCCTTTGTGCATGCCTTGAGGATTGTTCTTGCCATGCTGTTGGCCGGTCGGGTTCCAGTGCGGCCCGGCGCTCGCGAAATCCGGAGCGTCGCAGCGCCCGGTCGTATGCACGTGCGCGCCATAAGCACCGGGACGCATGCCCATCGCCTCGACCCGCACCCGGACGCTGTCGCCCACTTGCGAGGCGGTGGCTCGCGCCATGGTCATGCCGGCAGGGTCCCGAACATCGGCAGCAACGGTGCGCGCGGGCGGGCCGAAGGCGTCGGCCGGTTCCTGCCCGGCCATTCCGGCGGAACAGCCGGCCAAGGCCACACCCGCCGATGCCGTCATCGCCCACACCCATTGTTTCATCTCAGCTCTCCCAATCCTGTCCTATTCGGGAGAACGAGTCCGGAGTGAAACGGTTTCGCTCAGCCTGCCAGGATGGAAGGGCGCCCGATGCCATGCCAACGAAGGCCCGCTCCGACCACGTCCTCGGGAGGATAGACATTGCGCAGGTCGACCAGGATCGGTTGCGCCATGCTCGCCGCCAGCCGCTTGAGATCGAGCGCGCGAAGCACGTCCCACTCGGTGACCAGCACCACCGCATCCGCCCCATCGGCGGCGACATACGGGTCATCGCAGAATTCCACGCCCGGCAGCATCGGACGGGCTTGTTCTATTCCTTCGGGATCATAGCCGCGCACATGAGCGCCCGAATCCTGCAACGCCTGGACGATGCTGATCGACGGCGCGTCGCGCATGTCGTCGGTATTGGGTTTGAAGGTAAGCCCAAGCAGCGCGACCGTCCGTCCACGCGCCTCGCCGCCGAGTGCCTGAATGACCTTCCGTCCCATGGCACGCTTGCGCGCATCATTCACCTTGGCGACGGATTCGACGATGCGAAGCGGCGTCTGGTTGTCCTCTGCCGTCTTCAGGAGCGCGAGCGTGTCCTTGGGGAAACAGGACCCGCCATATCCCGGACCGGCGTGGAGGAATTTCGAGCCGATGCGATTGTCGAGGCCGATGCCGCGCGACACGTCTTGGACGTCGGCGCCCACGACCTCGCAAAGGTCTGCGATCTCGTTGATGAAGGTGATCTTCGTCGCGAGGAAGGCATTGGCCGCATATTTGATGAGTTCGGCCGTGCGGCGGCTGGTGAAGATCAGCGGCGCCTTGTTGAGGTAGAGCGGACGGTAGACTTCGCGCATGATTTCCGCCGCACGCTCGTCATCGGTGCCGACGACGATCCGGTCCGGCCGCTTGAAGTCTTCGATCGCCGCCCCTTCCCGCAGGAACTCCGGATTGGACACGACCCAGGCCTGCGCATCGGGAGCGGTCTCGCGGATGATGCGCTCGACCTGGTCGCCGGTTCCGACCGGAACGGTGGACTTGGTCACCACCACGGCCGGCTTCTTGAGGGCTCGGGCAATCTCTTCCGTCGCGCCAAACACGTAGCTGAGGTCGGCATGGCCGTCGCCTCGACGCGACGGCGTTCCGACCGCGATGAAGATCGCATCGGCCTCGGCCACCGCGGGTCCGAGGTCGGTCGTGAAGGTAAGCCGGCCGCCGCGGACGTTGCGCTCGACCAGCCGATCGAGCCCGGGCTCGAAGATCGGCATGACGCCTCGATGAAGCGCGTCGATCTTGGATGCGTCTTTGTCGACGCAGGTTACATGATGGCCGAAATCGGAAAAGCAGGCTCCGGACACCAGCCCCACATAGCCAGTCCCGATCATCGCGATGCGCATCAAAAACCCCCCGAATTCCAGAATAAGCCGCTGACTTACAAAGCATGATCCTGCCGAACAAGCGCTCGCTCGCGCTGACCCGATTCAGGACAAAAAGAAAGGGCCAGCCCCGAAGGACCGGCCCGATCTTTGGCTTTGTGCGATCCCGCCGCCGAAGCGGCGGGAGCCCACCTTACATGCCCGCGCCGGGGCCGAAGGTGATTTCCACACGCCGGTTCTGCGGCTCGCGGACACCGTCGGCGGTCTCGACCAGCGGACGGCTTTCGCCGAACGCTTCGGTGCTGAGCGCCGTGTCCGGAACACCGCGGCCGGCGAGGTACGAACGCACCGCATCGGCACGGCGCTGCGACAGGCCGACGTTGTACTGATCCGAACCCGAACGGTCCGCGTGGCCAGCGAGCACGACCCGCGCCTGACCGGTCTGCTGGTAAGCAGCGGCGGCGTTGTCGAGGATCGCAGCGGCCTGCGGCGTGATGTCGGACCGATCCCAGTCAAAGAAGACGATGAACGGACCAACGACCGGCGGCGGCGGAGGCGGCGGCGGGGGCGGAGGCGGCGGAGGAGGCGGCGGCGGAGGCGGAGGCGGCGGCGGCGGAGGCGGCGGAGCAGCCCCGAAGTTGAACACGATGCCACCGAGCAGGCTGTGCGACCGGAAGCGACTGCTCGTCTCCGCACCATTGAACGCGACCATGTCGACGTTCGGTACGTTGAAGAAGCGATACTTCAGCTGGATGTCGATATTGTCGGTGATCGCCTGGCGAACACCGGCAATGACCTGCCAGGCGAAACCGCTGTCGCTGTCGTCCTGGAACGGCGCCTGGTTCGAATAAACGGCCAGGTTGTTGTGCTTGACGCGGGCGATACCGACGCCGCCGCCAACGAAGCCGCTGACGTCTTCGTCGCCGAAGTCCAGCATGCCGTTGACCATGAAGCTCAGCGCCGTGATGCTGCCGCCAACGTCGCGGTTATCACGAATGCCGCCCGCGGGATCACCCGGGAAAGCAATGCTGGACGTCACTTCGTCAGCTTTTGCCTTCTTGTAAGCGACTTCGGCTTCGAGCCGGAATGCGCCCAGATCATACCCAACGAAACCAGCGCCGTCGAAACCTTCCTGGAAATCCAGTTGGATCGCGTCGTCCGTGGCTCCCACGTCTACGTCTATGTCCTCGACGATCATCGCGCCGAATTCGCCACCAACGTACCAGGCGCCATCGCGCGCAAGTGCCGGCGTAGCGAGCACGGTGGATGACAACGCCACAGCTATGGCGAGCTTCCGCATAAATCTTTCCCCTTCTTCTGCGATCCAACGGGACCGGCCTTGAACCCAATACGGTAAGCGAGGTTTCGGCGCAAGCGCGCTTAGTCCTTCACTTGTTGCCGAAACGCCTCAGTTTCTTGATAACAATGCTGAGGCCCCTCCGAACGACCCCTCAAACGAGGGTCCGCACCTACAGTTTCATCGCACCTGCGAAAAAGGTCAATCTATCCCGTCCTGTGACTTTGATGCCACAGTGGGCGCGACCGCAAATGCTAGAGCTTCTTCATCAATAACCCTTGCGCTTGAATGACTTGGGCACTGCGGAACGTCGCTACGGACCTTCTTTCGGTCGCCGCCCGATTGCTGCGCTGCCGAAGGTCGGCGGAACTTCGGCAGCCACCGCCCGAACAGGCGGAGCCGAGGATCCGTGGCAGGTGCGGATGTTTACGACTTGCCGACGACAACATCCTCTCGCCGATCGAAGACGCGCGCGATCCTGTGATGCTTGGATAAACGCCTCGCGCTCGAGACACGCTGTCATCCGGAAACCCTTCGTCTTGGCCGAGGCGAGGCTATCGCGATCACCAACGACGAATCGTCGCGAAACGCGTTTCGCCATGCCTGGTCTATGATCGCAATCAGATTGGCGTCGTCGCGGCCTCGTTCCGCCTACGATGCCAAGTGCGAGTCTTCGTTCCTCCGCCTTCTCTGCACGGTCTGCGTCGGCCAATAGGCGGCTCGATCACCCGCAGATCGGTAAAAACCCGCGGATTTTGGCGGTTCGGATCCGCGCGGCGCAAGCCCCTTTCCTTTTCCCCGGCCTTGTATCACTCTGCCAATGTTCAACTTGGAATGATTGGAATTCGTGATGATTTCAGTCTTCATTGCCCTGCTCTTGCCGATCGCCGCCGAAACCCCCTCGAAGAGCCGCGATGCCTATGCTCGCTGCCTCAAGGATTTCGTCAAAGCGAGTGCCGAGAAGAAGATGGATGCCCCAACCTTTACCGCGGCACTCAGCGGCGCCTGCAAGGATAAGGAAATCCTGTTCAAGAATGTGATGGTCAGCTCCGAAGTCGCCTTGGGAATAAAGCGGCCGGTCGCGGAAAAAGGAATTTCCGAGGAAATCAACGACTACCGCTCGATGGCGAAGGAAGATTTCGAGGCGGAGTTGGCCAGCGTTCAAAAGCCGGAATGAATTGAAGACATAGGGCCCGCACCGCTAAGCCGTTCCCGGTGCGAGCGGCTCCTGAACGTGATCCGCGGTTCGGCCCCGTCGCTTCTTCCCAGCCGATGTGGCTAAGCCGCGACGGCGCACTGCTTCTGGCGGCGGCTGCGCTTCAGCCTTCGGACGTCTGACTGCCGGAGCCTTCTTCAGCCGTAATCGCCCGTCCCTGCGTGACCGGCGCCATCGCGGTTTTTCTGCATCTCGCGAACGGCTTCATCCGAAGCGTCCGCCAGGCTGTCGCCCTGACCTGGTCCGCCGGCGCTGCCGCCGGCCATTCCGCCTTCGGCGCCGCCCGCTGCATCCTGCTCGTCGCGCCTTTTGTCTTTGTCGTCGCTCATGCCGCGTCCTTTTGAATAGCTCGTGCCAGTCAACGCGTCGCCGTCGGCGCGTATCCCACTGCGGGACGGCACTGGAGGCCAGTGGCTTTAAAAGTCCGGCACCCTTTCGACGATCGGGAGTTCTTGCGTCATGACCAAAGGAATGGCTCTGTTGATGCTGCTCCCGCTCGTCGCCATCGGGTGCGCGGAGGAACCGAAGGCGCAGCCTGACCCGGCCGAGCTTGCCGAGTTCATTGCCTCCATCGAGAGAGGTCAGGAAGAAGCCGGCAAGGCCGAACGCCTGATCGCCTCCGTCGAGAAAATACCGCCGGAGCGGATCGACCCCAAGATTGCTCTCGCCGCACTCGCGAAATAACCAAGCGGCGACGAGCCGCCGCCGCCGCGGGAACCTTCAGGTGATTGGGCCGAGATATTTCGGCGCCCGACGCCGGCGGCGCGCTTCGGCGGCGGCAGCGCCGCCTTTTCTGACGAGCGACCCGGCCCGCTTCAGGACGAAAGGAGCGACCAGTCCCGCCGCCGCGCCGCCCGCGCCGCTGAGACCCCGCTTTCTGGCCATCGATCGTCCGACCAGCATTCGCACGATTTTCCCGATCATCTGGAGCCTTTCGAACTTTGCAAGGCTATAAGCTCGGCGACCGCCATGAAGTTCCCGGCCGGAGCAACCGCGCCGAGATCAGTAAAGCTTCACCACCACCAGCACCGCCACCGCAAAGGCGATGATCGCGAGCGGGAACCAATAGTCGCCCCGCTCGAAATGGTAGCGGACACGCGCCCAGAGGCGTTCAAATGGTTTCATCCTGCTCCTTCGCGAGCAGCGGCGCTTGCTCCTTCCATTGCGTAGGAGCGTTCCGGCGCGAAAGCCAGCGCGCGCTCCAAACAAGTCCAACCCGCTCAACGGGATAAAAGAGCGGTGGCGGCACCGCGCCCGCCACGCCGAAAATCGCCGATCTGCCGGGGATATAGGCGCGAAGAAGCGCGTTAGCGTCGGCTATGATGCTCATCCCCACTTATGTCGCGCCCTCCACCATTGAAGGGGTGGGCATCTTCGCCGCCGAGCCGATTGCCGCCGGAACGCGCATCTGGCGGCTGGATCAGTCGCTCGACCGCCTGATCGGCCGCGCCGATCTCGACGATCTGTGCGATGTCTTCCGCGCCTTCGTGGAGCGCTACTCCTACCCTTACCCGCACGATCCCGAACAGTTGATCGTGGAGCTCGACAATGGCCGCTTCATGAATCATTCGGACACGCCGAACACCATCTTTTCCGATCCCGACGCCGGCTTCACGCTCCGCGCGATTGCAGCGGGCGAAGAGCTCACCTGCAATTATGCGGAGTTCGACCCCGGTTTCGAAATCCTCCCCGGCCGCAATTTCGTCGCCGAGGCCGCTTGAGACTGGCGCCGCCTAAACGTCCCGAAATTGAACATGTGCCGATACGGGGTTGAGGAACCGTCCGGATTGCCGCACCGTTTTCGCAATCGGCAGGCGACGCCATGGCGGCGCGGCTGCTCAGCAGAGGGAGAAGGGGCGTGCGCTCACTCAGTGCGGAAGAGCTGAACATGGTTGTTGGATCCGGCGGAAGATACAGGTTCTGCCCTCCCCGCCCCTGCCGGCCTCCCCGCCATCCTTGCAGCGGCAGTTCGAGCTCGAGCTCAAGTTCGAGCAGCAGCAGCTCCAGTTCAAGCAGCAGCTCGAGCTCAAGCAGTTCCAGCTCGAGCTCCAGCTACAGCTCTGCTTCGAGTGCCAGCAACAGCTTCAGCAGCAGCCTCAGTTTCAGCTGGTCCTGACCGCCTGTTACTCTGATATTGCCCAGCCCCCGCAGGGGCGCGGGAGAAACCTGCGGCCCGGGGGGGCTTTAGGCGGCGAGCTCAGAAGGCTCGAACGGCTTCCAATTCCGGCTGTGCCCGCCGGCCCCGGACTGCAGATGTCCGTCCGCCAAAGGGATCGCCGTTGAGCAAAACCCGCATTCCGCGGAAAGCCGTCCGACATACCAGTGCGTCCGGCCGCAGCCGGGGCAGTGGTTAACTTCATTCTCGCGATAAAGAATGGAATAGCCGCGAATGGCGGGGATCCGGTCGATCATCGTGTTCCACATATTTGCCTCCCTTGTTGGGATGGCGCCTAATGGACTGCCGATGGAACTTGGCATGCTTATCGACTGCGCTGCTGCCGGCTTCGACGAATCCGCCGGACAAGCGATCAATCAGGCAAAAGGCTCGACCAATGCGTAGCGCCTTGGGGATGAAGAGGCGCTTCAGACATAATGGGGTCCGCCCCGCTCGCGAAGCGCTTCATAATGAACGAGCGCGGGCTCGGGCCCGAACGGAACCGGCTCGCCGCCTCGGAACGCCCATTCGCCACGGTCGCAATCCTCGGCTCGGACGTAGCCGTTGATGTACAGGCGGCGCAGGTGATTGGACCGGTTCGTCCCTGATGCATGGACCAGATACGGGCTCCACAGCGCCAGATCGCCGGGATCGAGCACCAGCTCGACGACATCGGCAGGCGACAATCCCGCCTCCACCAGGGCCGTGTCCTGCGGCGGCGAGCCAAGCACCTCCTCCGTATCGTCCAAGTTCAGATTGTCGCGGAGATGGCTTCGGGGAATGAAGCGCATGCAGCCGGATTCCGGCCGGTGCGGATCGATGGCGAGCCCAGTCTGGACGTAAGAGGCGCCAAGGTTGCGATAGGCCGATTGCGGCTGCCGGAAGCGCGAATCCTGATGCCAGGCGAAATCACCGACGCCTCCCTTCGCCTTCCAATGGATTTGGTTGATGATCTGCTTGAGGTCGCTACCGATCAGCGGCTCCAAGATCTCCGCCAGCCGCTTGTCGAGGCGAACCTTGTTCAGCACCGGCTGATGATATGAAGGCCATTGCACCATCCGGACCAGCTTTTCCCCACCGGCCGAGGCAGCAACGTTGTAGAAAAGGTTGCCGTGACGGAAGCTGCGGCCATGGGTAATTCCCTCGGCGTGCACCTGGTCGATGGCCGCTCCGATCGCCTCGACCTCGCGGGGCGCGAAGACGCCGCGGAGAACGGCATACCCGTCGCGCCGATAATCGGCGACATAATCGTCCTGCTCCGCGCGCCGCCGCGCCTGGGACTGCTGGTGGGCCATCGCTTGCTCCTCCCCTTGTGCGCAAGATAGGCGAGCCGTCTTAATCAAGCCATTGATTCGGCGGGGTCTATGCACGATTGTTAGCCGTTGTGGCCGCGAGGCCGCGCCCGAAGCGGCGTTTTCGCGAGGGATGTAAGGCCATGTTGCTTCAAGTGGGCCAGGAGAATCGCGACCGGATCAAGTCCGTGCTTGGCGTCGCGGCCTTTCACGCCCTGGTCGGCTATGCGTTCTTGACCGGCCTTGGCTACGAAGTGGCCGAAACGGTAAGCGACGAATTGAAGATGTTCGACGTCTTCGAAGAGCCGCCTCCTCCCCCCACCGAGCCGGCAGTTCCGGAGAAAGTCCTGAAGTCAGAGACGGCCAAGCCGAAAGATCCGGAAGGCGCCGCCTCCCCTGCGGACCTCAAGGACAGCCCTTCCCCGATCGTCGTCCCGCCGCCCGAAATACCTCTCCCCCTGCCCCCGCTTGTGGTCGCCGCCCCGATCGCGGGCCAGGGCAACGCCGCGTCGGCGGGCGCTGCCGACGTGCCGGGCCCCGGCACTGGCCGCGGCGGCATCGGAACCGGCTTGGGAAGCGGGAGCCGGGGAAACGGGACCGGCGGCGGTGGCGGCGGTATCGGCGGCGGCATGCGCGCGCGCTTCCTGCGGGGCAGGATCATGGATTCGGATTATCCGCGCTCGGCGCTCGAAGCGCGAATGAGCGGAACCGTGTTCCTTCGCTTCGTGGTGGCGCCGAGCGGCCGGGTAAGCGACTGCACCGTCACTCGCTCGAGCGGAAGCGCCGAACTGGACGCAACCACATGCCGCCTCATCCAGGAACGCTTCCGCTACCGCCCCGCGCGGGACGCGTACGGAAGGCCGATCGCCGAAGCCATTCGCGGCCAACATTCCTGGGAAGTCGGCCCTGAACCGCCGCCGATCGACATCGAGCCGGACATTCCCGACGACGAGTGAGGTCGATCTCGCGCTTCGGTCGGGATCACCCGCAGCTTAGCGGCAGGCTATCCAAATTGGGCGGCAGCGCTAGTTTAAAGGATCTTAGGCTGCCTTCTTGAGAGCGTTCAGCAACTCCTCGATCGGAGCCTCGGCAGCGGTCCGGGCGGCCTCGATACGCGGGTCCAGGCGGTCCTCGGTCGCTGCGGCCACTTCGCCCAGGTTCGGGTGGCCGAACATGGCGGCCGTGCCGGCCAGATTGTGGGCCATGGTCGACGCTTCGGCGAGCAATCCCGCCCGTGCGTCATCGGAAGCCGCACCAAGCGCTGCTCGAATTTCCTCAAGTCTTTGAGCGTAGTTCTTCACACGCTCCGCGAACTTGCCGGCAAGCGCATCACCGCTCGTTTCAGGGGCCTCCGCGCCGCCTTGCTGGCCGGCCGGCAGCCAGTGAGTCAAAGCCGCGCCCAGGGCGGCCATGCTGACAGGCTTGGAAAGATGGTCGTTCATGCCCGCCTCGCGGCACTCCTCAATCTCGGAAGCGAAGGCGTTGGCGGTGAGCGCGACGATCGGGATGCTGGCGGCGCTTCCGCCGAGGGACCGAATGGCGCGGGTCGCGGTCAGCCCGTCCACCGCCGGCATCTGCACATCCATGAAGATGAGGTCGTAAAGGCCGGGCTCGGCATTCAGCCGTTCCGCCTCTCTGATCGCTTCGGCCCCATTCGCCGCGATCTCGACGCGGTAGCCCATCCGGCTCAGCATTCCCGTGATGAGTTCCTGGTTGATATCCAGATCCTCGACCAGGAGGATGCATGCATGTCGATCCTGAGGCGCGGGGGCTGAAGGCGCCGATGCCGGCGTGACCTCCGGCGACTGCGCTGCGGGCTCCTCGCTTGCATGAAGCGGTAGCGTGACGGTGACTTGGGTCCCGACGCCTTCCTGGCTCGCCAAGGCAAGATTGCCGCCCATCAGCGCGATCAGCCGCCGGCTGATACTGAGACCGAGCCCGGATCCCCCGAACCGACGCGAGATGGACGCATCGGCTTGAACGAACTCTTCAAAGACGGACGCCTGCCGGGCCGGAGGAATCCCCACGCCGGTATCCGTTACCTTGATCTGCAATTGCCGGACGCCCGCCAGGGATACGGATTCAGCCGCAACAACGGCGACGGAACCGCGATCCGTGAACTTCACCGCGTTTCCGAGGAGATTCAGGATCACCTGGCGGATGCGCAGCCCGTCCCCCACAATGTGCCGAGGCAGCGTGGGATCGAGCGAGAGGGAAAGGGCAAGCCCCTTTTTCTGGGCAGGGGATTCCATCAGCCGCACGCATTGGCGCAGTTGATGGCCCAGATCGAGGGGTTCAGCTGCCACTTCGAGCTGGCCCGCGTCGATTTTCGAGACGTCGAGAATGTCGTTCAGCAGCTTCAGCAGGACTTGCGCGGAGTCCAGAATCAAGGTTGCATGACGCTTCTGCTGCGGCTCAAGGCCTCCGGCGAGCAGCAGCTCGGCGAAACCCATCACTCCGTTGAGCGGGGTCCGGATCTCGTGGCTCATATTGGCGAGGAAGGCAGCCTTTGCCGCAGTCGCCGCTTCGGCCTGGCAACGAGCGCGTTCGAGCTCGGTCACGTCCGCAAAGACGCCGAAGATGCTCGTCAGCTTGCCGTCGGCATCGCGTTCGCACACGCCTTGAGAGCTGACATGGCGCAGGTCGCCGTCGGGACGGCAAAGCCGGACGCGATATTGCCAGTCGCGGCCTTCGCGCAGCGCAGCCCTGACGCTTTCACGCACGCGGCCGCGATCGTCCGGATGGTAGAGTTCCAGCATCTGCGTGGCACTGGGAGCCCCGGACTTCTTGTCGATCCCGCAAATGCGGAAAAGCTCGTCCGACCATTCGATGCCGAGTGACGGCAGGTCCATTCGCCAATGGCCAACGCTGGCAACCGTTTCGGCGAGGCGGTACCGGGCCTCGCTTCGCGCCAGGGCCTGTTCCCGGCGGCGCCTGCCCGAGTCGCTATGGTAGAGCGCGACGATGCTGGAGATGAGCAGCGCGGAGGTGACGAGCACGTTCGCGACGACTTGAAGGGCGATCCCGGCTTCGGTGCCGTAATAGCCCTGTTCCTGGCCCCAAAGCCGCATGGCACCCACGGCCACCGGGATCAGCAACGCCAATGGCAGGATGGTACGGGCCAAAGAGCCTGCCGCACCGCCGTCGCGCAGGACCCGCATGATCCCCTTTTCGGGAGCGAGCGAAAAAAGGCCGATCGAAAGGATGAGCAGAAGGACAGCAGTGTGGATCGCCATCGGGATGAACGGGCCAACGCGATGCAGCTGATCCATGCCGAAGCCGTAGCCGATCAACGCGAACATGGAGATCAGCAGCACGCCGCCGCCGAGCGCCTGCGATAGGAGCGCCGCTCTCGACCCCTTGATGGTTGCGGCGGCAAGAGACAGTCCGATCAGAAGAAAGGCGATTGCGGTGTTCGGCGCCATCCTGCTGGGAGTGGCACCCGCGTCGCCGAGGCGGTCGGCAAACAAGATGCGGTCAACCGGCACTTGGACAAAAGTGAAATCCAGGATCTTCAACGAGGCGAGGGCGGCGACGAGGGCACTCAAGATCAGCGCCGGGCGCAGCCAGCCCCGACAAATCGCCATCATGGCAAGACCGCCGACGACGAAGCAGCATGCCGCCATCGGGTTCATCGACGTGAATCCCGGCTGGACCCGCTTCAGGACCTCCATTTCGAACACCCAACCGGTGAGAACGAGCAGGCCGGCAATGGCCGAGCCGATGCCCGCGCACAGGCTGATCCGCAGGATCCGGTCGGGCGTGACCGACAAGTCCTTTGCCGGTCGTGGTGCGCCGAAGCTTGATCTTGCGCTTGAAGCGGACATTCAAATCCCCGTGATCGGCTGCTCAATGATGCCGTTCGAGGTTCCCGACTTGGTGGATAATGGTTAACATCGCGTTTGACCTTGTGTCGCCGTCGGCTCCGGCTCGCAGGCTGGCGCCAATGCGGCTCGGCCGGGCGGGCAGCCGCCGGCGGCGCAGCGAAATGCATCTGGAGACCGCCCGGCGTGCAGGCGCGAACGATGATTGCAAAATGCGCTCGTTCAGCGACCAAGGGATCGATCACGTCGAGGATCTGCTCGGAAAGAACCGCCTCGGCTCCGAAACGGCCTCAATGATTGCCCATATGCGCCTTTAACAGAACGCCTTTCGCTGGAAGCACTCAAATGGGAGTTGAGAGGTCGCCGCCAGCTCCGCGTGAATGAAAATCCGGCGGCGCGGGTATCCGTCTATCAGTCCCGTCGCGCCCCGCTCCCATCTTTGCCGCCGCGGCGCCGGAAGAAGGCATAGGCCGCAGCCGAGAGGGCACCCACGACCAAGACCTTCTTGGCCAGGCCCTTCTTATTGTGTGCCCATTCCGATCGGACGCCCATTTCGGCGGGAATGTTCGGGATCTTGCCGCGGCCGAAGTCCTGGACAATGCCCTCGACGACGTTGATCCGGTCCGCGCCCATCAGCATCAGCCAATGAGCCCAATGAGACTCGCTATATCTGAACGCCGCCCTTCGCAGCACGCCGCTCAAGGCTCGCGGCGGCGTCGAGGTGCCGAACACGGCGGGCAGCCGTTTATGCTCGATCGAACTCAGTATCTCCACATCCGGCTGCTGCTGCGGCGGCCTTTCCCAATCCATGGAAAGTCCGTCGTCGGCGGATCGGTCACGATAGGGATAGGTCGGATCGTTCGCCGGATCGGCGTCGACTCCCCAGCCGGGAATCTTCGATGTGTCGACGGGGGCAGGTCTGGTTGTGGCGATATCCATGGATCAATCAGGCTCCGTTGGGGACCAGCACGGGCTTGATGCAGCCATCGAGCTTGGCCGAAAAAATGTGATACGCGTCGGAGACCTCCTCCAGGGGCACTTTGTGCGTGATCAATGCTTTGGGGTTGAGGCGGCCTTCCTTCACATGATCGATCAGCCTCGGCAGCAGACGCTTCACCGAGGCTTGGTTGGCCCGGATCGTCAGCCCCTTGTTCACGACATTGCCGATCGGGACCATGTTGCCGGTCGGCCCGTAGACGCCGACGATGGAAACGATGCCGCCTTTCTTCACCGAGTTGATCGCCCAATGGAGCGCGATGGCGTTGCCGGCCTCCAGCTTCAGCTTGGTGCCGAACAAGGTCTGAAGTGCGTTGCCGGCGGCATCGCCTCCGACCGCGTCGATGCAGACATCGGCGCCGAGGCCGCCCGTGGTCTTCTTCATGAACACCACGACATCGTCCAGCTCGCGGAAATTATAGACTTCGGCGGGCGCGTAATTCTTCACGAATTCGAGCCGGTAATCGAAGTGATCGATAACGATCACCCGCCCGGCGCCAAACAGCCAGGCGCAGCGCGCCGCCATGATCCCCACGGGGCCGGCGCCGAATACCGCCACGGTATCGCCCTGCTTGATGCCGCCCATCTCGGCGGCCTGGTAGCCCGTCGGCACCACGTCGGTGAGCAGCACCGCATCGTCCGGGTCCATCCAGTCGGGGATGACGGTGGGTCCGAAGTCGGCATAAGGCACCCGGACATATTCAGCCTGGCCGCCGTCATAGCCGCCGGCCGTATGCGAATAGCCGAAGATGCCGCCCACGGCGGTCGCTTCGGGATTGGCTTCATGGCAGTTGCCGAACAAGCCCTGCTTACAGAAATGGCATTGGCCGCAGGCGATGTTGAACGGCACCAGCACATGATCGCCGACCTTGAGGTTCTGGACCTCGGCGCCGACTTCCTCGACGATCCCAGTGAATTCATGACCGAACGTCATGCCGACGCGCGTGTCCGGCACCATTCCATGATAAAGGTGGAGGTCGGACCCACAGATGCAGGACCGGGTCACCCGAACGATCGCATCGCGGGGATGCTGGATCGTCGGCATCGGCTTTTCGTCGAGGCGGACCCGGTACGGCCCCCTATAATCCATCGCGCGCATCGAGGCGGCTCCTTCGAATTCAACTTTCGCTGCCAATCGAGCAAGCCAAGCCTTTGTTCCGGCACCGCTTAAATTGTCGCGACGGCCGGCGGCCGGGACGCCGCGAATCGCGGGGGATCGTGAACTTCTTCTCCCGGCCGCCATCTTCTTTCGGCTAAGCGGGCGGCGATGATTCGCCATCCTGTTGCTGTTGCGCTGCTTGCTTTCTTGCTGTTGATCCCCTCGGCATCGCCAGGCGCGGCCGCCAAGCCGCCGCTTGTGCGGGTCGATACATCCGCAGGTCCGATTGTCATCGAACTCGACACGAAGCGAGCACCGGTCACGGCCGGAAATTTCCTGCGCTATGCGAACGAAAAGAGGTTCGACAACACCAGTTTCTACCGTGCCGCCCGAAACCGCCGCAATCCCAAGGCGGGGCTCGTCCAGGGTGGCATCAATCACCGGGTCGTGCGAGCGCGCCTTCCGATCGCGCACGAGCCGACCAGCCGCACCGGATTGCGCCACGTCGACGGCACCGTATCGATGGCACGGAACGCACCAGGCACGGCGATGGGCGACTTTTTCATCACCGTCGGCCCCGCCCCCTATCTCGATGCCCGCCCCGGTTCCGTCGGCTATGCTGCCTTCGGAAAAGTCGTCGGCGGCATGCCCCTGGTTCGCAAGATGCTGGCGGCCCCGACCCATCCCGGCGGCCGCTCGCGCAATACGATGGGTCAGACGATCATTGCCCCCATTCGCATCATCAAGGTACGCCCGGTGCAGTGACCCTCCCGCTGAAGAGGGCCGGAAGCGGGGATGAAGCGCTTCCGGCCCCCAAGGATCCGAAGCCAGGCCTCGGAACCCCCCGGGCATAGGCGAGGTCAGATTCGCATATGCCCTGCCGCTCCCGTCGGGAGGTCGGCGAAAGCCCTTTCCCCAGCTGCCTCGCAGCCCGCACCGGAGGCAGGGTGGCCGCCTCCATATGGCTGCGTCCGCCGGGGGGAACGGCGTCGAGCGGCCAGGCTCCTCGGCATCTGTCGGAAAGGAGCTTCCTGGGGAGCAAACTAGATCCGGGAGGGATGCGCAGCGAGGCGGCGTCGGCGAAAGCCGCAAACGGTGCGACCAAGGCTTCGTCTCGCCGGGGCGCCGAAAGTGCGGCGGGAAGGCAACAGGCGCCCGGGTCTTTCGCAAACACCGGCTCCGCCTGTTGAAATGCACAGGCCCGGCGTTCATACCAGGCGCAAGACCACCGAAAAACAAAGGGAGAAGTCCTATGGCATTCAAGCCACTCATCACCGCGGCCGCGGCCGCTGCCCTCATCTTCTCCCCGACCGTTGCGGTTGCGGCGCGCGCCCCAGCGTCGGCGCCCGCCGGCACGCAGCAAGTGGCGCCCGCCGCCGAAGAGGTCGAAGGCAGCGAATTGCGCCGTACCGGCTTCATCATTCCGCTTGCCGGCATTCTTCTGGTCGTGCTCGCCGTCCTGCTTCTGACGAAGAAGGACAAGGATCCGGTCAGCCCCTAATATTCTTCTCGCCGGCGGCCGTCCCGTCGGTGCTTTCAGACCAACGCCGCTGCCTTCGGGCGGCGGCGTTTTTGTTTGCGGTGCCATTCTTTTTCACCGGCCTTGCGGCAGAATCTCTCCGGCGGCGTTGGCGCCTTGCGGCCTTGAAGGGAAAAAATGACCACCAGCCAGATGCTTGCCTTCGCGGTGCTCGCGGGGATGATGGGCCTCTTCATCTGGGGCCGGATCCGATACGATCTTGTTGCGATCATCGCGCTCCTCGTTTCCGTCGGCATCGGCATCGTCCCCGCAGACAAAGCCTTTTCCGGTTTCGCCGACGATATCGTCATCATCGTCGCCTCGGCGCTGGTGATCAGCGGCGCCGTGGCGCGCTCGGGGATCATCGAGGCCGCACTTAGCCGCGTCACCTCCCGCTTCACTCGCATGGGCTCGCAGCTCATCATCCTCGTAGCCTCGGTCACTTTCCTGTCGGCGGTGGTCAAGAACATCGGCGCGCTCGCCATGCTGATGCCGTCCGCCTTCCAGATGGCCAAGAAATCGCGCTCCTCGCCCTCCTGTTTCCTGATGCCGATGGCCTTCGGATCACTGCTGGGAGGTCTCATCACGCTTGTCGGCACGTCGCCGAACATCATCGTCAGCCGGGTGCGCGAGGAGATGACCGGCCAGCCCTTCGGCATGTTCGATTACGCGCCGGTCGGCCTCGGCCTGGCGGTGAGCGGCCTCATCTTCCTTCGCTTCGGTTACAAGCTGCTGCCCACCAACCGCCGCGCCGCGCCGACCATGGGCGAAGCGCTCGACATCCAGGATTACGTCACCGAAGCGCGGATTCCGCCCAACTCGCCGGCCGAGGGCAAGACGGTGGCGGCGTTCAAGACAATGACCGAAGGGGACGTCGAGGTTACCGGGCTACACCGCGGCGAGCGGCGACGGACCGTTCCGCTGCCGGACGCCGCGCTTCATGCCGGCGACGTTCTGATCCTGGAAGGCGAACCGGAAGCTCTGGAGCGCGCGATCGCGTCGGCGGGACTGCAGCTCGAAGGCCAGCATCGGGGGATGGTCACCGATACGGCCGCCTCGAACATCGGCGTTATCGAGGCTGTGATCGGGCGCGACTCGATCCTGGTCGGACAGAATGCCGGCCGGATCGCGCTGCACGACCGGCACGGCGTCAACCTGCTCGCCGTGTCGCGGAGCGGCGAGCGGCTTTCGGTGCGGCTGCGCGACATCAATTTGTGCCCGGGCGACGTCATCGTGCTGCAGGGGCCGCTGTCGACCTTGCCCGAACGGGTACGCGACCTCGGCTGCCTTCCCCTTGCCGAGCGCAGCCTTCGGCTCGGCAGCGTCCGCCGCGGCCTTGTTCCCCTCGTCATCCTCGCCGGCGCCATGGGGCTGACGGCGGCCGGGATCTTGCCGGTCGCCATCGCCTTTTTCGGCGCTGCGGCCCTCATCATGGTGTCGGGCGGGCTGCCGGCCCGCGAGGCCTATTCCCGCATCGAATGGCCCATATTGGTCATGATCGCCTGCCTCATCCCCGTGTCGGACGCGATCCGCACGACCGGGGGAACCGAACTCATTGCCGCCTGGCTGTCGAGCACCGCAGCCTCCCTTCCCGCCTGGGGCGCGGTGGCGCTGATCCTGGTCGCGGCGATGGCGGTGACTCCCTTCCTCAACAATGCCGCGACCGTGCTGGTGATGGCGCCGATCGCGTCGGTCTTCGCCACCGGCCTTGGCTACAAACCCGAAGCTTTTCTGATGGCCGTGGCGGTCGGTGCCGGCTCGGATTTCCTGACCCCGATCGGGCATCAATCCAACACCTTGGTGATGGGACCCGGAGGGTATCGCTTCGGCGATTATGCCAGGCTCGGCGCGCCGCTGTCGCTCCTCGTGGTGATCGTCGGCGTGCCGCTGATCATGGCGGTGTGGCCGGTTCGTTAGGATCGACGGAACCCAGGCAAGGCCGGTGGACATGCAGGCGCGCCGAGGCGACGCAACGCTTCGGACGCCGGATCGTTGGTGGCCCAACCGGTGATCTGCAAAGTCGGCTCCAGAGGACAGGGACGACCAGTCTGACGGGATTGTCCGATTTAGCCGATCACCGCGCCTGATTCATGGGCGCGCCATATTACGGGAGCATTCCTTTGGTCGAGAGCCTTGCCACCTATTACCGACGCAGCGCGGAGCGCGAGCGGCAGCTTGCCTCGCACGCGCTGGATCCTGATCTGCGCCGTATCCACACCCGCAACGCCGAGAATTTCGAGCGCCGGGCAAAGGGATCGTTTTTGCTGGGGCGGCGGAGCGCCTGAACCCGCGCGATCCTGCCGTGGCGCCCCGACCTTGTCCCTGACCAGAGCCAAGTGCTCGCGCAGCGCTCCAGCTATGCGGCCCTGGCGAGAAAGGCCGCCTCCCGGTCCACCCATGGCTTGAAGCTGGGGCGCGACAGGATGGAGTCCACGTAAGTGGCAAGCTTGGGCCTTGCTTCGAAGCAGCTCAGGCCGAGATGGCGGAAATTGGCAAACGGACTGGCGACGGCGATGTCGGCAAGCGTCAGCCGGTCCTCGACCAGAAAGAGGCTGTCTGGGATGACTTGGTCGAGATAGTCGAGGATCGGCGGCAATTCCTCGCATTCCGCCCGTTCCGCGGCCGCAAGATCACCCTCTCGCTTGAGGAAGCGGGGGGCGACGATCCGGTTGAAGAACATCTTGGTGCCGCACGTGCCCATGATCGTGTCGGCGAATTCGTCGAACCAGATCGTGCGGGCGCGGGACCTGGGGTCAGCGGGTATGAGCCGCGGTTCCGGCTTCAACGCATCCAGATAGGCAATGATGGCGCTGGAATCCGAAATCGCAAAGTCGCCGTCTCGAAGGGCCGGAATCTTCCTGAAGGGACTGGCCGCCAGAAAGTCGGGATCGTCGGAGCCGAGGCCGAGCGGTTTCGATTCGACCTCGATTCCCTTTTCCGCAGCAAAAGCCAGAACCTTGCGCACATAAGGCGACATCGACGAGCCGTAGACGATCATGACGCGCTCCCTTCATCAGTTTCTTTATGAAACTTTATAGCGTGGCGCGGCTGATGGCTCAAGGCCGAAGGCTAGCTTCTGAGACCAGGGCGACCTAGCGCAGGTCCGATGCTTCGCCGCGCTTCCGCCCCTGACGACCGATCGCTCCTCCGGAAAGAAATCAAGGCGACCCTGCTGCTTGCCTATCCGCTGGTGCTGACGAACGTCACGCAGGCTTTGATCCATGCCACCGACGTGGTGCTGCTCGGCTGGGCAGGCGCAAGAACATTGGCTGCGGGCGCACTCGGGGTGAACCTGTTCATGGCCTTTCTTATTTTCGGGATCGGCCTCGTCACGGCAACCTCGCCGATGCTGGCCCGGGAACTTGGCGCGCGCCGACATTCGGTGCGCGACGTCCGCCGCACCGTTCGGCAAGGCATGTGGGCGGCCACGGCGCTTGCCCTGCCGGCATGGGCGCTGCTCTGGAACGCCGAGACCATCCTTCTCAGCCTTGGGCAGGAGCCGGGCCTCGCGGCCGATGCGGCCGACTTCGTTCGGGCGCTGCAATGGGGCCTCCTGCCCGCACTCCTGTACATGGTGCTGCGTTCGTTCGTTGCCGCGCTGGAAAGGCCGATCTGGTCGCTGGTCATCGCCCTTGGCGGCGTCGTCTGCAACGCCATACTCAACTACGTCCTGATCTTCGGCAAGCTCGGTTTTCCTGCCTTGGGGCTGCTCGGCTCGGGGATCGGCAGCGCCATCACCAATCTGCTGATGTTCGCGGGAATGGCCGCCATCGTCATCCATCACCCCCGGTTCCGCCGCTACCGGCTGTTCGGCCGCTTCTGGCGCGCGGATTGGCCGCGCTTCGCCGATATCTGGCGTCTGGGGCTTCCGATCGCGGTCACGCTGACGCTCGAAGTCACCATCTTCAGTGCCGCCGTCTTCATCATGGGCCTGTTCGGCACCGCCTCGCTCGCCGCGCACGCCATCGCGATCCAGATTGCCGCTTTGTCGTTCATGGTACCGCTCGGCCTCAGCCAGGCCGTCACCGTCCGGGTCGGCCTGGCGCTGGGCAGAGGCGATGCCGCGGCGATTACCCGCGCCGGCTGGACGAGCTTCGTTCTAGGTGTGGGTTTCATGGCCATGATGGGGCTCGTGATGATCAGCGCACCGAGGACGCTCGTTCACCTGTTCCTCGACGAAAGCGATCCTGCCAACGCGCCGGTGATCGCTCTCGCCGTCTCCTTCTTGGCGGTGGCAGCCTTGTTCCAGATCGTCGACGGCGCCCAGGCGGTGGGAGCAGGTATGTTGCGGGGACTTCACGATACGACGCTGCCCATGATCTATGCCGCCTTCGGCTACTGGGTCGTCGGCCTCGGCATCGGGTTGGCGCTCGCCTTCCCCGCCGGCTGGCAAGGTTTGGGCGTTTGGGCCGGTCTTGCCATGGGGTTGGCCGTGGTTTCCTTGCTGATGATCGGCCGCTGGACGCGGCGCGAAAGGCTGGGTCTCGTCCCGTCCTAGGGCCCACCGATCTACATTGTTGCGCACGAGTCACAATGACTCACAATCGACTGGGCGACGGAAACAAACGATTCATCGTCCGTTACGCCACTGATATAAGCGGACCTCGAGGAAGGACACGAGTGATGCTCAGTGTAGTAAGCAACGAAAACAGGGACGCGCATCTCCCGAATCTGGCCTTGCGCGGCTATAATGTCGTTTATCGCGGGGATAAGGTTAATCACTGCCCCGGCTGCGGTCGCACCCATTGGTATGTGGGGCGGCTGATGGCGGAATGCGGTTTCTGCGCCACCGCGCTTCCGCTTGCCGAAGCGAGCCTGCGCGGCAGCGGCCATAGCCGCAGCTTCCGTCCTGTCTGGGACGTCGAGTACGCCGCCTGAACGGGCAGATCGGCTGATCCGCGAGCTTCCGGAAGCAATAGCGCGCTAGGCGTTCGAGCAGACGCTCGGAACGAGCGAGTTCGGCGCGGTGTTGGCGAGCTGGTTCGCCTCCCATGCTGATCGCACGCCGAAAGATTGCCTGAGCCGGCTCTGGGCTGGTTGAGAACGCCAAGCCGAATTTCGAACCCAGTCATCCCGTCCGGGGCTGAGCTTGTCGAAGCCCTGCGTTCCTGCTCCTATCCCGGAACAGGGACAATTTCTCTAAAGCCGAGGCAAATGATCGGATGATCGGGATTTGCCCGCGGTCGAGCCGGCACAGCCTTGCGCGGCCCGCCAAGAAGTACTTGCCCTTCCACTCTCGGCATCGGAAAGAAGATAACCAATTCGGTTATGAGGCCTTGCCATGATCACGCGCATCCGAGAGGTTCGCCGGGCCAAGAAAATGACGTTGCAGGACGTCGCGGAACGCTGCGATCCGCCGACCACCCCGCAGACGATCGGCCGGCTCGAGACCGGCACCCGGACCGTCTCCGTCGGCTGGCTCAACCGCATTGCCAAGGCGCTCGGAGTTGAAGCGGGCAATCTCGTCCGATTGCCGGACCGCGCGGATGTGCCGGTCGCCGCCTCGCTCGGCCCCGACGGCGCCCAGGCCCCCCGCCGCGAGGGCGTGGTGATCCCTCCCCAGCCGGAGCCCGGCCTTGTCGCTATCACCGTCAGCTCCGGCACCGGCGATTATCGGAGCGGCGATGAAATCTGGTGCAGCCGGTTGGCGCCGGAGGAATTCGGCCGCGCGATGAACCGGGACGTCCTCCTCCCCCGCCCGGCCGGCCGCTTCGTTTTCGGCCGCCTGATCGGCCGCGAGGAAGGCAAGCTCCATATCCTGCCCTTGGGGTCCGGGCAGCGTCAGATGGTCGTCGCCAACCCGCCTTGGGCGGCCGTCGCCACCCGCCTGATCCGGAGCTTGTAAGGCAATCGACATCGCTTTTTCCGGCTCGCCGCCTGGTTGAGCCATGATCTTCCACATATTTTCTTTGGCGCCTCGGCAGCGAAACGCCTTATAGGCACGCTGATTGCCGTGCGCCTGCGCGGGAGATTTGGGTGTTGATGAACGAGTTCCCCGCGCCGCTAGCCGCTGAGCATCCTGCACCGCCGGGCATTCCGGATTTCGAGATCCAGCCAAGTCCGCAACGGCCTTGGTATCGGCGGCCGCTCGTCATCATCGGCATCCTCTTCACGCTATTGTTCGTCTGGCTGGCCGTCACCGCCCCGCTGTCCAAGTCGCTGCAGCCGATTGCCGCGCCGGGCATCGTGCTCCTGTCGGTCGATGGCAAGCCGATCGCCCGGCGCGGCGCGATCAGCGATCAGCCGGTTGACGTCACCGAACTGCCCGATCACGTGCCGGAGGCGTTTCTGGCGATCGAGGATCGGCGCTTCTACACGCATATCGGCGTCGATCCCTGGGGCATTCTCCGCGCGGCGGTGCGCAACTTGACGGCCGGGGGCGTTCGCCAGGGCGGAAGCACGATCACGCAGCAGCTCGCCAAGCTTTCCTTCCTGAGCTCCGACCAGACGGCCGGACGGAAGCTGCGCGAGGTGTTCATCTCCGTTTGGCTCGAAGCGTGGCTGTCGAAAGAGGAAATCCTGTCCCGCTACCTGTCGAACGCTTATTTCGGCGACAACGTGTATGGCCTGCGTGCCGCCTCGCGCCGCTATTTCAGCAAGCCGCCCGAGGATCTCACCACCGGCGAAGCGGCCATGCTCGCGGGGGTCCTGAAGGCGCCCTCCCGGCTCGCCCCGACCATCAACTTCGAGGGCGCGCGCAAGCGCGGCAAGCTCGTCGAAGCGGCCATGCTCGAGGCCGAGTTCCTTACGGAGCGGGAGGCGGAGAAAGTGCGGCGCGTGCGGCTGCGCCCTACCCGGGTGGCCAACATGCCGACCGGCACCTACTTTGCCGACTGGGTGCTGCCGCAGGCGCGCGAATTCGCCGGCGGCGGCTATGGCGAACAGACCGTGCAGACGACGCTCGACAGCCGTATCCAGCGGATGGCGATCCGTTCGGTAAGGCGCGCGCGGCTCGGCAAGGCGCAGGTTGCGCTGATCGCGATGCGTCCCGACGGCGAGGTCGTGGCGATGCTGGGCGGCAAGGATTATGCCCGCAGCCCCTTCAACCGTGCGACGCAGGCGCGGCGGCAGCCCGGCTCGACCTTCAAGCTGTTCGTCTATCTTGCCGCGCTTCGGAATGGAATGAACCCGGAGAGCATGGTCGACGACACGCCGCTGACGATCGGCAGCTGGAAGCCGAAGAACCATGGCGGCGTCTACCGGGGCAAGATCACGCTCCGGGAAGCCTTTGCCGTTTCGAGCAACGTCGCGGCGGTGCGCCTCTCCGAGCGGGTCGGGCGGGATGAAGTGATCCGCGCCGCGCGCGACCTCGGCGTCACCAGCCAGATACCGGACGATCCCAGCATCGCGCTCGGCACGTCCGGCATGACCTTGCTCGAACTGACCCGCGCTTATGCGGCCGTAGCATTCGGTTCCTATCCCGTGGCGGCGCGCGGGCTTCCGGACCAGGATGACAGCTGGTTCGCCCGCTTCTGGAGCAGCAAGCGAAGCTTCAGCGGCAACACCAACGACATGATGCTCGACCTGCTCTGGAACGTCGTTCATCGCGGCACCGGGCGCGCGGCCAATCTGCGGATGGAAACCTTCGGCAAGACCGGCACCACGCAGGACAATCGCGACGCCATTTTCGTTGGCTTCGCGGGCGATCTCGTCACGGCCGTGTGGGTCGGGAACGACGATAATACCCCGCTCAAGGGCGTCACCGGCGGGGGCATGCCGGCGCGAATCTGGCGGGATTTCATGTCGCAGGCGGTCCGCACCCCCGACCCGCAGGAAGATCGGGAGCCGGTGGTGCGCGAAGCGCCGCCCTCGGCTAAGGAACCCGACGAGCCGGTCTACACGGTCCCGATCGAAGGCACGGGCGTGGATGTCGGCGTTCAGGTCGGGGAGGATGGCCTCACCATCTCGGCTCAGCCGCGCGGACCGGGCGACGACCCGCCTCCCGTTCCGGTCGACATCCCGATCTTGACGCTCCCGCCTCCTGATCCGGCGGACGAAGCGTCGCCGCCTGAGGACGAATGAAGAAGAACGGCGGCCTCGTCGCGGTCACCGCAGGAATATGGAGGGGGCGGTGGGAGCTCCCGATCCGGACTGAAGCGGCCTCGGGCCTAGCTGATCCGCCGCCCCTGAAGTTCAGGATGGACGGCGCGTGCGGCGCTTGCGCTCGTCATAGACTTTTTTGGCAACATAGCCGCCGGCAAGGGCGAGCCCCAGCGGTCCGAAGGCGCGCCGGGCAAGCGCCGGAGCGAGCGCGCCCATGATCATGCCGCGGCCGCCCGAGCCGTACCGCTCCGCGATCTTCTTGCCGAGAAATGCACCTGCGATCTTGCCAATCATGATTTCACTCCTTTGAACTCGTTACGGCTCTCGTCGTAGGTGAAGAGCGCGGGAGGGATGAGGAATGTTCCCTTCAATCGAGGAAGAGCTCGGCTGCCGCTTCCACGATCGCGTCGGCGTCGAGCCGGTACTCTCGGTAAAGATCATGGAGGCTGCCGGTCTGACCGAAACGCTCGATTCCCAACGGGCTCACGCGGTGGCCGAGCACGCCGCCAAGCCATGACAGCGAAGCAGGCGCGCCGTCGAGCAGCGTGACGAGGCCGGCGGTTGGCGAGAGCGGCGCCAGCAGCTTTTCGACCTGGGAAGGCTCCTGATGGCGTCCTCCCCAGCGAGCGCTGCGGCGAGCGCTCCACCCGCGATGGAGCAGATCGGGCGAAGTGATCGCCAGCAAGCCGAGGCCGGGCAAGTCATCCTTCAGCGCCTCCCAGGCCGCGAGCGCCTCCGGAGCGATGGCGCCCGCATAGACGATCGCGGCTTCGGCGCCCGCGGCAGGCTCCCGCAGCCAATAGCCACCCTCGATCGCACCCGCCTTCCAGCTTTCGTCCGCCCGTGCCGCCTGCTCGATCGTGCGGGTCGTGAGACGGAAATAGACGCTCTCCCCATCCTCTTGCTGCATCAGGCGAAAGCCTTCCTCCATCAGCAAGGCGAGCTCGTCCACGAAGGCGGGCTCATAATGACGAAGGCCTGGCTGGCCGAGCGCGATCAGCGGCGGATTGATCGACTGATGCGCGCCGCCTTCGGGCCCAAGCGTGACGCCCGAAGGCGTGGCGACCAGCATGAACCGCGCGTCCTGATAGCAGGCGTAGTTCAAGGCATCGAGGCCGCGGGCGATGAACGGATCATAGACGGTGCCGATCGGGAACAAGCGTTCGCCGAACAGATCGCCGGCAAGGCCCAGCGCCGCCAGCATCAGGAAAAGATTGTTCTCGGCAATACCGAGCTCGATATGCTGGCCCGCCTGGTTTCCGCCCCATTTCTGCGCCGACGGGATCCGGGCGGCGGCGAACACGTCCGCCAGTTCCTGGCGGCGAAAGAGGCCGCGCTGGTTCACCCAGGCCCCGAGGTTGGTGGAAACGGTGACATCGGGAGACGTGGTGACGATGCGGCTCGCGAGCGGTCCGCCGGCGCGGCTGAGATCGAGGAGGATGCGGCCGAAGGCGGCCTGCGTGGATAGCGCCTCGCCCGTGGGCGGAACCAAGGCCGGAACCTCGGCGACATTCCAGGGCCGCTGGCGCTTCGCCCGGGTAATGCGGCTATTTTCGACGGCGGCCCGGGCGGCCTCTGCCGCATTGCCGCCCAGACCGGCATAGGGCTCCCATTCCCGCCCTTCAGCCACCCCCAGCCGGTCGCGCAAGGCGGAGATCTGGCTCGGATTCATGAGGCCGGCATGGTTGTCCTTGTGCCCGGCGAACGGCAAGCCATAGCCCTTGACGGTGTAGGCGATGAACAAGGTCGGCACATCGTCTTGGGCAGCGTCGAACGCCTCGACCAGCGCTCCCATGTCGTGGCCGCCGAGATTGGTCATCAGGCTGGCGAGCGCGTCGTCGTCGCGGCCATCCAGGATGGGCTTTACCGCCGGTGCGTCGGCCAATAGCCGCTCGCGCCAGGCCGCCCCGCCAAGATAGGTAAGCGCGGCATAGTCGGCGTTGCTCGCCTGGTCGATCCACGCCTTGAGCGCTTCCCCGCCAGGCTCGGCAAAGGCAGCTTCCATCTGCTTGCCATGTTTGAGCGTGACCACCCGCCAACCGCAGCTGGCGAAGATCTCGTCGAAGTGGCGGAACATCCGCTCGGCGGTGGTCGCGTCGAGCGACTGGCGGTTATAGTCGACGATCCACCAGCAATTGCGAATGTCGTGCTTATACGCCTCGATCAGGCACTCATAGATATTGCCTTCATCGAGCTCGGCATCCCCCATCAGGGCGACCATCCGGCCGGCCTCGGCGGGCTGCATCAGTCCGTGGGCGAGGAGATAATCCTGGACCAGGCTCGAAAAGGCCGTGATCGCGACTCCGAGACCGACCGAGCCGGTGGAGAAATCCACCGGGATGCGGTCCTTGGTGCGGCTCGGATAGGATTGCATGCCGCCAAAGCCGCGGAAATTCTCGAGCTGCTCGCGGCTTTGCGTGCCGAGCAGATAATGGATGGCGTGGAGCACCGGGCCGGCATGCGGCTTCACCGCCACCTTGTCGGTGGGCCCCAGCGCGTGGAAGTAGAGCGCCGTCATGATCGTCGTGATCGAGGCGCAGCTCGCCTGATGGCCGCCGACCTTCAGCCCATCCTTGCTCTCGCGGACGTGGTTGGCATTGTGGATCGTCCAGGCGGAAAGCCAGCGCAGGCGATCGTCGAGCAGACGAAGCGCGTCGAGGTCCGGAGCGGTCTTCTTCAGCATGGGAAAGCCAATAGCGCGCTTTGCCCGGCGCCGACAGCAGCGAGATAATTCATCCGGTCGGAGCGGCTCCGGAACCAACGCGGTTTCGGCGCGTCCCGCGTCAAGTGAGTTTCGCCGAGCAATCCGAGGTCATTCAAGAAGCGGAAGCGCCTCGACCGGCAGTTCGCGACAGCCTGGAGCGGCGTGTCTTTCGAGCGACGTGCGTGGTGCTCGCCACCATCGCCTCGGCCTACATATTATGGCTGCTCGTCGACCTCTTGCTGCTGCTGTTCGCCTGCGCGCTCGTCTCTTTGATCCTTCTCACCATCACCAACGCCATCCGCCGACGCACCCGATTGCCGTTCGGCATTGCCCTCGGTCTCAGCGTGTTCGGACTGCTGATCCTGATCGGCGGCGCCTTCGCCTTTTTCGGCACGACGATGCAGGGGGAATTCGCCGAACTGGCGAACCGGCTTCCGGCTGCCTGGACCAACCTCGAAGCCAGGATGCGGACCTCGGCCGTCGGCGCCTCGATACTGGAACGGGCCGAGGGGCTTGCCCCAAGCGGCCAGACCGTCGTCAATGCGGTGACGACGGCGCTCGCCGCCGTCGGCGGCGCCTTGTCCGGGCTTGCCATCGTGCTCGTTGGCGGCCTCTACCTTGCGGCGCAGCCGACGCTCTATGCCACCGGTCTTCTTCGCCTCATCCCGCCGGCTGCCAGGGGCCCCGCTGCCGAGACACTGGACGCGATCTCGGTGTCGCTTCGCAACTGGCTGAAGGGCCAGGCGCTGGGCATGCTGTTCGTCGGCATCGCTACCGGGTTCGGCCTGTGGCTGGTGGGCGTACCGGCTGCCTGGGCGATCGGCCTCGTCGCCGGGCTTGCCGAGTTCGTCCCCTATCTCGGCGTGCTGGTGGCGGGTATTCCAGCCGTGGTCCTTGGCTTCGGCCAGGGCACCGATACCGGGCTCTGGACGGTCGGCGTCCTCATCGCCGTGCAGCAGCTCCAAGGCAATCTGGTGATGCCGCTTCTCCAGAACAGGATGGTGGATCTGCCGCCGGCGGTGACGATTTTCGGGATCATCGCGGCAGGCATATTGTTCGGAGTAGCCGGCGTCCTGCTCGCGACGCCGCTGACGATCGTCGTGCTCGTGCTCATTCGCCGCCTTTATCTCGAAGAAGACAAGCAGGAGGTTCTCGCCAGCGCCGATGCGCCGCCGGCGCCGCCCCCTCCGGTAGAGCCGGCCGAAAGCACTCGTTAGGCCCGTACCTGCCCGCTTCCCCTGACTAGATATTTGAACGTGGTAAGCTGCTCGGGACCGACCGGGCCTCGCGCATGGAGCTTACCGGTGGCGATGCCGATCTCGGCCCCGAAGCCGAACTCGCCGCCGTCGGCGAACTGGGTCGAGGCGTTCCAGATCACGATCGCGCTATCGACGCGGTCGAGAAAGCGCTCGGCGGCCGCCGCGTCCTCGGCGACGATCGCCTCGGTATGGCCGGTACCGTAGCGGGAGATATGTTCCACGGCCTCGTCAATCCCGGAGACGACACGGACGGCCAGGATCGGCGCGAGATATTCCGTCCGCCAATCTTCGTCATTGGCAGCGCTCATCGGGGCGAACGCCCGCGCCGCGGCGTCCCCGCGAAGCTCGCAGCCGTCCAAAGCCTCCGCAATTCTCGGCAGGAGGGCCGGCGCGACGCTTCGATCGACGAGAAGCGTTTCGGTCGATCCGCAGATGCTCACGCGCCGCATCTTGGCGTTGGCGGTGATGGCGACCGCCATGTCGGTGGCCGCGGAGGCGTGGATATAGGTGTGGCACAAGCCCTCGAGGTGGCCGAGCGTCGGCACCCGCGCCTCGCGGCTGACCCGCTCGACCAGGCTCTTGCCGCCGCGCGGGATGATGAGGTCGATCGCGCCGGATAGCCCTTCCAGCATCAGCCCCACCGCCTCCCGATCGGCAACCGGCACGATCTGCACGCAGCCGCCGGGGAGGCCGACCTCTTCGATTCCCGCGGCAACCGCCTCGTGAATCGCGATCGAACTTCGCAGCGCCTCCGAACCCGACCTCAGGATAAGCGCATTGCCGGAGCGCAGGCATATGGCGGCAGCATCGGCGGTGACGTTCGGGCGGCTTTCGTAGATCATCCCGATAACGCCGATGGGCGTCCGCACGCGCGCGATGTCGAGCCCGTTGGGGCGCGTCCAGCGGTCCATCTCCAGCCCTACCGGATCGGGCAGCTGCGCGACCTCATCAAGGCCCTTGGCCATGGCCTTGACGCGACCCTGGTCGAGGCGGAGCCGGTCGATCATGCCGGTGGCGCCGGCGAGGTCGTCGCCATTGGCGGCGATGATCCGATCGCTGTGCGCACGGACGTGGCGGGCGGCGGCACGGATCGCCTCCGAACGAAGCTCGGCCGGTGCCGAGCGCAGCGTTTCCGCCGCGGCCCGGGCGCTGCGCCCCATTCGGTTCAGAAGCTGCTCAAGGCTCATGTCAGCACCATGTCGTTGCGGTGGATCAACTCGTCGGGGCCGCTATAGCCGAGCAACTCGGCAATGCGCTGGCTTGGCGAGCCACGGATCGTCTCGGCTTCCGCGGAATTATAGGCGGTGATACCGCGGCCGATCTCCGCGCCGGAACCGTCGAGGATGCGGAGGCACACGCCCCGCTCGAAAACGCCATCGACACGGGTCACGCCGGCGGGCAGCAGGCTCTTGCCCGATGCCAGCGCGTGGGCTGCGCCGGCATCGATCGCAAGGGCGCCCGCGGGCATCAGAGCGCCGGATATCCATTGCTTGTAAGCGCCGGCCGGCGAACCGGAGGCGGCGATGACGGTTGACTTGCCGCCCGATGCCAAGGCCCTGAGCGGATGCTGATCCTGACCGCACGCGATCACGGTCGCGCAGCCGAAGCCGCGGGCGATGCGGGCTGCGCCGAGCTTCGTCCGCATCCCCCCTGTTCCGACCCCCGCCGGCCCCGACGTCCCGGCATAGCTGTCGATCCGCTCGGTGATTTCGGGAAGGAACGGCAGATGCTCCGCGGCAGGATCCTTGGCAGGGTCGCTCGTATAGATGCCGTCGACATCGGACAGGAGGATCAGCAGGTCGCTCCTGACCATTTGGGCCACCCGCGCTGACAGGCGGTCGTTGTCGCCATACCTGATCTCCTCGGTGGCGACCGTGTCATTCTCGTTGATCACCGGCAGAACGCCGCGCGCGAGCAAGAATTCGAGGGTGGCGCGCGCGTTCAGCCAGCGGCGGCGCGCCTCGGTATCCTCGATCGTGAGAAGAAGCTGGGCGGTCGGCACGCCATGCGCGGCCATGGCCCGGCTCCACGCCTCCATCAGCAGCGGCTGCCCGGCCGCCGCGGCGGCCTGCTTCATGTCGAGCCGTGCGGATCGGTTGAGGCCGAGATGCTGGCGGCCAAGGGCAACCGCGCCTGACGAAACGGCGATCAGCTGCTTCCCTTGAGCTCGGAGCGCCGCCAGATCATGGGCAAGACTGGCCAGCCAGGCTTGGCGAACCCCCTTCTCGCTCCGCTCGATCAGCAGCGAGGATCCGATCTTGACGGTCACGCGCCGCGCGCCGGCGATAAGGCCGGCGGCATCTCTCGGCGTGGACTGTTGCGCAGGCTCCATGCCTCGAGCCTATTGGTCCCTGCTGCATGGCACAACAGGCATGGCCGCTACCTCAGCGGAGCGACAGCAGCTTCAGCGGGTTCTCGATGAGTTTCTTCATATCCTGCATGAACATGGCGGCGTCCCATCCGTCGACGACCCGGTGATCGCAGGACAGCGAAAGGTTCATGCGCTTGCGGATTTCAAGGTCGCCGGCGACCACCACCGGCTTCTCCTCGACCTTGTTGACGGCAATGATCGCCACTTCCGGACGGTTGATGACCGGAGTCGAGGTGATGCCGCCCATCGGACCCAGGCTCGACAGGGTAATGGTGGAGCCGGAAAGCTCGTCGCGGCCCGCCTTGCCGCTGCGGGCGGCTTCGGCGAGGCGCAGGATCTCGCGGGCAATGTCCCAGACGTCGCGAGCCTCCGCATTGCGGATGACCGGAACCATCAGCCCATTCGGCGTCTGCGTCGCCATGCCCATGTGCACCGCGCCGGACCGAGTAATGATTTGGGCATCGTCATCATAGCGGGCGTTGATCTGCGGATAATCGCCGAGGGTGCGCGCCATGGCGGTGATCAGAAAGGGCAGCATGGTGAGCTTGGGATTGCCGCCCCGATCGGCGTTCATCATCGCGCGAGTCTGTTCGAGCGATGTGACGTCATATTCCTCGACCAAGGTGAAATGCGGAATGCGGCGCTTCGCCTCCTGCATATTCTCGGCGATCTTGCGACGCAGGCCGACCACTTTGACGGTCTCGTCCTGGCGCCTGCCGCTGCCGGACCGGGACACGCCGCCGCCATTGTAAAGGAGATAGGCATCAAGATCCGAATGGCGGATGCGGTCGCCAACACTCTTCACCTGGCCAAGCTCGATGCCGAGGTCCCGTGCCCGCTGCCGTACCGCCGGCGAGGCGAGGACCCGTGCCCTCCCCTCAGCCGCTTGCCCATCTTCGTCCGCCCGTGTCGGGGTGGAGCCGGGCTGCTCGGAGGCCGGTAAACGCGCCTCGGTTCGGCTCGCAGCGCCACTGGTTTCGGCTTGCGAACTGGACGGATTGGCCGTCGCCTGGGCTTCGGTCGGCGCCACCAGGCCATCGGTGAAAGCGACGGCATCCGTGCGCTCGCCCGCGGCGGTGGTCTCCGTCCCTTCCTGGTCCGCCACCGGCGTGCTCCCATCGGCGGCAGAAGCATCAGCGGCAGAAGCATCGGCGGCCGTCTCAATCACGACCAGCACGGAGCCGATCGGGATCTGGTCGCCCACTTCGCCGGCCACTTCGATCACCTTGCCCGCGACCGGCGATTCCATCTCCACGGTGGCCTTGTCGGTCATCATGTCGGCGAGCTGCTGATCTTCCTTGACCGTATCGCCGACCTTGACGTGCCAGGCCACGATCTCGGCCTCGGCAATGCCTTCGCCAATATCGGGCAACTTGAATTCGAAGCGGGCCAAGTCAGTCCTCCAGTGCGTTGCTGATCGCGGTGCCGATGCGCACCGGCCCCGGGAAATAGGCCCATTCGAGCGAGTGGGGATAAGGCGTGTCGAAGCCGGTCGCCCGGACGACCGGCGCCTCGAGATGATAGAAGCAGCGCTCCTGAACCAAAGCGGCCAGCTCCGCGCCGTAGCCGCCGGTACGGGTTGCCTCGTGAACGACGACGCAGCGGCCGGTTTTCCGGACGGATTCCTCGATCGTCTCGATATCGACGGGCAGGATCGTTCGCAGGTCGATCACCTCGGCATCGATACCCTCGGCGGCGATCGCGGCGAGCACGACATGGACCATCGTTCCATAGGTGATGACCGTCACCGCTTCGCCCTCGCGGACTAATGCCGCCTTGCCGAGCGGGACGGTGTAGTGGCCGTCGGGCACCTCGGCCATCGGATGTTTCGCCCAGGGCGTCACCGGACGGTCGAAGAAGCCGTCGAAAGGGCCGTTATAGATGCGCTTGGGCTCGAAGAAGAGAACCGGATCGTTATCCTCGATGGCGGCGATGAGCAGGCCCTTGGCATCATAAGGATTGGACGGGATGACCGTCTTCAAGCCGGCGACGTGCGCGAACAGGCTTTCCGGCGACTGGGAATGCGTCTGGCCGCCGAAGATGCCGCCGCCATAAGGAGAACGCACGGTCAGCGGGAGAAACCATTCGCCGGCGGTACGGTAACGCATGCGCGCGGCTTCCGAGACCAGTTGGTCGAAGGCGGGGTAGATATAGTCGGCAAACTGGATTTCGGCGACCGGCCGCAGGCCATAGGCAGCCATTCCGATCGCAGTGGCGATGATTCCGTTTTCGGAAATCGGCGTGTCGAAGACGCGCTGCTTGCCATATTTTTTCTGGAGATGCTCGGTGGCCCGAAACACCCCGCCGAAATAGCCGACATCCTCCCCCATGGCGACGACGCCGCGATCGCGCTCCAGCATGACATCCTGGGCGCTGTTGATCGCCTGGATCATGTTCATGACGGTCATTTACGCTTCGCCTCCAGCTCGGCGACCATCTGGGCCTGCTGTTCCTTGAGGTGCCAGGGCATCTCCTCGAACACATCTTCGAACATCGTCCGCACGTCCTGCGGAAAGTCGATGGTGGAGGTCACCAAAGTCCCGTGCTTCTCCGCCTCGCGCTGGGCAGACCGCACTTCGGCCTCCAATTGCTCCTGAAGGGCCGCATCGCGCGCCTCGTCCCACTCGCCCAGCAGCATAAGGTGCTGCCTCAGCCGGTTGACCGGATCGCCGAGCGGCCAGGCGGCGCCGGCATTTTTCGGACGATAGGCGGACGGGTCGTCGGAGGTGGAATGACCCTCCACCCGATAGGTGAAGAGCTCGATGAGCGTCGGGCCGAGGTTCGAGCGGGCGCGGTCCGCCGCCCAGATCGTCGCGGCGTAAACCGCCAGGGGATCGTTGCCGTCGACGCGAAGGCCGGGGATGCCGTAGCCCACCGCGCGGGCCGCGAAGGTCGTGAGCTCGCCGCCGGCAATCCCTGAAAAGGAGGAGATTGCCCATTGGTTGTTGACGATGTTGAGGATGCACGGAGCCCGATAAACGGCCGCGAACGTGCAGGCCGCGTGGAAATCTCCCTCCGCCGTCGAACCATCGCCGATATAAGCGGAAGCGATGCGGCTGTCGCCGCTGATGGCGGAGGCCATGGCCCAGCCCACCGCCTGCGGGAATTGCGTGGCGAGATTCCCGGAAATCGAGAAGAAGCCGTAGTCACGCGCCGAATACATGATGGGGAGCTGACGGCCCTTCAGCCGATCGGCGCGGTTCGAATAGACCTGGCACATCATCTCGACCAGCGGGTAATCGCGCGCGACGAGGATGCCCTGCTGCCGATAGGTTGGAAAGGTCATGTCGTCCCGGTCGAGCGCGTGGGCCGCGGCAACGGCGACCGCCTCTTCACCCGTGGACTTCATGTAAAAGCTGGTTTTTCCCTGCCGCTGGGCACGGTACATGCGGTCGTCATAGACCCGCACCATCATCATGTCGCGGAGCATCCGGCGCAGCGTGTCCGGGTCCAGCCGCGGGTCCCAGGCACCGACCGCCCTGCCCTCTTCGTCCAGCACGCGGATCAAGGTGAAGGCGAGGTCGCGGATCTCGTTCTTGTCGACATTGGTGTCGGGCCGGCGCACGCTTCCCGCCGGAGGTATCTCGATGTGGCTGAAATCCACTTCCTCGCCGGGCCGCGCCTCAGGCTCCGGAACATAAAGTTCGAGCGCCGGACGGTTGCGGCGCTCCCCTGAATTCAACATCCTCTTCCTGTTCCTCTTCGGCGCGGGCGCCCCCACCCATCGCCCGCCGATCACGATCTTGGCGGGCCATGCCAGAACGCGGTCGGCCCGTCGATGGAGCCGCCCCTAATCGATTCTTTTACCCGATGCACCCCTCCCGAAAGAGGGAGAAGTCAGGCCGCGATGTTGCGGATCGGCGCTTCGCCGAACAGGCGCCGGTAAGCGTGGCTGAAGCTGCTGCAATCGGCAAAGCCGAAGCGGTGAGCCGCTTCGCTGCAGCTGAGCCGCCGCTCCTCCACTTCCGCCTTCGCCAGCCGAAGGCGGAGATTCCGATGATACGCCGCTGGCGGTGCCCCGAAGACGTCGCGGAAATTGCGGAGCAGCTGAAAGCGCGAAATGCCGCTGACTTTGGCGAGCTCCGCCAATTCCACCTGCCGGTGGGTTACCTGGTGCAAGTGCCCGCGCGCGATGTTGAGGCGGCGCATCGTCTCGTACCGCGTCGAGGCTTTAAGCGCGTCGATGCCGTCGATCATGCGAACAGTCTCCTCGACCAGCGGCTCCATGTCCCGAACGATGCCGGCCAGAAGGCGCTCGGCGATGACCCTGCGCTGAGCGTTCGGCCGCATGATTTCGGCGGCGGCGGCGGTCAGCGCCGCACCGAGCGTAGAGCAGCTTGCGGGGAAGAGCATCGGCGCGTCGAGCCGGCCACCCTCCGGCAGATCGGATTTCGGCAGGTAGACGCACAGACCGACCGTGGACGTGCTTTCGAGCTTTCCGATATCGACTTCCCCACCATTCCCCTCCGGAACGATCAGGAAATTGCCGGCACGTACCGCATAGGTCTTGCCCCCATATCGATAAATTTCGGTGCCGCTCGCCACATATTTGATGCAGGCCCTGGGCTGCGGCTTGCTGGGAGCGGCGCCGCACGTCAGGTTCGACAGGACGACGCGGCCGCCCGCGTCGGCGGTCGTTGCATAGCTCGGATTGAGAACACCCGAAATTTCTAGAAATTCTGACACAAATCGCCCCCGACACCAGAATCGCCACGTGCGACATCAACCGCCGCACGTTTGAAGCTACTCAACCCATCTGAACCGCAGGTGAGCAATGCCGATCATTCTACGTCTTCTGCTGCTGGCCGGCATGTTTTTGCCGGGAACCGCGACCGCGGCCGAGGAACGGCCCGGGCGCAGCCTCTATGTCATGCGGCACCTGCCACCCGATGGCGGCCCCGATCCCGGCCTCAGCATCGCCGGTGCCGAGCAGGCTCAGAAGCTGGCGCACTTGCTCGCGGACCGTCCCGTCCGCGCCATCTTCGTCACCGCTACGCGGCGCTCCCGCGAAACCGCCGCGCCCCTGGCCGCCAAACTCGGCCTCGCCGTCAGCGTCTATGATCCATTCCAGCCGGAGCGTCTCGAGGATGCCGTGCGGGCGGTGCCCGGCGACGTGCTGATCGTCGGCCATAGCAACACCGTGGCGGATCTCGTGGCCCGGTTCGGCGGCGCGGCACCCGAACCGCTCGGCCACGGCGACTTCGGCACATTGTGGCGGATCGACAAGGGGCGAACTTCGACCCTGAACATCCCCGCAGGCTCGAACCGGTAGCCCCTTCATCATCCCCCTCGCGCGCTCAAAGATCCACGCAGGAGGCGATCGCCTCGAGCTTGCGGATGCGTTCTTTGAGGTCGGCAATTTCAATCCGCTCCATGGCGGGCGATTTCGGCTCCTGCCGGCTTCCGGCAAGCTCCAGGCGCTTCAGGTCCAGCCAGCCCTGCCACCCCTTGAGGCCGGCAAAGGCAGCGATCCCGAGCGCCATCAGCCCTGAGCCGGACAGCGCGAGGAGGGTCATCGGTTCGTTCATAGTCTCCTCCCATGTTCCTGTTCATGAAGTCGTGCGGCCGCTCAGCGCAGCTCTTCGATTTCCCGCGAAAGCCGCCGGCTGTCGGCGCTGGTGACGTAGCTTTCGACCTCGGCCAGGCGCCGGTCGATGTCGCGCATGCTGGAGCGATAATCGCTTACCGAGCCGCCGCGGAGCGTGCGGATGTCGGCCTTGATGTCATAGCCCAGCTGCTGCTTCGGCTTGGCGGCCCAGGCCGCGACGCCATAAGCGATCAGGGTCCAGGGAAAGCCGCCGAGCAGGGTCAGGACCACCGCAGCGATGCGCACCAAAGTGGCATCAATCCCGAGGTAATTCGCCAGGCCCGCGCAGACGCCTTTGAACTTGCCGTTGATGCGGTCGAGTTCGAACTTCGTGCCCCTCATTGTACGATCCTTTTTGCAGAGCTGTTGTCCTCAATTCCCATGCTGCCGGAATCCCCGGCGATCTGCCGCCATTCCGGATTTTCCGCCGTCATGATCCGTTCGATCGTGCCGACCCTTTGCTCTAGCCGGCGCGCAAGGTCGTGCAGCTCGTCGAGCAGCTTCTCATCCTCGCCGGTGATCGACGCGCCGCTCTTCCACTTGGTGATGTAGTGGAAGATGAGCCACGGCAGGCCGATCAGCGCGAGGAAAATGGCGAGAATGCCGTCCATCCGATCAGCCTTCCTTGGTTGAGTTGAGCTTGGCCTTCAGCGCCTGGAGCTCGGCATCGACGGCTTCCTCGTTGCGAAGCTCGGCAATCTCTTCTTCCAGCGACTTGGGCGGAGCGCCGAGTGCCAGCGCATCGGCCTCGCCCTCGGCAAAGTCGGCGCGGCGCTCCAACTGGTCGAAGCGCGAAAAAGCCTCGTCGACCTTGGGGCCGGCATACATCTCGCGCAGCCGAGCCCGGTTGTGCGCGCTCTCCAGCCGCGTCGCGATCGCATTCTGCCGCGTCCGCGCCTCCCGAAGCCGACCCTGAAGCTTGGCAATGTCCGCCTCCGATGCCCGCAGCGCATCGTCCAAAACCTGGATCTCCACACCCAATTGCTCGGCCATGTCGCCGGCCTTGCGCTTCTCAACCAAAGCCGCCTTCGCCAAATCCTCCCGGCCCTTCGATAAAGCCAGCTCCGCCTTCTCCGTCCAACCCTCCTGAATCCGCTCCAGCTTCGAAATCTGACGACGCATCTCCTTCTGATCCGCAATCGTCCGAGCCGCCGAAGCCCGAACCTCCACAAGCGTCTCCTCCATCTCCATGATGATCATCCGGATCATCTTGGCCGGATCCTCCGCCTTGTCCAAAAGATCCGTCATGTTCGCCGCTATGATGTCTCGCGTGCGCGAAAAGATGCTCATCAAAAAGAACTCCGTATTGGGTCTCGTCGGCCGCAGCGGCCGGCTCGGCCTGCTGGGCCAGGACGGACGGGGAGGCGCCATTCTGACGAGCTCGTCCCGTCCGACCAGAACCATCTCGCCCATCAGGCCGCGACCGCCGCGGCCGAAGCCGCACCGGCATAAACCATAGGCGTGGTTTCCACCACCCGGGCGGGGCCAACCGCAGCGCCGACGGCGGTGACCGTGAAGATCAGGGCGCCGACCACCGACATGGCAACGCGGGCGAAATCATTGTTAAACATTTCCGTCTCCCCTTTGGGCTTCCGCCATTCCCGGCGGCTCAATCTTGCACTCGCGACAGTCGATACAAGAGGCGTGCCAAATGGTGGGAACGGCCAATAACCGCGGAAAATGGGCGCACGTCCGCTTGGGCCGTCGAATAGCACTTGCCAAGGGATGGGAAATTACACCAAGGTTTGGGAATGGAGCGGAACACGCAGCTCGTCGGTCAATCCTCGTCCTTTCTCGACGCGGTCGAGCGGGCGAGCCGCGCCGCGGCGCTGGATCGCCCGGTGCTGGTGATCGGAGAACGCGGCACGGGCAAGGAGCTTGTGGCCGAGCGCCTCCACCGTCTGTCGCCGCGCTGGGATGCGCCGCTGGTGATCATGAACTGCGCTGCGCTTCCCGAGACTCTGATCGAAGCCGAGCTATTCGGACATGAGGCCGGCGCGTTCACCGGGGCGACCAAGACCCGGATCGGGCGCTTCGAGGAGGCGCATGGCGGGACCTTGTTCCTCGACGAACTGGCAACGCTGAGCCGGGGCGCGCAGGAGCGGCTGCTGCGCGCGGTGGAATATGGCGAGGTGACGCGTATCGGCGCCAGCAAACCCGTCCAGGTCGACGTCCGCATCGTCGCCGCCACCAACGAGCATCTGCCGAAGCTCGTCGAGGAAAACCGATTCCGCGCCGATCTTCTCGACCGCCTTTGCTTCGAGGTGGTGACGCTGCCGCCGCTGCGGCACCGGATCAGCGACATCCCCGTTCTGGCGGATCACTTCGCCCGCCGCATGGCGCTGGAGCTGGAATGGGACAAATGGCCCGGCTTCAGCAACGCCGCCACGGCACGACTTCTTGCCCATGACTGGCCGGGCAACGTGCGCGAGCTGCGCAACGTCGTGGAGCGTGCCGTTTATCGCTGGGAAGATCAGGAGCGGCCGGTCGACTCGATTCAGTTCGACCCGTTCGAGTCGCCGTGGCGGCCGCTGCCAAAGACGGAACGGAGAACCGAGCCCACGGTTCAGATCCTGTCCGGAGCTTCGCCATCGTCGGTGCCGAGCGGGTTCGATCCTTCCGGCTGTGCCGACTTCAGGCTGGCGATCGCCGAATATGAAAAGGCGATCCTGGCCGCCGCCCTGGAAAAGTGCCGCTGGAACCAGCGCGCGGCCGCGTCAGCGTTGCAACTGAGCTACGATCAGCTGCGCCACGCGCTGAGGCGGCACGATATGATGTCAACGGAGAACAAGCCCGGCCAGGACGCCGCTTGACGCCGATCGAGCCGAACCATCCGCCGTGCGAAAGCATCGTCTTGTCGCCCATTATGTGATATTCTTCCTTGTCCGTTCCCCATCCAGTGAGGAGAGGCGAAATGAGGAAGATCCAATTGGCCGCGGCCGCCATTCTGGCCGCAGCGATGGTTGTAGGCCCCGCCGCAGCAAGTGTCCTCGTCCTCGGCAGCAATCCCGGCCGCGCATGCTATCTGGCGGCGCGCGATCGGGCGGCTACGGTCGAGGCGCTCTCGATCTGCAACTTGGCGATTTCCGGCGGCGATCTATCGATCCAAGAACAGGCCGCGACCTTCGTCAACCGCGGCATCGTCAAGATCAACACCCGCCGCTACGATTCCGCCATTGCCGATTTCGACCAGGCGATTGCGCTGAATCCCGCCGAGCCGGAATCCTATCTCAACAAGGCATCGACCTTGCTGCGCACCGAGAAAAGTCTTGCCGAGGCGATTGCGCTGTACACGGAGTCGCTTCAGCGAGAGACGCGGCGGCCGGAGCTTGCCTATTTCGGCCGTGCCATCGCGCATGAAGCCAGTGGCGACATCAAGTCGGCCTATCTGGATTATCGGCGGGCGAGGGAGGCGGCGCCGGGCTGGCGCCTGCCACGGCGCGAACTGAGCCGGTTCCAGGTCAAGCGACCCGGCACCGCCTTGTAAGCCGCTCGCGCTCCGGCCGCGACGGGGCGGAGGCGGATATCGCCTTGTTTCGGCACCGGGGTGAGCCATTTCGAGTCACGACGATCGGGTTCGCGGCCCGAATGCCGATGACGACCGGCAGCGGGAGAGCCGCGCCGGCTCCTTAAACAGGCGGCGGTAAAGCCGGCGGCTCTTTAAACAGAAGGTCCAGCGCCTAAGTTGGGATCGACCCGCACCCAAGGAGATCTTGAAATGGCCTTCACTCTTCCGGCCCTGCCTTATGCTTACGAAGCACTCGATCCGACGATCGATGCCGAGACGATGCGGCTGCACCATACCAAGCATCATCAAGCATATGTGGACAAGCTCAACGAGGGGGTGACGGAGGACCCAAGCCTGGCGGGCAAAAGCCTCGAGGAAATCCTTGCCGCTATTTCGTCCCAGCCCAAAAAGGTGCGCAACAATGGCGGCGGGCATTGGAACCACAGCTTTTTCTGGGAAACCATGAAGCCGGGAGGCAGCAAGCCGGTGGGCCGGCTCGCCCAGGTCATTGACGACGAATTCGGGTCGCTGGATGAACTCAAGAAGAAGCTCAACGAGGCCGGCGTCGGCCAGTTCGGGTCCGGTTGGGTTTGGCTCGTGGCCGATGGCGGTGGTCGTCTGGTGATCGCCGCCACGCCCAATCAGGATAATCCCCTGATGGATGATGCGCCGGTAAAGGGCACGCCGATCCTTGGGAACGACGTGTGGGAGCATGCTTATTATCTCAAGTATAACAACCGGCGCGCCGACTATCTCAACGCCTGGTGGGACGTCGTCGACTGGGAAAAGGTCGCCGAGCGGTTCGAGGGCGTCAGCCAGGGGACCGTGGCGGAGCTTGCCTGAAACCAGGCCGAGATCGCTTCGGGCCAAATCGGCCTGAAGCGGGAACCCGGCCTCGACCGCTTGAATGGGGCCAGACCTTCGCTTTTTTGAGGAAGCGCAAAGCGCTTCCGCCTCAAGCGGTCTCGCCCTAGCTTTTCAGGCGGTAGCCTGTTCGGAAGATCCAGGCGACGACGCCGAGGCAGATCAGGAAGAATGCGAGCGTGGCCGCCAGGCTGATCTCCACGCCGACGTCCGCAGTGCCGTAGAAGGTCCAGCGGAAGCCGTTGATCAGGTAAACGATCGGGTTGAACAGGGTGATCGTCCGCCACGGCTCCGGCAGCATGTCGATCGAGTAAAAGGATCCGCCCAGGAAGGTGAGGGGGGTCACGATCAGCAAGGGGATCACCTGAAGCTGCTCGAACCCCTTTGCCCAGATGCCCACGATGAAGCCGAACATGCAAAAGGTCGCCGCGATCAGCAGCAGGAAGGCGATCATCAGCAGCGGGTGCTCGATCCTGATGTCCACGAACAGGTGGGCGGTGGCGAGGATGACAAGGGCTACGATCGTCGATTTCGTGGCCGCCGCGCCGACATAGCCAAGCACGGTCTCGAAGGCGGACAGCGGCGCCGACAGCAACTCATAGATGGTGCCGGTGAAGCGTGGCATGTGGATGCCGAACGAGGCATTGAAGATGCTCTCGGTGAAGAGCGACAGCATCATCAATCCTGGAACGATGAAGCTGCCATAGCTGACGCCGTCAATCTCCGTCATGCGCGAGCCGATCGCGGAGCCGAATACGACGAAGTAGAGCGAGGTCGTGATCACCGGCACGGCAAGACCCGTCCAGAGCGTCCGCTTGAAGCGGTGCATCTCGAACTTGTAGAGGGCCCAGACGCCGCGGGCGTTAAAGGCAGGCACGCTGCTCATCCGCTCTTCCTTTCGGTGACCAGGCTCACGAAAATATCTTCCAGCGAACTCTGCCGCGTGTGGAGGTCCTTGAAGCCGATGCCGAGATCGCTCATCTGCCGGAGCAGGGAGGGAATGCCGGTACGTTCCGCTTTCCCGTCAAAGATATATTCGAGCTCGTTGCCGTCCGACTTCAGCGTCAGGTCCCACTCCGCCAGTTCAGCCGGTATCGCCGTCATCGCCTCCGACAGGTTCAGCGTCAGCTGCTTCTTGCCGAGCTTGTCCATCAGCCGGGTCTTTTCCTCGACGAGGATCAGTTCGCCCTTGCTGATGACGCCGATCCGGTCGGCCATTTCCTCGGCTTCCTCGATATAATGGGTGGTGAGGATGATGGTCACCCCGCTTTCGCGAAGTTGACGGACGAGGCCCCACATGTCGCGGCGGAGCTCCACGTCCACCCCCGCGGTCGGCTCGTCCAGGAACAGAATTTCGGGTTCATGCGCGAGCGCCTTTGCGATCATGACGCGGCGCTTCATGCCGCCCGAAAGTTCCTTGATCTTCTCCTTGCGTTTTTCCCACAGCGACAGGTCCTTGAGCACCTTCTCGACGAACTGCGGGTTCTTCGAGCGACCGAACAGTCCGCGGCTGAAGGTCACCGTGTCCCAGACCGCTTCGAACGCGTCGGTGTTGAGCTCCTGCGGCACGAGACCGATCAACGTGCGCGCTTCGCGGTAATCGCGAACGATATCATGCCCCGAAACCAGCACCGTTCCCGACGTGGCGTTCACCAATCCGCAGACGATGCTGATCAAAGTCGTCTTGCCGGCACCGTTGGGTCCCAGAAGCGCGAAAATCTCGCCTTGGCGGATTTCGAGGTCGACCGCCTTCAGGGCCTGGTGTCCGGAGGCATAGGTCTTGGTCAGGCGGGAAATCGAGATCACTGGTTGCATAGGCTTCATTGCGACGGCGGAACCGGCGGCTCCTCCTTCCCGGTCTCGAGTTGCATGCCATGCTTCATCAGCATCGGCACGTTGGCCATGGCGAAGACGAAGGTCGCCGGCAGGGCGCCCCACAGCTTGAATCCTACCCAGAAGTCGGTGGTGGTCGTCCGCCACACCGCCTCGTTCACGATCGCCATCGCCAGGAAGAACAATATCCAGTTGCGCGTCAGCAGCTGCCAACCGCGATCGGACAGCCCCGGATAGGCGCTCCCGAGCACGGCGGCGAGCAGGTTGCGCTTCGTCACCACGCCAAAAGTGAGCAGCCCCGCCGCGACGCAATAATAGATGGTCGGCTTGATCTTGATGAAGGTCTCGTTGTGAAGCCACAAGGTTACGCCGCCCAGCACCATCACCATCACGCCCGAAAAGAGCAGCATAGGCGAGATGTGCTTGTACCTGATTTGCGAGATCACCATCGCAACGATCATCGCCGCCATGAAGGCGCCGGTGGCGTAGAAGATGCGCAGCACGTCCGGCACCGGCGCGAAGCCGTTGACGAGGAAGAAGACGAGCAGCGGCCCGAGGTCGATGGCCAGCTTCGCTCCCGTGGACGCCTGTCTTTGTTCGCTATCCTTCACCGCAGATCCTCTTCGGTGGCGCCGGCGATCGCCTGACCCGCTTCTTCCGGGTCGAAGGGGCGCAAGTCGTCAATGCCTTCCCCCACTCCAATGGCATGAATGGGAATGCCATATTGCTGGGCCGCGGCAACGAGCACGCCGCCGCGCGCGGTGCCGTCCAGCTTGGTCATGACGAGGCCGGTCACGCCGGCCACTTCCTTGAACACTTCGATCTGGTTGAGCGCGTTCTGTCCGGTCGTGGCATCGAGCACCAGCACGACGTCGTGCGGTGCCGCGGGATTGAGCCGGCCGAGGACGCGCCTGATCTTGGCGAGCTCGTCCATCAAACCCTTCTTGTTCTGGAGCCGCCCGGCCGTATCGACGATCAGCACGTCGATACCCTCCGCGGTCGCTTTCTTGACGCCGTCGAAGACGATGGCGGAGGCATCGCCCCCTTCCGGTCCGGCGATGATTGGCACGCCGATTCGATCCGCCCAGATCCTCAGCTGGCCGATCGCGGCCGCTCGAAACGTATCCCCGGCAGCGAGCAGCACCGAATAATCCTGTTCCAGGAACAGGTGCGCGAGCTTGGCGATCGTCGTGGTCTTGCCCGATCCGTTGACGCCCACCACCAGAATGACCTGGGGCCGCGGAAAGGCGTCGATCTCCAGCGGCATTGCGACGGGTGCGAGGATCTTGGAGAGCTCATCAGCAACCACCAGCTTCACGCCCGCTTCGCTGAGGCCGCGTTCGAACCGCTCGGCCGCCAGGCGATCGCGAACGCGTGATGCCGCGGCAGGGCCAAGGTCGGATGCGATCAGCGCCTCCTCGATCTCGTCCAGCGTCTCCGGATCGAGCGCCGCCTTCGTAAAGAGCCCGGTCAGATTCTCCCCCAGCCGTTCGGACGTCTTCTGAAAGCCGCCGCGAAGCCGGTCGAGCCAAGGTGTTTCGCTCAAGCCGCTTCTCCGATCAGCCGTCCGCCGTCGACGCCAGTGACAAGCAGCTCAACGACCGTTCCGATGCGATCCGGGCCGAGCGGCAACGTGCGCCGCGGCGACTCAGCATCGACAGGCCTGGACGGGGTGCCGGAAGAACGGCTGCCGAGCTCGGCGAAAGGCGCGAAATTCTCAGCATGACCTCGCATGTCTTTTTCGATCAGCACGCGTTGCCGGGTGCCGACCAGCCCCTGCAGCCATAGCGCCTTCCGACGGGCCGCGGCCTCCCGAAGACGCCGCGCCCGCTCTTTGACGATGGGTACCGGAACTTGCGGCATGCGTGCCGCGGGGGTGGCCTCCCGAGGCGAAAACGGGAATATATGCGCCATGACGATGTCGCACTCGTCGATCAATTGCAGACTGTTCTCGGCCATTTGATCGGTCTCGGTAGGAAAGCCGGCGATCAGGTCCGCGCCGATCGCGATCCCGGGCCGCTTCGCCTTCAGCCTCTGCACCGTCGCAATCGCCTGGGCGCGGTTGTGGCGTCGCTTCATGCGCTTCAGGATCATGTCGTCGCCCGCCTGGAAGCTCATATGGAGGTGCGGCATGAAGCGCGGTTCGCCCGTGATGATTTCCTCCAGCCGCTGGTCGATCTCGACGCTGTCGAGCGACGAAAGGCGCAGCCGGGGCAAGTCGGGAACGCTCTTCAGAATGCGCGCGACCAGCAGCCCGAGGCTCGGCCTGCCAGGCAGATCAGGACCGTAGCTCGTGACGTCCACGCCGGTTAGCACCACTTCGGCAAAGCCGTCGTCCACCAGCGCCTTGATCCGGTCCACCACGGCTCCAGCGGGAACGGAGCGGCTATTCCCTCGGCCGTACGGAATGATGCAAAAGGTGCAGCGATGGTCGCAGCCATTCTGAACTTCGACAAAGGCGCGGCTGCGATCGGAAAAGCTGTTGGCGAGGTGCGGCGCCGTCTCCCGCACCGCCATGATATCGGCGACGAGGACGGGTTCCGCCGTCTCTTCGAAGCTGGCGGCGTCGAGCTTTTCCCTGTTCCCGAGCACCCGGCTGACCTCGGGCATCGCAGCAAAGCTGGCCGGCGCGACCTGGGCCGCGCAGCCGGTGACGATCACGCGCGCCTCGGGGCGGGCGCGCTTCGCCCGGCGGATCGCCTGACGCGCTTGGCGCACCGCCTCGTTGGTCACCGCGCAGCTGTTGACGATGATGAGATCGCCCGCGTCTGTCGCCAATCGCCGCATCGCGTCGCTCTCGGCAAGGTTGAGGCGGCAGCCCATGGTGATGATTTCGACGCTCACAACGCCATCTCGCCTGAAAATATGTGGGCCGCGCCGCCGCTCATCAGGATCGTCCCGCCCGGGGCCCAGTCGATCCTGAGCGCGCCTCCGGGCAGTTGTATTTCGACGGGCGAGGACACGAGCTTTCGGCGGATGGCGGCCACGGCGGTTGCACAGGCACCGGTGCCGCACGCTTGGGTGAGGCCGGCCCCGCGCTCCCAAACGCGCAGCTTGATCGCCTGCCCGTCGATGGACGCAGCATTGACGTTGACGCGCTCGGGGAACAGCGGATCCTTCTCGATCTGCGGCCCCAGCCGTTCGAGCTCGACCGCGTCCGCATCCTCCACGAAGAAGATGACATGCGGATTGCCCACGTTCACCGCCGCCGGGTTCTGCATCTCTTCCCAGCCGACGGGCATCCGAGCAGTATCCATCGGGTAGGCGAGGGGAATCTGATCCCAGTCGAAGCGGGGTGCGCCCATGTCGACACTCGGCTCGCCGCCGGTCGCCGAGCCGCTGATCGTTCCTCCCAAGGTTTCGATGCTGGTTTCACCGCCCTCCAGCAGGGCGACGCACCGGGCGGCATTACCGCACGCCTCGACCTCGCCCCCGTCGGAATTGAAGATGCGCATCTTGAGGTCGGCCGTCTCGGACGGCTCCAGCACGATCAGCTGATCGCACCCGATCCCGGTCCGCCGATCGGCGATCGCGCGGGCGCGCCGTTCGTCCATCTCCAGCGGCTCTTGCCGAGCGTCGAAGATGACGAAATCGTTCCCGAGCCCATGCATCTTGTGGAAGCGCCGCATCATGTGCGGGCGATCTAGGGAGTGGCGCCCCCCAAGTCCACCACAGGCGAGGGACTCACCCGGTGCGGCTGAGCGGCTCGTCCCTGTCCAGGTTCGGCTCCTGCCGGCGGAAGCTCGGCAGCAGGCCCTTGTCGGCAAGCATCTTGCGCACCTCAGCGATCGGCAGCGGCTTTCCGTAGAGATAGCCCTGCCCCTTGTAGCTTCCGATCTGGCCGAGGCGCGCCTCGATCAGCCGGTCCTCGATCCCTTCGGCCGTTACCGCGAGGTTGAGACTGTCCGCGAGCCTCGTGATCGCATTCACGATGGCCGCGCTTTCCGAATTGTCGTTGAGCGACTGGACGAAGCTTCGGTCGATCTTGATCCGGTCGAACGGCAGCGCGCGAAGGTGGGCGAGCGATGAATAGCCGGTGCCGAAATCGTCGAGGGCAATACGGACGCCTTGGTTCTTGAGGCTGCCGACGATCGATTGGGCAAGACCCAGATTCTCGAACAACGAGCTTTCGGTAATCTCCACCTCCAGCCGTTCGGCGGGAAAACCGGTTTCCACGAGCAGCTTCACGATTTTCTGCGAAAGCCACGGATCCTTCAATTGCGAAGGCGAGATGTTGACCGACAAGGTCAGTCCCGGGTCCCAGCCCCGCGCTTCCTGAAAGGCTTGGCGCATGACCGACATGGAAAGGTCCCCGATCAGGCCGCATTCCTCCGCGACGCCGATAAATTCGGTAGGGGAAACGAGCCCCAGTTCCGGATGCTGCCAGCGGGCCAGCACTTCGAAGCCATGGAGGCTCCCGCTGGCCAGATCGATCTGCTGTTCGAAGAAGGGCACGATTTGGTGCCGCGGAATTCCGACGCGCAGGCCGGCTTCCGTGCTGTTTCTTTTCTGAAGCTCGCGCTCCATGCTGGCGTCGAACCAGACGAAGCGGGCGCGGCCCAGCTTCTTCGCCGCATACATGGCGATGTCGGCGCGACGCAGCAAAGCGTCGACCGTTGTGCAATCAAGGTCGGACCGCGCGGCCCCGACGGAGCTGCTGATGTGGATGTGGACGCCGGCCAGATCA
>JAESFL010000250.1_pt1 | contig 45981 bp, 47 predicted proteins | sample 9269401 | NCBI WGS metagenome assembly JAESFL01 (sample SAMN14506025, study PRJNA617098) | algae metagenome | isolation source: Gloeocapsa sp. UFS-A4-WI-NPMV-4B04 and co-occurring heterotrophs from desert... | place: USA: Utah | collected 2006-10-01 | reverse complement strand
CTTGGCGATATCCAACCCGATTGTAGTAACCTGCTCCATGGACGCCTCCCTCAAGTGAAGTCTGACACCTCACCTTGGCACATCGATGCCGTCGGGGGGCGTCCACCCCATCACCCATTGCGGACATCGGCAGGCCGCTCCATTCACCCGGCTTCCCTGCTTGACCGGTGACTTGATCGCGGCGCGGCTAGCGCGATAACTGGAACTCGATGGCGGACCAGTGGATTGAGGCGGGCACGGCCCTCGACGTTTTCGGCAATCGAATGGCGATTTGCGAACGCTGCGAAGCGGGTCTGATCCGGTCGCGTGCGGAGCTCTTCAAGCAACACAAGGGCGAGTTGTCCGACGTCGAACTCCCTCGCCAGTTTTGGTGGGCGGCTGGGCACGACGCGCTTGAGCAGAACTGGGATACCGGTGACTTCAGCACCTGGATTGACCGGACCTATCATTGGCAAGCTTTCGGCGTTCGGTTTGCGCTCGACGATCTACTGAAGCTTATTCCGTTCGAGCAGCACGCCGCGACCCGGCGGCGGTTGTCGGTAGCGGGCAGTCCGGCGTGGGTACCTGCACGGGAGGCCCGGCGGATCGCCTATGAACAAGGAAAGCTTAACCCGATGACGGCTGGCAAAGCCGTCGTGGAGCAATGCCGGCTTGGTTTTATCACCGGACGGGCGGTGGAGATGCGTTGGGCACGGGATGCTGACTCGGACGATTGGACGACAGAAGCGCGGGAGTGGGACATACCGACTTGGTTCTGGGAGATGTTCATGACCCCTGACGCGAGTTCCCATGACTGGGAACAGGGGCGGTTTTCGGTCCGTGGTAAGGGACCTCAAGGGTACGGCTCCTTCACGCTTAACGCGGTGCATTTTTTGCGATCGTCACTTGATGTGCTGCTACCGGCCGCTCCCATAGCTTCGGGCGGACCGGAGTCGGCGGACCCGAAAAAGCCCGCCCTGTCGGAGGGCGAGTTGCGCCGTTGGTGGGACAAGCTTTCCGGAGCACGAGACGCACTGACGCAGGAGCAATTGAGGGCACTCGCAGCCAGCGATCATCCTGACCACGCCGTTTCCCGAGAACGCATCCGAGCGCTCGCAGACGGTCGCAAGCCGGGGCCAAAATCGATTTAAGCGGCAATCGTCGGCCGGATCGCCGCCTGATTGCCGCCGAAATAGCGGCGCGATTCAACCTGCCTCACATCCACTCCATGTCCGCCGATGCTCGCACGGACACTGGAGTGACGCATGGAACAGCTTGCAGTCTCGATTAACGACACGGCCAAGGCCCTGGGGCTAGGTCGCACATCGATTTATGTCATGATCGCCGATGGGCGGCTGGACGCGTTCAAGCTCGGACGACGCACGCTGATCCGTGCGGAGTCGATCCGGCGGCTAGTCGCGGCGAAGAACTGAGGGCGCGGCCATGCCAACCCGGATCAACCCCTATGTCATCAAGATTCACCGTAGCTACACGGCCGTGGAGCTGGCCCGATTGCTGGGCGTGCACAAGAACAGTGTGCGTAGTTGGCAAAAGGCGGGATTGGCGGCGATGGCGGGTGGCCGCCCCGCGCTATTTCAGGGAGCGGCGGCGCGGGCGTTCCTGAACGCACGGAATAAGGCACGCAAGCGCCCGTGCCCGCCTGGAACTATTTATTGCTTTCGATGCCGCGAGCCGCGCCCGCCAGCGCTTGGTATGGTGGAATTCGTCGCGGCGAAGCACGGCGCTGGCGATCTGCGGGGTCTATGCGGGGAATGCGGAACGCTAATGCACCGCCGTGCGCGGCGCGACGCGCTCGCTTCGATCATGCCGGAATTGACCGTCCAAGTCACAGAAGCATCGCCACGCCTAATTGGCAGTCCCTCGCCATCCCTGAACTGTGACTTAGAAAGGGAGGTGGAAACGTGACGAAGCACAACCCAGCAAACGAGCGGATCAAGCGCGATTATCTCCAGTATCTCAAGGAAGCTCAGGGACGGAATGAGGCGACGCTGGACGGTGTGGCCAAGTCGCTCGCGCGGTTCGAGGAAAGCACCAAGGCGAAGGACTTCAAGCGGTTCCACCGCGAACAGGCCAAAGCGTTCAAGGACCGGCTCGCAGCGGCACTCAACGCCCGAACAGGAGAAGGGCTGAGCAAAGCCACGATGCTCTCGACGCTGCGCGATCTGCGCGCATTCTTCATCTGGCTGGCGCGGGAGAGGGGCTTCAAATCCCACCTTTCTTACTCGGACGCGGACTACTTCAACCTGACCGACAAGGATGTGGCAGTAGCGCGAGCCCGGCGCGAAAAGCGGGTCCCCACTCTGGCGCAGCTCCATCATGTGCTGTCGACCATGCCCACCGCCACCGTGCTAGAGCGGCGCGACCGTGCCCTGTTCGCGTTGGCAATGCTGACGGTCGCGCGCGCCAATGCGCTTGCCAGCTTGCGGCTTCGGCATGTCGATCTGGACGCGGCCTGCATCGATCAAGATGCGCGCACCGTTCGAACCAAGGCATCGAAAACGTTTCCCACCTATTTAATGCCGATCGGTGGTGAAGCGCTGGAGATTTTTAGCGAATGGTATCGCGAGCTTGTCGCAGACGACACGCGAGGCCCCGATCATCCGTTGTTCCCTGCGCCGGAAATGGGGTTAAGCGCGACCGGCGGATTTGAGAGCAAAGGGCTGTCTCGCAAGGGCTGGGCAACAAGCGAGCCAGTGCGCCGGATTTTCCGCCAAGCATTTGAGCGCGCGGGAGTTGAGTATCATAACCCGCACAGCTTTCGCGCCACGCTGGTGCGGCACGCCATGACGCTCAACCTTTCGGCGGAGGCAATGAAGGCCTGGTCGCAGAACATTGGCCATAAGGACGTGCTGACAACGTTCACCAGCTATGGAGAGGTGCCGACCCACCGCCAGGGGGAGCTGATTCGAGCTGGCGCTTTGGCTGAGCTGCCGGCAAACAGGGTCACTGACGATGAGATCACGGCGATCGAGGTTTTGCTGAGTAGGGTAAAGTCGATAAGCTCGGCCGCATGATTATATCGTCCTGTTGGACCGGGCGACCTTCAGATCCTAAGCAAGCGCGATGAACGCCGTTGAGATCGAGCAAGCCCAACCGCACTAAGCTCGAAACCTCATCCATCGCGTCTTCGCGGCGGCCCGCCTCGACATCGAAATCGCCGATCGCTTCAGCAACCCTGTAGCACCACGGGAGTGGTTCTTAGTGCCCCACTTCGTGATCGATGAGGTGGTAGACCGGATAAGAAACGGCTCAATCGCTGAATACGTGTACGATCCAGCCAGCGCATCGCTTCGACGGCCTTGAAAAACATCGCAGCTAATACGCATGGGGGGCCTTTCTAGGGGCTTTCCTTTGAGTCCAGATAGATAAACAGCCCAATATCAGCTATTTGATGGTAGGATTTGAGTCCTCTTCTGGCACCATTTTCTTGTCCAATCGATTCCGTCCGGCTGATGGGGAAGCGGACGCCGATTCCATTCGGGCCGGCCGCATCACCGCGGGCGCGGGCACAGGACGAGCCGCCATCTCTTCAACTGCTTTGTCATGGGCACCGCGCCTGACAGCTTGGGCGGCACTTAATAGCAAGGGTTGCACGCCCGGCTAGCCGGCGTGTAACGCGCACCAAGCCCTGGAGGTGGATGACCAATGGCTGCAGGACCCGACTCAGATCGGAGCCTGATCGACGGTTTCGGCCGGCGGATCAGCTATGTGCGCATATCGGTGACCGATCGTTGCGATCTGCGCTGCCGCTATTGCATGGCCGAGCGCATGCAATTCCTTCCCAAGCGCGACATCCTGACGCTGGAGGAAGTTGCCGAGCTGGCCGATCTCTTCATCGCCCGCGGCGTTCGCAAGATACGGCTGACCGGGGGTGAACCGCTGGTCAGACGCGGCATTCTCGACCTCGTCCGCTGGATCGGCGCGCGCGTCGGCGATGGCCTGGAAGAGCTCACCTTAACCACCAACGCGACGCGGCTCGAGCAATTCGCGGGCGGGCTGTACGACGCGGGCGTGCGCCGGGTGAATGTCAGCCTGGACAGTCGCGACCCCGCCCGGTTCGGGCACATCACGCGCGGCGGCGACCTGCGCCAGGTGCTGTGCGGCATCGCGGCGGCCAAGGCGGCCGGGTTGCGGGTCAAGATCAACACGGTCGCGCTGGCCGGCCTGAACGAGGACGAAATCCCCGATCTGCTGCGCTGGTGCGGCGAGGAGGACCTCGATCTCACCCTGATCGAGACGATGCCGCTCGGCGAGGTCGAGGAGGATCGTACTAGCCATTACCTGCCGCTCGACACTGTGAGAAAGAGGTTGGAGCAGCGCTTCACCCTTACCCCAACGCTTCGCCGCACGGGCGGTCCGGCGCGCTACTACGAAGTGGGCGGCCTCCGCATCCGGCTGGGTTTCATTACGCCGCTCACCAATAACTTCTGCGACGGCTGCAATCGCATTCGCGTCGCCGCGACCGGCACCGTCTATGGCTGCCTGGGCCATGATCAGAAGGTTGAGCTGCGCCAGGCGCTGCGTGTCGGCGGGCCGCCGGCGGTCGATGCGCTGCTCGAGGAACTGCTCGCGGGAAAGCCCCGCCGCCACGACTTCCGTATCGCTGCCGCCGCGCCTGCGGTCGCTCGGCATATGAGCGTGACGGGCGGGTGATAATCCCCGTTTTCCCGTTGGAACTTCCAAGCCGCTGAAGTGCTTTCGATCAGTCGCCTTCGTTCAGGCACTGCCAAAAGGCAGGCACCACTGCCCGAGCCGCGCATATTCTCCATCTGGCTGTCGCGGGTCCCGGGAAAAATTGAGCCGCCACCGTTTCGGGGCCAGTTCAGAATCAAGGGGTCCTTTTCTGGCACTCTTCTTCCTTGCTCAAACCCGCTCGATGATGACCGCCGGCGCCATGCCGCCCGCGGCGCACATGGTGACCAGCGCATAGCGGCCGCCGGAGCGTTCCAGCTCGTCGAGCGCGGTGCCGATCAGGATCGAGCCCGTGGCGCCGATCGGGTGGCCGAGCGCCATCGCACCGCCGTTGACGTTGACCTTGTCGCGGTCGAGCTCGAGGTCGCGGATGAATTTCTCCGCCACGACCGCAAAGGCCTCGTTGATCTCCCAGACGTCGATGTCGTCCGTGGTCAGCCCGGCCTTGGCGAGCACTTTGCGGGCGGCGGGGACTGGAGCGTTGAGCATCAGCGTCGGGCAGTCGCCGAAATTGGCGAACGCCACCACGCGAGCACGCGGCTTGAGGCCGTGACGGTCGGCAAAGTCCTTCGAAGCTAAGAACAGCGCCGCCGAGCCATCGACCACGCCCGAGCTGTTGCCGGCATGGTGCACGCCTTCCCACTCAAGGTCCGGATAGACTCGCTGAATCTGCTTCTTGAAGCTGAAGCCGCCGCCGAGATCATGATCGGCCAGCGCCTGGAAAGCGGGCTTCAGCGAAGCCAGGCCCTCCGCCGTGGTTTCGGGGCGCGGAAACTCCTCCCGGTCGAGCGCCACCGAGCCGTCTTCATTCACCACCGGCACCACTGATCGGGCGAACCGGCCTTCGTCGATCGCCCGCTTCGCCCGCTCCTGGCTCACCAGCGCAAGACGGTCGACCGCCTGCCGATCGATGCCCTCCCGCGCGGCAATCGCGTCGCCGCAGACGCCCTGGTGTGATTGCGGGTGCAACGCGTCGAGCGCGGGATTGCCGCCGCCGATCATGCGCGGCGGCTGGCCAGCGGCCGCCCGTTCGGCCCCAAGTTGCTGCTGGTAGCTCATCATCTCGGTGCCGCCGGCAATCACGCAATCTTCCATGCCCGACATAATGCTGGCGGCCGCAAGGTTCACGCTGGTGATGCCGCCGCCGCAAAAGCGGTCGAGCGTCATGCCCGACGCCTTGCAGTCATAGCCCGCCGCCAGCGCCGACATGCGGCCGAGATCGCCGCCTTGTTTCCCCTCCTGCGTCGAGGTCGACCAGATGATGTCGTCGACCGTCGCCGTGTCGAGCCCGTTGCGGTCCTTGAGCGCCTTTAGCACCGTCGCGCCGAGATGCTGGGGGTGGAGGTGCGACAGCGCGCCCTTGCCCGGCTTGCCGATCCCGCGCGGGGTACGAACGGCGTCGATGATATACGCGTCGGGCATGGTCGTTCTCCGTGAAACTTGGGACAGCTTGCCGCCGCGCTGCCGCCGGTGCAACTACGCCCGGCAATCAACAGGAAGCCGTTCATGCGCAGAGCCGCAATCGTCAGCCCGATCCGCACCGGCGTCGGCAAGTTCCAGGGCTCGCTCGCATCGATGCAGGCGGGCGATCTGGGAGCCGTGATCATCAAGGCGCTGGTCGACCGAACGCGCATCGATCCCGAGCGGATCGACGACGTGGTTTTCTCGCAAGGCTATGGCAATGGCGAAGCGCCCTGCATCGGCCGCTGGTCGGCGTTGGCGGCCGGGCTGCCGGAATCGGTTCCGGGCGTGCAGCTCGACCGGCGCTGCGGCAGCGGGCTCCAGGCGGTTGTCGACGCGGCGATGCGGATCCAGACAGGCGCGGCAGACGTCGTCATCGCCGGCGGCGTGGAGAGCATGTCGAACGTCGAATATTATTCGATCGATCACCGCAACGGCGCCCGGATGGGGTCGACCACCATGCACGACCGGCTGCTGCGCGGCCGCGTCATGTCACAGCCGATCGCTCGCTACGGCGTGATCAGCGGCATGATCGAAACGGCGGAGAACCTCGCCCGCGACTATGGGATCAGCCGCGAGGCCTGCGACGACTATGCCGCGGCAAGTCACCAGCGCGCCGCCCGTGCCTGGGCCGAGGGCAAGTTCGACGACGAACTGGTGCCGGTGCCAGTGCCGCAGAAGCGAGGCGATCCGGTCATGTTCGCGGCCGATGAAGGCATCCGCGCGGATGCGACGCCGGAGTCGCTCGCGCAGCTGCGGTCGATCGAGAAGGACGGCGTGGTCACCGCCGGCAACGCCAGCCAGCAGAATGACGCAGCGGCCGCCTGCCTGGTCGTCGCCGAGGACAAGCTCTCTGAGCTGGGACTGGAGCCGCTGGGTTGGTTGACGGGCTGGGCGGCCGCGGGGTGCGATCCGTCGCGGATGGGCATCGGCCCGGTCCCAGCGGTCGATCGGCTGTTCGCGAGGACGGGCCTGTCGTGGCGCGATATCGATCTCGTCGAACTGAACGAGGCGTTCGCGCCTCAGGTACTCGCGGTGCTGAAAGGTTGGGGTTGGGACGATCGCGACCGGCTGAACGTCAACGGCTCCGGGATCAGCCTCGGCCATCCGATCGGCGCCACCGGCATCCGCATCCTCGCGACCATGCTGCACGAGATGGATCGCCGCCAGGTTCGCTATGGACTGGAATCGATGTGTATCGGCGGTGGCCAGGGAATGGCTGCGATTTTCGAGCGCGCCGCCTAGGGGAACTCAGTCCCGCTCACGTCTCGACCTGGCGCGGAGGGAGCGCATTCTGCATTCTTCGCCTGTTTGTGCTTGACGGCCGGGCGAGCGGGACCAAGTGTCGAGTTTGGGGAAAGGGGAGTAATAGCATTGGCTTGTGGCCTGATGGCCTGTGTCGCACTTGCGGCCGCTTCGGCGGCGTCTGGCGCAGACCAGCTGACCAGTCTCTCCATCGAGGAGTTGGCGCAGATCGAGGTGACGTCCGCGTCTCGCCGCGCCGAGCCGCTGAGCGGGGCGCCTGCGTCCCTCTTCATCATCACCAACGAGGATATTCTCCGCTGGGGCGCGACGTCCCTGCCCGAAGTGCTGCGGCTGGCCCCGCAGCTGGACGTGCAGCGTGTCGACTCCCGGCAATATGCAGTGACCGCGCGCGGCTTTCAGGGTGCGGAAACGGCCAACAAGACGCTGGTGCAGATCGACGGCCGCAGCATCTATTCGACGCTTGCGGCGACAGTCTTCTACGAGCTGTTCGACACGCCGCTGGAGGACATCGACCGGATTGAGGTGATCAGCGGCCCCGGCGGCACGCTTTACGGCACCAACGCCGTCAACGGCGTGATCAACATCATGACCAAGGATGCGCGCGAGACGCAGGGGCTCCTGGCGCGCGCCACGGCCGGGTCGCTCGAGCAGACCGGCCTGATCCGCTACGGTCTGCCGCTCGGCGAAAATGGCGGCGTCCGCGTGTATCTGGAAGGCTGGAGCCGCGATGGTTTCCCCGCCTCCGGCAACCGCACCATCAGCGACGGCAGCATTGGCTGGCAGACGGGGTTCCGCGCCGATTTCGGCGGGGCGGCCAACCAGTTCACGCTGCAGGGCGACTGGTTCGAGCACGAGGTCGACACCGCGTCAGGGGATAACGACAATGGCCAGAACATTCTCGCCCGCTGGACGAACACCGCCGAAGGCGGCGCACAGACGCAAGTCCAAGCCTATTACAGCCGGTTCGCGCGTCGCTTTACGCAGGTTTATGATCGACTGGAAACGAGCGACGTTTCTGTCCAGCACAACCGCACCGAGGGACGGCACGCGCTCGTCGTTGGTGGCGGCGTGCGACGGACTCGGGACCGGTTCGACAATGATCTGAACGCGTTTGTGCTCGACCCTGAGGCGAAGACGCTTTGGATTTACAACGCGTTCGTTCAGGACCGGATCGATCTCGGCAACGGCATCGCGGTCACGGCCGGGCTGAAGGCAGAGAAGACGACTTTCACGGGCGTCGAGCTGATTCCCAACCTGCGGCTGGCGTGGCAGCCCAATCGGGATCTGTTGCTCTGGGCCGCTGCGTCGCGCGCCGTACGCGAGCCGTCACGCATCGATCGCGATCTCACGCACCCCGTAATCCTGCGTGCCGGTACGTTCGAGGCGGAGAAACTAACCGCCTTCGAGCTCGGCTATCGCGGCCAACCCGCGCCAGATCTGACGCTGTCGGTAACGGGCTTCTATAATCTCTACGACGATCTGCGGACTACCAAGATTACTCCCGTCACTGTGCTGCCGGTGCAGCTGGCCAACGGCATCCGCGGCGATAACTGGGGCGTCGAGGCCTGGGGCGCGGTTCAGCTCTCGCGCTGGTTACGGCTCAATGCCGGCGTCACTTGGCTCGACGGCGACTTTCGGCTGAAAAGGGGCGAGACCGACCTCGAGAACTTCATCTCGCTCGGGAACGATCCGGACTATTACGGCCAGCTGGGCGGGCGGATCGACTTCACGCCGGCCATGGGATTCGATTTCCAAGTCCGCCATTACGCGAGCCGCCCGAGGCCCCGCGTGCCGGCATATACCGATGCCGATGCCCGGCTCGGCTGGCGCGTGGCGGACAAGGCCGAACTCTACCTTTCCGGCACCAATATTTTCCACAATCGGCGCAAGGAAAGCGAAGACACCGACCGCGGCCAGCTGGTCCGCCGCGTTGTTTCGCTGGGCGTGCGGTTCGGCATCTGAGGCGGGCGCGCGCCTTGATCCTGGCGGTGGCGCTGTTGGCGCCGGCGGCCGTCGGCGCACAGAGTGCGAGCGAAGCGGCGGTGAAGGCGGCCTTCCTGGTGAGATTTGGCGCGTATATCGACTGGCCAGCGGGCAGCGGGCCAGTCACGCTCTGCTCGGTCGGCCGCGATGTCGGGGCGGCGCTGGAGCAGGCCGTGGCGGGCCAGCAGATCGGCGGCCGGCCGGTGCAGCTGCGGCGGCTCGACAGCATCGCGAGGGGCAGCGGCTGCGATATCGCCTATCTGACCGGCTCGGCGCGGCAATCGGTGCCGGCAGCGCTGGCGGCGCTTGGCTCCGCGCGCGTCTTGACCGTAACCGACAGCCGGTGGAGCAATGTCCGCGGAATGATCCATTTCCAGATCGCGTCCAACCGCGTCCGCTTCCACATCGACGACGGCGCAGCGGCGGCGAGCGGACTCGGCATCTCGTCCAAGCTGCTGAGCCTCGCGCTGTCGGTCCGGCAGAGGCAGGGCCGATGATCGCGCGCGTTCAGCGCGTTCCTCAGTTCGCCGCCGCTATTCTCGCGGCCTTGCTGCTGGTGCTCGGGGTGCTGGTCGTCACCCAGGCTGATCGGGATTATCGTCTGCAGCAAACGCAACGGGCTGAGATTCGCGCCCGTATCCTGGCAGGCAGTGCCGTTGCGGCCGTGGATTTCCGCGATCTGGAGGCGGCGCGCGAAGCGGTGACGCCATTCGGGGTGGATCCGCAGGCCCGGGCCGTCGCCATCTATGACGAACACGGCCGGCTGCTGACCGGTTTCAGCCGGGCGGGCGTGGCGTTGCCGCGCAGCTTCTCGCTCGCGGAACCGCCATCGGGGTTGGCGAAGGGTGTGGCAGACATCACGAGCAGCGGGCGGCGGATCGGTCACGTGCTGATCATCAGCGAGCTCGAGCCGTTTTCGCGCAGGCTCAGCCGCTATGCCCTGATCACGGTGCTTGCCGTCATGGCGGCTCTGATCGTGCTGATCCTCGGGGTCAGTCAAGCGGCGCTGCGGCGGAAGAATGAGGAGCTGGAGGCCAGCAACCGGGCGCTGATCGAGCAGATGGCGCAGCGGGAAAAGGCCGAGAATGAGCTTCGCCAGGTGCAAAAGATGGAGTCGATCGGCCAGCTGACCGGCGGGATCGCGCATGATTTCAACAATATGCTCGCCATTGTCATCGGCAGCCTCGACATCGCCGAGCGCCGCTTCGCCAGCAATCCCGACCGTGCGCGCCTCGCGATCGGCCATGCGATGGAAGGCGCGAACCGCGCGGCCAGCCTCACCAAACGCCTGCTCGCCTTCGCCCGCCGCTCGCCGCTGCAGCCTCAGACGATCGACGCCAACCAGATGGTGTCCGGCATGTCCGAGCTCCTGCGCCGGACCCTGGGCGAAGGGATCGGCATTGAAACGGTGCTTGCCGGCGGTTTGTGGCGGACCCATGCCGATCCGGGCCAGCTCGAGAATGCGATCCTCAACCTATCGGTCAATGCGCGCGACGCGATGGACGGTCACGGCCGGCTGACGATCGAGACGATGAACGCGCACCTCGACGATGCCTATGTCGGCCAGCACCAAGGCCTTGCGGCCGGGCAATATGTCGCCGTCGCGATCAGCGACAATGGCCCCGGCATGCCGAAGGAAGTGATCGAGCGCGCATTCGAGCCGTTCTTCACTACCAAAGGCGTCGGCAAGGGCACCGGGCTTGGGCTCGCTCAGGTCTATGGATTCGTTCGCCAGTCGGGCGGGCATGTGAAGATCTATTCGGAGCCGGGGCAGGGCACGACCGTCAAGATTTATCTGCCGCGGCACTTCGGGCCCGCCGAAGCCGTTCAGCCCGAGACCGCCACCGCCGAAGTGCCGCGTGGCCAGCCGGGCGAGCTGATCCTGGTGGTGGAGGACGAGGATCAGGTGCGCCGCATGTCCCTGGATGCCCTGGACGAGCTCGGGTACGAAGTGCTGCAGGCGGCCGACGGCGAGCAGGCGCTGGAGCTGGTGCGTAATCGGCCGGATATTCGCCTGCTGTTCACCGATGTGGTCATGCCGGGCATCAATGGTCGGGAACTGGCCGATCAAGCGCGACAGTTGCGTCCCGATCTGCCGGTACTCTTCACCACCGGCTATACGCGCAACGCCGTGGTTCACAACGGCGTGGTCGACAGCGATGTCTTCTTCATCCCCAAGCCGTTCACGGTGGAGCAGCTCGGACACAAATTGCGCGCGGTGCTGGACGGCTGATCGGCTGAGACGATCGGCGTTAGGGTCGTTTCGAACGTGTTCCGGACTGGCTCGTAGTTACTGACTCTGCTATCAGCAGCGCGGGGGACCGTTCACAATCACACCCGGAGAGGGAGAACGGTTGGCGCTGTGTAGCGTGAGCGGGTGGGTCGCAGATGTTGAAGGAAATGCTGGCATCGAACGCTGCCAAACTGGTGGCGGCATGGTGATGGCCATGGGCACCGTGCCCGAGCCCGCCACATGGGCGCAGATGATCGCCGGCTTCGGACTGATGGGGGCTGGTCTGCGGGTGCGCCGGCGCCGGCAATGTCACATCAGAGTCACATCTCTGTCATAGTGCCCGCGCCATGACAGGCAGCGCCGATGGGGGCGGCTGCCGGCTGTTCTTGGAGGACTTAGACGATGTTCAGGGCCTTAGGCCTTGCCGCCATGCTGGCGGTGCTCGGCGGGTGCGGCGGCGGCGGTTCGAGCGACCAGGCGCGGAATATTTCCGGCGCCGGAGCGACCTTCCCGGCGTCCACCTATTCCAAATGGGCCGAAGGCTATCGCGGCGAGACCAAGATCGGCCTCAATTACCAGGCGATCGGCTCCGGCGGCGGCATCAAGCAGATTAAGGCGAAGACCGTCGATTTCGGCGCGACTGACAAGCCGCTGAGCGTCGAGGAACTGGACAAGGCAGGGCTCTACCAGTTTCCCACCCTCGTCGGCGGCGTGGTGCCGATCCTGAACGTGCAGGGCATCGCGCCCGGGCAGGTCAAGCTCACCGGCCAGCTGCTCGCCGAGATCTTCCTCGGCGACGTCAAGAAGTGGAACGACCCACGCATTGCCAGCCTGAATCCAGGCGTGAAGCTGCCCGACCAGGCGATCACCGTCGTCCATCGTTCGGACGGATCGGGCACGACCTTCCTCTTCACCTCCTATCTGTCCGGCATCAGTCCGGCCTGGAAGCAGCGCGTCGGCGCCAGCGATGCCGTGTCCTGGCCGACCGGCCTGGCCGGCAAGGGCAATGACGGCGTCTCGGCTTTCGTGAAGCAGACCGCCGGCTCGATCGGCTATGTCGAATATGCCTATGCCAAGCAGAACAACTCGTCCCATGCCCTGATGCAGAACAAGGAAGGCCAGTTCGTTTCGCCCAGCGGCGAGACGTTCGCGGCAGCGGCGGCGGGTGCCGACTGGGCGAATGCGCCCGGCAATTACCTGATGCTGATCGATCAGCCGGGCGCCAAGAGCTGGCCGATCACGGGCGCCAGCTTCATCCTGCTCTACAAGGATCAGCCGAATGCCGAGACCGGCAAGGGCGTGCTGCGCTTCTTCGACTGGGCCTTCAACAAGGGCGATCAGGCCGCTGCGCAGGTCGGCTCCGTGCCGCTGCCGGCGAATGTGAAGGACATGATCCGCAAGCAATGGGCAGCGACGCTGAAGGCGCAGGGCAAGCCGCTTTACCCGATCCAGTAAGCGGTCACGGGACTGTCATTTTGCGCGCTTAGCGCCGTTGCGGCGGCGCTGGGCGCGGCCTATGCGGACGTGGCGTTCCCGGTGTTTCGAGCATGAGAGCGAGGTTGCTGGTGGCCACAATCGCGGGGCTGGGAGCGGAGCGGCGCGGGGGTGCCGCGCGTCGCTGGGACGAGTATCTGTTCCGCGCTGCGTGCTTCTCCGCTGCGACCTTGCTGATGGCAGCGCTGGCGGGTGTGGTCGTGTCCCTGGCGATCGGCGGCTGGCCAGCCTTCAGGGCCTTCGGGTTCGGTTTCCTGACGAGCAGCGATTGGAACCCGGTAACGGAGATATATGGTGCGGCGGGTCCCATCGCAGGCACGCTGATCACCGCCGTACTTGCCCTGGTTATTGCCTTGCCGCTGGCGATGGGCGTTGCGATTTTCCTGACCGAGTTCTGCCCGCCTCGCCTGGCGCGCCCGATCGCCATCGCGGTGGAGCTGCTCGCGGGCATTCCGTCCATCGTCTACGGCATGTGGGGCCTGTTCGTGTTCGCGCCCTGGTTCGCGGCCCACGTCCAGGCGCCGCTCGCCGCGAGCGTCGAGCCTGATAGCTTCCTGGGCGGCCTGATGGCGGGCGTGCCGAACGGGGCCAACATCTTCACTGCCTCGGTGATCCTCGCGATCATGATCCTGCCCTATATGGCGGCCGTGTTCCGTGAGCTGTTCCTGTCGGTGCCGCCGCAAGTGCGCGAAGCCGGCTTCGGCCTGGGCGGCACCTCGTTCGAAGTGGTGAGCCGGGTGGTGGTGCCTTATGTCCGCAGGGGCGCCGTCGGCGTGGTGATGCTGGGCCTCGGCCGGGCGCTAGGCGAGACGATGGCGGTCACCTTCATCATCGGCAATGCGCATGGCTTTCCGGATTCGCTCTTCTCGGCGGGTTCAACGATCGCCTCGACCATCGCCAACGAGTTCACCGAGGCGACAGGCGAACTGCATGAGGCGTCGCTGATCGCCTTGGGCTTCGTGCTGTTCCTGATCACCTTTGCGGTACTGGCGCTAGCGCGCCTGCTGCTGTCGAGCCAGAAGCACTGACATGCTCAGCCGCGCTCTCCGCCGCCGCATCTGGAACGCGCTGTTCATCGGCGCGACGGGCTTCGCGACCGTTGTCGCGCTGCTCGCTTTGTTCCTGATCCTCTGGTCGCTTGTCACTCAAGGCGCGGCGGGCCTGGGTCCTGCCATCTTCACCCAGGATACGCCAGCACCCGGGTCGCCGGGCGGCCTTCGCAATGCCATTGTCGGCTCGCTGATCATGTGTGCGGTCGGGATGGTGATCGCGCTGGTGGTTGGCATTCTGGCTGGCACCTGGCTCAGCGAATATGGCGGGCGCAGCCGCTACGCCCATGTCGTGCGCTTTTTGAACGACGTGCTGCTTTCCGCGCCTTCGATCCTGGTCGGCCTGTTCGTCTATGAAATCCTCGTGCGGCCCTTCGAAGGCTTCTCCGCTTATGCGGGCGCCGTCGCGCTCGCCTTTCTGGCGACGCCAGTGGTGGTGCGCACGACCGAGGACATATTGAGTCTGCAGCCGGGCGCGCTGCGCGAAGCCGGCATGGCGCTGGGTGCTGCACGTGCGAAGGTGATCCGCTCTATCATCTGGCGCGGCGCACGCGCCGGCCTGGTCACCGGCGGCCTGCTCGGCTTTGCGCGCATCAGCGGCGAGACGGCGCCTTTGCTGTTCACGTCGCTAGGCAATCAATATCTGAACACCGACCTGTCCCAGCCGATGGCGGCGCTGCCGACGACCATCTTCCAGTTCGCGCTGAGCGCCTATGACGATTGGCGGCAGCTGGCCTGGACCGGTGCGCTGCTGATCGCGGCGACGGTGCTCGCCATCAACATCATCGGTCGCTTTCTGACCCGGGAGACCCGCAGCAAATGAGCCTTGCAGACGCCGAACTGGACGAGGCGCCGCATCTCGAGGCGCCCCCGGCCGACTCGCTCGTCATGGAGACGCGGCGGCTCGACTTCTTCTATGGCGCGAACCAGGCGCTGCACGGCGTCGATCTCGGCATCGCGCGCAACCGGATCACGGCGCTGATCGGGCCGTCGGGTTGCGGCAAGTCAACGCTGCTGCGGGCGATGAACCGGATGTACGATCTCTATCCCGGCCAGCGCGCCGAGGGCGAGATCCTGCTCGACGGCAAGGACGTTCTGCGGCCCCGCACCGACGTGGCCGAACTGCGCGCCCGCGTGGGCATGGTGTTCCAAAAGCCGACGCCGTTCCCGATGTCGATCTACGACAATGTCGCCTTCGGGGTGCGGCTGCATGCGAGCAAGTCGAAGGCCGAGCTTGACGAGATCGTCGAGCGGTCGCTGCGCCGCGCCGCCTTGTGGGAGGAAGTCGAGCATAAGCTGCAAAGCTCCGGCCTCGGCCTCTCCGGCGGGCAGCAGCAGCGGCTCTGCGTCGCGCGCGGCATCGCGGTCGAGCCGGAAGTGCTGCTGCTCGACGAGCCCGCCTCGGCGCTCGACCCCGTCTCGACGGCCAAGCTCGAGGACACGCTGCTGCAGCTGAAGAAGGATTACACGATCGTGATCGTGACCCACAATCTGCAGCAGGCGGCGCGGATCGCCGACTATACCGGCTTCATGTTCCTGGGGAAGCTGATCGAGTTCGCGCCGACCGCTTCACTCTTCTCGACGCCGCGGCTTGTGCGCACGCGCAACTATGTCACCGGTCGCTTCGGCTAAAGTCTGCCAAACAGCCTAACGCCGCCGCTCTTGCGAGCGGCGGCGCGGCACTCCCTTATTACTCCCTGATTATATTCAGGCCGTGACGCTCGTCATGCGGGTCCGGCGGCGGGCAGCGGCGCCCAGCATGCCGAAGCCGCCGATCATCATCGCCCATGACGCCGGTTCCGGAATAGCGGAGACGGGAACCGAGATCTGACCCAGCGTGAAGACCGGCTGGTTGCGTTCCGCGGCCGGGTTGTTCTTGGTCGTCAGCGTGAAGAACGCGTCAACCGCGGTGCGGCTGAAGGTCGAGCGAGCGCCGATCGCCGCGAAGTTGAACGGCGCGAGCGGGCCGGTCGTCGTCCGGAACGCCGGGCCGGTGTAGGTGAAGACCAGATTGGCGACGTTGGGATCGTCGTTGAAACCCGGTGTGATCAGAACGCCGCTCGTCGTGTTCTGCGCGCTCGCAACGAGGTTCGCGTCGCCGGAGAATACCGAGCCGTTGATATAGCCGGCAAAGTCGAAGATCACGAACCGGTCGCCGGTGCGCACGCCTTCATCGGGGCCAAGCGTTGCCTGATAGGTGAAGGTGTTGTTGCTCGGACCGTTGTTGGTGATGCCTTGCAGCGTCAGCACCGCAGCATCCGCAGACCCCACCAACCCGAATGCCGCGATGGCGGCCAAAGCGATGTTCTTCATCTGTATTCATTCCTTATTGAATACCCTGACCGGTGCGGGAAAATCCCGCACCGGAGGGAGTAACTGATCGTCTATTCAGGTGCCGGGCCCGCGGGGCGGCCCCGGCCCCTAAGTCAGGCGGTAACCTGCGTGGCGCGTGCGCGACGGCGGGTCGCGGCGCCCAGCAGGCCAAAGCCGCCCAGCATCATCGCCCAGCTCGCCGGTTCCGGAACCGCGTTCGGCACGGTCACGTTGCCGAGCGTGAACACCGGCGTATTCGAGCCACCCGGCTGACCGTTCGGATTGTTCTTCGTAGTCAGCGTGAAGAACGCATCGACACCCAGGTTGCGGAAGGTCGAACGCGCGCCGAGACCGTTGAAGTCCAGCGGCGCGAACGGGCCGTTCTCGTTGCGGAAATCGGGACCGGTGTAGGTGAAGACCAGGTTGACGATGTTGGGATCGTCATTGAAGCCCGGTGTCACCGGATCGCCCGAGCTGTTCTCGGTCGAGGTAATGACAGTGGCCGACGGCGAGAAGATCGAGCCGGCGATATAGCCGCGGAAATCATAGATGATCAGCCGGTCGCCGGAGCGAAGGCCTTCATCCGGGCCCAGCGTGCCCTGATAGCGGAACGTGGTGTCGTTCGGCCCATTATTGGTGGTGCTTTGCAGCGTGATAACTGCCGCGTTGGCCGATCCGGCCAGACCCACTGCCGCAGCTGCGGCCAATACCCATTTTTTCATCTCATTACTCCCTGTGCGGTTGCGACCCCCGCCCTTCAACCGTGACACGGACCACCCAAGTTCAGGTCCGTACCCAAGCGCTAGAACACGGAGCGCGGGTTCCGGTTCATTTCATGTTAACTTTTTTTTCGGGCATTTCGCCGCACTGCAGCAAAGCGGCTGCGGGGTGCTTCAGCGTTGACCCTCCAGGTCAAGATGGCCAAGGCGCGGCCATGCGCTTTTTCTCCGACAACGCGGCCGCGGCACACCCGGCGGTACTCGAGGCAATGGTCGCCGCGAACCGGCTGGACACCGCCTATGACGGCGACGCGCTCTCCAAGCAGCTCGACGGTGCCTTCTCGGACCTGTTCGAAACGGAGGTGCGGGCGCTCTGGATCTCGACCGGCACCGCCGCCAACTGCCTGGCCTTGGCATCGCTCTGTCCGCCGTTCGGCGGCGTGATCTGCCACCGCGAGGCGCACATCAATGTCGACGAGTGCGGCGCGCCCGAGTTCTTCACCCATGGCGCGAAACTGCTGCTGGTCGACGGGCCTGGCGCCAAGCTCACGCCGGCGACCGTCGAGCAGATTGCCGCGGGCATCCGCAATGACGTTCATCAGGTGCAGCCGCGCACGCTGTCGATCACCAACGCCACGGAATACGGGCTGGTCTACTCACCCGGTGAAGTCGCGGCGCTCGGCGAAGTTGCAAAGCGGCGCGGCCTGGGCTTCCACATGGACGGGGCGCGCTTCGCCAATGCCGTGGCGCACCTTGGCTGCGCGCCCGCGGAGCTGACTTGGCGGGCCGGCGTGGATGCGTTGAGCTTCGGCTTCGTGAAGAACGGCGGCTTGTCGGCCGAAGCGTTGATTTTCTTCCGGCCCGAGTTGGCCGAGGAGACGCTGTACCGCCGCAAGCGATCCGGACATCTCTTCTCCAAAGGCCGTTACCTGGCCGCGCAGTTGCTCGCCATGATCGACGGCGGTTTGTGGCTGGATAATGCGCGAGCCGCCAATCGCGGCGCGGCCTTGCTGGGCGAAGGAGCGGGTGGCCGGCTGGTCCACCCCGTCCAGGCCAATGAGGTATTTCTCCGCGTCACCGTCGAGGAGGCGGCAAGGCTGCGGGCGCTCGGCTTCGACTTCTACGATTGGGGGCCAGGCGAGGCTCGGCTGGTGGTCAGCTGGGACCAGGACGAGGCCGCGATCCGCCCGCTCGCCGACGCGATTGCCGCCCTGTGAGCGAAGCGCCGCTGCCGCCGCGGGTGCGCGCCCATGTGCTCTTCCCTTTCGCCATCGTCACCCTGATCTGGGGATCGACCTGGCTCGTGATCCGCGACCAGCTGGGTGTGGTGCCGGCGCCCTGGTCGGTAACATATCGGTTCGCGATCGCGAGCATGGCCATGTTCGGCTATGCGCTTGCGACCCGAACCAGTCTTACGCTGCCGCGCCGGACCTGGGGCGTGGTGCTGCTTGTCGCGGTTCCGCAGTTCGTCCTCAACTTCAACCTGGTCTACCGGGCGGAGGCGTTCATCACGTCGGGGCTGGTGGCGGTGATCTTCGCGCTGCTGCTAGTGCCCAATGCCATCCTGGCGCGGGTCTTCCTCGGACAGGGGCTTTCCCGGCCCTTCATGATCGGCTCGGTCGTGGCGATGCTCGGCATCGGCCTGCTCTTTGCGCACGAACTGAAGCTCGACGGCAGCGACAATAGTGCGGTGTTCCTGGGCATCGGCCTGACCCTGCTGGCGGTGCTGAGCGCGTCGGTGTCGAACGTGGTGCAGGCGATGGAGCGTGCCCGCAGCCTGCCGATCCCGACCCTGCTCGCCTGGGGCATGGCCGTCGGCGCGTTGATCAACGCCGCCATTGCCTGGATCAGCAGCGGTCCACCGGTGTTCGACACGCGTCCGGGCTATGTTGCCGGATTGCTCTACCTGTCCCTTGCGGCTTCGGCTTTGGCCTTCCTCCTCTACTATCGGATCATTCGGGAGATCGGCGCCGCCCGCGCCGCCTATTCGAGCGTGCTGGTGCCGATTATTGCCATGGCGTTGTCGACCGTGTTCGAAGGCTATCGCTGGTCGCTGGCGGCCGGGCTCGGCGGTGCGCTGACGCTGACCGGGCTCATCCTGGCCCTCAAGTCGCGCAGCCCCTCGCGATAAGTTCGAAAGCACGGGTGCCAGCCGAGCACGCGCGCGGCCTTGCCGTTCGCCACCCGGCGGCTCTCCCCGTAAAAGGCGCGGGCGGCCGGGGGCAGCTGGTCCACCTCGATGAGCGGCGGCAACTCCGCGCCCAAGAGTGTCGCCGCATAGGCCATGACTTCATCCTGCGCTGCCGGCTCGTCGTCGGCGAGATTGTAAGCGCCGGCAGGTGCGTAAAGCGCGGCTAGCACGCCGGTGACGATATCGTCGACATGCACCCGGCTGAACATCTGGCGGGGCAGGTTCACGCGATAGGCGGTGCCGCTGGCGATCCGCTCGAGCGGCGACCGGCCGGGGCCGTATATGCCAGGCAGACGGAACACACGCGCACCGAGGGCCAGCCACTTGGCGTCAGCCTGTGAACGCGCGCTCCGCCGGCCGTGGCCGGTGACAGCGCTCTCATCCACCCAAGCCCCGTCGGTGTCGCCATAGACGCCGGTCGACGACAGATAGCCAAGCCACGCCCCGCTTTGCGCCAGCTCCGATCGATAGCGCCGCAGCACGGGATCGCCCGCATCGTGAGGCGGTATGCTGGAAACAATATGAGTCGCGGCAGCGATCGCAGGCTCCGCCCGATCAAAGCCATGGCGGCCAATCCTTGTACAGGTCCAGCCCATGGCCTCCGTTGCAGTGGCGATCCGGGAGGCGGTGTAACCCGGTCCGAAAACGAGAAGCCGGCTCATGGCCCCGGGCTGTTGCCGCGCTTTGCGCCAAAGTCGAGCAAACTTGCTTCAGGCTGGTGCAAACTCGGATCGAAACCCGCGCCAACGGTAGGACATCGTTAACCAGCGGAACCTAACCCATGATCGGTCAGGCGGATGCGGATCACATGCTATCGAACGCGATAGAAAGCGAAGCGGCGCGTTCGCTGTCTCCGGCCGTGGCATGGCCGACCATCGCATTCGCCCTCATGCTGTTCGCCGTGCAGTCAATCCTGCTGGCGACCGGAGTAAGCGGCGCTGTGTCACCTTGGTGGCTGACGCTGCCGCTGGGGCTCTGCGCCTATCTCGGCTATACGCCGGCCCACGAGGCCATTCACCGCAACATCGTCCGCTCGCGCCGTTTCGATCCTATGAACCGCGTCATCGGTTGGTGGGCGGCGATCGGCACCGGTATGAGCTGGCCGCTGCTCCTGCGCACGCACCTCGCCCACCACACTCACGCCAACGCCCCGGACGACCCGGATGTCTTTGTACAGGGTTCGCTCAAGCGGCTCTTCGCACTCGCGGCGCTGTCGGTTGGCACCAATCTCATCCCGGTGCCGATCTGGGGCTGGATTTATGGCAAGAACGCGCCCGCGCTCGGCTATCTCGACGGCTGGAAGGTGATGAGCGCCCGCGAATGGCGGCACCACCAGGCGGCTCACACCATCATGTGCCTGGCCGTCTGGGCCCTCGTCCTTGCCGGACACGGCGCGGCCGTATTCGCGCTTTATGTCGTGCCCGCGACGGTCGGTCGGTTGCTGATGGGCATTTTCCTCAGCTGGCTGCCGCACCGGCCGTTTGCGACCGGTGACCGCTACGGCGTCGCCACACTGCACCGAGGCCGGCTGCTCGCGCTGGCCTCGGTCGGCCATAGCCTGCACCTGATGCACCATCTCTGGCCGCGCGTGCCCTTCTATCGATACGGCAAGCTTTACCGGGAACTCGCGCCGGTGCTGAGCGCGCGCGGCGTCAGGGTCAGCTAGAGCGCAACTTCCGCCACCTTGTCCTGATAATCCTTCTTAGGGTCTCGCCCGAGCAGCGACTTGATCCCGGCGAACATGCTGTTCTCGTTCAGCCAGATTTGCGCCGAAACGGGGTCGAGGCGAATGAGCTGCAGGTTTGGATCGTCCTTGCCGCCTTCATACCAGGCCGCGGCAAAGGGGCTCCACAGCCGGTCGATCGTCTCGCGGTCATTGTCCAGCTCCAGCCGGCCGTCGATGGTGGCGAACAGGTCATGGCCCTTGGACGCGAAGGTGGCGACGGCGCGGTCGTTCTGCCGCATCGCCTCGACTAGGCCGTTATCCTTGGTCGTGAAGAACCACATATAACTCGAGCCGTCCTGCAGCTGCGCCGTCATGGGCTGGGTTTTGTCGTGATCGACGCCTTCGACGCCGAGCATGACCGTCATGTCGGACTTGAGCGCCTTCCAGAATTTGGCGGTGATCTCGGCTTCGCTGGCCATCTTTTAGCTCCTCGGCTGTTCGCCAAACCAAACCGCTCAGGGTGCGGCCGTGTTCCAAGACGCAGGGCGGGAGCGACAGCTGAGCCCATGTGAACACCGCAAACGATGAACCGATTCATATCCACAGGCTTGTTGGCTTGAGCCCGGCCGGACCCAGGCGCATGATGCGCAAATGCCTGAACTAAAGCTGATTCACGACACTACCGTCGCGCCACAGACCCTGCCGCACAACATCGAGGCGGAGGCGGCGCTGCTCGGCGCGCTGATGATCGACAACCGCCTGGTCGAGGATGTGCAGCTCAAGCTCAAGGCCGAGCATTTCTTCGAGCCGATCCACGGCCGCGTGTTCGATGCGATACTGAAGCTGGCCGACCGCAACATGGTCGCCAACCCGGTCACTTTGAAGCCGATGTTCGACGGCGACGAGGCCATGAAGGAGCTGGGTGGCCCCGCCTATCTCGCCCAGCTGACGGGCAGCGGCGCGGCGCTGATCGGCGCGCGCGATTTTGCCGAACAGGTCTATGACCTGGCGCTGTTGCGCGAGCTGGTCGGCGTCGGCCGCGAGATGGTCGAGAATGCTCTCGACACGTCGGAGTCCGTAGACCCCAAGAGCCAGATCGAGCAGGCCGAAGTCGCGCTCTACCGCGTCGCCGAACAGGGCGGAGAGACCGGCGGCACGAAGAGCTTTCTGCAGGCGACTCGTTTGGCGGTCGCTCAGGCGGAGAAGGCGCAGAATTCGGGCGGGCACATATCGGGTGTGACGACCGGCCTCGAGGACGTGAATCACCGCACCGGCGGCCTGCAGCATTCCGACCTGCTCATCCTCGCTGGCCGTCCCGGCATGGGAAAGACCTCGCTCGCCACGAACATCGCCTTCAACGCCGCGCAGCGCTGGCGGCGCGACCTGGAGGACGGCATCGATGCCGCCAAGTCGCTGGGCGCGCCGGTCGCGTTCTTCAGCCTCGAAATGTCCGCCGACCAGCTGGCAACGCGTATTCTGGCCGAGCAATCGGGCGTGGTGGGGTCGAAGATCCGTTCAGGATCCCTCAGCCGGGATGAGTTTAATCAATTCGCGCGCGCGGCCGCCGAACTGGAGGACCTGCCGCTCTACATAGACGACACGCCGGGCCTCACCATCGCCGCGCTCCGCACCCGCGCCCGCCGGATGAAGCGCAAGCACGGTATCGGCCTGATCATTGTCGACTATCTCCAGCTGCTGACCGGTGGCGGTAAGAATGGCGGCGAAAACCGTGTCCAGGAAATCTCGGAAATCAGCCGCGGTCTGAAGACGCTCGCCAAGGAACTGAACGTGCCGGTGCTCGCGCTGTCGCAGCTCAGTCGCGCCGTCGAGCAGCGGGAGGACAAGCGCCCGCAGCTCTCCGACCTGCGCGAATCCGGCTCGATCGAGCAGGACGCCGACATTGTGATGTTCGTCTATCGCGAGGAATATTATGTCGCGGCGAAGGAGCCGAAGGGCGATAGTCAGGACGGCAAGACCGCCGAGGCGTATAACTCCTGGGTGCAGGAAATGCAGGACGCGTTCCAAAAGGCCGAGCTGATCATCGCCAAGCAGCGTCATGGCGCGACCGGCAAGGTGCGGCTGAAGTTCGAAAGCAGCATCACTAAGTTCAGCGACTATGTCGACGACGCCTATCTTCCCCAGCGCACCGGGTGAGTCTCAGGCACGGCGCCGCTCGCGACCCATCAGGAACAGGATCGCGGCGGCGACGGTGAGCCCCGCCAGCAGCCACGGTGCGTAGCCAAGGCTTTGGCCGATCAAGCTCGCAACTGGATTGCCCATCTCCAGCACCCGCTCGGCGAGCCAGGCGAGCGCGGCGATGCCGGCCAGCGCGGCGCCTGCTTTGCGCACGGGCGCGTAGAAGCCGGTGCGGGCGAGCATCAGCAGGGCGGGCATCACCGCGGCGACCACAATAAGCTGGACTAGCTCGATGCCCAGATTGAAGCCCAGGATCGCCTTTGCCTTCTGCGCCGGCTCCATGCCGAGATGGCCGATCAGCGTGGCGAAGGCGAGGCCATGGACAAGCCCGAACAGGCCTGCCGCCAGCGCCTCGCGACCCGGAAAAAGCGGGCGCCACGCGTGAACGGCCGAGATCAGGACCGACAAGGCGATGCCGATTTCGACCGGCTGAACGGGCAGCTGCCAGCCAAGGAACGCGCCACCGACCAGGGTCAGCGAATGGGCGATGGTAAAGGCGGTGACCACCGCGACCAGCTGCTTCACCGTGTGTGGCCAGCCGCCAGAGCCGTTCCATTGCCGCCCGCGCGCGATCAGCTGGGCGGGTAGCAGCAGCGCGACCAAAAAGAGCATATGGTCATGCCCCTGTGCGATATGGTGCATGCCCAGCCGGATGGCCGCCCCAAAGCCGCGCCAGTCATTGCCCTGTCCGCGATCGACACGCAGAACTCCGGCCGAGCCCTGAAGGGCGCCGAGCAACTGCGGCTCGGCGCCGACCTGACCGCCGGCAAAATCGTTGCGCGCCACGACCAGCACCATGTGGTTCGGCACGCGGTCGATCACTGCAGCATAATGGAGATCTATGCGGCGCGGCGAACGGCCGGGCGGCGGCTCCAACCGGAAGCGAGCCCGGATGTCGGGCGGCCCCGCTTCGTCGATCATGTCCAGTGCGGTCATGGTGGTGCGCCAGCCGGGCGCCGACAGCCGATTGCCGACATAGGCGCGGAGCGCCCGATCACTGACCGGACCGAGCATTACGGGTATCGGTTGCTGCAGCGCATAGCCGAGCTCCGCCACCGGAATGATAACCTCGGCTTCGACCGTGCTTGTGCCGAAATCCAGCCGCACTTCCGAATTGGGCGTCAGATGCGCCGCTACGGGAGCGGCCACCAGCAGCAGGAGCATGGCCAACAGCCGGATCAATGGCCGAACCACAACAAGCCTGCATTCGGGTCCAGCGCGAGCGGGTTGATCGCCAGCGCTTTGGACTCAGCCCCCCGCGCTTCCTGCCCGCGCCCGAGCAGGGCATAGGCCCGCGCGCTTACCAGATGCTGTTCCGCCGACCGCCAGCTCGACCGATCGACGGCGGCCATCAAGCGCAACGCCTCGGCGGGACGGCTACTTGCGATCAAGGCCCAGCCAAGCGTCACCGCCGTCGCGCCGTGGGGGCGAAGAGAGAAATCGCGCTGCGCCAGAGCCAGTGCGCGCGCGGCCGTGCCAAAGGCCAGCTCATGCTCGGCGGCATGGCCTACCGCTGCTTCCGGCAGCAGCTTCAGCCGTTCCGCCCAACCCTGCGCTGCTTGCTCCGCCCAATAACGAGACTTCGGGTAATCGCCGCGGGCCCGGTAGAGGCTGGCGAGGGCATCGCGCAGGATCGGATCGCTGCTATTGGCCGCGAGCGCTTCGAAAGCACGGATCGCTTCCGCGTGTCGGCCGCGCAGGGCCAGCATCTGCGCCCGATGTGCCCCTGCCAGCCACCAGCCGGGAAAACGTCGGTCCGCTTCCGCTAAATTGGCTTCGGCGGCGTCCCAATCGCCCCGCAGCAGCTCGATCGTGCCGCGCAGCAGAGCCAGCTGAGCAAGTGCCTGGTCGGTGTGCAATCCCGTGCGCTCGATCCTGCCGATTATTTCCAGCGCCATCTCTGGCTGACCGGTCCGCGCTCGAAAGATCGCTAGTCTCTGGTCCGGCTGCGGCAGCGCCGCATAGCCGGCGAGCGCGGCGGGATAGCGGCCATGGTAGAAGGAAATGTCGCCGCGCATCGATTCCAGCACCAGCGCGTCGGGCCGCACGGCATAGCGGCCAGTCGCGTCCAGCATGCGCTCTGCGAGGCCCAGCCGATGCGTGGTGAGCGCCAGCACCGCCTGGGCCAGATGTGGGCCCGCTCCGGCGGTGGCGCTCGCAAAGCCCTTGTCCAGCGCCGCCTGCGCCTCCGCAAGGTCGCGATAGTCGCCGGTCAGGCGCGCGCGGGCGATGAGCTGGTCGGCGATGCGTTCGTGCAGCACCCAGTCGCCGGGCCGCGTTACTGCCAGTGAACGCAGCCCCGCGATCTTCTCGTCGATGCCCGCGACCGCACTGCCATAGTCCGCCGCCCCAGCGCTGCTACGGCGAACGGGCGGTTCCGCAGACGTTTGCGTGGACCAGATCTCCACCAGGCGGGTGAGCGCGAAAAGAGCAAGCGCGGCAGCGAACAGCCAGAGCAGCGCCCGCTGGATCAGCGGGCGCTCTCCGAAGGCGATCATGTGGGCGTGGCGCACATGTTCAGGCTCAGCCGCTGGAAATCGTCGGCCAGAGCGTTCGTCAGTCCGGTCAGCGTGGACCGGATGTCGTTCGCGAACTGCCCGGTGACGTCATTGGACGGATTGGCGTCGTTATAGGGGTTCTTCTGCGAACTTGAGATTACCGCCGTCGCGACCGCTGGCATGCCCATCCGATCTACGCGCGTGTAGGCGGATGGCGGATCGGTGCGAAAGTTGAAGTTGGTGCCGCCCGCTGGCGGAATCGGCGGATTGCCGCTCGCCGCCCCGAGATAGGGGAAGGTGCTGGGCAAGGTCTCGGTATTGCGCGGCGGGTTGAGCGGCAGGGTGGCAAAGAGATTGGCCGGGTGCTTGGTCAGGTCGAGGAACAGCACGGCCAGCGTGATATCGACGACCGGATCGGTCAGCTGCCGGCCGTTGGGAAAGCCGTTGGGCTTGGTCACATCCAGCTTGACCGTGTCCGGAATCACCAGATTGGTGACGCTGGTGCCCAGCGCGACCTGCTGGTTGAGGCAGCGCGTCACGTCGAAGCTGGTGCCCGTGATGGTCGGGCTCGGCGTCGGCGTCGCTGTAGCGATCGGGGCTGGACGTGGGCCAGCGCCGCCGTCGCCGCCACCGCAGCCGGAGAGCGCCGGCAGGGTCAGCGCGAGCGCCAGGAGTGGAAGGCTACGCATCACAGATTCCCCCCGAAGCGATCCGTAGTCGCCCAGATGTCGAGCGGCTGGTTGTTGTTGAGGACGGCGCCCCGCGGCATCTCGATTACGATCGATGTGTCGTTCTGCTCGCGAAAGAAATCGCGCGTGTTGCGGATTGCGAGCGTGCCGGTAGCCACCGTCTCGCGGAAGCCCAGCAGGTCGAAGAAGAACGGATCGGAGAAGATGCCGGCAATTGCCTTGACTTCGCCTTGCTGCAGCACCGTCTGTACCGGGCCGACGATTGGTGCATTGGTGCCCGGGATGCCGGTGCACTGCACGCCCGGCGCCTGACCGTCCAAGCCGAAGCGGCAGCGGATCTGGATTTCGGGTTCGGTTCGCGTGCCGGCGTTGGAGATGTTGATCGTGTAGAGTACGTCGCGATCGTAGAAGGGCGCCATGTTGCTCGGCTGCGGGCCGGCAAAGGTGAGCGCTACCACGATCGAGGTCGGCGTGTGCCAGGCGAACACGTCCGCGATGTCGGCAGGGACGTCAGGCGTCGGATCGCGATCCTTGTCGGTGCGCGTTGGCGGATCGAGATGGTCGGCCGCCCGGGTCGCATAGTCGCTGGAGACCAGTACCGCCGGGATGAGCGCCAGCGCCCCTCCTAGCGCAAGCCAAGTCCGGGTCGCGATCATCTGCTTACTCCCCTGTGGTTCCTCGGTTAGAGGCCGGGCCGCCGGCGAAGTATAGCATGAATGCGACGAAAGCGACGGCTCGGTTGACCAAGATACGGCCGGTCCCCCGCGCTGGATGCAGCCCGGTTGAGGAACCTCCACTCCCCTGCGTGATAAAGTCGATTGCAGCACGACCCCCGGCAGCGATACCAGTCCGGGATCGCACCGGGGAGCCAGGGATGCTGCGCGTACTTGCCTTTTCTGTCATGTTGTCGGTCTCGGACTGTGCCGGCATTGGCGCAGGACCGTCTGATCGACATCGCGCAGCCCAGCGCTAATATCGCGGCGATGCAGGAGGCGGGCTACTAAGCTGTCCTGAATCGATGATGACGGCGATCTGTCGACCACGTTCGACGTCACTGGAATAGGCAAGACCACCACGCCACTTTTGCCGATATGATCGACGGGTGGTCGACAATGACGGGCGAGCTGTTCGTGTTCGCGGATGAAGCCGAAGCCGTCGCCAAAGGCGGGAGCAAATAGGATGGTCCAGCGCCTGACCGTCCTCTCCGGTTGACCCGTTCGCGACCCCTGCCCATAGCTGCGCCATGGACCAATCGACGGATGTCGCCGCCCTGTCGTTCGAGGATGCGCTGAAGCGGCTGGAGGCGATCGTCTCGCGGCTAGAAAGCGGCGATGCGTCGCTCGACGAGTCGATCACCCTTTATGCAGAGGGCGACAAGCTGCGCGCCCAGTGCGAGGAGCGGCTGCAGGCGGCGCAGGCGCGGATCGAGAAGATCACCCTGGGCCAAGACGGCCGCCCCACGGGCGTACAGCCCTTCGACGCCGGCTGAGCCGATGGCGCGCGGGGGAGAAGAGCTGAATCAGGCGCTAGAGCGGATCGCGGCCGAAATGGACCGTGCCTTCGACCTGCTGCTTCCGATCCCAGGCGATGCGCGCGCGCGGCTCTACGAAGCGATGCGCCACGCCACGATCGGCGGCGGCAAGCGCTTGCGGCCCTTGCTGGTCTGCGCGGCCTGCGACCTGTTCGCCGTCAGTCGCGAAGGTGCGCTCCGTGTCGCCACCGCGATCGAATGCATCCATGTCTATTCGCTCGTACACGACGATCTACCGGCGATGGACGATGACGATCTGCGGCGCGGCAAGCCGACGGTGCACAAGGCGTTCGATGAAGCGACTGCGATCCTGGCAGGCGATGCGCTCCACGCGCTCGCCTTCGAGATCCTCGCCGATCCCGCCACCCATGCCGATCCCTTCGTCCGCTCCGAACTGTGTCTCGAACTCGCCAGCGCCAGCGGTCCCGCGGGCATGGCCGGCGGGCAGATGATGGACCTGGTGGCGGGCGGGTCGGCGATGGACCTCGCCGCGGTCACCCGGCTGCAGCAGCTCAAGACAGGAGCGCTGATCGGCTTCTGCCTGGAAGCAGGGGCGATCATGGGCCGATTGCCACCGGAAGGGCGGACCTCGTTGCGCGGCTATGCAAGGAATATCGGTCTCGCTTTCCAGATCGCCGACGACCTGATCGATGTCGAAGGCAGCGTCGAAAGCGCGGGCAAGGCGGTCGGCAAGGATGCGGGAGCGGGCAAGGCCACGTTCGTCTCGCATCTCGGTGTCGATCGCGCGCGGGAACAGGCGCGGCTGCTGGTAGAGCAGGCGATCGAGCATCTCAACGGTCATGGCCCCGAAGCCGATTTGCTGCGCGACATTGCCCGTTACGTCATCAGCCGGGACCGATGAAGATGAGAGTGGGGGTTTATCCAGGCACGTTCGATCCGATCACGCTCGGCCACATGGACATCATCAGGCGGGGCGCAAAGCTGGTCGACCGTCTCGTCATCGGCGTCACCACCAACCCGTCCAAATCGCCGATGTTCACGCTCGATGAACGCATGGCGATGGTGCGGCGGGAAGTGGACGGGGAGGGATCGTCGATCGAGGTGGTGCCGTTCGATGCGCTGCTGATGACCTTTGCCGAACGCCAGGGCGCGTCGGTGATCGTGCGCGGCCTACGCGCCGTCGCCGACTTCGAATATGAATATCAAATGGCGGGCATGAACCAGCAGCTGAACGCGGATATCGAGACGGTCTTCCTGATGGCGGACGTGTCGCTGCAGCCGATCGCGTCGCGCCTGGTCAAGGAAATCGCGATGTTCGGCGGCGACATCACCAAGTTCGTGCCCCCGACCGTCAGCGACGATGTGATCGCCCGCGTGGCCAGGCTTGGCCGCAAGGGCAGTTGACGCTATTCAGCCGCCGCTAAGCCGCCACATTATAGCGGCAGGGCTTCTCCCGATCACCGGAGTTTCGTGCATGCGCTTTGTTGCCGCCTTTCTTGCCCTGCTCGCCGCCGTCTTCGCGTCGACCGCCTTCGCGCAGAAAGGCACGGTCGCGCCTGCCGCGACGCCGTCGCCGGTGCCCGCCGTCACGCCCGAAGACACCTGGGTGCTGGACCTTTCGACCGGTGGCCGCGTGCTGGTGCAGCTGCGGCCCGACAAGGCGCCGGGCCATGTCGAGCGGATCAAGGCGCTGACCCGGGCGGGCTTCTACAATGGCCTGATGTTCCACCGCGTCATCGACGGCTTCATGGCGCAGGGCGGCGATCCGCAGGGCACCGGTCAAGGCGGCTCGCCGCTGCCGGACCTGAAGGCTGAGTTCAACGACCTGCCCCATGTGCGCGGCGTCGTCTCCATGGCGCGGGCAGAGGCAAACGACAGCGCCAACAGCCAATTCTACATCATGCTGATGCCGACGCTGCGGCTCGACAACCGCTACACCGCGTTCGGCCGCGTCATCTCTGGCATGCAGTTCGTCGACGCGATCGAAAAGGGCGAGCCGCCGGTCAACCCGTCCCGCATCGTCCGCGCCTGGATCCAGGCCGATGGGGAAAACGCCCCGCTTCGTCCGCTGCCGGCGGTTGCGGCACCGGCTCCCGCGGCCGCGCCAACGCCTGAGCCGACCCCCACGCCTCAGGTTAATTAGTCCCCGGCGCCGCATTGCGCGTCGATCTCTTCGACTTCGACCTACCGCCGGAGCGTATCGCGCTCCGGCCGGTGGAGCCGCGTGACGCCGCGAAACTGTTGCTGCTCGAAGGCAAGCGCACGGCCGACCACATCGTTGGCGACCTGCCAACTCTGCTCCGCCCCGGTGATTGCCTGGTGTTCAATGACACGCGGGTGATTCCGGCCCAGCTGGAAGGCCGGCGCGGGGATGCGCGGGTTGGCGCCACGCTCCACAAACGCCACGATCTGCGCCGCTGGCACGCCTTCATCCGCAACGCCAAGCGCCTGCGTCCGGGCGACGAGATCGACTTCGGTGCGGACGTCCATGCCCTTGCGGAGAGCCGCAAGCCGGACGGCAGCTTCCTGCTCCATTTCCTCGGCGAAGAGCCTGTCGAAACCTTGTTGGAGCGCGCCGGCCGCATGCCGCTGCCGCCCTATATCGCCAGCAAACGCGACACCGACGAACGCGACGCTCGCGACTATCAAACCATGTTCGCGCGCGAGGAAGGCGCGGTCGCTGCGCCGACCGCAGCGCTCCATTTCACGCCTGAGCTGATGCACGAACTCTCTGTTTCCGGCATCGCGCACGAGACGCTGACCTTGCATGTCGGGGCGGGCACTTTCCTGCCGGTCAAGGCCGACGACACCGCCGACCACAAGATGCACGCCGAATGGGGACGCATCGACGCGGCCACCGCCGCTCGGCTCAACCAGGTCCGGTCTGACGGCGGCAGGATCATCGCCGTCGGCACCACCAGCCTCCGCCTGCTCGAGAGCGCGGCCGACGACACGGGCATCCAAGCATTCGAAGGCGACACCGCCATTTTCATAACCCCCGGCTACCGCTTCCGCGGCATCGACGGCCTGATGACCAACTTCCACTTGCCGAAATCAACGCTGTTCATGCTGGTTTCGGCGCTGATGGGGAGGGAGCGGATGCTCGCCGCCTACGTCCACGCTATCGCAAGTGACTACCGCTTCTACAGCTACGGCGACGCCTCATTGCTGCTGCCGTAGCACAAGAAAAACGGGCGCCGCCGCAGCAGCCGGCGACGCCCCTCTTCCTTAGGGCATTCTCATCAGGCGTAGATGAAGTCCTGCGTGAGGTCGATCGTCGGCGCGCCCGTCAGATTGACGAAGAAGTCCGCGCCACCCACGCCGTCGGTATCGATCTTCAGCTGGCCGCCCTCATAGACGATGCGGCTGAAATCGACCGAAGCGAAGGACGACACGTCGATCTTGTCACCCTCGATCGAACTGAAGTCGAGGATCGAGTCAACGGACATGTCGACCACCGCCTTGCCGGTCGCGTCCACGCCCGAATAATTTGCCAGCACGAACACGTCGGCGCCGTCGTTCCCGGTAAACCGGTTGTTCGCCTGGTTGCCGTTGATGCGGTCATCGCCGAAACCGCCAACGGCGTTCTCGACCACCGCACCATAAGCGATGCCGATGTTGTTCTCCATCACCCAGTCCCTGCCGACAATATCGGACCAGGGAATTCCCTCGTTCGCACCTTCGCGGCCGCCGAAGTAAAGGTCGTAGGCGCCGTCGCGTTTGGCAAAGCCTTCAGCGACATTGTTCGCGTTCACAAAGGCCAGGAAATCCGCTTTCGACAGTGTCGACGGATCGACCCCGGCAAAGTCGGCATCATACGTGCCAAAGCCGCCGGCGCTGCTGTAGGCGCCTTCGCGGAGATCGATGACCGAGTTCGTGTGGAAGCCGGACAGGTCCAGCGTATCGTTGCCACCGGCGTCCCAGATCGAAAAGACGGCGGCCATCTCCCCGGCCTGGAACCGCATCGCCTCGTTGGTCACGTCCGTGCTGGCGTTAAAGCCATAGGTCGAATCGCCGGTGCGCGTCGTGTTCTCGACGCCGTATTTCTGCTGGATGACCCACATGTCGTGCACCATCGGCGTCGACGGGTAGACGACGCGCATCAGGTTCCAGTCGACGACGTTGTTGCCGGTCTCGTAGCTGTCGAAATAGGACATGATGGAATATTGATGGCTGTCCTGAAAGTAGAAGGCATCGCCTTCATACGTGATCGGGTCGGGCTGGCCGTCGCCGTCATTGTCGTCGCCGAAATCATACTCGCCCGGATGGCTGAGGCCGAGCGAGTGGCCGAGTTCGTGATTGAGCGTCTGCAAGCCATATTGGCCCGGACGCAGATCGGCATTGCTGCTGTTGTAGCGCGGATCCGCGACCCAGACGTCGCTGGACGCGCGGCCATAGGGCTGGCCCTGGTCCGGATAATAGGCCCAGGCCTGCGCCGGCCCGGTGCTGGTGTTGGCCAGCCAGATATCGGCCGAGTTCTTCGCCCAATCGCTGGCGCCCTTGGACATCGTGACTTCCTGGAAGTCGGGCTTGATCAGCTCGTCCCAGTTCGCCACCGCGATCCGGGCAGCAGCCTTTTGCGCCTCGGTGAACGGCGTATAACCCTTGCCTTCGCCGGAATGCGGGTTGTTATTCACACCGACGGCATGATTGTGGGTGAAGAACCCGTAGGTGATAACGCCGTCATTGGCGCTCGAAAGATAGGTGCCGGAATCGAGCTGTGATCGGACGTTGTTATCGCCGGGCCGGCTCGGATCCCAGTCGCCGGTCAGGCCGTAGACTGTTTTGCCGCGCAGCGTCTCGCCAGCCGTGGCGAGGTCCGGAACGCCACTGGTCGTTCCGTGCGGATCGCGGTTCCAGGCGAGATTGAAGTCGCGCGCATCAATGATTTCACCGCTGAGCGCGATGCTGTCCGTATCGTTGACGGTTGTCGTGGTGCCGGTCTTGGCGCGGGCGAAACTGGTGCCGCCGCCGAACGTCTGTGAACTAGTTACTCGAGCCACATCACTCTCCATGACACATTACTGGCTTGGCCCCCGCCGCCCAGGCATCGATTAGGAGAGATAAAAAAGTGCAAGTCAACCATTGACTTAGCGGCCAGTTTGCTCCGCTCGTGGAATCCGGCAGTGGCTCGGCTCAGCCCCTCGCTGAAGTGACTTCAGGGTCAGGCAAGGACGGTCGTGACCCGGCTGCGGCGCCGGGCCATGCCGCCGATCAGCCCGAAGCCGCCGATCATCATCGCCCAAGTCGCGGGTTCCGGCACCGCAGTCAGCAGCTGGCTCTGGCTGTTCGGCGCGTAGAGCATCTTCAGCCGTCCCGTCGGCGCGGTCCAGGCGCCGCTGGTGATCTTGTCGAGGTACGAGAGCGCCAGGAACCGAGCGCCATCGCTATTGCCGCCAGAGGAGCGGAAGCTGCCGCTAGCAAAGCCATAGCTGGGGCCGTTCTCGTTCGCGATTTCCCACACTGCAAGCTGCACCGCTGCGGCTGCTTCGGTCTTGTTCGCTGCCTTGGCGACCAGCGGGTCGGCATGGCCCAGCAGCGTCAGCAGTTGCGTCTGCTTGGCCGCGCTCGGCACCAAAGTGCCGACGTTGGCAAACTCGTAGACGGCAGGCTGCAGCGTGTGGAAAATGTCGACGCAATAGGTGAGGAAGTTTGCAGCCAAGCCGGTATCGAGATCGGTGCCGTTCAGCTGAAAACGGCCCATGCCGACATTTTGGGAGAGGCCCGTCGGCGTGTATTTGATCGTTCCGGACAGTGCGCCCGGAGCCCAGTTATAGCCATTGATCTGGTAGGCTGCCTGGGCAGCACCCGGCAGCGCGGCGGCAAGCGCGGCGGCGGCGATGGCAGACTTGATACGCATGATGTTCCCCTGTGCAACGGCACGGGGGCTTGTCGCTCAAGTCCGTCGGACAGGCTCGCCAAGCTGTTGGTTAATAGCCGTGTCACATCGGGACGTGCCGATCCGGGACGTTTACCAGATATCCTGTCAGGCGGCGCGCCGCTCCAGCGCTGCGGCAGCCTCGTCCATGAGCGTTGCGATGATCCGGGCGACCGGCTCCTCGCTCTTGACCATGCCGACCGACTGGCCGGCCATTAGGCTGCCATGTTCGACATCGCCGTCGATCACCGCGCGGCGCAGGGCGCCCGCCCAATAATGCTCGATCTGCAGCTGGGCCTCGGCCATTTCAACGCTGCCCTGGTCGAGCAGGCCAGCGACTTCGCGCTGCTTGGCGGTGAACAGCTCCGTGCCGCTGTTCTTGAGCGCGCGCACCGGGATCACCGGCAGGCGCGGATCGAACTGGACGCTGGCGACGGCATCGCGCGCCGAGGCGCGGATGAAGGCGCGCTTGAAGTTCGGATGGGCGATGCTTTCGGTCGCACAGACGAAGCGGGTGCCGAGCTGCACCCCCGTCGCGCCCATTTCCAGATAGCCTGCAATGGCCTCGCCGCGACCGATGCCGCCGGCGACGAACACCGGAACCTGATTGGCCACTTCAGGCAGGATTTCCTGGGCCAGCACGGAGGTAGAGACCGGCCCGATATGCCCACCGGCCTCCATGCCCTCGATCACCAGCGCGTCGACGCCCGAGCGGATCAGCTTCTTGGCCAGGCTGAGCGCCGGGGCGAAGCAGATGAGCTTGGCACCGCTACCCTTGATCGCGTCCAGGCTCCCCGCGGGGGGAAGCCCGCCGGCCAGCACGATGTGCCCGACCCGGTGCCTGGCGCAGACGGCGATGAGCTCCTGCAGCTGCGGGTGCATGGTGATCAGGTTGACGCCGAACGGCTTGTCCGTCAGCGCCTTGGTCCCCGCGATCTCGGCATCGAGCTGCTCCGGGTTCATCGCCCCGCACGCGATCAGCCCGAAGCCCCCCGCGTTGGACATTGCTGCGACTAGGTGACGCTCCGACACCCACGACATCGCGCCGCACATGATGGCGACGTCGCAGCCGAGAAACTCGGTGCCGCGCGCCATCAACTCTTTCAAACGATCGCGGCTCATGCGGGCACTTCCGCATCTAGGCCGTAAGCGGTGTGCAGCACGCGCACGGCGAGCTCGGTGTAATCCTCCTCGATCAGCACCGAGACCTTGATCTCCGACGTGGTGATGGCCTGGATGTTGATGCCTCGATCGCCGAGCGTCTTGAACATCTTGGCGGCGACGCCTGCATGGCTGCGCATGCCGACGCCGACGATGGTGATCTTAGCGACATTGGTATCGTGCACCATGCGCGCATAGCCGATCGTATCCTTGGCCTTCTCCAGAAGATCGAGCGATCTTGTGAGTTCGGCCGCAGGCACGGTGAAGGTCACGTCGGTCGAGCCTGTATCGTGCGCGATGTTCTGCACGATCATGTCGACGTTGATGTCGCCATCGGCCAGCGGCGCGAAGATCGAAGCGACCGCGCCGGGCCGGTCCGGCACTTCGGTCAGCGTGATCTTCGCTTCGTTCTTGTCGTGCGCTATGCCGGTGATGAGCTGGCGTTCCATATCTTCCACTTCCTCGTCGCCGACGATCATGGTGCCGGGCCGGTCGTCGAACGACGACAGTACCTGCAGCCGGACCTTTTCCTTCATCGCGAGCCCGACGGAGCGAGTCTGCAAGACTTTCGCGCCCACGCTCGCGAGCTCGAGCATCTCTTCATAGGTGATCTTCTGCAGCTTCCGCGCGCGCGGCACGATGCGCGGATCGGTCGTATAGACGCCGTCGACATCGGTGTAGATGTCGCACCGGTCGGCCTTCATCGCCGCCGCGATGGCCACCGCCGACGTGTCGGAGCCGCCGCGGCCAAGCGTTGCCACCCGCTCTCCGACTGCGACGCCCTGAAACCCGGGGATCACCGCGACTTGCCCGTCCGCTAGCGACGCGTTGAGCGTGGTCGTGTCGATGTCCGCGATGCGCGCGGAGCCATGGCCGTCGGAAGTGCGGATCGGCAGCTGCCAGCCCATCCAGCTGCGCGCCTTTACCCCGACCGCCTGCAGGGAAATCGCGAGCAGCCCGCTCGTCACCTGCTCGCCGCTGGCGACCACCACATCATATTCACGCGGATCGTAGAGGGGCGACACTTCGCGGCAGAAAGAGACCAGCCGGTCGGTCTCGCCCGCCATGGCGGAGACGACCACCGCGACCTGGTTGCCGGCGTCGACCTCGCGCTTCACCCGCTCGGCGACCGCACGAATCCGCTCGACCCCGGCCATCGAGGTGCCGCCGAACTTCATCACGATGCGGGCCATTGATTGTCGCGGATCGCCTTGGAGGATTTGGGCGGCCCTGTTACGAACGGCCCGTGACGAACGCAACCGGCAGCACCATCAGGGCAGAAGAAGCCGCGCATTTCGGCAAGCTGGCAGCGGACTGGTGGGACCCGAAAGGTTCGTCCGCCATGCTCCACCGGCTCAACCCGGTGCGGCTGCGCTACATCCGCGATCAGCTCAACCAGCATTGGCAGCTGGACGAGCATGACCGGCGTCCGATCGCAGGCAAGGCGGCGGCCGATGTCGGCTGCGGCGCCGGACTCTTGTGCGAGCCGCTGGCAAGACTGGGCGCAGACGTCGTCGGCATCGACGCCGCACCCGAGAACATCGCCGCTGCCCGTCTCCACGCGGCAGGGCAGGGGCTAGCCATCGATTATCGCACCGGCAGCATCGATGTGCTCGGGGCCGAGCCATTCGACCTCATCACCTCGATGGAAGTGATCGAACATGTCGACGACCCGGCCGCGTTCGTCCGGGGCCTCGCCGGCGCGTTGATGCCCGGCGGGCTGCTGATCCTTTCGACGCCGAACCGCACGCCGCTCTCCCGACTCGCAATGATCACTTTAGGCGAAGGCCTGGGAGCGATTCCGCGGGGCACGCATGATTGGGACCGGTTCCTTACGCCCCACGAACTGCGCGTGCAGCTGGAAGCGACGGGCCTGGAAGTGCTCGACACCACCGGCTTGGCCTTCGCCCCGGCCCGCGGCTTTGTGCTGAGTTCCGACCTCAGTCTAAATTACCTGATTACTGCACGATCGGTCCGATAGCGGAACTCAACCTCGATCAGGATGCTTGAAGCTCACTGACAAAGTGGAGAGCAGCATGAGCATTTTCAGCAAGATCAAGGACGCGATTTTCGGCCGCGCCCACGCGCAGACCCCGGCAGCTCCCCAAGGGCTGCCACAGGCGCCGCGCCAGGCTCCGGCGACGGCGCCTGCAGCCCAGCAACAGCCACCGTCAGCACCGGCTGCTGCACCCGTCGATGTCGAGGCGCAGCTATCGACGCTGGGAGAAGGCAAGAACCTTAACTGGCGGACGTCCATCGTCGATCTGATGAAGCTGCTCGACATCGACTCGAGCCTGGAGAACCGCAAGGAGCTTGCGAGGGAGCTGGGCTACACCGGCGATCTCAATGGCAGTGCGGAAATGAACATCTGGCTGCACAAGGCAACCATGCGTCAGTTGGCGCAGAATGGCGGTAAGGTTCCCGCAGAAATGCTGGACTGACGGACGTTGAAGGGGCGCCGGTCACGGCGCCCCTTCATTCCGGTTAGCGCCTCACCAGCAACTCGACACGACGGTTCTCCTGAACCGCGGCCGCGCCCGTCTCGCCAACGACATTGGTCATCAGCTTGTCTGCCGCAAGCCCTTGCCCGGCAAGCGACTGCTTCACCGCTACCGCGCGTTGCGCCGCCAGCTTCTTGTTGGCCGTGGCGTCGCCCGCGGGATCGGCATAACCCGTGATCGTCACTGCGGCATTCGGGAACTGCTTCAGCACGCCCGCGACTTCCCCGACCACCGCGAGGTCCTGCTGGTCAAGCTGCGCCGAGCCGGTATCGAACGTCACCCGGTCAAGCCCGAAGCTACGCTCGCCGGCAGTCGTTGCGCTGGTATCCTGAAGATAGCCGCGCAGGCCTTCGACCGTGAACGATCCGTCGTCGACTCCCGCCGAGGCCGCCGTTCCCATGTTGGCGTCACTCGCCGTCACACCGGATTCGTTCCCGGCGCCCAGCACTGCCCCGTTCGAAGCACCGGTGTCGCCGCCATCGCTGCAAGCGCGCAAGCCGAAGATCAGCAGCAGCAGCAGCACCGCGGCGCCGATCGCCAGCGGCAGCCATTTACGGGGCTTTGTGGCCGGGCCAGTGCCCGTGCGGTCATCTCGATCAACCATAGAAATCCGTCTCCCTGTTCCGCCCGCTGCGTCCTGGCGGGTTAAATCCCTTCGAGGGGAGCGGAGTTCCGGCTCGGCTGGAGACTAGGGGGTGCCGATCAGCCGCTCATAGAATCCGATCGCCCGCATATAATCCTCGACACTCACCCGCTCGTCATTGCCGTGGAAGCGGGCGAGGTCGGCGGGGCGCATCGTCATCGGCGTGAAGCGGAGCGTGGAGGCGGCGAGGCTTTCGTAGAAGCGGCCGTCTGTGGCGCCGAGGACCAGCCCCGGCGCGACGGGCACATGCGGGTAGGTTGCGCGGATGGCGGCGGCGAGGGCGCGATACTCCGGCGCGCCCTTGCTCGCCGGGCGGCTCGGATCATGGCCGCCCGGCAGCGCGCGGACCGTCACTCCGGCATCGCCGATCACATCCCGATCGCGGGCGACGACGCTGGCGATGGTGTCGCCAGGCAAGATGCGGTGATTGACGATGGCGCGGGCGCTTTGCGGCAGCACATTGTCCTTGGTTCCGGCTTGGATGATCGTCGGCGCGGTGGTGGTGCGCACAGCCGCGGCGGTGCGCGGATTGGCGAGCAGCTGACGCTCGATCAATCCACCGGTCAGCCAGCGATTCGCAAAGACGGCGCGCATCGACAGGCCGGAATAAGGCGCCGTCGCGGTGAGCAGATCTCCGGTCAGCCCCTGCACCCGCGCGGGGAACTGGTTATCGTTCAGCCGCCCGATCGCGCGCGCGATCTTGAGGGCGGCGTTGTCGGGCGTGGGAAGGGAGCTGTGGCCCCCCGCCCCGCTCGCGATCAGCTCGACCGAGACATAGCCCTTTTCCGCCATGCCGACCACGGCGACCGGCGGGTTCACGCCGGGCAGGACCCCTTCCAGCACGGCATAGCCTTCGTCGAGCGCCAAACCGACCTTGACGCCTCGTTGCTTGAGCAAGGCCGACATCGTCCGGGCGCCGTTGCCGCCGCGTTCCTCGTCATGGCCGAAAGCGAGATAGACGGTCTGCCGTGGGCGCACCCCTCGCGCGAGCATCCGCTCCACGGCTTCCAAAATCGCGACCAGCGACATCTTGTCGTCGATCGTGCCGCGCCCCCAGACAAAGCCGTTAGCCACCACGCCGGCAAAGGGCGGGTGCGTCCATTTGGTCGCGCTCGAGCCCTCGATTGGCACGACATCCTGATGCGCGGCGAGCAGCAGCGCGGGCGCACTCGGATCGGTCCCCGGCCAGGTAAAGAGCAGGCTGTGCCCGGCCACCAGTTCGCGCCGCAGCTCCGCATGGACGCGCGGGTAGCTGGCGGCGAGATGGGCGTGAAACGTCTCCAGCACCTGCGCCGGCGGCGGCCCGGCCTCGCTGCTGATCGTCGGAATACGAACTGCGGCTGCCAGGCGCTCGACGGCGGGCCGGTCGATCGTCGGCGCTGGGAGCGGCTGCCCGAGCTTCTCCGGACTCAGGCGGGCGGTATTGATCGCAATGACGGCGACGAGGAGCAGCAGCGCAACCCCCAGCACCCAGCCTACCCGTTTCAGCATCGTGTCCCCCTCAAGCCGGGCCCTTTGTTCCAGCTAGCGGGGGAGGGTTCAACCCCGCAGGGCTGGGCTGAAGGTCAGCTCGAAGTTGTTCCAGCCGAACTCGTACAGCTCGGGCGGCAGCCGGAGCGGCGAGCAGCGCACGACCGACGCGATCGCCGCCTGCGCCATCTCGTCGGCGAACAAGCGGTTTCCCGGCGTGACGCCCTGTTGCGAGACTATTGTCGGCAGGCCAACGATGCTGCCGTCGGGCGCGTAGCGGACGTGAAGGCGGGTGATGATCCTCTTGCCTTCGCCCAGCACCTTGGGCGTCCGGTAACAGCGCCGGACCTGCTCGGCCGCGTCCGCCGTGACCTGCTTCGCGAGCGCCGTGGCGAGCCTGCGCTCGTCAGGCACGGTCGCGCAAGCCGATAGGAGCAGCCCGCTCAGTGTCAGAAAAGAGAGTGATCGCAACATGATGGAGCAATATATAGGTGCGGTTTCAGTTCGGTGAACCGCACCCTATCACGAAATCTGCTGCGAGAGTGAGCCTCAGCCTTTCGGCTTTCCCGGCCCCCGACGTCCGCTCGGTCGGCCACCCGGACCAGCGGGCCCGCCGCCCGGTCGCCCGCCTGGGCCACCAGGACCCCCTCCGGGTCGCCCACCAGGACCGCCAGGACCGCCTCCGGGTCGAGGCCCGGAAGCGGGGGGGCGACGCTGCCCGCGTCCGACCACCGGCGCCGCCGGCGGCGGCCGGCGCTCTGGCGTGCCGCGTCCAGGCATGACCGAATAGCCCTCCTTCAGCAGCCGTGTGAACGCCGCGCGCACATTGGTGGCGATGGCAGCTTGGACGTCCTCGGGCAGGTCGGCGAGCGTCACATTGGCATGGATCGCGTTCAGGTCGCGCAACAGTGTGTTCGGCAGCCCCTTCGAGGCCGTCTTCAACCCCTGGATGGAATCGATCACCGCGGAGAAGATGATCTCCTGCATCAGCTCGGTTGCGCTCTTCGTCATGCCCCCCTGTAACGCGCCGAATTGCTTTTGGTAGCCGGGATCAGCTGGCTGTATAAACGTACCATCCGATCAGCAGCACGATCCTTGGCGCAAAGCCCGATCCGCTCAGCCAGGCCAGCAGTGCGGCGGTGACCGCGGCGGCCGCACCCAACGCCGCCGCGAGTGCGAGCGATCCCGGGTCCAGCGCAAGGACGGCATGGGGCAGGGTGAGCGCGATCGACCAAGCGGTCCCCGCCGCGACAAAGGCCAGCCGGCGTGCCCATGCCGGCAATGGTGCGGTTCCGGTCAGGGCTGCCAACCCTCGAATCTCGGCCCGGCCCGCGTGCGTGCTGAGCGCGAACACCAGCCACAGCAGCGCCAGTGGCAAGGCAGCTTTCGGCCAGTCGACGAAGATCCCTGCGAAGGCCACGCCGGCCGCCAGCAGGCGCATCAATCCGCCCGACCCTATCAGGCGCGTCTCTGCGATCAGCAGCCCCAGGACCGGCGAGCGCGCCGGGGGGGCGGCGGGTGCTTGCGGGTTCGCGGCCGGCGGTGCACCTCCCTGCAGGCGCTGAGTTAGCTTCGCAGCCCAACTGACCCGCGCGCGCACCCGATGCGGTCGATAAAGGAGGCCTGCCAGCACCGCCACCAAGACAGCCAGTCCGGCCCATGCGCCACGCGACGGCAGATATCCGGGAGACGTCAGCCCCGCCATCGCGTCGATCGGAATGCGGCCGGGCTTCACCTCCGCGCCGCCAATGGCGAAGCCCGGATCAACCAGCCCGGAGCCGTGAATCAATGGGCGTACGAAGCCGACCGGATCGGACATGTTGGCGCGAAAGCCGGTCTGGCCTGTCGTCTCGATCGCCGGCACCGCCAAGGTCGCCATCCAGATGCAGAAATAGGCGAAGTCGCCCAGCGCCCCGCGCAGCAGCGGCACGGCGTCGAACAGGATGCGGATGGCGGCCAGCCCCATCAGCGCGGGCGCCGCGATGGCCCACAATGCGAAGATGAGTTCCGTCAGGTTCAGCGTACCGGCGGGCAGGATCAGCCAGCCAAGGAAAGCTCCTGCCAACGTCAATGCGGCAAGGCTGGCGAACAGCACCGCAACGTCCGCGCCGAAGCGGCCGAGCGCGATCGGCACGCGCGCGGCGGGCGAAACTTCCTCGACCGGCCAGGGCTGCCGCCGATTGGTATTGGCGCGCAGATAGATATAGGCCGCCGGCAGCATCAGCGTGGACACGACCACGCCAAGGCACACGCCGATCACGGACGAGGTCATCACCGGCAGCTGGTCGGCGACCGAGATCACGATCGTCGTGCCGTCCCCGCGCGGGATGAACAGCCGAGCGCCGACCGGGGCGATCAGCAGCAGGATCCAGATGCCCCAGCTGCGGCTGTAACGGGTGAGCGAAGTGAGCAGCGACGAGCGCGCGATCAGCGCGGCACTCATACTGCGGCCACCCGGCCATCCTCGACCCGTAGCGTGGCGCTGGCTCTCGGCGCGAGCATGTCGCTTAGATGCGTGGTCATGATCACGACCGCGTCGTGAGCGCGCTCGATAATCAGATTGCTGACCCTCGCGGCGGTTTCGCGGTCCAGCTCCGCCGTCGGCTCGTCGAGCGCCAGCAGCTTCGGCGCGCCGAGCAGCGCTTGCGCGAAGATCAGCCGGCGACGCATGCCGCCCGAGAAAGTGGCGATGCGGTTGTTCACGTCCGCATGCAGGCCGATCGTATCGGTGATCGCGAGGAATTGCGCGTCGGCGGCCTTCAGCTCTAAGCCTTTCAGCGCCGCGATGTGCATCGCGAACTCACGCGCGGTCAGGTCGTCAGGCAGATCGACCGCCTGGGGCGCATAGCCGAGCGTCTGGCGCAGCGCCTTGCGTGCGCTCGGCAGGGGCTCTCCGTCCCAGCTGATCCGACCGGCGCTCGGGCGTTCGGCCGTGGCGATCAGCCGCAACAGGGTCGACTTGCCGGCGCCGCTGGGGCCGACCAGCAAGGTCAGTCCGGGCGCGAACGTCTGTTCGATGCGGTCGAGAACAAGTTTCCTGCCATAGCGCTTGCTGATGCGGTCGAGGTGCAGCACCTAGGGATCAGGCGACTGGCAGGTTGATCATGGCCGGGCCGACCGAAGCGGCAAGGCTGATCGTTGCGAGCAGCAGCGCGCCGGCAAAGGCGATGAAGCGGGCGGTGAGATCGTTGGTGCGGGTCATGTCGGTTGTCCTTCGGTGTTTGGGCGGACCATTCCGCCGGTTGCCCACTCCTTCGCAACGGCCGTGCCAAATCGGTAAGTTGTTGATCTTGTTAGAAGCGCCAAAGCAGAGGTCGGCAGAGTTGGTGAAAAGCGCTATGCCTTGGCGAACACTTTGCTAAGGCCTCGATCGTGAACGACTATGATGCGATCGTGCTGGGCGGCGGCGCGGCCGGGCTGATGTGCGCGGCCGTCGCAGGGCAGCGCGGCAAGCGCGTCGCGGTGATCGAACATGCCGACCGGGCGGGCAAGAAGATCCTGATTTCGGGCGGCGGCCGCTGCAACTTCACCAACATCCACACCGCGCCGGATCGCTATCTTTCCGCCAACCCCCACTTCGCCAAATCGGCGCTGCGCCGCTACACGCCGCAGGACTTTCTCGAACTGGTCGAGCGCCATCGCATCGGCTGGCACGAAAAGACTTTGGGCCAGCTCTTCTGCGACAGCTCGGCCAAGCAGATCGTCGACCTGCTGCTCGACGAATGCACGCTGGGCCGCGTCGAACTCACCCTCGGCCAGGCACCGCGCGACATCGACCATAGAGATGGCCGCTTCCGCGTCGCACTCGGCAGCCGCGAACTGAGCGCCCCCGCGCTCGTCATCGCATGCGGCGGCCCCTCGATCCCGAAGCTCGGGGCGACCGGCTATGCCTATGACCTCGCCCGGCGGTTCGGGCTGAAAGTGGTGGAGCCGCGCCCTGCATTGGTCCCGCTCACCCTCGGCGGCGACGAAACCCTGTTTCGCACCCTCTCCGGCGTCGCCGCCGAAGTCGTGGCCACCGCCGGTAAGACGCTCTTTCGCGAAGCCGCGCTGTTCACGCACCGCGGCCTGTCCGGCCCGGCCATTCTCCAAGTGTCTAGCTACTGGCGCCATGGTCAGCCGGTCTCCATCGACTTCCTGCCCGAGCGCGATGCCGATTGGATGCTCGCTGCCAAGCGCAGCGCGCCCCGCGCCACCGTCCGCAGCGAACTGTCGCGCGCACTCCCCGACCGCCTCGCAGAAGCCCTGGCCGAGCGGATCGGCATCTCACGCGAACTCGCCAACACGCCCGATTCCCAGCTGCGCGAGGCCGGCGCGCGTCTCTCCGCCTGGCCCTTCCACCCCAATGGCACCGAAGGCTTCGCCAAGGCCGAAGTCACTGCCGGCGGCATCAGCACCGCCGAACTCTCCTCCCAATCGATGGAGGCGCGGCGCGTGCCCGGCCTATACGCGATCGGCGAAGCGGTCGACGTGACGGGCTGGCTCGGCGGCTATAACTTTCAGTGGGCCTGGGCCAGCGGCTGGGCGGCCGGTACCGCGATCGGGGAAAAGCCATGAGCACGCCAGTGCTGATCGGGGTCGGCCAGACCGTCTATCGTGGCGAGCCGCGGATATCGCGTGAGCTTTCGCCCGCGGGTCTCGCCGCCACGGCCGCTCGCCGGGCACTCGCCGATGCGGGGCTGACGGCGGAGCAAGCCGGCATCGATCGCATCGCCGCCGTCCGCATGACGGCGGACAATCGCCCGCCCGGCCGCCACCCGTTCGGCTCCGCATCCAATTTCCCGCGCGCGGTCGCGAACCGCATCGGCGCCGATCCGCGCACTGGGATCTACGGCGTGATCGGCGGCCAGTCGCCGCAGGACTTCGTCAACGAATGCGCCGAAGCACTCCACACCGGCGACTGCGACATGGCGCTGATCGTCGCTGCCGAAGCGACCGGCCTCGAACGCGCCGCCACCCGCGCCGGGATCGACCTCGACTGGCACGAGGAAGTCGACGGCCAGCTCGAAGACCGCGGCCCGGGCGACATGGCGATTCACCCGGCCGAAGTCCGCCACGGCCTGTACATTCCCGTCACCGTCTACTCACTGATCGAGCACGCCCAGCGCGCCCGCCTCGGCCGCAGCCGCGCCGAACACAACCGCGCCATGGCCGAGCTCTTCGCCGGCTTCTCGTGCGTCGCCGCCGCCAACCGCTTCGCCCAGTTCCCGGCCGAGCGCACGCCCGACTTCCTCGCTACGGAACGCCCCGACAACTACCGCGTCAGCGACCCGTATCTGAAGTGGCTGGTCGCGCAGGACGCGGTGAACCACGGCGCCGCGGTGCTGATGACCACCGACGCCCGCGCCGATGCGCTCGGCGTCCCACGACACAAGCGCGTCTATCTCCACGGCTATGCCAGCATCGCCGACCTGCCGATGATCGAGCGCGCCGATCTCGGCCGCTCCCACGCCGCGGAGCTGGCGGGCACGGCTGCCTTCGACATGGCCGGCGCGCGAGTCGATCAGGTCCGCCTGATCGACATCTATAGCTGCTTTCCCTGCGCAGTCGTCGCCGCCTGTGAAGCGCTCGGCATTCCCGCCGATGATGGCGAGCGGCTGACCGTCACCGGCGGCCTTCCCTATTTCGGCGGCCCCGGCAACGGCTACAGCCTGTTCGCCATCGCCGAACTGGTCGAGCGTCTCCGCGCCGCGCCCGGCGATCTCGGGCTGATCAGTGCCAATGGCGGCTTCATGTCAAAAGAGTCGGTCGGCCTCTATTCAACGGCTCGGCCGAAGCACTGGCGCCCGCTCGCCGCAATCGGAATCGAGCCGGTGATCGGGACGGGTCGGGTCGCCGTCGATCCCACACCTCAAGGCCTGGCGATGCTCGAAAGCTTCACCATTACATATGCGAAGGGGCAGACCGGCGGCGCCGTGATCATCGGCCGAACCGAGGCCGGGGCGCGGATTGCCGCAGCGGCGGGGCCGGGAGCGCCGGAGCTCGAAGCGCTCCTCACCGGAGAGCCGATCGGTCGCCGGATTCGGGTTGAGTCGGGGCCAAAGGCCAACGTCTTCCGCTTCGCCAACTGAGCAGAATTGCGGAGATTACGGGCAAAATCAAAAACTTGGAAAAAAGCTGATCGAGGTGTTGACGGTCCGAAACCGCCTCCATATATGGCTCCTACCGCAGCGACGCGGGCCGAGAGGTCCCCACTGAAGCGGTAATCGTAACGAGGGCGCTGATCACCCTAGCAATAGGGAAGGGTCGGTTGTCCTTCGTTTTCGGCTCTTTGACATTGTTGATGTATGATGAAGGGACATGTGGGCGGCGGCTCCGGGTCTTTGCAGCTTCTAGGTGCAAGGTATTCGGTCAAAGCCAAGTCTGTCTGTATGTCCTTCACGTAT
>JAESFL010000249.1_pt1 | contig 46085 bp, 47 predicted proteins | sample 9269401 | NCBI WGS metagenome assembly JAESFL01 (sample SAMN14506025, study PRJNA617098) | algae metagenome | isolation source: Gloeocapsa sp. UFS-A4-WI-NPMV-4B04 and co-occurring heterotrophs from desert... | place: USA: Utah | collected 2006-10-01 | reverse complement strand
CACATCCTCTCACATCCTCTCACATCCTCTCACATCCTCTCACATCCTCTCACATCCTCTCACATCCTCTCACATCCTCTCACATCCTCTCACATCCTCTCACATCCTCTCACATCCTCTCACATCCTCTCACATCCCGTCCGCATCGCCGCCGTGGAGCAGTGACGGGTTCACCGGAAACGGTCTTGTTGCGCCGACCAACCGCCACGTAGTTCTTCGCGCGACACCCAACTTCTCGATGAGGCCGAACGAAGCGAGCTGACCCAGGTTCCGCATCAGCGTTGGATAGGAGATCTCTTCCGAAAGCCGTGGCATGAGGGCCTGCGACGACGACGGACCGGACTCGGCGATCACACCGAGCAGCTCGCGCTGCAATTCCGTCAGTTCGTGCGAGACGCGGGTGGGCGGGACGTAGGCGCCGGGGAAGAAGCGAACGACCACCTCGCCCGTGCGCTCGTGGAACTCGGGCGGCACCAGGCCGGCGCGCTGGGTCAGCTCGCCGATCTTGAGGGTGCCGCGGCCCCACTTCTCGATCATCCCGCGCAGGTACAGGACGGATGCGATCGTGGGGTTCCACGGCAGCGACGGATGCGGCGCAGCGAGGTCCGCCGTCCGCAGGCCGAACCGCAGCGGGCCCGTGCTGGAGATCTCCAGGCGATCGTCGAAGATGGCGATGCCCACCGAGCCGCCATGGATGCCGTAGTCGCGGTGGCACAACGCGTTCGCCAGCGCCTCGCGCAGGGCTTCGGGCGGATAGAGCGGGTCGTCCACGCGCTCGTACAGGCCGGGGATGATGCGCCCCGCCACGGGGAGGTGGTCGCGCAGGAAGCGCTGGGCGCGGACGAAGAGCTGGAACGCGTTGCCGGTTTCCTGGCGGTTGTCGATGAACTCGGCCATGTCGCGCCCGCGAAACCGCGCCAGCCGCAGCGCGCACTGCGGATACAGCTGCCGCAGCCGCTCCGCGCGGCAGAACAGCACCACCGCCGCGTTCAGCAGCTCCCCGTCGCGGAGCAGGCCAAAGCCCAGGAGCAGGTCCTCCACGCGGCGCGTACCGGGATCGTCCAGCCGGGTGCGGCGCATGGCCTCTTCCGCCGTGCGGATGATCTCGTCCGCGTCGAGGTCGGCGATGGTCACGCCCTGGGCCGCCTGCGTTTCCCAGCGGATGGCGGAGTGCATCCGCTCCACCAGGCGGCGCTGGTACTCCTCCGTGCCCATCAGCACGGTCGTCGGTCCCACGCGCAGGTACGGGCGACCGTCGTAGGTGTAGGGGCCGTCCCCCCTGGGCACGCGCACCATCACGAGCGCGTTGCCGCCCTCGAGCTCCACGGCCTCGGGGGAGAGCAGGGCCTGCGGATCGATGCGGCCCAGCTCGCGCGCCACGTCGGCCAGCGTGCCCGCCGTCACCTGCTGGCCCAGGATGCGCCCGTCGTCCGTCACGCCGAAGATCACGAACCCGCCGGACGCGTTCAGCATCCCGCAGATGGTCTTCGCCGCGTCCGTGCGCTGGCCGGTGGTGCGCTTGAACTCCGCCTGCAGCGACTCGCCGCGGGCGACCACCCGCTGGATCTCGCGCAGCGTGGAGGCGTTGGCCTCGTCGTGAGTCTCGGGGGTCATGGACACGGGATCGCAGATGAGCGTGATGGGCCGGACCGCGTACACTTTGTACAACTAATCCCATGGATGGAATCGCGCAAGTGCCTTTTTGACCAGGAGATAGGCCGTTCCGCAGGTGGAAGATTCGGGGCGCTCCGGAGAGGTCTGACGTGGTCACGCGTGCTCACGGCGGTCCGATCCGGAGCGCTCGTTTTCGTGGATGGCGGATCCGGAGCGATCCCTCGCGCGGGAATGCGAAGAGGCGCATCCCACCGGGGGGATGCGCCTCGTTCGATCGCCTGAGAATGGAGAGGGCCTACCGCGATTCGTCTACTTCCGCGGAGGCGCCCAGGTCGGTGAGCAGGCCGGCCATGTCGTAGGCCGCGTAGTCGTCGTCCAGCTCCAGCTCCACGCGCTCGCCGCGGCGGGCACGCTCGATCACGCGCTGCGCCTCGGGAAGGGGGAGCCCCGTGTACTGCTGGACGACGTGCGCCAGCGAGTGCGCGCTGGAGCCGGCCCAGACGTTCGCGATGCAGACGCGCGCCATCAGCCCGCCGCCTCCAGGGCCGCGCGCAGGTCCAGCGCGCCCTCGTAGATCGCCTTGCCGATGATGGCGCCCGCGATCCCCCGCCCCGCCCGCGCCGCGGCGGACACGGCGTGCACGTCCTGCATCCCCCGCATCCCCCCGGAGACGACGACCTCCGCGCCCGCGTGCGCCGCCAGCTCGGCGGAAAGCTCCAGGTTGGGGCCCATCATCATCCCGTCGCGCTCGATGTCCGTGTGGATGATGGTGCGGACGCCCATCTCCACCAGCGAGCGGGCCAGGTCGAAGAGGTCCGTGCCGCTCTCCTCCGTCCACCCGCGCGCCGCCGGCCGCCGCCCGCGCGCATCGAGCCCCACGGCGATGCGGTCCGCGCCCCAGCGCTCCACGGCCCGGCGCACCAGCTCCGGGTTCTCGATGGCCGCCGTGCCGATGACGGCGCGCGCCACGCCGGACTCCAGCACCTCCGCCAGGTCCGCCTCCGTGCGCAGCCCGCCGCCCGTCTGCACGCGCGCGGCCACGGAGGAGGCGAGCTCGCGGATGAGCGGCCGGTTGCTGCCGTCGCCAAAGGCCGCGTCCAGGTCCACCACGTGGATCCAGTGCGCGCCCGCCGCGACGAAACCGGCGGCGACCCCGTGGGGATCGCCGCCGTACACCGTCTCGCGGTCCGCCTGCCCCTTTTCCAGCCGGACGCAGCGCCCGCGGCGCAGGTCGATGGCGGGAAAGAGATCGAAGCGGCCGCCGGGGTTCGTCTGCTCAGCCACGCTCGTTCGTGCGTGCGGTGTCACGGCGCGCGCTTGCGGCCAGCAGCGGACCGGAGCGGTCCATCGCCGCGATGCGCGCGCCGACCTGCGCGCGAAAGCGGCCGCGCACGCCGCCCGGCACGGGGTCGCCCGTCAGGTAGCGGATGGACGTGGGGTTCACGGGGCGGCCGTTCATGTGGAACTCGTAGTGCAGGTGCGGGCCGGTCGACAGCCCCGTCGTGCCCACGTAGCCGATCACCTGGCCCTGGCGCACGCGCGTGCCGGGGCGGACGCCCTCCGCGAAGCCGCGCATGTGCGCGTAGCGGCTGGCGTAGCCCCGCTGGTGGCGGATCTCCACCACGTTGCCGTAGCCGCCGCCCCAGCCCGCCTTCTGCACCACGCCGTCACCCACGGCGCGGATGGGCGTGCCGTGCGACGCCGCGTAGTCGATGCCGTTGTGGGCACGGACGCGGCGCAGGATGGGGTGAAAGCGGCCCGTGGAGTACGACGAGCTGATCCGGCGGAACTCCAGCGGGGCGCGGAGGAAGGCGCGGCGCAGCGACTCGCCCTCGCCGTCGTAGTAGTCCTCCACCCCGTCCACGGTAAAGAGGTAGGCGTCGTGGGTGGATCCGCCGATGTCGAACTGCACGGCCAGCACCTTCGACGTCCGCGCCGTGCCGTCCGGGCGCACCATCCGCTCGTAGAGGACGCGGAAGCCGTCGCCGGGGCGCAGGTCGCGGCTGAAGTCGATCTTCCATGCGAAGATCTTGTCCGCCAGCACGTCCGCGATGGCCTGGCGCTCGCCGCGGGGCACGTCGCCGTCCGCCGCCATCAGCGCCTGGTACAGCGACTGGCGCACCGTCCCGGCCAGCACCGCCGTGTCCCTGCGGACGGGCACCTCCTCCACCTCGGCCGTCCATCCCGCCGCCGCGCGGCGAAAGGCCAGGGAGCGGTCCGCGTCCACCTGCGTGCTCATCCCCCGGATGCGCCCGTCGCGCGTGGCCATGCGGTACTGCACCACCAGGCCGGGGCGGATGGAGCGAGGATCGGCGACCTCCGTGAGCTCCTGCAGCAGGGCCTGCGCGGCCTCCCGGTCCAGCCGCGTGCGCTCCAGCAGCTCGCTCAGCGTCTCGCCCTTGCGCAGGGTGTCGGCGCGGGCGACTTCCACGGGGGCGGCGTACAGCGTGCCCAGCAGGGGCAGGGGCGGCGGGGTCTTTCCCTCCTGGCGCGCGGTCACGCGCTGCACCCCCAGCCCCGCGCCCAGGGCGCAGAGCACCGCCATGGCGGCGATGTGGTACGGTCTACGGGCCATGCGGCCTTCTCCTCTTCGGTACTCGTCAACTCCAAACGCGCCGCGCGAGATCCATCCAGGGTCCCGCGCGGCGCGTACGACAGGCGGCCCTCCGCTCCGGCGAGGGAGGGGAGGGCCGGGCTCCACCGGCTAGTCCATCTGCCGGCGGATGAAGGTGGGGATCTCCAGGTCGCTGGGCACCCGGGGCTCCGGGCGCGGCGGCGGGAACTTGTGCACCGGCGTGCCCCCCGCGGGCTGCGCCGGCTCGCCGCGGTCCCGCTCGCGGGCGTCGCCGCCCACGGCCGGGCGCAGGGGCTGCTCCGGGCGCAGCGGCTCCGGCCGGGGCTCGTACCCCGGGCGCGGCGGATACGTCGTGCGCGTGGTGGTCCCCTCGGGCCCCTGGTTGAGCCGCTGGTGGGAACGGAAGTCGGCGCGGATCACGTTGTCCGGCACGCCCACGGCCGGCGCGCTGTCGCGGTCGAAGCCCGTGGCGATGACGGTGACGCGCACCTCCTCCTTCATGGACGGATCGTGCACGGCGCCGAAGATGATCTCGGCGTCGTCGCCCGCGGCTTCCTGGATGATGGACGAGATGGTCGTCACCTCGTCGATGGCCAGGTCCATCCCGCCCGTGATGTTGATGAGCACGCCGGCCGCGCCGCTGATGGAGATGTTGTCCAGCAGCGGCGACGAGATGGCCTCCTGCGCGGCCTCCATGGAGCGGTTCTCGCCGCGCCCGAAGCCCGTGCCCATGAGGGCCGCGCCGCGGTTGCTCATCACCGTGCGCACGTCGGCGAAGTCCACGTTCACCTCGCCGGTGACGCGGATCAGGTCCGAGATGCCCTGCGTGGCGTGCAGCAGCACCTCGTCCGCCTTCTTGAGCGCGTCCTTGAAGCTCGTCCCCTTGCCCACCACGGCCAGCAGCCGCTCGTTGGGGACGACGATCATGGTGTCGGCCGCGCGCTTGAGCTCGGCCAGCCCCTGCTCGGCCTGCTTCATCCGCTTCTTGCCCTCGAACAAAAAGGGCTTGGTGACGATGGCGATGGTGAGCGCACCCATCTCCCGCGCCATCTCGGCGATGAGGGGCGCGGCGCCCGTGCCGGTGCCGCCGCCCATCCCCGCCGTGATGAACACCAGGTCCGCGCCCTCGAGCGCCTTGCGCATCTCGTCGCGGTTCTCTTCCAGCGCCTGCGCCCCGATCTCCGGGCGCGCGCCGGCGCCAAGCCCGCGCGTGAGCTTGTTGCCGATCTGGATGCGCACGTCGGCCTTGGACAGCTTCAAGACCTGTGCGTCCGTGTTCACCGAGATGAAGTCGACCCCTTCCAGGTCTTCCTCGATCATCCGGTTGACGGCGTTTCCGCCGCCTCCCCCCACGCCCACCACCTTCATGCGGGCGTTCTGGGTCATCGTCTCGTCGTACTCGAAGACCATTGGCGCTGGCTCCTCCAAGCGGGGAGGGTCGGGCGTTTAAAGAGAAAGAAACGGATACAGGTCGACCACGGGGGTCTCAGAAAAAGTCCGAGATCCAGTCACGCATCCATTTGATGACGCCGTTGACGGAGGCCCCGGCCGCCGCGCTCCCTTCGGGAACATCCGAGAGGGCGCGGCGGGAGCCGTAGATGGCGAGTCCTGCAGCGGTCGCAAACTTGGGCCGCCGCACGGAATCCGCAAGGCCGCCCAGCTCGTCGCCGGGCACGCCGATGCGCACGGGCGCGGCGAACGAGCGCTCCGCCAGCTCCACCACTCCCTGCAGCGACGCCCCCCCGCCCGTGAGGACGATGCCGCCGCCCAGCTGGAACCCGCCGCGGTCCAGCTCCGCGGCCACCAGTCCGAAGATCTCGTCCAGCCGCTGCTCGATGATGTGCGCCAGCAGCTCGCGGGCAACGTGGCGCGTCTGCCCCTGCGCGGCGCCGGGGATCTCGAACGTCTCGTTGGGCCGCACGAAGTCCGTGCTGGCCACCCCGAAGCGCTCCTTGGCGCGCCCGGCCTCGGCGTACGGCAGCGACAGCCCCTTGGCGATGTCGTTGGTCACCGTGGCGCCGCCCCAGGGGAGGGACGCGAGGTGGCGGATCTTGCGCTCGTGGAAGATGCACACGTCCGTCGTCCCCCCGCCCAATTCCACGAGGCAGACGCCGATCTCCTTTTCGTCCTCGCTGATGACGGCGAGCGACGAGGCCAGGGGCTCCAGCACGAGCTCGGCGACCTGGTAGCCGGCGCGGGTCACGGCCTTGCGCACGTTCTGCCCGGCCGTGGCGCTGCCCGTAACGATGAACACCTCGGCCTCCAGCCGCGTCCCCGCCATCCCCACCGGGTCGGTGATGCCGCCCTGGGCGTCGACGATGTACTCCTGCGGGATGGCGTGGATGAGCTCGCGGTCGCCGGGAATGACCACGGCGCGCGCCACCTCCTGCACCCGCTCCACGTCGCCGGGGCGGATCTCGCCGTCCCCGCCGGGGCCGCGTCCCACCGCGACCACCCCCGTGGAGGGCCAGGCGTGGATGTGCTCGCCGGCGATCCCCGTGTACAGCTTCTGCACGGTCACGCCGGCCATGAGCTCCGCCTCCTTGACCGCCTTGCGGACGGACTCGGTGGTGGCCTCGATGTCGGTGACGATCTCGCGCCGGATGCCGCCCGTGCGCGCCTGCCCCACGCCCAGGATCTTGACCTGCGCGCGCTGGGGGGCGTCGCCCGAGACCTCCGCGATGACCACGGCGGTCTTGCTCGACCCGATGTCCAGTCCTGCGACGATGGTTGGACGCATGGTGCCGGGTTCAGATACGGATGCGGGTCACGGAACGGGCTGCGGCACGGGCGCCGCCGCGGGTCGCGGCAGGCGAACGACCACCTGGTCGGCAAAGCGGGCGTCCACGGTGGCGCGCCCCTCCGCCGGAATACGGCGCGCCACGTCGTCCAGCGCGGCGCGAAGCTGCGTGAGCCGGGGCTCCGCCGCCCCCGCGGGGAGCAGCACCTCGGCGGCGGGGCGCACCAGCAGCAGGCGCGTGGCGCCGCCCGGCCCCGCGCGCAGCTCGCTCACGCGGGCCATCAGCATGGGATCGGCCTCCGCCAGCCGGCCGGCCTCGCCCAGCAGGCCCAGCGTGGCCTTGTCGCGGACGCGGCGCGCCGTGTCGGGCGCGCTCCCGGCGATGGGCAGGTCCACGGGGACGCGCGCCGGGTCCACGGGAAGGATCTCCCCCTCCGCCGTCGCGGGGCGCAGCGTGCCGGCGCTGACGAAGGCCGCGGGGCGCTTTTCCGTGATGCGGATGCGCAGCGTGGCCGGCAGCCGGCGCTCCACCTGGGCGGACGCGATCACGGGGTGCGCGCGCAGGGCTGCCTCCCACGCGGCCGGGTCCGTCCACACGCTGGCACCGATCTGGATCCCCGACGCGGCCACCACCTCGTGCGGCGCCAGCATCCGCGTCCCCGCCACCTCCACCCGGTCCGCGTCGAACAGCGGCACGCGGCGGAACGCGGCCGGGCCCCACAGCGGCGACGACGCGGCCGAGGCGGCGACGAGCCCCAGGGCGGCAAGGCGGACGGCGCGGCGGCGCGTCATCATCCCACCCGCGACGGCGCGCGGCCGAACATCTCCAGCAGCTCCTGCGCGGCGATGTCCAGGTTCCCCGCGCCCATGGTCAGGCACAGGTCGCCGGGGCGCAGCTCGGCGGCGACGGCGTCGGTCACGTCCGCCCGGTCGCGGACGTAGCGCACGTCGGCGCCGGCGGCCTGGATGTGGGTGAGGATCATCTCCCCCGTCACGCCCTCGATGGGCCGCTCGCGCGCGGCGTAGATGTCCGTGAGGAACACCACGTCCGCCGTGGCCAGCGTTTCGCCGAACTCGCGGGCAAAGTCGCGCGTCCGCGAGTACAGGTGCGGCTGGAAGACGGCCACGATGCGCCGCTCCGGATATCCCGCCCGCGCGGCGGCCAGCGTCGCCTGCACTTCCGTGGGATGGTGCGCGTAGTCGTCCACGAACAGCACGCCCTCGGCCTCGCCCAGGTGCTCGAAGCGGCGCTGCACCCCCGCGTATTCGGCCAGCCCCTCCTCGATCCTGCCCCACTCCACGCCCAGGTGCCGGGCCACGGCCACGGCGGCCAGGGCGTTGCGCACGTTGTGCAGCCCCGGCGCCTTGAGTCGCGCACGGCCCAGCACGGTGCCCCGCTCGCGCACGGTGAATACGGTGATCCCGGCGCCGGGCTGCACCTCTTCCGCGCGGAGCATGGCGCCGGCGGCCGTGCCGTACGTCACGATGCGCTCGGGACCGCCCTGCAGCGTGGCGAGCAGCCGCGCCGCGCCGTGGTCGTCCGCGCACCCGGCGACGAGCCCGTCGGCGGGGACGGCGTCCACGAAGGTGCGGAAGGCCACTTCGATGGCGTCCAGGGAGCCGTAGATGTCCAGGTGGTCGGCTTCGAGGGTGGTGACCACGGCCACGCTGGGGCGCAGCTGGTGGAACGAGCGGTCGTACTCGTCGGCCTCCACCACGTACAGGCTGTCGCCGCCGCGCCGCAGGTTGCCGCCCCAGGCGGGTACCCGCGCGCCCACGAAGCCCGTGGGGTCCAGCCCCGCCGCCGCGAGCACGGCGGTGGTCAGCGTGGTGGTGGTCGTCTTGCCGTGCGTGCCGGCGATGCCCACGACCGTGCCGTGGTTCACGATGGCGCCCAGCGCCTGCGCCCGCTTGAGCACGGGGATGCCGGCCTCGCGCGCGGCCACCAGCTCCGGGTGGTCGGCGGGGACGGCGGCCGTCATCACCAGGGCGGCGCAGCCGGCCACGTGGCTGGCGTCGTGCCCCTGCCACACGGTCGCGCCGCGCTCTTCCAGGTGCTGCGTGGCGGGGCCGGGCGACGAGTCGCACCCCGTGACCCGCACGCCCGCGAGCAGCGCCATCTCGGCGAGGGGAGACATCCCCGCGCCGCCGATCCCCATGAAGTGCACGGGGCCGCCCTTGGCCAGCTCCAGCAGGTCGAAGTCGGTGCTCAATGTAACGCCGCGCACACGGGGATGAAAGTTCCGCACGGCGCCTCGTTGCGCCCTGCGCGTGCTACACTTCTGCGACAAACATGCGACGTCGTGATACTCAGGACTGTCATCCTGAGGGAGGCGCCACCGATCCCCTGCCCGTGCCCCATTCTCCGGCGCCGACCGAAGGATCTTCTCGCCCGCTCAAGACGCCTGCATCCGCGCCGGGGACTCTCGACCCGCTTGTCATCCTGAGGGAGGCGCCGCCGACCCCCTGCCCCCGCGCCATACTCCGGCGCCGACCGAAGGATCTTCCCGCCCGCTCAAGACGCCTGCATCCGCGCCGGGGACTCTCGACCCGCTTGTCATCCTGAGGGAGGCGCCGCCGCCCCCCTGCCCCCTCACGATTCTCCGGCGCCGACCGAAGGATCTTCTCGCCCGCTCAAGACGCCCGCGTCGCGCCGGCACTCCGCCGAAACCGATCCGTCGAATGCGGCGACCGCGACAGGAACCTGACCCTGAGGCGCGCTCAGGCAAGATCCTTCGGTCGGCGCCATGGTTCGCGGCGCATTCGAGTGCCCGCGGCGCCTCCCTCAGGATGACAACCGGAGGCGCGTCAGACATCGCTGCTTGCGTCGCGCATCCATCGCCTCACCAGAGGCGCGTCGGGTATCCGCTGCCCCGTGATGCGCCCACATCCGGCAGGCGGATTCCGACCTCACGGCTCCGTCGTGAACAGGTCCTCGTGCAGCTTGTCGAGCATGCGGCCGGTCAGGATCAGGTCGCCGCCAACCTCCGTGAGCAGCCAGCCCGGCAATCCCTCGCCCGCGTCCGGATCGTGCCCCTCGTCCACCGTCTGCACGGCATCGAAGACGGCGTGCAGGAACACGGCGCGCGCCACCTCCTTCAAGTCCTCCGCATCCACACCCGCCGCAAGGATGCGCTGCACCGCCTGCTGCGCCGCCAGAAAGGCCGGCTCCCCGTCCGCCTCGTCCTCCGATGCGGCTTCGGCGGATGAACCGTCGTCATCCTCCGCGTCCTCGTCGTCCGCCGGCGGGGGCTCGCGCTCGGCGAACCACTCGGCGGGAGGCAGCGTCCACTCCTCCGCGCCGCGCCACAGACGGCGGAGGAAGATGAAGCGCGCCAGCTGCGGGATGCCGTCCTCCACCTCCGACAGCGCCCAGGCTTCCGGCTCCCCCGCGCCCAGCCCGCGGAACGTCTCCGCCAGCGCCTCCGCGCGCGCCCGGTCCCCCGGCGGCAGGTGCGCGAAGGCGCCGCTCACCGGATGAGCCGCGCCAGCTCGCGGACGATGAGGTCGGCCGCGTCCGGCTGGCCGCGCTCCCTGGCCTTGGACGCCAGCCCCGCCAGCCGCGACGGATCGTTCACGACGGTCATCATCTCCCGCCACAGCCGTCCGCCGCCCAGCTGCTTTTCCTCGATCATCACGGCCGCGCCCGCCTCGGCCAGCGCCACCGCGTTGTGGAACTGGTGGTTGGCGGCCGCCGTGGGCAGCGGGACCAGGATGGAGGGCACGCCCCAGGCGCACAGCTCCGCCAGCGACATGGCGCCCGCGCGGCTGATGGCGAAGTCCGCCGACGCCAGCGCCGACGGCATGTCGGTGATGTACGGCACGGCCTTGACCCACGCCGGGCTGCCGATGTCCTTGAGCGCCGCCTGCACGCGATCGTAGTTGCCCGTGCCCGTGGCCCACAGCAGCTCGAAGCCGGCGGGGAGCGAGTCGATGCGCCCCTCCACCACGCCGCGCAGGTCCGCCAGCAGCGCCTCGTTCACGGCCCGCGCGCCCTGGCTGCCGCCGACGACGAGGCCCACGGTTCCCGTGCCCAGGCCGAACTTGGTCCGCGCGGCCAAACGATCGACGGAAAAGTCCGGCGGCGTGATGGGATTGCCGAACTCGAAGATCTCCGTGCGCTTGCCGGGCTTCAGGTAGCGCCGCGCCTCGGGAAACGCCAGGTGAAGCTGCCGCACCCGCTTGTCCACCAGCCGCGTGACGAAGCCGGGATACGAGTTCTGCTCCTGCACGGCCGCCGGCACCCCGCGCATGAGCGCGTAGCCCACGGCCGGCCCGCTGGCGTATCCGCCCGTCCCCACGACCAGGTTCGGCTTGAAGGTGCGAAAGATCTGCCCCAGCCCGCCGAACGACTGCGCCATGGCCGGGATCAGCCGCCAGTTCTGCCACGGCTTGGCGCGGCGGATGGGCTCCAGGGGCAGCAGCCGGTGCGGCACCCCCTTTTCCGGCAGCACGCGGGCTTCCACGCCGCGCAGGGCGCCGATGAAGAACACCTCCGCCGCGGGATCCAGCCGCTTGAAGGCGTCGCCCAGGGCCAGGGCGGGATACAGGTGCCCGCCCGTGCCGCCGCCGGCGAACAGGACGCGGATGTTGCTCATCGGGCCACCTGCCGCTCACCGGACGAGGCGCGGGCCACGGAAAGCAGGATGCCTACCGCGGCGAACGCCGTCAGCAGGGCCGATCGGCCATAGGACATGAAGGGCATCGCCACACCGGTCGTGGGAAGGAGCGCCAGGGCCACGCCCATGTGCAAAAAGCCGCTGACCGCGATCAGGTTCGTCATCCCGATGGCCAGCAGGTACCCGAAGCGGTCCGGCGCGCGGGCCGCGATGCGGTATCCCACCACGAGGAATCCGCTGAAGACCGCCACGCAGAACACGATCCCCAGCAGCCCCCACTCCTCCGCGATCATGGAGAAGAGGAAGTCGTTGTGGGGCTCGGGGAGAAAGCCGTACTTCTGCTGGCTCTCGCCGAACCCCACCCCGCCCAGCCCGCCCGAGCCGATGGCGATGAGCGACTGGTGGATCTGGTAGCTCACCCCGCCCGTGTCGTGCGACGGGTCCAGGAAGGCCGCGATGCGCCGCGCGCGGTATCCCTCGCCCTCGATCAGCTTCCACAGCACCGGCACGGCCAGCAGCCCCAGCAGGATGAAGTGGCCGATGCGCGCCCCGCCCGCGAACAGCACCAGCGACGCCAGCAGGACGATGAGCAGCGCCGCGCTCATGTTGGGCTGCTTGAGCACCAGCAGGACGATGGGCATCCACACGACCAGGAAGGGCATCAACCCCTTGCTGAGCGAGTGCAGCCGGTCCGCCTTCTTCACGGCCAGCGCCGCCGTCCACGCGATGATGGCGATCTTGGCGAACTCCGAGGGCTGGATGCTGATCCCCAGGTTGAGCCAGCGGCGCGCGCCGTTGATGCGGGGCGCGATGGCCTCCGTCCCCGGCATGACGACGATCACCAGCATCACCGCGAGGGTGAGCAGCATGGGCCAGGCGATGCGGCGCCAGCGGCGGTAGTCCATCCGCGCCAGGGCGATGGCCAGCACGGCACCCATCACGCCGCCCACCAGCTGCTTGAGGGCAAAGTGGTGCCCCGGCAGCCCCGCGGACGCGGCCAGGAACGAGCTGGCGCTGTACATCTCCGTGAGCCCGAACGCGAACGCCGCGAAGGTCAGCCCCACGAGCGAGCGCGTCTCCCACGTCTCCTCGCGCACGGCGGCGGGCGCCTGGCTGGGCGCGCGCTCCCGCGGGGTGACCGCCGGCTGCGTGGGCTGGGCGGCGGCGCGCTTGCGCCACCCCAGTGCGATGCTCGTCATCCTGCGGGTTCCTCCCGGGCCAGCTGGGCGAAGCGCTCTCCGCGCGCCTCGTAGTTCTTGAACATGTCGAAGCTGCTGCACGCGGGGCTCAGCAGCACGGCGTCTCCCGGCATCGCGATCTCCCGCGCGCGGCGGACGACGTCCTCGAACGGGCCGTCCACGCGCTCCACGGGTGCCTTGCCCTGCAGGTCCGCCACGATCGTCTCCGCCGCCTCGCCGTACGCCAGCACCGCGCGGACGCGGCCGGCCAGGTCCGGCAGCAGCTCCGTGTACGGCTCGCCCTTGTGCTTGCCGCCCAGCAGCAGGACCGTGGGCCGCGTCATCCCGCGAACGGCCACGCGCGTGGAGGCGATGTTGGTGGCCTTGCTGTCGTTGACCCACAGCACGCCGTCCCGCTCCACGACGGGCTGCAGGCGGTGCGGCGGCGCCTGGAAGCTGCGCAGCCCCCTGGCGATCCCCTCCAGCGACGCGCCCGCCAGCCGGGCCGTGACGGCCGCCGCCAGCGCGTTGGCGATGTTGTGCGGCCCCAGGATCTGCAGCCCCGCCGCGGGGACCACCCGCTCCGTGCGCCCCGGCTCCGTGCGGATGACCAGCGTGCCGGACGACACCCATCCCCCCAGCTCCTCCTCCGACGCCGGCGGGGTCTCCGCGCGAAAGTACAGCCGCGTCCCCGGCGCGTCGCCGACCAGGTCCCGCGCCCGCTCGTCCTCCGCGTTCAGCACCCAGACGCTGTCCGGCGACGCGTTGGTGAAGAGGCGCGCCTTGTCGGCGTAGTAGGCCTCCACGTCCGCGTACCAGTCCAGGTGGTCCGGCGCCAGGTTGGTCAGCACCCCGATGCGCGGGGTAAAGCGGCGGATGCCGGCCAGCTGGAACGAGCTGCACTCCACCACGGCCCACGCCGGCTGCGGCTGCCGCAGGGCCAGCTCGCTGAGCGCCGTGCCGATGTTGCCCCCCGCCACCGCGTCGATCCCCGCGCCACGCATCAGGTGCTCGATGAGCGCCGTGACGGTCGTCTTGCCATTCGTCCCCGTGATGCCGATGACGGGGCAGTCCAGCTGCTCGTACGCGAACTCGATCTCCGGGACCACGGGGACGCCCTGGATCGCCTCCTCCTTGAGCACCTTCGCCGTGGGCGGGATGCCGGGGGACAGGACGATGCGCGAGCACGCCGCCAGCTTGCCCAGATCGTGCCCGCCCGTCTCCGCGTCGCCGCCCATCCCCCGCACCGTCTCCGCCGCCGCCTTCGCGGAATCGGAATCCCCCGCGTCGCTCGCGTAGACGTGCGCGCCCCGGGCCGCGGCCAAGCGCGCGGCGGCCAGCCCGCTGCGGGCCAGCCCCAGCACCCCGACCGTCTCGCCTGAGAGCGACTGCGACATTAGCGGATCTTGAGCGTGGCGAACGCGGCCAGGGCGCAGATGATCCCCGTAATCCAGAAGCGGATGATCACCTTGCTCTCGTGCCAGCCGATCTGCTCGAAGTGGTGGTGCAGCGGCGCCATGCGAAAGATGCGGCGCCCCACGCCCGTCCTGCTCTTGGTCCACTTGTAGTAGATGGTCTGCGTGGCCACGGACAGCGCCTCCGCCACGAAGACGGCGCCCACGATGGCCAGCAGGAACTCCGCCTTGAGCATGATGGCCACGGCGCCCAGCACCCCGCCGATGGCCAGCGACCCCGTGTCGCCCATGAACACCTCGGCCGGGTGCGCGTTGTACCACAGGAATCCCATGCACCCGCCCGCCAGCGCCACGCAGAAGATGGACAATTCCCCCGCGCCGGGCAGGTAGAACACGTTCAGGTAGTCCGACGCGTCGATGCGGCCCAGCAGGTACGCAAAGATGCCGAAGGTGGCGCAGGCGATGGCCGAAAGCCCCGCCGCAAGGCCGTCCAGCCCGTCCGTGAGGTTCACCGCGTTGGAGCATCCCACGACGATGAACGCCACCCACAGCACATAGAGGGGTGGCCAGAACTCCATGTGGATGCTCTTGAAGAACGGGATCTGCGTCCACGTGCTGGGAATGGGCGCGCTCATGTCCAGCAGCACCAGCGCCAGCCCCAGGATCACCCCGATCCCCGCCTGCCCCACGATCTTGTAGCGCCCCTTGAGGCCGCCCGTGTTCTTGCGGACGATCTTGAGGTAGTCGTCCAGGAACCCCACCACGCCCAGTACGACCAGGACGACCAGGGCGAGGATGGTGTACCAGTTGTCCAGCCGCGCCCACAGGAAGACGGGGATGACGGTGCTGAGGATGATCAGCACCCCGCCCATGGTGGGCGTTCCGCTCTTGCCCAGGTGCGTCTGCGGGCCCTCGGTGCGGACGACCTGCCCCACCTTGAGCATGCGCAGCCGCGAGATGATGGCCGGGCCGAACCAGATGGCCACCAGGAACGCCGTCACCACCGCGCCCGCCGCCCGGAACGTCTGGAAGCGGAAGAGGTTGAAGGCGATGTTGAGCTCGGCCAGCGGCACCAGCAGGTGATAGAGCACGGGTCCGTCCTCTCAGGCGTTTTGCGGTGAGGACTGCGCGAAGTCGCGCTCGATCAACGGAAGCCACCGCTCCAGCTGCACGCCGCGCGAGCCCTTGAGCAGCACGGTCTCGCCCCCCCGCAGCGTGGGCCGCAGGGCCTCGTACGCGTCCAGGGGGTCCTCCGTGGCGATCAGGCGGTCGCCCAGCTCGCTGTCGTTTGCTTCAAAGGCGCGGACGAAGTCGCCCGTCGCGACCACGCGGTCGATGCCGTGGCCGACGAGCCCGGCCGCATGCAGGGCCAGCTCGCGGTGCAGCCGGTCGCCGTGGTCGCCCAGCTCGCGCATGGTGCCGATGACGGCGATCTTCTCGCCCTCCGCCGGCACCGTGGCCAGCAGGTCCAGCGCGGCGCGCATGCTGGGCGGATTGGCGTTGTAGCAGTCCGCGATCAGGCTCATGGGGCCGATGCGCATCCACTCGTTGCGCATCCTGGTGGGCTTCATCCCGGCCAGCCCGCGCGCGGCGTCCTCGATGGAAACGCCCCACTCCGCCGCCACGCCCAGGGCCAGCAGCGCGTTGCGGACGTTGTGCATCCCCGGCAGGGGAAGGTGGATGGGCACGCCGCGGAAGCCCCACTCCGTGCTGCCGTCCGGGCGGAACCGGACGCCCTCCTTGCCGCCGTCCGGGCGCAGGTCCGCCTCGTTGCTGAACCCCGCCACCCGCAGCCGCATCCCGCCGATGCGCGCCATGGCGCCCTCCGGCAGCTCCGACGGCTCGTCCGCCACGATCCCCACGCCATGCGGGCGCAGGGCGTCGAACACGGCCAGTTCCTCCTGCAGCACGCCCTCGACCGATCCCAATCCCTCCAGGTGCTCCTCGCCGATGGAGGTGATGATGGCCGCGTCCGCCTCCACGATGTGGGACAGGAGCGTGATCTCGCCGGGCTCGTTGGTGCCCGTCTCCACGATCACGGCCTCCGCGTCGTCCGGCGTGGCCAGGAGCGTAAGGGGGACGCCAACCTGGTTGTTGAGGTTGGCGTCCGTGGCGTGCACGCGGAACGTGGACCCCAGGACGGCCCGCAGCAGCTCCTTGGTGGTCGTCTTTCCGTTGCTCCCCGCGACGGCCACGACGCGTCCCTTCAGGGCCCGGCGGCGATGGCGGCCCAGCTTGCCCAGCGCGTGCAGCGTGTCGGGGACCACGAAGAGCGTCATCCCCTCCGGCGCCGTCTCCGTGCGGCTGACCACGGCCGCCGTGGCGCCGCCCTGGGCGGCCTGCGCCAGGTAGGCGTGCCCGTCGAAGTTGGCGCCGCGGAGCGCCACGAACAGCGACCCGGGCGCAATGCTGCGCGTGTCGGTCGAGATCCCGGAAAACTCCTGGTCGGCGCCGGCGGACGTATCCAGCTCCAGCGCCCGCCCCACTTCACTCGCGGTCCAGCGAAAACCCGTCACCCTTCACCTCCCTGGGCGGTCTGCAGCTCCGCGAGAATCTCATGCACGATGGCGCGCTCGTCGAACGGACGCTTTTCCTCCCCGACGATCTGGTACGTCTCGTGGCCCTTGCCGGCCAGGAGCACCAGGTCGTCCGGGCGTCCCTCGATGAGTGCGGTACGGATGGCCTCGCGCCGGTCGGAAAGCCGCAGGCGAGGTGCATCCTCCATGCCGCGTTCGATCTCGTCGATGATCCGCTCGGGATCTTCCGTCCGCGGGTTGTCGGAGGTGACGATGGCCAGGTCCGAGAACCGGGCCGCGATGCGCCCCATCTCCGGCCGCTTGCCCCCGTCCCGGTCGCCCCCGGCGCCAAAGACGACGATCAGCCGCCCGCTCACCAGGGGGCGCACGGCCTTGAGGGCGCGCTCCAGGGCGTCCGGCGTGTGGGCGTAGTCGCGCAGCACCGTGGCGCTCCCCGGCGGCCCCGCGATGCGCTCCAGCCGGCCGGGCACCTGCGGCAGCGTCCCCAGCGACTCCGCGATCCGCTTCACGTCCCATCCCAGCGACCAGAGGACGGCGGCGGACGCGACCGCGTTGCTCACGTTGAAGTCGCCGAAGACGGGGAGCGCCACGGGCTCGCCGCCGTCCGGCGTACGCAGGGTGAACTCCATCCCCCCCCCGCCCACGCGCACGTCCTCCGCCGCCACGTCCGCCTCCCCCGCCCGCTCCACGCCAAAGCGCACCGTCCGCCCGATGGGGGACACCACGTCGCGCCACTCGGGGTCGTCCGCGTTCACGACGGCGGCGCCGGTGGACTTGAGGAGGTGCAGCAGCCGCAGCTTGGCCTCGCGGTACGACTCCATGGTCCCATGGTAGTCCAGGTGGTCACGGGTCAGGTTCGTGAACACCGCCGCGTCGAACCGGGCCGCGGCCATGCGCGCCTGGTCCAGCGCATGGGACGACACCTCCATGGCCACGCGGGCCACGCCGTCGTCCAGGAAGGTGCGCAGCCAGCGCGCGGCCTCCACGGGCCCGGGCGTCGTCAATCCCTCCGTCCCCGGCACCACCGCCCCGTCCGCGCCGATGGCGCCCAGCGTGCCGATGTAGCCGGCGGGGCCGTCCAGCGACAGCAGGTGGCGCAGCATGGCCGCCGTGGTCGTTTTGCCGTTCGTCCCCGTCACGCCCACGAGCGTCATCTCGGCCCACGGGTCGCTGAAGAACTCCGCGGCGGCGTACGCGGCGCCCACGCGCCCATCCGTCACGCACAGCTGCGGCGTGGGGATGACGTCCGTGCACGTCTCCACCACCACCCCCGTGGCGCCGGCCTCGAAGGCGGCGGGGAGGTATTCGTGCCCGTCGCTGCTGGTGCCCTTCCACGCGCAGAACAGGGCGCCCACGCGCACCTTGCGCGAGTCGGCCGTCACGTCCCACACCTCGCGGACGGAATGCCCCAGCGACAAACGGCGGTCGCCCACAAGGAGTTCCTCGCGGGCGAGACGCGCCTCGATGGCGCCGAGCGTTGTGTGGCGCTTGGTCATCTTCCGCCTCCGACGATCACCATGGTGTCGCCGCGCGCCACCGATGCGCCCGCCGCTGGGCGCGTGGTGCGTACGGGGCCGCTCCCCTGCACGCGGACGTTCACCCCCAGGGCGTGCAGCCTTCGCGCCGCGTCCCGGAGCGGCAGCCCGCTCACGTCCGGCACGGGGACCACGTCCGCCGGCGGGGGCTCCGCCGCCTTGCGCAGCTCGTCCGTGCTCACGAACACGTACACCCCCTCCGCCCCCGACGGCGGCGGATCGTCCCGCGCCTCGCCCGGCCTGGCGGGCGGCGCCTGCGACGGCAGGCGCGTGGCCAGCAGGGCGCGGCGGTCCAGCCCCGGCGTGCGCGCGGCCAGGATGGCCTGCAGTGTCTCGCGCGTGACGGGCGCCGCCGTCAATCCGCCGTAGTAGTCCCCCTGCGGCCGGTCCAGCCGGACCAGGATGGTCAGCTGGGGATCGCGCGCGGGAAAGAATCCCACGAAGGTCGCGTTGTAGGCGCCGGCCTCGTAGCGCCCGCTGGCCCCCGTCCGCCGCGCCGTCCCCGTCTTGCCCGCCACCTCGAAGGTGGACAGCGACGCGCGCGTGGCCGTGCCGTCCTCCACCACGGAAACGAGCACGTCGCGGATCTGGGTCGCCACGGAGCGGGGGATCACGCGGCGCACCTCGCGGGGCTCGCGGCGCTCCACCGTCCGTCCGCCCGGCGCCCGCACTTCGCGGACGAGCCGCGGCTCCATCAGCGAGCCGCCGTTGGCCAGGGCGCCGTACGCCAGGGCCAGCTGCAGGGGGGTGACGCTGACCTCGTATCCCATCGCCAGCGACGCCGGCGTGGGCTTGGACCAGCGGTCCGGCCGCGGCAGCCGCCCGGACGACTCCGTGGGATACTCCACCCCCGCCGGCGTGCCGAACCCGAAGTCGCGCAGGTAGCCGAACTGCTGCGCGGGCGGCAGGCGCGGCGCGAACTTCACCATCCCGATGTTGCTGCTCACCCGCAGGGCGTCGCGCAGGGTGAGCCAGTCGTACGCGTGCACGTCGCGGTGCACGCGGCCGTTGGGGTCCGTCCAGGTGCCGCCCTCGCCGTTCACCCGCTCCTCCATCCGTGCCTTGCGGGCGGCGAGCAGGGTGGCGACGAAGAAGGGCTTGAGCACCGACCCCGGCTCGTACGGCTCGATGAACGCGCCCACGTCGCGGACGGAGCCGCCGCGCTTGCTGACGGCCGCCAGGATCTCCCCCGAGCGCGGATCGAGAAGAAGCAGGTCGCCGCCCGCCGCGCGCGTACTGTCGATGGCCTGCTGCAGCGCCGCGTCCGCGATCTCCTGCAGGTCGAAGTCGATGGTCAGGTGGACGTCGTTGCCGTCCGTGGCCGCCACGGCGGGAAGGGAGACGGATGCCTCCGCCTTCCCCTTCGCGTCGCGCCGCAGGATGGAGTAGCCGTCCCGCCCGCGCAGCACCTCGTCCAGCGACTGCTCCATCCCGCCCAGCGCCCGCCCGTCGCCGCTCACGCCGCCCAGCACTTCGCGCCCCACGCGCCCCTGGGGATAGAAGCGCTCCAGCCGCCGCTCCCAGTGCAGCCCGCGGGCGTCGCCCAGGGCGCGGCGCTGCTCGGCGGTAAAGCGGCCGGGGAGCACGATCCACTTGCGCTTGGGGTCGGTGGCGCGGCGGGCGGCGGCGCGGGACAGGTCCAGCGCGTCGCTCAGCTGCGCCGCCATCTCGCCGCGGTCGCGCAGCTCGTTGGGCGCCACGGCCAGCCCGAACGTTTCGCGGGTGAGGGCCAGGGGCACGCCGTCGCGGTCCAGGATGGCGCCGCGTCGCGCGGGGAGCGGGACGCGGGCCTGGTGCTGGTCGGCCGCCGCCTGCTTCCACTTCTTGCCCTCGAACCCCTGCAGCTGCACGGAGCGGCCCAGGACGAGGACGGCCGCGAGGAGGATGGACGCCACGAGGAGCCGGCGGCGGTTGCGCAGCCGCTCCTCGCTGTCCCAGCCGACGCGGACGGGAAGCTTCTCGCCCGCGCTCACGGCCGGGCCTCCAGCGCCGCGGCGGGGACGGCGATGAGCACCACCTCATCGTCCTTGGCCACGTGCAGCCCCAGCCGCTGGCGGGCCACGCGGGTGATGCGGGCGCGCGTCTGCAGGGCCTGGATGCGGTTGGCCCACTCCACCCGCTCCGCCTCGGCGATGCTCGTCTCGTTCTCGATGCGCGACAATTCCCGCTGGCGCGCCACGCCCTCCGTCTGCCGCCAGACGACGGAAACGAGGGCGCCGGCCACCATCAGCACCATGAGCAGCTTTCCCAACGCGGCGCGGCGGCGGGCGCGCTTTGCTTCGCGCTCCGTCCGCGGCGCCTCCCACTGGGCGGCCTTTTCGGCCGCGCGGGCGCGCAGGGGCCGGCGCAGGGCGTCGAACGCGCTCGTGCTCACGCCGCCCTCCAGCCGCGCAGGTGCGCGCTGCGGGCGCGCGGATTGGCGGCCGTCTCCTCGGCGGACGCGTCCACGGGCTTGCGGGTAAGGGTGGTGCCCAGCGCGCGGCCGCGGCACCGGCACACGGGCAGGCCGGGCGGGCACACGCACTCCATGCTCCAGTCCCGAAAGGCGTTCTTCACCAGCCGGTCCTCCAGCGAGTGGTACGACATCACGGCGAACACCCCGCCCGGCGCCAGCCCGTCGCGAAAGTTCTCCAGGGCGCGCTCCAGCGCCTCGATCTCGCCGTTCACGGCGATGCGCAGCGCCTGGAAGATGCGCGCGCGGTCCGCCGTCTCCGTCCGCGGCCCCAGCGTGCGGTCGATGGCGCGGTGCAGCTGGTCGCTGGTGGCAAAGGGCTCCGCCTCCCGCATCTCGGCCACGATGCGCGCCAGCTTACGCGAGCGGCGCTCCTCGCCGTAGCGGTAGAAGACGTTCGCCAGCTCTTCCTCGTCCAGCGTGTTCAGCAGGTCCGCCGCCGTGGGCTCGCCCGCCGACGCCTGCCCCATCCGCATGTCCAGGGGCGCGCCCGCGCGAAAGGTAAAGCCGCGCGCGTCCACGTCGATCTGGTGGGACGAGATCCCCAGGTCCAGCAGCACGCCGCTCAGCGCCCCCGCCGCGAGCCCCGCCGTTGCCAGCGCGTCCGCGAAGTTGCTCCGCACGGGGCGAAAGCGGTCGCCGAAGCGGGCGAGACGATTCGACGCCTCCGCCAGCGCGTCCGGGTCGCGGTCCACGCCGTACAGGACGGCTTCGGGGCCGCGCTCCAGGAGGGCTTCCGCGTGCCCGCCCCCGCCCAGGGTTCCGTCCAGGAAGATCCCGCCCCGCTCCGGCTGCAGCAGGTCCATGCACTCGCGCACCATCACGGGCGCGTGGTAGCCGGATGCGTAGGGAAGCGTCACGCCGCCACGCGGGCGCCGCGGGCGTTGCGGCGCGTGACGGTGGCGCGGCAGGCGCGGCAGCAGAACCAGTCCGTGCCCAGGAAGTCCGCCATCTCTTCCAGGGGCTCGAACGGGCCCACGTGCCGGTCCATGCCGCACGGCACCGGCGGCGCGGGCAGCGGGGCGAGCGTTGCGAGGTTGGCGGGCAGGACCATGCGGTCTCCGGGTCGGATGCGAAGGGACTAGCCGAAGATCTGGTGCGTGAGCCGCTCCACGTCCGGAACGGGCTCGGCCGTCGTCGCCGCGAAGCGCTCCGGGCTCCACAGCTCGATGCGGTCGATGGCACCCACCACCAGCGTGGGCCCGTGGATCCCCACCGCTTCCTGCAGCCGCGCGGGGACCAGGATGCGCCCCTGCTTGTCGGGAACGACCTCGGCCGCGTTGGCCGTGACCTTCAGGACGTACGGCCGCGCCTGGGGATTGAGGCGCAGCATCTCGCGCAGGCGGGTTTCCACGTCCATCCAGGTGGCACGGGGATACAGGGTGAGGGCGTCGGGAAACGCATGCACCAGGACCATCGGCTCCTCCCCCCCGTCTCGCCGGAACGAGGCGGGGAGGCTGAGCCGGCCCTTTTCGTCGATCTGGTGCTGGTAGCTTCCCAGGAAGCCGGTCATGGGGCTCCACTGCCCGTGTCCGCCATACATCCCCACATCCCCCCACTTCACCCCACCACGACCCACAAGCTAATGGCGGCGCGGGGAGAGTCAAGGCGAAGATATGCCGAACCAGCGGCACGGAGGCTGGCGTATCTCTTGCTCGTTGCGGCGGATATCCGATGCTTTCCGACGGAGCCCCAGCCCCGGACCGATCCCGTGCAGATCTCGCTGATCATCAACCCGCCCTCGCCCGAGGCCGTGGAGTCGCTGCGGCGGGGGGTGGAGCGCCTGCGCGCCGAGGGCCACACGGTGCATCCGCGCGTGACCTTCGAGACGGACGACGCGCACCGCTTCGCCTGGAAATCCGCGGAATACGGCGCGGATCTGGTCGTGGCGGCGGGCGGCGACGGCACCATCAACGAGGTGGTGAACGGGCTGTACGACTGGGCCGGCGAGCACGACGGAGACGGCACGCCCGTGCTGCCCAAGCTCGGGGTGGTGCCGCTGGGGACGGGCAACGACCTGGCGGGGGGACTGGGGATCCGCGGCGGCGACCCGGAAGGCGCGCTGCTGGACGCGGTGCTGGGCGAGCCGTACCGGGTGGACGTGGGATGCGTGAACGGGCGCTACTTTTTGAACGTCTCCACGGGCGGCGCCGGCGCCGAGGCCACGGACGATGCGTCCGCCGACCTCAAGCGGATGCTGGGCCCCGTGGCGTACCTGATCACGGGGGTGAAGAAGTTCGTGCAGCTCAAGTCCACCCGCGCGCGCTTCACGGCCGGGGGCGAGACGGTGTACGAGGGCGGGTTCCTGATGTTCGCGGTGGGGAACGCGTGGCGGACGGGGGGCGGCAACTGGGTCACCCCCGGCGCCGACCCGGCGGACCGGCTGCTGGACCTGTGCATCGTGGACGAGATGAGCCACGTGGACGTGGTGCGCATCGCCCCGCAGATCCGCGCAGGGCGGCACGTGAACCATCCCAAGGTCACGTACCTCAAGGTGCCGGAGCTGACGGTGGAGTCGGAGGAGGAGATGACGGTGAACGCCGACGGCGAGCCGCTCACCGCCCGCCGCTTCGAGTACGGGCTGGGCGCCCACCGCCTGACGCTGATGGTGCCCAAGGTGCCGGACGGGGCCGAGGCGCCCGGGCGGCACGGGGAGGTGCCGGTGGCGCGGGACGAGGTGGAGGCGGAGGGGAAGGCGGAGGCCGGCACCTGAGGCCGGGTCGGGGTTCAAGCCTGGTGGAGGGATCCGGGGCCGGAGATCCCCGATCTGAAGCCGAGCTCCGTCCTGAGCGGGTAAACCCGCCGCTGGGAAAGCCATAAGCCCCGTCTCGGCTCGCTGCGCTCGCCGAACGGGGCTTCAACTACGGAACGACCACGGCACCTACTCGTACGTGGCTTCCAGGGCGGAGTACGTGGTACCGTCGCGGTGGTGGGCCTCCTGGTTCAGCACGTAGGCGCGCGCCCGCTCCAGCCCCGAGCGAGACAGGGTGAATGCGCCGTACGCACCCTGCCACTTGAACGTCTTCCCCATCACCTGCGCCGCCAGGTACGACGAGGCGCCCTTCATCCGGCCGACGAGATCGGAGATCGCCAGCGTCGGTGGATAGCGCGTCAGGACGTGCACGTGGTCCTCGATCCCGCCGATCGCGATGACCTTCGCACCCATCTCCGAGGCGTGGTGCTGCATCATGGGATAAATGCGGGCGCGGATCTCCGGTGTAATCAACGGCGCCCGGTCCCACGTGGCCCAGACGAGGTGCGCGTACAGTTGTGCTTTCGGATGACGCACAGGCCCGGACACGGTTGATGGTAAGCAGTTGAAGCCCCGCACGGACGCGCTAGCGGCCGGGGCGGGGCTTATGGCTTTTCCAGCGGCGGCTTTAGCCGCTCAGGAAGGCACCGTGCATCAATGCAGGGTTCTTCTCCCCCCTTTCCTCACTCCGTGTACCCCCACGGCGCCGGGGGCGCGGCGATGGGGCGGGTGAGGTCGAACTCCACGCGGAAGCGGCGGTCGGTGCCCTCGCGGCGCAGGGCGTAGGCGAAGCGCTGGCCGGGGATCACCTCCATCGTCCACACGTTGGTGGCCGCGGCGGGGATGAGCGTCGCCGTATGCGCGTCCGCCCAGAACTCCTGGCGGGCGGAGGTGCCCGCATCCCGCGTATCGCCGCCGTACTGCGTGACGCGGTCCTCGCTGCCGTCCTCGTGCCGGTGGTCGTGCTTGAGCCGCAGGCCGGCATCCGTGCGCGTGACGATCCACGTCCGCGAACGGTTCTCCCCCAGGTGGAACGGGATGCGTATCTCGCTGTCCGAGCACTGGCGGACGTGCATCACCAGCGCGTTCTGCCGGAACGAGCTGTCCGCGGCCGAGCCCTCCACCAGCTGCCCCCCGTACGCCTTGCCGCACAGCCGCTGCAGCGAGGCCCAGAACGCGTCCTGCTCGCCCATCGGCGCCGGCGCGCCCACCGACGCGCCGCATCCCGCCAGCAGGGCCGCGCACGCCAGCACCATCATCATCCGAACCCGCATCATCCCCTCCCCGTGAAGTGAGCGGCGCGAGGACGGATCGCCCCCGCGCCGGTTCCGCCGTGGTGTCCGCGGAGGCGGACAGCGTGAAGTTGTAGCCGCGAATTCATTCGCTCCGGGCGGAACTCCGCCACTCCGTCACTCCGTCGATCATCCGCGGTCCACGCTGCCGGAACGTATCCGTGACGTCCCCTCGCATCCGCCACTCGCGCTTCCCTGCCCCGCCGACGCCGAATGATCCAACGCGTCGGTCACCGGCTCCCCGCCCGGCGCAGCGCCCGCCCGGGCCGCGCGCCCGTCGGCGTGCCGTCGCGCAGGACGGGGACGCCGTTCACGATCACGTGCATGATCCCCGCGCTCACCTGCACCGGCTCCTCGAACGTGGCGCGGTCGCAGACGGTGTTGGGATCGAAGATGGTGAAATCCGCGAACATCCCCTCCTTGATCACCCCGCGCTCGTCCAGCCCCACGCGCGCCGCGGGGAGCGAGGTGAAGCGGCGGATGGCATCCGGCAGCGTGATGACACCCCGCTCGCGCACGTAGCGGCAGAGGATGCGGGGAAACGAGCCGTACGCGCGCGGGTGCGGCTTGCCCGTGACGGTGCTGTCCGCCGCCCGCGCGCCCGCGTCGATCCCCACCATCATCCACGGCTGGCGCATGGCCGTCTCGATGTCCTCCTCCGACATGGAGAAGTAGATGGCCGACGTCCCCGCGCGGTCCGCGAGCAGGATGTCGAACACGGCATCCACCACCTCCTGCCCGCGCGCGGCCGCCACCTCCGTCAGCCGCATCCCCTGGTAGCGGCGCAGGCTGTCCACGCTCACCCCCGCGATCATCACCCCCGACGGCCCGCCCGCCGAGGTGCCGATGTTGGTCTCCGCGCCGCCCGCCGTGAGCTCCGCCCGCAGCCGGGCGCGCGTGGCGGGATCGGCCAGACGCGCCAGCAGCGAGTCCGTGCCCCCCGCATGGGCCCAGTTGGGGATGACGGCGTCCAGCCCCGTGCCGCTGGCGGGATACGGATACTGGTCCGCCGTCACGTCCACCCCCTGCGCCCGCGCCGCCTCGATGGCCGCCACGGCCTGCGGCATCTTGCCCCAGTTGGGCCGGCCGGACGCCTTGAGGTGATGCACCTGCACCCAGGTGCCGCCCTCCTCGCCGATGCGGATGGCCTCGTTCACCGCCTCCACCAGCCGGTCGCCCTCCGAGCGGATGTGCGATGCGTAGCCGCCCCCGTAGCGCCCCGCCACCTTCGCCAGCTCGACGACCTCCTCCGTGGTGGCGTACGAGGCCGGCGCGTAGATGAGCCCGGACGAGAGCCCCATGGCGCCCTGCTCCATGGCCGCCGCCACGTGGGCGCGCATGGTGTCCAGCTCCGCGGGGGTGGGCGCCCGGTTCGCGTCGCCCATGGCGTAGCGCCGCGCGGAGCCCACGGTGACGAAGGTGCCCAGGTTGATGGCGGGGCGGGCGGCCTCCAGCGCGCGGAAGTAGCCGTCCAGGTCCGTCCACGTGACCCGCTGCCGCGTCTCGCTTCCGAGTTCGCGGAGCGTGTTCTCGTTCACGGGGACCACGCTGGTCACCTCGCCCGTGATCTCGCTGGTGATGCCCTGCGTGATCTTGCTCACGGCGCGGCCGTCGCGCAGCAGCGGGTACTCCGAGTGCCCCAGCATGTCGATCCAGCCGGGCGAAACCACCAGCCCCGTCGCGTCCACCGTGTCGCGCGCCTGCGCCGTCCGCAGCACGCCCACGGCGGCGATGCGGTCTCCGCGCACGGCCACGTCCCCGCGCACCCACGGGCTCCCCGTGCCGTCCACGATCATCCCGTTGCGGATCAGCAGGTCGTACGGCTCCTGCGCGGACAGGGGCGCGGGCGCCGCGGGCGGGCGTGCCCCGCCGCAGGCCGCCACGGCCGCGCAGAGGGTGAAGGAAAGGAGCGGTCGAAGACGGGGCATGGGCCTCATGGGTGGTACGGGCGAGACAGGGCCAGGAAAAACGCGATGTGCCGCAGGTGGCGCATTCTGGACGGACTTGACGATTGCGGCAGGTCTGATGCATAGTAGAGGGCAGCGTCGCACCCCGAAACCCCGGCGAGCCATGGCGACCCAGATCCAGCGCACCCGCGTCCGCCCCACGTGGAGAGGCGGCCTGCGGATTGGCAGCGTCCGGGACACGATGACGGCATACATCGCGGCGCATCCTGAATTTCTGGAGGAAATGCGGCGCGTTCATCGCCAACTGGAAGCTTGGGGCATCGTTCCTATGTCGATGGACGGCGTGAAGCAGCCATTCGACTACGCGCCACGGCGCACGGCTAACCTCTCGGGATAGAAGCAGATGGCGACCAGTATCTCACGCCCACGCATCGGTATCGCCTGGAACACAGGGTTCCGGCGCGGCCGGGAGCGGAATTCCACGATGCAGTACCTGCAGAGTTCGCCGCAGGAGTACGAGCGAGTGATGCGGATCATCCACGAGACGCGCGCGGCAGGGTTCGCGCCGAGTCCTATGCCCGGTGTTCGCCAGCCCTTCGACTACCAGCGCCTTTAAGCCTGCAGAGCCGAGTCTCCTGAGTCCAGAGAGAATGATGGCAACCCAACTCCAGCGCGTTCGCATCTCTCCGCAGTGGAACGGCGGTCTCCGTCGCGGCACCGTTCGCGACACGATGACGGCTTATCTGGCGGAGCATCCGGATCTCTCGGATCAGTTGCTCTCAGCGCTGCGACAGGTTCGTGCGCAGGGATACGAGCCTGTCCCACTGGACCGAGTCAAGCAGCCATTCGACTATGAGCGCAGCTAAGCACCGCGCCGTTCCGCCCGAGAAATCGCCTGCCGTTCAAGACCAGGAACGGGAGGCGATTCTACAGCGGGAATTCCGCTACGACCTTGCGCATTGGATTGAGACCGATCCTCGGACTGCCCTCCGGGTCATGAAGATCGTCGAGGCGATCATTCAGGAACCGTTCACGGGGATCGGAAAACCAGAGCCGCTGAAGCACAACCACCGGGGGCAATGGTCCAGGCGAATCACGGACTACCACCGGATGGAGTACATCGTCACCAGCCTGGCCATCCACTTCGTTCGCGCGCGCTCTCACTATCAGCGGTAACGCGGCCGATGGACTCTACTCCGGCTCGTCGTACGACGTGCGGCACGGGGCACTCGCGGAGGCGTCGGCGAGGCGGCGGACCTCGTCTTCGGAGGGGATCACGTCGAGCCTGTGGGTGACGCACATCTCCCCCGGCGCGATCCTGGAGATGACGCGGTAGGGAGTGATGCGCTCGGGATCGTCCGGGTGCTCGTTGGCGAGCAGGGTGGTGATGAGCGCGATGGGGACCGCCGACGCACCCTCCCCCCGCACGCGCCACTCCGCCTCGTCCCCCAGGCTGGTGAACGCGCCCGTGATCGTCGTCCAGAACTCCAGCGGATGCTCGCGCCCCGCGGGATCCACCACCGTGATGGACGCCCGCGCATCCCCGTCCAGCGCCAGCAGCGTGTAGCCCGCCGTGCCGGGACACCGCTGGGTGGAGCCGCCCGCCTCCTCGTCCACGCTCACCATCGTGCAGTCGTCCGGCTTGAGGCTCGTGCGGACGCTGCGGATCTCCGACCGCGCGGCATCCGCCCCGGCGGGCGCGGCGGGCGCGGACGGAGCCTGCGCCGCGACGGGCGGCGACCCGGCGCGGAGCGAATCTGCCGCGCCGGCCGGGGGCTCCGGGGTGGCGCCGCACGCGGCGGCGACGGCGAGCGCGGCGAACACGAGCGGCCAGCGCCGCGACGGGAGCGAGATGCGCATCGGAGGAGTCCGGTGAGGGAAAGCGCGGGAGGCGGCCCGCGCCGGGGGGCAGCGTCTACGCCGGCGCGCCGCCGGCGGCCAGGGCACGGGCGTAGGCCAGGGCGCCGTGCACGGCATCCGCCTGCGGGGGCTGGATCTGGTAGCGGTGGGCGTTCTGCGCCAGGTTGCGGTCCACCAGCGTGGCGTACAGCCCCGAGCGCAGCACGCCGCCGTGAAACACCACAGGCACGTCGCCAGGCCAGGGCCCCAGCCGGTGGGCCAGCGCCATCACGTGGCTGGCCAGCTCCGCCGCCTGGTGCTCCACCAGCCGCAGCGCCAGCGCGTCGCCCCCGGCCGCCAGCTCCAGCACGTGCCGCGCGAGCGACGCGATGTCGCCCTTGGCCGCGCGGCCGGCCCACGGCGGGATGCCGCGGGGCCCGTCCAGCTTGAGCACGTCCAGCACGAGCGGAAGGAGCCGCGTCTCGCCCTCGCGGCCGTCCACGGCGCGCAGGGCGGCCGCCAGCGCCGCGCGGCCCAGGGCGTAGCCGCTCCCCTCGTCGCCCACGTACATCCCCCAGCCGCCGCAGCGGTCCATCCGCCCGTCCGGGCCCCGCCCGTACGCCACGGAGCCCGTCCCCGCGATCAGCAGCACGCCCGGCCCGCCGCCGAACGCGCCGTGCAGGGCGATCTCGCCGTCCGAGACCACCTTGACCTCGTGCGCCGTGCCGGCCAGGGCCTGCTCCACGGCCACGCGCTCGGCCTCGTTGCCCACGCCGGCCAGCCCCGCGCACAGGGCCGCCGGGGGCGCGGACAGCCCGGCCTGCGCCGAGGCCATCCGCACCAGCTGGGCGATGACCTCGGCGCTGCGCTCGGGGTGGCGGGGGTCCACCAGCCCCGCCGCCCCGCTCACCCGCGCCAGCTCGTTGCCGCCCGCATCGGCCAGCAGGAGCGTGGATTTCGTCCCGCCGCCGTCCACGCCGGCGAAGATCGCGTCCCGCATCCTTCAGTGCGTCACCTTTCCGCCGGCTTCGCCCACCTCGGCGGCGTCGCCTTCCAGCCAGGGCTGCGATCCGGCCCCCGCGCCGGGAAAGTCCGACGCGCGGCGGCGGCGCGACGTGTCGCCCAGGGCGCTGGTGGACACCATCTCCACCTCCAGCGGCTTGCCGTTCTTGCGCACCACGTACGCCTCCATGGCGAAGTACTCCGGCAATCCCAGCCGGTCCACGATGCGGGCCGTGCCCGTGTTGCGCTCCTCCACCCGCTGCCAGAACTCGCGGTCGTCCTGCCCCGGGAACGGCGCCTTGTCCTTCTGGCTCTGGTGCTTGTAGATGGCCAGGATCTTGGTCGAAAGCTCTTCCTCCGACAGCGGCACGAGCACGTCCGCCTCGCTCACGGGCCACTCCTGCCAGGCGCCGCGGTAGTACCACACCTCCGGCGCGGGACCAGAGTACTCGTCCAGGGCCCGCATCACCGCCTCCAGGCACATGCGGTGGGTGCCGTGCGGGTCCGACAGGTCGCCCGCCACGAACACCAGCTCCGGCTTCTCGTCCTCCAGCAGCTCCAGGGTGATGCGCACGTCCTCGGGGCCGATGGGGTCCTTGCGCACCTTGCCCGTCTGGTAGAAGGGCAGCTTGAGGAAGCAGGCGTTCTCGCGGCTCATCCCGAAGGTCTCGATGCCCGACACGGCCTCGGCCTCGCGGATGCGCTGCTTCATCGTCTGCACCTCGGGGATGTCCACCTGGCCAGGGTGCTTGCTGTCCAGGAACTGCTCCATCCGCCCCGTGAGCGCCTCGATGCCGCCGTCGCCCACGGCAAAGTCGCGGCTGAAGCGGTTCAGGAACTCCAGGTAGCGCCGCACCTCGTGGTCGAAGACGGCGATGTTCCCCGACGTCTGGTACGCCACCGTGATGTCGTTGCCGTTCTGGTGCAGCTTATTGAGGATGCCGCCCATGGAGATCACGTCGTCGTCCGGGTGCGGCGAAAACACGACGATGCGCTTGCCCTGCGGCAGCTTGCTCTTGCCACGGATCTTGGAGATGAGCGCGTTGAAGATCTCGCCGTTGAGCGGCCCCGCGCTGCCGTAGCGCGACAGCAGCGACGACAGGTGGTGCTCGCGGTAGTCGTTGGCGTCCAGCCGCAGGATGCTCTTGCCCGACGTCTCGCTGAGCCAGATGACGGCGCGCATCTCCAGGTCGCGCGTCCAGTGCACCTCGCCCACCACCCACGGCGTCTTGACGCGCGTGAGCTCCGCCGCGGCCGCCGGGTCGATGTAGAAGGTGGCGTTGGCGTGCGTCTGCAGGTAGGTGGCGGCCACGTCCGGGTCCGGCTCGCCCTCCACGGCGCGGCGCAGGATGGCGGCCTTGTGCTCGCCCGTGGCCACCAGGGCCACTTCCCTGGCATCCAGGATGGAGGCCACGCCCATGGTGATGGCCTCGGTGGGGACGTTGTCCTCGCCGAAGAAGTCCGCCGCCGCGTCGCGCCGCGTGACCGTGTCCAGGGCGATGAGGCGGGTGCGGCTCTCCACGCCGGAGCCGGGCTCGTTGAAGCCGATGTGCCCCGTCTTGCCGATGCCCAGCAGCTGGAAGTCGATGCCGCCCAGCGCCTGGATGTCGGCCTCGTACCGCCGGCAGTGCTCCTCCACCTGCTCGCGGGGGATGCTGCCCGGCGGGATGTTGACGTTCTCGCGCGGGATGTTGATGTGCTCGAACAGGTTCTCCCACATGTACCGGTGGTAGCTGTGGATGCTGTCCGGCGCCATGGGATAGTACTCGTCGAGGTTGAAGCTCACGACGTTGCTGAAGTCGAGCCCCTCTTCGCGGTGCATGCGGATGAGCTCTCGGTAGATGCCGATGGGCGTGCTGCCGGTGGCCAGCCCCAGCACGGCCGGGCGCCCCTCACCGTTGGCGGTGCGGATGACGTGGGCGATGCGGCGGGCCAGCGTGCTGGCGATCTGGTCGTGCTCGAGAATCTGTACGGGGACGCGCTCGCGGGACTGCGCCATGCGGCCTCAGGTCGGTCTGTCGGTTCGTTGTCTGCCGGTTGCTGCTGCGGCATTGCGGATGTAGAACGACCCTGCGGCTGCACGCTCCGGGCCACCACAGGGTTCAAGCGATACGGGGGCTTGCCGGGATCGCGGACGCGGCCGGGGCGACGCGGATCCGTGCGGGCTGGACAAGCACTGTGCAGCGGGCGGGGGCCCCCTCCCAGTCCTTGCCGGTTGGGCGAACATCCTGCACCGGGCGGGGCGCCCCTCCCCCCGGCCCCCTCCCCGCTCGTTCCTCGCGGAGAGGGGGAGAACTGCTCGCGTCATTCCGGGTCCAGTGCGGCTTCGATCCGCTGGACGACGGATGCGAGGTCGTGCAGCACCTCTTCGTTGCGGAAGCGGATCACGCGGATCTTCAGGTGCGACAGCGCTTCGGTCCGCTCGGCGTCGCGTTCCTGCTGATCGTCGTGGATCCCGCCGTCCAGCTCGACACAAAGCTTTTTCCGCGGACAGTAAAAATCCAGGATGAAGCGTCCGACGGGATGCTGTCGCCGGAACGGGAGTCCGCGAATCTGCTGCCCACGCAACGCGGACCAGAGCAGATCCTCGGCACTCGTGCTGCCGCTGCTCCTTGGCCGCGTGGAGGATTGGCGGAACGATGCGCTTGATGCGTTTCCTGTCCCGCATGTGCACCTCGCTTGCGTTCGCAAACGAAGTTCTCCCCTCTCCGCGCGTAGTTTGCGCGGGGAGGGGCCGGGGGAGGGGCCCCCCGCGTGCGGAACAAAGTATCCATCGTGCACGATCCCACCAGCCCTCTTCCCCTCCCCACCCCGTCCGCCCCTCACCTCACCGGCAGCGAGTTCAGCGAAGCGTTGAGTGCGGTGGCCAGCGCGGCGTCGCCGCTGACGAAGGCCGTCCACGCGACCTCCTGGCCCCTCCGCTTCCCCTTCTCCACCACCTTCACCCCCTCCGGCGAGATGATCACGTTGTAGGTGCGGCCGTCGATCTCCAGTTCGCGCTTGATCGGCTTGTCGAGTTTGGTGGCCATGCTCATCACTTCCGGAACAGGATGATGTGGATGCAGGTCAGGACTGCGTATCGGCGGCGACCAGCCGCGAGTTCCGCGGCTTGCGAACCGCGGCGGGCTTCGCGTCCTCCTCCAAGCCGGCGATGTCGATGACGAGCCGGCACCCCACCGCTTCGGCGTAGCGCTGCAGCGTGGAAAGCCGCACGTCACCCGCGTTGTTTTCCAGGCGGCTGATCGCCGACTTCTTGGTCCCCATGCGCTCCGCAACCTGCTGCTGCGTAAGCCCGGCCGCTTCGCGCGCGACCTGGAGCATCACGCCTGCCCGGAACGCGTCGTAGCCCCGCTCGAACTCTTGGCCAGAGTCCAGCTTCTCGGCCTTCCACTTCGCGATCAGTCGTTCCACGTCACCCATGCCCGGCCTTCCTTCTGAAGTAATCTCGCCGACGCTCCTGGGCCACGGCGATCTCCAGCGGGGGAGTGCGCCCGGTCTTCTTGGCAAACCCGCTGACGAGAATCACCAGGCTGCCCCCATCAAAGAAGCCCAGCAGGCGAAAAGCGTCACCCCGATGCCCGGTTCGCACCTCCCACAGGCCCTCCGTACCCGCAAGCTTGGAGAAATACTGTGCCGGGACGACATCTGCACTCTCCACCAGCCGCATCACCCAGGCGATCTTCCACCGCTGCTTTTCGGAGAGGGTTCCGAGAAACTCTTCGACCGGGCAGCGACCGGCCGGCGTTCGGTAAAACTCGATCTCTCGCATCGCCAAGTTAGCGTTCGTGTGAACCCGGCGGAAGTGATCGAGCCGCCGCGAAGGATGCGAACGCGGCATCCTGGCAGGCGGAATCCGGCGCCACAAGTAGCCCGAGTGAACTGGTCCGGCATGTGTCCGTTTCGGCGCGATCCACCGGCGCCAGCGCTGAAACACTCGGATCCGTGCGCACGAAAAAGCCCCGCCCGGAACAGGTCCGGGCGGGGCGATTTCCAGTCGGCCGAGCAGTCAAATCAGAACGCCGTAACGGCCTGGATGGCGGCGAGCACGTCTTCGGGCTCGGGGAGGATGGCGCGCTCCACCTGCGGCGCGTAGGCCACCCACGTGTCCAGGGACGCCACGCGCTTGACGGGCGCGTCCAGCCACGGGAACAGGTCGTCGGCGATGCGGGCAACGATCTCGGAGCCGATGCCCCAGGACAGCGAGTCCTCGTGCGCCACGATCACGCGGCTCGTCTTCTTGACCGACTCGCCGATGGTCTCCATGTCCAGCGGCGACAGCGAGCGCAGGTCGATGACCTCCGTGCTGATGCCGTGCCGCTCCTCGGCGACCTTGGCGGCCACGATGGAGCGCTGCACGAGCGCGCCGCACGCCACCACCGTCACGTCCGTCCCCGGGCGCACGATCTTGGCCTTGCCGAAGGGGATCATGAAGTTGGGGCCGGGATACTGCCCCTTGTTGTACACCTGGCGGTACAGGTGCTTGTGCTCCAGGAACAGCACCGGGTCTTCGCAGCGGATGGCCGTGCGCAGCAGGCCGGCCGCGTCCACGGCGTTGGACGGAAGCACCACGCGCAGCCCGGGGGTGTGCGTGAAGAGCGTTTCGCCCGTCTGCGAGTGGTAGATGCTGCCGCCCTTGAGGTATCCGCCGTACGTGGTGCGGATGACGACGGGCGCCGCGTACGTGTTGTTGGAACGGTAGCGCATGGTGGCCAGCTCGCCGCGGATCTGCATCATGGCGGGCCAGATGTAGTCGAAGAACTGGATCTCCACCACGGGCTTGAGCCCCCGCACCGCCATCCCCACGGCGCGGCCCACGATGTTGGCCTCGGCCAGCGGCGAGTTGAACACGCGCGTGCCGCCGAACTCGCGCTGCAGGCCGGCGGTGACCTTGAAGACGCCGCCCTTGCCCTTGACCTGGTCCAGGATCTCCTCGCGGGAGACGTCGGCCACGTCCTCGCCGAACACGAAGATGCGCGGGTCGCGCCGCATCTCGTCGCGCAGGGTGGCGTTGATCAGGTCCACCATGGTCGTCTCGGCGCCGGAGGGCTTGGGATCGTCCTCCGTGTCGAACTGCTCGGCCGTGGGGTCCACGTCGGGCGAGAACAGGTAGTGCATGGCCGTGGACGGGTCCGGCTGCGGCGAGGCCAGCGCCTCGTCCGTGGCCTGCTGCACGGCCTGGTTGATCTCGGCGTCGATGCGGTCCAGTTCCTCCTGCGTAACGATCCCCTCCCGCAGCAGCCGCGCGGCCGTGCGGGTGACGGGGTCGCGCTGCGCCTCTTCCTGCCGCATCACCTCGGTCTTGTAGAACTTCTCGTCGTCCGAGAGCGAGTGGCTGTACGGGCGGATGACCTTGGCGTGCACCAGCGCGGGGCCCTGGCGGGTGCGGGCGTACTCCACGGCGCGCCCCATCACCTCGTAGCTCTCCCACACGTCCGTGCCGTCGCAGGTCTCGATGAGCAGCCCCGGAAAGCCCGTCACCAGCTTGCTGATGCTGCCGCCGGCCGTGTTCACCTCCACGGGGACGGAGATGGCGTACTCGTTGTCCTCGACGATGTAGACCACGGGCACGCGCAGGTTGCACGCGGAGTTCAGGCTTTCCCAGAACTCGCCCTCGGAGGTGGTGCCGTCGCCCGTGGTGACGAACACCACGTCGTCGCCGCGGACGCGGGCCAGCTCGGCCAGGGGCTCGCCCAGCTTCTCGGCGCGAAGCGAGGCCTCGGCGGTGCCCACGGCGTTCAGGAACTGCGTGCCCGTGGGCGACGAGGTGCTGACGATGTTGAGCGCGGCGTGCCCCCAGTGCGAGGGCATCTGCCGCCCGCCGGACGAGGGGTCGGCCTCGGCGCCCACGGCCTGCAGCAGCATCTCCAGCGGGGTCATCCCCAGGCCCAGGCTGAAGGCGCGGTCGCGATAATAGAAATAGAACCAGTCGTACCCGGGGCGGGCGTGGGCGGCCGCGGCCACCTGGATGCCCTCGTGCCCCGCGCCGGAGATCTGGAAGAAGATCTTGTTCTGCTGCTTGAGCTGGATCTCCTTGTCGTCCAGCCTGCGCGAAAGGAGCATGGTGCGGTAAAAGCCCAGCAGGGTCTCGCGGTCGAGTCCCGCCCCGGCCGCCGCCTTCGGCTTCTTCTTGGTCGTCGTCGCCATGGTGAAGTCGCGTTTCAGCATCGAACGTCGGCCGGACGCGGATTTCGCTCAGCGCCCGGACAAAAGCCCGCACAAACTAACCCGGCGGCAGATTCGGGGCCAGAGCGTATCCCTGGACGGACACCAGCTGGCACCGCCCCGTGGCGAACCCCTGCGCGTCAGGCATCCGCGTTCCCATTCGGTACGTGCCGCGGCCAGCCGGCGCGGAATGGAATCTGCGCTTGTTTTCGGCCTTGCCAAATCTGCAACTTTCACGTTACGGCGCGAGTATCCGATACACGTGCTCGCACTCCGCGGGGCGTACCGATCCACACAGCTGCACAGGAGCCTCTCATGCGGAACCAGAAGCTGCGCCTGCACCTCGAAGACCTGTCCGTGGAATCGTTCGCCCCATCCGACCAGGCGGAGGCCCGGGGCACCGTTCACGGCCATGAGTCGCGGTCCGATTGCGCTCCATCGCAGTGCGGTAGCGGCTGCTTGACGGAGTGCGACATGAGCGACTGCACGTACTGCAACGGCGGAACGGGGAGCGGCGCGCCGGTGGGAACCCTCGCGGGCGCCACCTGCGGCGTAGCCTGTCAGCCCACCCCCGGCATCGAATAGCGGACGGCGACAGAAAGCCGGCCCCGCGCCAGGACGGCGCGGGGCCGGTTTGCTTATCCTCCACCCTCCGCCCGCGCCCGCCGCCGCCGCATCGCCAGCACGACGGACAGCACCACCACCAGCGCCACGAAGGCCAGCCAGCCGTCCACCAGCTTGCGCGTGCCCCAGAACCACGGGTCCGCGCCCTCCACCGACGCCGTGGCGAACCCGTAGAACTTGAGCCAGAAGATCCACCCCGCGTGGATTCCCACGGAGGCCGTCAGGTCGCCCGTCCACTGGTACGCCAATCCCAGGATCACTCCGGCCAGCGTCAGGTTCAGGAACGCGGGGACGAGGGTGTGCAGCTCGGCCATCCCCGCCAGCATGGTGGGCAGCACGCGCACGCCGCTCAGCCAATCCACCGTGGCGGGGTTCTCCGGGCGCCCCATGAAGTGCACGATGGCGTACACGGCGCTGCTCCACGCCAGGGCCGCCGGCCAGCGCATGACCCGCCGCAGCCCGCCGAAGATGGCCCCGCGAAAGAGCAGCTCCTCGATGACGGCCACGATGAGCGCCGTCGCCATGGCGCCCAGGAACTGGCCCGCGAACTCGCCGGGATCGCGCGGCTTGAGGGTGCGCCCCCCCGCCGCCAGCGCGATCAGGCAGACCATCGCCAGCGAGACGAATCCCAGCGCGAACGAGGCTCCGAAGCGCCTCCAGCGGATGCCCCCCTGCGGCACGCCCGCTTCGCGCCAGCTGCGGATTCCCGCCCCGCGGATGTACCACGGCAGCCCGATGAGCGCCGTGAGCATGAGCGCGCGGTTCACGTAGCGCGCGAACGGCATCCGCGCCACGGACGCCAGCGCGGGGACGCCGTCCGCCAGCGCGCGCACGCCCAGGTACAGCCAGGGCGCCAGCAGCGCGCCCCCCACGAACACGGCCAGCAGGTACAGCGCGAGCGCGCGGACGGGGCGGCCGTCGCGCGGCGGGGCGTGGGGATCGGCGGATGATGGGGGGGTCACGGCAAGCGGCGGGTGGGCGGCGGAGGCTTCCGGATGAGCGCGTCAACTTACGGCGGGATGTGCCGGGCACGCACGTCTCCCGGCCAGCAAGAGCTTAACCCAATCTTTTAAGGACACTCCAGGCAGATTTATTGCGGTGCATCTCGGTGCGGTCGATCGATGTCCGCCCGTGCCGGAGTTCCCGGTCCGGACTCCATCTCACGCGCAGGGAGGCGACGATGAAGCATGCGATAAGCACCGTACGGAACATCGTGTTTGGAGCAGTGATCGCCGGGTCACTCGGGTTCGGGGCCACGCAGGCGACGGCGGCGCCCAGTTCCGGTTCGGCGTGCGACGGACCGGGCAACGTATACCTGGGCACCTGCCCCGGCACGGGTCCCCGCAGCGACTGCGGTTTGTACTGCGACAGCGGCGTCGGCGTCTGCTCCAACGGCTGCTGCACGTGCCTGATCTGACGCAGCCCCGCGAACACCGCCAGCGGGTACGGCGCGAGCGCGCGGACGGGGCGGCCGCCGCGGGGCGGGGCGTGGGGATCGGCGGATGGACGAAGGCGCCCGGCGGGCCTGGGACGGCGGATGAATCGAACGGCGTCGAGCGGGAAGCATATCCCCCGACCGCGGCGTGCGCAGGGGGGAACGGCATCTCCTTCACCACCGCGAACGGTGCATTCCCGCACGATCCGTAAGCAACATCCTTTAACGTCGCTTTCGGAGGAGCGATTGCATATATTGAACTCGCAAGTTGTGAAGCTGGTGGGGCGCCGGGCTGCACGATGCGGCCCGGATTGGACATCACACGAAGGAGAAGACATGCAAAGTTCCATGCAACGGCTGCGGAACGCGCTCTTCGGGGGTGTGGTCGCCAGTGCGATGTTGTTCGGCGGAACGCAGGCGGTGGCGGCACCGGCCAATCCCGACCGCTGCCAGCCGCCGAACGTCTGGCTTGGACTGGCCGCGTGCCCCACCGGCAAGCTCTGCGGCGAGTACTGCACGAGTGGTGAAGGAGAATGTTTGAACGGCTGCTGCATGTGCCTGACGTAGTCATTCACGGCGCGGATCCCACGGTGTGTGGGCTCCGCGCCGCCCGCCGCGCTCGCCGCGGTCCCACGTGTTCCCCGCCCCGGCAGCCGGCTCGATGAAAGCGTCCGCGTGCCCCCGACACCGCTTCATCTGATCTGATCTCGTGCGCGGAACGGATGGAACGGCTCAACGCAGAGTTCGCGGAGCTGAGAAGAGGTCCATCGCGGATTTCGTTGCAGCGCGCAGTTGGAAGATGTGCACACATTGTCATTCCGAGGGAGGCGCCGGCGGGATCTCTTCAGGTGCAGGATCTCCAGCGCCGACCGAGGAATCTACTCGCCCGCCGCTCGTACCCCGCCCACCTTCGTGGACTCGCCCGTTCAAGCCCTGTCACCGAGGACCCGGAGGGATGGCGCGGGCGGGTTTCCGGCTCGCTTCGGGCCACCAGAGTGGGCCGGGTAGATTCCTCGGTCGGCGCACAGGCATCCGGCGCGTTTGGGTATCGGCCGGCGCCTCCTCGGAATGACAGTTTCGCGATCGCTGCAACCAAATCGACGAAGAGCCTGAAAAGAGAGTTCGCAGAGTAGACAACAGTCTCTCTGCGAACTCTCTTTCGTTCTCCGCGAACTCTGCGTTGGATTGCCGGTGCCTTCGTCCAGCCGCTACCGGGCCCCGTAGATCCCGACGGCGTAGTAGCACACGGAGGTGTCGCAGTCGGCCATCGTCACCCGCACCGTGTGCTCGCCGCTCACGGTGGGCGTGATGGTGAGCACCGGGCTGTCGTCCGTGGCCACGTCGCTGTCCAGCAGCGTGCCGCGCGGCGCGAAGACCCGCAGGTCCACGTCGTCGCAGTCGGTGTCGCACGCGCCCAGCAGGATGTACGTGACGCCGGCGTCCAGGTTCACGCGCGCCGTCGCCGACGTGCCGCGGCGCAGCGTGCCCGTCTCGTACTCGTGCGTGCGGGCGAAGCCCTCGCCCTCCAGCAGCCCCTCCCCCGCCCGCAGAAAGCTGATCACCTGCTCGTCCCAGCGGTCCCGCGTGTCCGCGGAGCGCGGCCGCGCCCGTCCCCCCGCCCGGGCCGAGCCCGCACCGGCGCGCGGCGCGCGGCGCCTCGCCCACGTCCGCCAGGCCGCCGGACGCGCGGGGCAGCAGCGCGCGGGCAAAGCGCTGCGGCGGGTCGCCCGTCTGCAACAGGGGCCGGACGTACCGCACGGGGACGGCGTAGTTCAGGTTCTGCCCGCCCGCCAGCACCATCGTGGCCACGCCGATCACCTCGCCGCGCGTGTCCATCACGGGCCCGCCGGAGGAGCCGGACGAGATGGGCGCCGAGATCTGGATCATCGACACCCCCTCCACCGTCCGGTGGGCGCTCACCAGGCCGTCGCTGAAGGTGCTCGTCTGCCCCAGCGGGTTGCCCATGGCGTAGACCTCCGCCCCCACGGCGGCGGCCGTGTCGCTGCCCAGGCGCAGGCTCGGGGCGCCCGACACCGGGACCTTGAGCACGGCCACGTCGCGGCGCGGATCGGAGGTGACGTAGTAGACGTTGTCGTACACCTCGCCCGCGGACGTCTCCACCTGCAGCGCGTGGGCGTCCTGGATGACGTGGAAGTTGGTGACGATGACGCCGTCCGGGGTCGCGAAGAACCCGCTGCCCTGCCCGGCGACCTCGCCGCGCGCGTCCAGGGCGCGAATCTGCACGGTCGCGGGCTGCGCGGCGGCGGCGATCTCGCGGGGCGACAGGTCCTGCCCCCGCGCGGGCGACGCGGCCAGGCCGGCGGCGGCCACGAGGGCGATACGGGGGAGCGCGCGCAAACGCATCATCGGCAATCCGTGTTCGAGGGGACCGTGGCCGAGTACCGCCGCACGGAGAACGCACGTGCCCTGCCATGCGGCGGCGACCGCGCACACTACGACGCAAGACGCTGGCAGGATTCGACTTCCGTGATCCGAACGAAAAACCGTCGTCCAGAACGGACCCGCGCGGCCCGCACGGAATGTCCCCCGGCGTCCCCAGTCGTCCCCCTCCCTCCACACCGTGCCACCGGTGCAGAAGCCCGCGCGGCGGGACGAAATCCATCCCGGGCGGACCCTCCGTTGCACCACGCGGGCGCGATGTTCCTTGCTTCATCCGCCATCTGCTCCATATTTCCCCCATCCCCTTTGCTCGCCACCGACGCCCGGAGCACACGATCCAGCCGCTCGCCGACCCCGCGGGTGACGCATCCGCCTCGCGCGTGGCGGACGGCGTGTGGCGCATCACCACGCCCATGCCGTCCCGGCCGCCGGAGGTGCACGCGTACCTGGCCGCGCTGGACGGCGGCGGATGGATGCTCGTGGACGGCGGGCTGAACACGGACGCGGCGTGGGACGCGCTGGAGGCCGGCGTCCACGCCGCGGCGGGGGGATGGGAGGCCGTGCGCGTCCACGTGGTCACGCACATGCACATGGACCACGTGGGCCTGGCGGCGCGGGTGCGCGACCGGAGCGGCGCGGCGGTGTGGATGGGGCGGCTGGACGCGGAGCGGATGGCGCACGCCGCCGCCCACCCGGACGAGGAGGCGGCGTACCGCGCGGGCCTCCTTCGGCGCTGCGGCGCCCCGGACGAGATGGTGCGCGCCGTGGAGGAGATGCGCCGCGGGGCCGAGCCGCTGGCGCCGGGCGTGACGGTGGACGGCACGCTGGACGGCGGCGAGGGGGCGGTGCCGGGCGCGCCGGGATGGCGCTTCGTGTGGACGCCGGGGCACACGGCGGGGCACGTTTCCCTCTTCCGTCCCGCGGACCGCGTGCTGGTGGCGGGCGACGCCGTGCTGCCGCGCATCACCCCCACGCTGGGCGTGAACCGGCAGCGGACGGACCCCGTGGGCGACTACGCGGCCGCGCTGGACCGGCTGCTGGCCCTGGCGCCGTCGCTCGTCCTTCCCGGGCACGGGCGCCCGCCGGAGGACGGCGCGGGGCGCATCCGCGAGCTGCGGGCGGCGGCGGACGGGGAGACGGACACGGTGGCGGCGCTGCTGGACACGGCGGGGCGCACCTGCTGGGAGGTGGTGGATGCGCGGTACCCGGGGCGGGAGATGGGCGCCGCCACGCGGATGCTGGCCCTGCGCGAGACGCTGGCGCACCTGGACCGGCTGGCCGCCGCGGGGCGCGCCACGGAACGCGAAGAAGGCGGCGCGGCGCGGTTCGCCCGCGCCGGCTGACAGGGTGTACGGGGCCGCGGAAGTACCGCGGCCGCGGGAGACGAGTCCGAGGGGGCCTCGATGCGGCTGTTGTGGATCCTGATCCTACTGATCGCGGCGGTGGTGTTCGTGCCGTCGCTGCGCGAGCGGGCGCTGCCGCGGGTGGAGTTCGCGCTGAACCCGCTGTACGAGTGGCAGACCAAGAACCGGGTCAACGCCATCACCCGCGAGCTGGTGCGCGCCCGGGGCGAGGGAACCCGGTTCCCGCGGCCGCGCGACTTCCAGGCGTTCCTCACCGAGCGTGAGGGGGCCGAGGCCGCCGTGGACCCGTGGGGCGAGCCGTACTTCCTGTACCGCGAGGGAAAGAACTACCGCGTGAGCTCCGCGGGTTCCGACCGCGCCGCCAACACCGAGGACGACATCCACTCCACGCTGGCGGTGCCCGTGGAGACCGCCCGCGAGGCGCGCGAGCGCCGCAGCCGCCAGCGCCGTCCATAGCCGCATCCACACATCCGAGACCGGATCATCATGCTGAAGGTAGGGCTTACGGGGAACATCGCCGCCGGCAAGTCGTCCGTGGCCGAGGTGTGGCGCTCGCTGGGGGCCACCGTGGTGGACGCGGACGAGCTGTCGCGCCAGGTGGTGGAGCCGGGGACCCCCGCGCACGCCGCCATCGCCGCGGAGTGGGGGCCGTGGGTGCTGGAGGAGGGCGGCGCGCTGGACCGGGCGGCCCTGCGGCAGATCGTCTTTGCGGACCCGGACGCCCGGGCGCGGCTGGAGGGGATCGTGCACCCGGCCGTGGCCGCCCTGCGCGACGCGCAGTACCGCGAGGCCCAGGCGCGCGGCGACCGGCTGGTGGTGGCCGACATCCCCCTCCTGTTCGAGGTGGGGATGGCGGACGAGTTCGACGTGGTGGTGCTGGTGGACGCGCCGCAGGACACCCGGCTGGCGCGGCTGGTGGGCGACCGCGGGATGGAGACCGAGGAGGCGCTGCGGATGATCGCGGCGCAGATGCCCAGCGAGCTCAAGCGGGCGCGGGCGGACCACGTGATCGAGAACAACGGCACCCGCGGCGACCTGGAGGACCGGGCCCGTGGGCTGTGGCGCGAGCTGGTGCGGCGGGCGGAGACGGGTGTCTGAGACGCGGATGCTGCGGGTGGACATGCACGTGCACACCCGCGCCAGCTACGATTCGCTCAACGACCCGGACGGCATCGTCCCCGCCATGGACGCGGCGGGGATCGACCGGGTGGTGCTCACGGACCACGACCAGCTGGACATGGCGCTGCGCCTGCAGGCGCGGCACCCCGGCCGGGTGATCGCGGGCGAGGAGGTGCGCACGGGCGAGGGGCCGGACCTGATCGGCATCTTTCTCACGGAGCGCATTCCCCGCGGCACGCCCCTGCGCGAGACGGCGGAGCGCATCCGGGCGCAGGGCGGCGTGGTGTACGTGCCGCATCCGTTCGACGTGCGCCGGCGCGGCGGGGGCGAGCACCACCTGGCCGCCATCGCCGACCTGGTGGACTGCGTGGAGGCCCACAACGCCCGCACCTGGGGCACCGGCGTGAACGAGGCGGGCGAGGCGTGGGCCGTGGCCCGCGGCCTGCCTGTGGGTGCGGGGAGCGACGCGCACACGCTGGGGGAGATCGGCACGGCGTACGTGGAGGTGCCCCCGTTCGAGCCCACCCGCGACTCGTTCCTGGCCGCGCTGCGAGCGGGGCGCGTGGCGGCGCGGGGCACGTCGTCGCAGGTGGTCGCGGCGTTTTCGGCCTATGCGAAGGTGAGGAAGATGGTGTTTGGCGGCGGGTGAGGGGATGAGAACTGCGGGTTACAGGGGACAGGTTACAGGTTACAGGTTACGGCCACCAACTGCGGGACTGCGGGGAGCGATGATGACGAAGCGGATGCTGCTGGCGCTGGTGATGGTGATCTCCGCCGCGGCGTGCGGCGGCACGGAGGGCGGCGAGGCCCCGTCCGCGGAAGGCGGCGCCCAGGCCGACAGCGCGCAGTCCGACAACACGAGCGGCAACGGCGCGCACACGGGGGGCTAACCGGAGCCGGGGCTCGCGCTGGAGGGGCGGAACTCGCGGACAGAGCGAATGAATTCGCCGCAACGAACACACAAAGTCCGCCTGCGCGGACTCCGTGCTGGCTCGAGCTTTCGTGGGGCGGGGCGGAGCACCCGCTGGGCGGAGACGATTCCTCGGTCGCGCCCGAGTGCCGTCGCGGGCTTGGGCCGGTGCGGCGCTCCCTCGAATGACAGTCGGGTGGCAGGTCGAGAAGAGAAAACCCCGTCCGGCACATGCCGGGCGGGGTTTTCGGCGTTCAAGGCCCCGCCACGCGGCGACGGCCCCGCCCGCGGACGGGCCAGTCCGCGCAGGCGGACTTCGTGTCGTCGTTGCGGCGAATTCATTCGCTCTGTCCTCCAGCCCGGCCTCACCCCCTCGCTCGCACCGACCCGCATCCCCTGTAACCTGTAACCTGTAACCTGTAACCTGTAACCTGTAACCTGTAACCCGCAGTTCCTCCCCTGTCCCCCGCCCCTCCCGCACCGCATCTTGGTCCCGCGCAAAGCACCGCATCACGGGAGATCCGACATGAACGACTACGATTCGCGACGCGAGGCCCCGCTGGACCTCGCGTCGGTGTTTCTGGGGCCCAAGGGCGAAAACGCCGACGTCTTCGAAAAGCTGTTGCTGGAGGCGTTTCGCGACCACGTGTTCTGGCGCCGCAACTTTCACCCGGAAGACGGCTTCCACGTCACCGAGGGCGAAAAGCACAGCCCCGACTACCAGCAGGCCATCAGCACCCTCTCCCAGGAGCTGATGGGGCTGCTGGGCGAGCTCAAGGCCGGCGTCCCGTTCTTCAGCCCGCGCTACATCGGGCACATGACGAGCGACCTGACGATGGCCAGCCTGATCGGCTACTTCGCCACCATGCTGTACAACCCCAACAACGTGGCCGCCGAAGCCAGCCCCGTCACCACGCGCATGGAGCTGGAGGTGGCGGCGCAGCTGGCCCGGATGATCGGCTACGACCCGGACGCGCAGTGGGGACACCTCACCAGCGGCGGCACGGTGGCCAACTACGAGGCGCTGTGGGTGGCCCGCAACGTCAAGTACCTCCCCGTGGCCGTACGCTGGGCGGCGGAGGAGATGGGGATCTCGGGGCTCGCCGTGGCCCTGCCGGACGGCACGCAGGCGCCGCTGGACCAGCTCGACCTGTGGCAGATGCTCAACGTGATGCCGCCGGCCGCGCTGGACCTGGCCGCGCGCTTTCGCGAGCGGGTGGGCGACGCGTACCGGGCCGTGCACGCGCTGGCCTCGCACTCGCTGGAGGGGCTGGGGTTCCAGGAGTTCGGCCGCCGGCTCGGCACGATCTATGGCGACGCGCTGCCGCCGGGCGTGGTGCTCGTCCCCTCCACGGCGCACTACTCGTGGGAAAAGATCTGCCGCACGTTGGGCATTGGCGGGGCGCAGCTGGTGCACGTGCCGGTGGACCGCCGCTTTCGCATGGACCCGGACGCGCTGGAAGCCACCGTGCGGCGGATGGCGGAGCGCCGGCAGCCCATCATCGCCTGCGTCTCCGTCATCGGCACCACCGAGGAGAGCGCGGTGGACCGGCTGGACCTGATCGCGGAGACGCGCGAGCGGCTGGCGCGGGAGCTGGGCATGGGCTTTTACCTGCACGCGGACGCGGCGTGGGGGGGATACGCGGCCGCCATCACCCGCGGACCGGACGGCGCGCGGCGCACCTACACGCAGGCCATGCGCGACTACGCGCCGGAGGTGTGGCCCGAGGAGGGCGTGTACCGCGGGCTGGTGGCCATGGAGCGCGCGGACAGCGTCACCATCGACCCGCACAAGCTGGGCTTCGTCCCCTACCCCGCCGGCGCCATCAGCTTCCGCGACCGCCGCTCGCGCGACCTGGTCGCGGTGGAGGCGCCGTACATCTTTCACCGCGGCGCGTCGGAGTGGGGGTACATCGGCCGCTTCATCATGGAGGGGAGCAAGCCGGGCGCGGCGGCGGCGGCGGTGTGGATGAGCCACAAGGTGCTGCCGCTGGATTCGCGCGGCTACGGGCGGATGATCGGCGCCACGGCCCGCGGCGCGCTGGTGCTGCACCGCCGCCTTTCCGCCGGCGACTGGAGCCCGTTCCGGGTGGTTCCCCTCCCCGTGCCGGACCTGAACCTGGTCTGCTTTGCCGTGGGCCACCCGTCGCTGGGGACGCTGGAGGAGACCAACGCGTTCGTGGATCGCATCTATCGCGCGATGAGCGTGAGCGACGCGCGGGCGGCGCGCACGCTGGAGTACTTCGTCACCAAGACGGAGCTGCGGCAGCCGGAGTACGGCGAATCCGCCGTGCCGCTGGTGGAGGCGCTTGGCTTCACCCGCGACGACTACCTGCGCGTGGGCGCCGTGGCCGTCATCCGCTGCACGGTCATGGACCAGCACCTGGCGTCCGGCCGCGGCAAGGTGGATTACGTGAGCGGCTTTTCGCTGGCACTGAAGCGGGTGTTCGCGGAGGAACTGGCGGGGACAGGGACGAGGGAATAGGGAATAGTCCCTGACCAATAAGATCTCGCGCAAACGAGATGTGATTCACGCGGGCAGGTCAGCGAGGGCTGGGATGATGCAGCCCTCGCGCAGCCGGAACGCGGCAGAGATGACGCGTCTTCCCAGGCG
>JAESFL010000248.1_pt1 | contig 46096 bp, 42 predicted proteins | sample 9269401 | NCBI WGS metagenome assembly JAESFL01 (sample SAMN14506025, study PRJNA617098) | algae metagenome | isolation source: Gloeocapsa sp. UFS-A4-WI-NPMV-4B04 and co-occurring heterotrophs from desert... | place: USA: Utah | collected 2006-10-01 | reverse complement strand
GCTCGGCGCGCTCCTTCTGGTCGGCCAGCAGGCTTTCCGCATGGGCCCGGTCCTCGGCGGCCGTTGCCCCGCGCGGGCGGGTACCCGCGATGGGGCGGATCGTGACCTTGCCGTCGCGGACCCGCACTAGGATCTCAGGGCTTGAGCAGACGATCTGGAAATCCTCGAAGTCGAGGTAGCAGAGGAAAGGCGCCGGATTGACCCGGCGCAGGGAGCGGTAGAGCGCAAAAGCTGGCAGGGGGAAGGCCGACTCGAAGCGCTGGGACAGCACAACCTGGAAGATGTCGCCCGCGCGGATGTAGTCCTTTGCCTTGGCCACCATTGCCTCGAACTCGTCCGGCGTGGTGTTGGACAAAGGCGGCTCGAAGTGGATCTGCGTGGGGTCGGTGCGCTCGTCCATAGGCAGCGGACGCTCCAGCGCCGCCGTCACCTCGTCCAGACGCGCAAGCGCCGTTTCATAGGCTGCCTTGGCGGAGGTGCCCGCCTGAGGGCGCACAGGTGTAATGAGCGAGATCTCGTCCTTGACGCCGTCGAACACCACCATGACGGTGGGCCGGATCAGGATGGCGTCCGGCACATTGAGCACATCCGGGTTGGGCTCGGGCAGGCGCTCCATGAGTCGCACCATGTCGTAGCCGAGATAGCCGAAGAGTCCGGCCGCCATGGGCGGAAGATCATCCGAGAGGGGCAGGGCGCTTTCCTTGATCAAGGCCCGCAGGCTCTCCAAAGGCGGACGCTCCTCCACCCGGAATTCCTGCATCCGGTTCAGCGCCTGACGGTCCATGGACGCAACGCCGGCCTGGCAGCGCCAGACGACGTCCGGATCGAGCCCGATCATGGAGAAGCGGCCGCGGGTCGCGCCGCCTTCGACGGATTCCAGCAGGAAGGCTGAGCCCTTCCGCCCGTGTCGCAGCTTCAGGAAGGCCGCCACGGGGGTGAGCAGATCGCCCACCAGGGTGGCACGCAGGACGCCGGCCTCGCCGCCCTCATAGGCCGTGGCGAACGTGTCGAAGTCGGGCGCGAGCGTCATGGCTTACAATTCGCCGCCGGTGGCCTGACGCAGCGCCTGCTGGTTGATGGTCACGCCGAGATCCTGCCGAACCTGGGCGATGTACTGGCCGATCAGGTCGTCGCCAACTCCGGTGCGAAGCTGGTTCTCGACGGTCTGTGCCTGTTGCGTCGAGGTGACGAGGGGCGGGACAGTTGCGGACGTGACCTTGAAAACAGCGCGCGCATCCGGGCCGTTGGCTGCGTGGCCCGCCTTGCCGACCGGAACGGCAAAGATGCGGTTCACGGCCTCAGCGGTGAGATCGCCCTTGGCAGCATTTCGGGCAAGATCGGTGGCGGTTGCCACCGTCGCGCCAACCTCCTGGGCCACGGTCTCGAAGGCCTCGCCCTTCTCCAGGCGCTCCGTCAGCCCGCGGGCTTTCTCGGAGAGACGCTGGGCGACCTGATCCTCGCGCCATTGGGTGGCGACCTGATCGCGGACCTCGTCGAGATTCTTCTCGCGGGAGGCCTCGATGCCGGTCACGTCGTACCAGACATAGCCGGTGCCGGTGCGCAAAGCCTCGTTGTCGACGCCGATATCCGACGCGAAGGCGGCCTTCACCACGGCATCCTTTTGGGGAAGGTTGACCGGGTTGCCGGCCTTGTCGAGGCCGTTGGCATCCACCGCCGGGACCTGGACCAGGGTCAGGCCCTTCTCCCTGGCGATGTCGGCCAGAGGCTTGGCGCCGGCGCGCAGGTCCTCGATCTCGTCATGGATCCGCTCGATCTGCCCCTGGGCCTGCTCCGTTGCGACCTCCTGCCGGAGTTCCGCGGCGACCTCCTCGAACGGTCGCACGGCTTCCGGCTGGATCTGCGTCACCCGCAGGAGCACAGGGCCGAAGCGGCCGGCGATCGGAGCGGTGGTGACTGCTCCCTGTTCGAGACCAAACGCTGCGTCGGCCACGGCAGGATCCAGCATCTCGGTCTTGGTGAAGGTGCCGAGTTCAAGATCCTGCGGGGACACGTTGCGCTCCGCTGCAACGGATTCGAAGGCCGCGCCTTCCCTGATCTTGGCGGCAGCGGCCTCGGCTTCGGCCTGGGACGGGAAGGTGATCTGCTGGATCGTGCGGCGCTCGGGCGTGCCGTACTTCGCCTTCTGCTGCTCGTAGCGCTGGCGGGCGTCGGCCTCCGAAACGGTATCCGGCTTGGCGACGGACGCGGCATCGAGAGCCATGACCGACACGGCCCGGTACTCAGGGGCGCGGAAGGCGCTTTTGCGCTCGTTGAAGAACGCCCCGAGCTGTTCCGCCGTGGGAGCCGGGATATCGCCCGCCATGGCTGCCGTCAGGAGGAGGTAGGCGGCGGCCCTGCGCTCGGTGGCATAACGGTTCAGGGCCTCCTTGGCGGCCAGAGGCACGTTGATGTCCCCGGCAAGTGCCTCGGCGAGGTGAAGGCGCGCCATAGCGGAGCGTTGCTCCTGCACGAAGCCGGCCTCGGACAGGTTGACGTTGCGCAGGGCCTGATCGAAGAGGGCGCGGTTGAACTGGCCGTCGGCCCCCTTGAAAGCCGGATTGTTCATGATCGCCGCGGCAACCAGCTGGTCCGACACGGAGAGGCCCATCTCCCTGGCCTTCTCGGCCAGCACGGCATCTGTCACCAGGTTGTTGATCACCTGCTGGTCGAGGCCGAAGGCGCGGGCCTGTTCGGGGCTGATGACCGTGCGGAACTGGCGCCCGAGCCGCTGCAGTTCGTTGGTATAGGCATTGCGGGTCTGGTCGACTGTGATCGTCGTGTCGCCGACCTCGGCCACAGTAGAGGCGGGCGTTGCGCGGAAGATGTCGCCGATGCCCCAGATGGCGAAGCTGACGATGAGGGCGCCGAAAAAGATGGTGGCGATGACTTTGCCGACGATTGTCTGCCCAGCCTTGCGCATGTTCCGAAGCATCGTGAACCCGTTTCCCAAAAACTCGTTAAACCTGCCGATAAACGATCAGGGGCTCTACGAAAAGGGCAAGTCTGGTTGAAAGAGGGCTCAAGCCTCTGCTAGTGCCAAGTTATCAAGCGTGACAGGAGTGCCCGATATGAGCGTCGAGAGGCCACGCCCGCTGGTTGCGGGTAACTGGAAGATGAATGGGGTCAGGACCTCGGCCAGGGTGCTGGAGGAGATCCACGCGGGCTATACCCCGGGCCTCAAGGCCAAGGTCGAGTTGGCCGTGTGTCCGCCCGCGACCCTGATCAGTCCTTTCGCGCAGGCCTCGGTCGGCTCCCGTGTCGCAATCGGCGGGCAGGACTGCCATGCCAAGGAATCGGGCGCCTTTACCGGCGACCTGTCGGCCGAGATGCTGGCCGATGCCGGCGCGACCTATGTGATCGTGGGCCATTCGGAGCGCCGGCAGTACCACAGGGAAAAGGACGCAGATGTCTCCGCGAAGGCCATTGCAGCCCACCGGGCAGGGCTCACGGCCATCGTCTGCGTGGGCGAGACCCGTGAGGAGCGCGAGTCCGGAAAGGCTCTTGCAGTCGTCAAGAAGCAGCTTCGCGGCTCGATCCCGGTCGATTCGAACAGCCAAAACCTAGTCGTCGCCTATGAGCCCGTCTGGGCCATCGGCACCGGCCTGACCCCGACCGCGGCCGATGTGGCGGAGGTTCATGCCGTGATCCGCGACGAGCTCCGCCGCCTCGTCGGCAAAGCGGATGCGCCGAAGGTGCGCATCCTCTACGGCGGCTCCGTGAAGCCGTCTAATGCTGCCGAGTTGATGGCGGTGGAGAATGTCAACGGCGCTCTCGTCGGCGGAGCCAGCCTCGTGGCGGCCGATTTCCTGGGTATCGCAGGTGCTTATCTGGGGTAAGTGCGAAAAGGCCGCTTGCGGGTCTTTGATCCTGAGCCCACCTATGTTACAGGCCGCCGCAACGAACGGATTGCGAGCGGCTGTCGCCCTGTGCGCAGCCGCTTGAGGTTTTTGGAAACGATGCAAACAGTTCTCATCATCATCCACCTGATCATCGTGCTTGCCCTGATCGGCGTGGTTCTCCTGCAGCGCTCCGAGGGCGGCGGCATGGGCCTCGGTGGCGGTGGAGGTGGCGGCGGTGTCTCCGGCTTCATGACCGGGCGCGGCCAAGCCAATGCGCTCACCCGCGCGACCGCGATTCTGGCCGGGCTCTTTTTCGTGACGAGCATTGCGCTCACCGTCATGGCGACCTCGACCCGGGCGCCGCGCTCGATTCTCGACGGCACCGCGCCGGCGGCTCCGGGCCAGCAGGCTCCGGCGGCCCCGCAGGGCGGCAACGTGCTCGAACAGTTGCAGCGTCTCCAGGGCGATCAGCCGGCGGCTCCCGCTCCAGGCGCTCCGGCGCCGGCGCCCGCAGCGCCTCAGCAGTAAACGAACCCAGGGCCGGTGCTTCCGGCCCTCTCTTTTTGTGGATGGCTCTCGGGTGGTCCGGTTCGCGGTTGCGAATCGGAGCCCGATATTTATGGATAGGGGTCCATGACGCGGTACGTATTCATCACCGGCGGCGTGGTGTCTTCGCTCGGCAAGGGGCTGGCTTCGGCGGCTCTCGGAGCGCTTCTCCAAGCACGCGGTTACAAGGTCCGGCTTCGCAAGCTCGATCCTTATCTCAACGTTGATCCGGGGACGATGAGCCCCTATCAGCACGGCGAGGTCTTCGTGACCGACGACGGTGCTGAGACCGACCTGGATCTCGGCCATTACGAGCGCTTCACCGGCGTGCCGGCCACCAAGGCCGACAACATCACGACCGGGCGCATCTATCTCGACATCATCACCAAGGAGCGCCGTGGCGACTATCTCGGCGCCACGATTCAGGTGATCCCGCACGTGACCAACGCCATCAAGGACTTCGTGCTAACGGGCAACGAAGGCTTCGATTTCGTCCTGGTCGAGATCGGCGGCACGGTGGGCGACATCGAGGGTCTTCCGTTCTTCGAGGCCATCCGCCAGCTCGGCAACGATCTGCCGAGAGGGCAGGCGATCTATGTCCACCTGACCCTGCTGCCGTTCATTCCGTCGGCCGGCGAGCTGAAGACTAAGCCGACCCAGCACTCCGTGGCGGAGCTGCGCTCCATCGGCATCCAGCCCGACATCCTGCTGTGCCGCACCGACCGCGAGATCCCGAAGGACGAGCGCCGCAAGCTCGCCCTGTTCTGCAACGTGCGCGAGACGGCCGTCATCGAGGCACGGGATGCCCGCTCGATCTACGACGTGCCGCTGGCCTATCACGAGGCGGGACTCGACAGCGAGGTTCTGGCGGCTTTCGGCCTCGACACGGCCAAGACACCGAACCTGTCCCGCTGGACCACCATTTCCGAGCGCGTCCACAACCCCGAGGGCGAGGTCAATATCGCCGTGGTCGGCAAGTATACCGGCCTCAAGGACGCCTATAAGTCGCTCATCGAGGCGCTTCACCATGGCGGCATCGCCAATCAGGTGAAGGTCAACCTCGAGTGGATCGAGAGCGAGGTCTTCGAGAGCGAGGATCCGGCCCCGTTCCTGGAGGGCATCCACGGCATCATGGTGCCCGGCGGCTTCGGCCAGCGCGGCGCCGAGGGCAAGATCCGGGCGGCGCGCTTCGCCCGCGAGCGCAAGGTGCCCTATTTCGGCATCTGTTTCGGCATGCAGATGGCGGTTATCGAAGCGGCCCGCTCCCTAGCGGGAATCCAGGATGCCAGCTCCACCGAGTTCGGCCCGACCTCGGAGCCGGTCGTCGGCCTCATGACCGAGTGGCTGCGCGGCAACGAACTCGAAAAGCGCAATGCCAGCGGCGATCTCGGCGGCACCATGCGGCTTGGCGCCTACCAGGCCGCCCTCAAGTCCGGCAGCAAGGTGGCGGAGATCTATGGCGGCACGGAAATCTCCGAGCGCCACCGTCACCGCTACGAAGTGAACATGTCCTACCGCGACCAGTTGGAAGCCAAGGGCCTGCGCTTCTCGGGCGTCTCTCCGGACGGCATCCTGCCCGAGATCGTCGAGTACGAGGACCATCCGTGGTTCATCGGCGTGCAGTACCATCCGGAGCTGAAGTCGCGTCCGTTCGAGCCGCACCCGCTCTTCAAGAGCTTCATCCACGCGGCCGTGGAGCAAAGCCGGCTGGTTTGATGTTAACCTGAACCGTCGCGCCCGGATTTTGCGGGCGCGACCGACAGGGAAGAGTTCCATGACCCGCCGGATCGACCATCTCGTTGTTGCCGTCCAGGATCTGGATCAGGCCGGACATTTCTACCAGCGCCTCGGCTTTCAGGTGGGATCGCGCAACCGGCACCCCTGGGGCACCGAGAACAGGATTATCCAGTTTTCCGGCTCCTTCATCGAGTTGATCACCGTGGGCGAGGGCGCCGCCATCGCACCTCATACGAGCAGCGCCTTCAGCTTCGGGGTCTTCGTGCAGGACTACCTGCAGGCCCGCGAAGGCCTGGCCATGCTGGTTCTCGACAGTCAGGATGCCAGGGCCGACGCCGCTCTTTTCGCCGAGAGAGGCATAGGATCCTTCGAGCCCTTTCATTTCGAGCGAACCGGACGCCGACCCGACGGCGGCGAGACCAGGGTCGCCTTCACGCTAGCCTTCACGTCAGTCGAGAATTCCCCCAAAGCTGCCTTCTTCGTTTGCCAGCAGCACTATCCTGAAAATTTCTGGAACCCGGAGTTCCAGCGCCACGACAACCAAGCGACCCGAATTTCGTCCGTTACCCTGGCAGCTCCCGAGCCGGAGGGGCTGCGCGCCTTTCTCGTAGCCTTCACCGGCGTACAGCCAGGAAGCCCGGACGGGGACGACCTGTCTTTCCGCCTAGCCGAAAGCCATATCGATGTTCTGACGCCCGACGATGCTGCTGAGATCTACGGCTCCATCGAGGCCGAACTCGACCAACCGTCCTTGGTGGCCTTCGCCATTCGTGTCGAGGACATCCAGCGGCAGGCGAGGTGGCTCGATGCGGCGGAAGTTCCCTACCAGCATATCGGCAGCAGGCTCATCGTCCCGGCCAGTGCCGCGTCCGGCGTCGCGATCGCATTCGAGCCAACCTAATATTAACCATGTTCCCTTAAGCGGTTGGAAAACATCGATCCTTGGGGGACTTTTCGTGGCTTCTTCTCTCGCGGGCTTGCCCGATTTCCTGATCTTCTTCGTACTCGCCGTCGCGCTGGTGGGGCTGTATCTCGCCGTCTACACCCTTGCGACCATGCATAACGAGTTCGCCCTGATCCGGGAGAACGTGATCTCGGCCGCTACGGCCCTGGGATTCAGCCTTGTCGGATTCGCCCTGCCGCTCGCCAGCGCTATCGTGCACGCCCAGACCATCGTCGACTGCCTCGTCTGGGGCCTCGTCGCTCTGGCCGTGCAGATCGTCGTCTATTGGCTGGTGCGGATCGTCATGCCCAATCTCTCGCAGCGCATCGCCGCTGGCGAAATGGCCGCCGCCCTGTTCCTCGGCGCTTCATCGCTCTCGGCCGGTATCCTCAATGCCGCCGCCATGACATTCTAAAGTTCAGGCCTCCATCTCGACAAGTCGAGCGAATTGCAGGGCTTCCGCCCTCATCGAGGGCGGCACCAGCATAGAGTTCTTGTGACGGACCGCGTAGAGCATCGCGATCCGCTCGATTGCTCTGAGATAGAGATCCGGGATCTCGGCTTCGCCCCACTCGAAGGCCTGGTAGTCCCGCAGGTTCATGTCGATCTCGTGCGCCATCCTGCTTTGGGTGAACCCAAGGGCTGTTCGGATCGCAACGAGTTCCTGCATCTTGTCCTGATCTGACATCAAAGCGCCTCCCGCGCGCCGTTCAGTGAAATTCTATCGTTCTTTGTTGAGCGCCCGCAGGCAAATTTTCTCAATACTTGTTGGCTCTTCTATACTCTTTACCTAATTACCTAAAGTAAAGTTACTTCCGCTGATGATCGAGGCCGCGTTGATGCTTTAGTTAAACACGCGGCATCGGCAGCCTGACCCGCCTTGCTGCTTCAGGGGGCGGCAAGCCACATCGACACTTTGCCTTTGGTGCTAAAAATGGCTAGTGACGACGCATGACCGATACCAAACAGCATCCTGCCGTCGTCGAGGCCGGCTCCGTCCGCTTCGGGAACCACCTTCCACTCACCATCATCGCCGGGCCCTGCGCCATGGAAAGCCGCGATCACGCGCTGGAAATGGCTGCTGCCCTCAGCGAGATGGCCGGCAGACTGGGCCTAGGTCTCGTCTACAAATCCTCCTTCGACAAGGCGAACCGGACCTCGATCTCCAGCGCCCGCGGCATCGGGATCGATAAGGCGCTCACCGTCTTCGCCGAGGTCAAGGAGAGATACGGGCTGCCGGTGCTCACCGACGTCCACGAGAACGACCACTGCGCCGCCGTGGCGGAGGTCGTCGACATCCTCCAGATTCCGGCCTTTCTCTGCCGCCAGACAGATCTTCTAGTCGCAGCGGCCAAGACCGGCCGGGTGGTCAACGTGAAGAAGGGTCAATTCCTGGCTCCCTGGGACATGGCGAATGTCGCCGAGAAGGTGAAGGCTGCGGGCAACTCGAACGTCATGCTCACCGAGCGCGGCGCCTCCTTCGGCTACAACACCCTCGTTTCCGATATGCGCAGCCTGCCGATCATGGCTGAGACGGGCGCTCCGGTGATTTTTGACGCTACGCACTCCGTGCAGCAACCCGGCGGCAAGGGCTCGACCTCGGGCGGCCAGCGCGAATACGTCCCGGTTCTGGCCCGTGCGGCCGTGGCCGTCGGCGTCGCCGGCGTCTTTATCGAAACGCACCAAGATCCGGACAAGGCACCCTCCGACGGCCCCAACATGGTGCCGCTGAAGGAGCTTGAAACCCTGCTCGCTCAGCTCAAGGCCTTCGATGCCCTGGCCAAGAATCGACAGGCTTAAAGCCTGATCCGTTCCATGTTCTACCGCGAGGGCAGGTCTGCATCCCTGCCGCTCGCTTAACGGCGCTGCCGTGATAGGAAGCAAACGCTCTTTTCACGGTTTATCCATCAAGCGCCCATGTCGTCCCGCAATCTGATCCTGATTCTTGCCACCAGCGGCTTTGCCAGCTCCTTTTCGGGCCGTGCCGTGGAGCCCATGGTCGGTGTGATCGCCCGGGACCTGAGCTCCACGCCCCAGACGATTGCCCTTCTCTCGGCCGCCTTCGCGCTGCCTTATGCCTTCATCCAGCCTGTTCTTGGACCGGTCGGCGACGCGCTCGGCAAAGAGCGCGTGATGAAGGTGGCTCTGGCGGTTCTCTTCCTGGCACTGGCCTGCTCCATCTTCGCACCCGATGCGGCGACGCTCTTCACGCTTCGCATCATCGCCGGTGCCGCTGCAGGCGGATCGATCCCGCTCTCGCTGGCGCTGATCGGCGACAGGGTCGCAATGGCCCAACGGCAGGTTGCCTTGAGCCGCTATATGGTGGCCGTCATCATCGGACAGCTGACCGGATCGTCGCTTGCAGGGCTTCTCGCTGAATGGATCGGTTGGCGCGGGGTCTTCACTCTCTCCACCATCATGGTCGCGCTGGCGCTAGCCGCCACCTTGATCGGATTCAAGGGGGCGATGTCAGGTGACCAGTTTGACCTGAGGAGTGCCCTCTTGCGCTACCGCGACATCCTCTCCAATCCGCGGGCGCTCACCCTCTTCAGCCTTGTCTTCGTTGAGGCAATCGCCATTTTCGGCATCTTTCCCTACGTGGCCCCCCTGCTCGAGGAGCGGGGCGGGGGTGGGGCCGCTGAGGCCGGCTTCGCCCTTGGCGGTTTCGCCATCGGCGGGCTCGTCTATTCCGCGCTCGTCGCCTGGATGCTGAAGCGGCTCGGCATCGGGCGCATTCTCATGGGCGGCGGCTTTTTCGCAGGCGCCGCGCTCGTCCTCCTGGGACTAGGCGGGGACTGGATGCTCGATGCCGCCGCCATGCTCTTCCTGGGGCTCGGCTTCTACATGCTCCACAACACCTTCCAAGCGCAGGTGACCGAGGTGGCACCGGGCGCCCGCGCCTCGGCCGTGGCGCTCCACGCCTTCTCGTTCTTCTGCGGTCAGGCGCTTGGCGTCGTGCTGATGGGGTTCGGTCTGCGCAATATCGGGCTGACCTGGGCGACGTCCCTCGCCGCCCTGATCATCCTGGGCGTCGGTCTTGCCGCGTCCATCATGCTGACGCGACCAGCCGCTCAGCGCGCCCGGTAGGGAGCCACGCCTTGGTCGGGCAACCATAGGTTTTTTGGCACATTGCCTGTCTGCCAGAACACGTCGATGGGAATGCCGCCGCGAGGGTACCAGTAGCCGCCGATACGCAGGTAACGGGGCTCCAGCAGGTCGGCGAGGCGCTTGCCGATGGCGACTGTGCAATCCTCATGGAAGGCGCCGTGGTTGCGGAAGCTGTGCATGTAGAGCTTCAGCGACTTCGATTCGACGAGCCAAGTCCCCGGCACGTAATCGATCACCAGAATCGCAAAATCCGGCTGGCCCGTCACCGGGCACAGAGAGGTGAATTCCGGCACGGTGAAACGGGCCAGGTAGTCGGTATCCGGATGGGGGTTCGGCACCCGGTCGAGCTGCGCCGTCTCAGGCGAACCGGGGAGGGCGCTCGACTGTCCGAGCTGGAGAGTGGTTTCCGTCATATGATTTCGCCTTGGATCGATGGAATGAAGCTCTTGCCGTCCTTGCTCACCTGGGTATTTCGGTCAATAAGCCAATCCATGACTTGAGGCCGCACCCGCTTCCGGGTTGCCCCGGCCGCAGTTCAGCCAGCAGGAGCCTGCTTTATGACAGCGATCATCGACATCTTCGCCCGCCAGATCCTCGACAGCCGGGGCAACCCTACCGTGGAGGTGGATGTCACCCTCGAGGACGGCTCCATGGGCCGCGCCGCTGTGCCCTCCGGCGCCTCGACCGGCGCCCATGAGGCGGTCGAGCTGCGCGACGGCGACAAGTCGGTCTATCTCGGCAAGGGCGTGCTCAAGGCCGTCGATGCGGTCAACAACGAGATCCTGGACGCTATCGGCGGCATGGATGCGGAAGAGCAGGTGGCCATCGACACGGCGATGATCGAACTCGACGGCACCCCGAACAAGGCACGCCTCGGCGCCAACGCCATCCTGGGCGTCTCGCTGGCAGTGGCCAAGGCCGCGGCCGATGCGGCGGCGCTGCCGCTCTACCGCTATGTGGGCGGCACCCAGGCTCGCGTTCTGCCCGTGCCGATGATGAACATCATCAACGGCGGCGCGCATGCGGACAACCCCATCGACTTTCAGGAATTCATGATCCTGCCAGTCGGCGCCCCGACCCTGGCGGAAGCCGTGCGCATGGGCGCCGAGGTGTTCCACACCCTCAAGAAAGCCCTTAAGGATGCCGGCCACAACACCAATGTGGGCGATGAGGGCGGCTTTGCCCCGAACCTGCCGTCGGCGGAAGCGGCCCTCGACTTCATCATGAAGTCCATTGAGCAGGCCGGCTACAAGCCGGGCAAGGACATGGTGATCGGCCTCGATTGCGCCGCTACCGAGTTCTTCAAGAACGGCGTGTATCATTACGAAGGCACGGGCCAGAAGCTGAGCCCGCAGCAGCAAGCCGAGTATCTCGCGAAGCTCGTTTCCACCTATCCCATCGCGTCCATCGAGGACGGCATGTCCGAGGACGATTGGGAGGGCTGGAAGGCCGTCACCGATCTCGTCGGCTCCAAGTGCCAACTCGTGGGCGACGACCTCTTTGTCACCAACGTGAGCCGCATCTCGCAGGGCATCAGGCAGGGTGTGGCCAACTCGCTCCTGGTGAAGGTCAACCAGATCGGCTCGCTCACCGAGACGCTGGCCGCCGTCGACATGGCCCACCGCGCCGGCTACACCGCCGTCATGTCCCACCGCTCGGGCGAGACGGAGGATTCCACCATCGCGGATCTCGCCGTCGCTACCAATTGCGGGCAGATCAAGACCGGCTCGCTGGCCCGCTCGGACAGATTGGCGAAGTACAACCAACTCATTCGCATCGAGGAGGAGTTGGGCCCGCAGGCGAAGTACGCAGGCCGCGCGGCTCTGAAGGCTTTGGCATAAAGCCAGTCGTCGAACTGCCTATCCTCGACGTGATGGCCGGGCTCGTCCCGGCCATACACGCTCGAGAGGGTTCAAGACGTGGATGGCCGACACAAAGGCGGGCATGACGTCGAGGTTGGAACAGCGTCGCACCCGCAATCCTCAACGTCTCCTTAACCATGCCGCTGTAAGACTCGGCCTCATGGTGATCCGCAGACGCGCACGACGATTCCTGATTCCGCTGGTGCTTTATAGCATTTCGGCAGCTGTCGCCGGCTACTTCGTGCATCATGCCCATAGCGGTGCGCGTGGTATCGAGGCCCGGCAAAAATATGAAGCCCAGGTGGCTGAACTTTCCGGTGAGCTTGCGGGTTTGAAGACTCAGCGCTCCGACTGGGAGCGCCGCATCGCCCTGTTGCGGAGCGACCAGATCGACCGGGATCTGCTCGAGGAAAGAGCGCGCGTAATGTTAGGACGTGTGCATAAGAACGACCTTGTCATCATCACGGGCCCATAATTAAGCATAGCTCGAAAGTTCTGCTTAACTCAATTCAAGTTAATCTCTAATTTCATTGTATAATCAATAGCTTGCACATTTCATTGTGCAGCGCAAAACGGCTTTTAGCCCACTCGATTTCCCTTGTCGTCTGCGCTACAACTTTCGTCGAGGAAACCCTTCGGAGGACCCGATGGCTGTTGCTGCCCGCAAGGCGGGCCGTGCCGGTGCAGGCGCGGCTAACAAGACCACTTCCACTAAAGGCTCCATGCGCGGAGCTGCTCCCAATTCCCCACAATTCGACAAGAACCAGGACCTCTCGGCCTACAACGAGATGCTTCTGATCCGGCGCTTCGAAGAGAAGTCCGGTCAGATGTACGGCATGGGCCTGATCGGCGGTTTCTGCCATCTCTATATCGGCCAGGAGGCCGTCGTCGTCGGCATGCAGATGGCGACGAAAGACGGCGACCAGGTGATCACCGGCTATCGCGATCACGGTCATATGCTCGCCTGCGGCATGGACGCGAAAGGCGTCATGGCCGAACTGACCGGACGCCGCGGCGGCCTGTCGAAGGGCAAGGGCGGTTCCATGCACATGTTCTCCAAGGAGAAGCATTTCTATGGCGGCCACGGCATCGTGGGCGCGCAGGTGTCGCTTGGCACCGGCATCGCATTCGCCAACCACTATCGCGAGAACGGCAATGTCTGCCTCACCTATTTCGGTGACGGTGCGGCCAACCAGGGGCAGGTCTACGAGAGCTTCAACATGGCGCAGCTCTGGAAGCTGCCCGTGGTCTACGTGATCGAAAACAACCGCTACGCCATGGGCACCTCGGTGAGCCGCGCCTCGGCGCAGACCGATTTCTCGAAGCGCGGTGTGTCCTTCGGCATTCCGGGCGAGCAGGTGGATGGCATGGATATCCGCGCGGTCTACGCCGCTGGCCAGCGCGCCATCGAGCATGCCCGTTCCGGCAAGGGGCCGTACATTCTCGAGATGCAAACCTACCGCTATCGTGGTCACTCCATGTCCGATCCGGCGAAGTACCGCACGAAGGACGAGGTGACCCGCATGCGCGAGGAGCACGACCCGATCGAGCAGGTGCGCCGCCGTCTCCTGGAGGGCTGGAAGCTTTCCGAGGACGAGCTGAAGGCTATCGACAGCCGGGTGCGCGAGATTGTCAACGAGGCGGCAGAATTCGCCACGCACGATCCGGAGCCCGATCCGTCCGAGCTCTACACCGATATCCTTCTCTAAGCGGCGCGCTCGCGCCGCTTCTCCCCGAATCTCGCCGCTGCGACAATCAAAACAGGTCTTTTAATGGCGATCGATATTCTCATGCCGGCCCTCTCGCCCACCATGGAGCAGGGCAAACTGGCCAAGTGGCTGAAAAAAGAGGGCGATCAGGTCAAGCCCGGTGACGTGCTGGCCGAGATCGAGACCGACAAGGCGACCATGGAGGTCGAGGCGATCGACGAAGGCGTCCTCGCCAAGATCCTGGTCTCCGACGGCACCGACAACGTGGCCGTGAACACGCCCATCGCGATTCTTGCAGGCGAGGGTGAGGACGTGTCGGCGGCCTCCTCAGCGAAGGCGCCCGCCGCTCCTGCACCGGAAGCCCAGCCGGCACCGACGCCTGACATGCAGGCGGAAGGATTGGCCGACCGTCCGGCTCCCTCCGAGCGTCCGCAGCAAACGGATCTTTCCACTCCGGCAGCGCCCTCCGTCATCACGAACCGCACCAGCTACAATGCCATGGCGGAAATCCCCGAGGGCACGGAGTTGGTCAACATGACCGTTCGCGAGGCCCTTCGCGACGCCATGGCCGAGGAAATGCGCAAGGACGGATCAGTCTTCGTCATGGGCGAAGAGGTGGCCGAGTACCAGGGTGCCTACAAGGTCACGCAGGGCCTGCTGCAGGAATTCGGGGCTAAGCGCGTCATCGACACGCCGATCACCGAGCACGGGTTTGCCGGCGTCGGAGTCGGCGCGGCCTTCACGGGACTGCGCCCCATCGTCGAGTTCATGACCTTCAACTTCGCCATGCAGGCGATCGACCAGATCATCAACTCGGCGGCCAAGACCCTCTACATGTCCGGCGGACAGCTCGGTGCTCCCATCGTGTTCCGCGGCCCCAACGGCGCGGCAGCCCGCGTTGGCGCGCAGCACAGCCATGACTATGCCGCCTGGTACTCGAACGTTCCTGGCCTAAAGGTCATTGCGCCGTATACGGCGTCAGACGCGAAGGGGCTCCTCAAGAGCGCCATCCGCGATCCGAACCCGATCGTCTTCCTGGAAAACGAGATCCTGTACGGCCAGTCCTTCCCGGTGCCGAAGCTCGACGACTTCACGGTACCGATCGGCAAGGCGCGCATCCATCGCGAGGGCAAGGACGTCACCATCGTGTCCTTCTCCATCGGCATGACCTACGCTCTCAAGGCCGCCCAGGAGCTTGAGAAGGAAGGCATCGACGCCGAGGTTATCGACCTTCGCACGATCCGCCCGATGGATACCGAGACCATCGTCGCCTCGGTCATGAAGACCGGCCGCTGCGTCACGGTGGAGGAGGGGTTCCCGCAATCGGGCATCGGCGCCGAGATCGCCGCGCGCATCATGGAGAACGCGTTCGACTACCTCGACGCGCCCGTGATCCGCGTCACCGGCAAGGACGTGCCCATGCCGTATGCGGCCAACCTCGAGAAGCTCGCGCTGCCGAACGTGGCCGAAGTGGTGCAGGCGGCGAAGTCCGTTTGCTACAGGTGACGCATGAGTGAACGGAAATTCGAAGCTCTCAACGTTCCGCCTGACGTCCTCGAAAAGGGCGGCGTCGAGATCCTGAGGGCTTCGGTGGTGGATGGCGAGGTGAGCATCGCGCTTCGCCGCGCCTTCGACGATCCGTTCACCTGGGGCGTGCTCCTGGTGGATCTCGCCCGCCACGCCGCGCGCGTCTATGCCATGGAAACGGAGTACTCCGAGGAGGAGGCTCTGGCCGAGATCGCCGCCGGCATTCAGGCCGAGCTGGACGATCCGAGCGATCCCGGTTCGACTCAGGCCATCAACTAGATTCCCTCAAGTCAGGATTCCAGAACGCCATGCCCATCAATATCCTGATGCCCGCCCTGTCTCCCACCATGGAAAAGGGCAACCTTGCCAAGTGGCTAAAGAAAGAAGGCGACACGGTGAAGTCCGGCGATGTTATCGCCGAGATCGAGACCGACAAGGCCACCATGGAAGTGGAGGCCGTGGACGAAGGCATCCTCGCCAAGATCGTGGTGCCGGAAGGAACGGCGGACGTTCCCGTCAACGAACTCATCGCGCTGATTGCCGCCGAGGGCGAGGATCCGAAGAGCGTCTCAGCGCCGGCATCCGGCGGCGGTGCCACAGCGCCTTCATCGAAGGCCGAAGCCGCTCCCGCGCCGGCTGCGCCCGCAGCCGCGCCCCAGCCGCAGGCCAACACCATTCAGGGCGACCCGAACGCCCACATGTCCTATGCCCGCGTCGACCAAGCCCCTGAGGGTCCCGCAACGGCCGCAAAGCCCAATGGGGCAGGGCAGGCGCAGTCCGGCGGCAGTCGCGTCTTCGCCTCGCCGCTCGCCAAGCGCATTGCCCGCGAAGCCGGCATCGATATCGCGTCAGTCCAGGGTTCCGGCCCCCATGGCCGCGTGGTCGAGAAGGATGTGCGCTCAGCGCTCAAGGGCGGCGGCACGAAGCCCGCAGGCGCTCCGGCTGCCGCCGCATCTCCGGCCGCCGCACCGCCCGCCAAACCTGCTGCCCCGCAGCTGGCTCAGAGCATGGGCGCCGAACAGGTCAAGGCCATGTTCGAGGCCGGCACCTACGAGGAAGTGCCGCTCGATGGCATGCGCAAGACCATTGCCAAGCGCCTCGTCGAGTCGAAGCAGACGGTGCCCCACTTCTACCTGTCGCTCGATTGCGAACTCGACGCGCTGATGGCGCTCCGCGAGCAGATCAACGCGGCCGCAGGGAAGGACAAGGACGGCAAGCCCGCGTACAAGCTCTCGGTCAACGACTTCGTCATCAAGGCCCTTGCTATCGCGCTCCAGCGCGTGCCTGCCGCCAATGCGGTCTGGGCCGAGGACCGCATCCTGAAGATGAAGCATTCCGACGTGGGCGTGGCGGTCGCCATCGAGGGTGGCCTCTTCACGCCGGTGGTGCGCAAGGCTGAAGCCAAGACGCTCACCGCCATCTCGGCCGAGGTGAAGGACATGGCAGGCCGCGCCCGTAACCGCCGCTTGAAGCCTGAGGAGTACCAGGGCGGCTCCACGGCGGTGTCGAACCTCGGCATGTTCGGCATCAAGAACTTCCAGGCGGTGATCAATCCGCCCCAGGGCACGATCCTGGCAGTCGGCGCCGGCGAGAACCGGGTAGTGGTGAAGAACGGCGCCCCCGCGGTCATCCAGGCCATGACCGTGACGCTCTCCTGCGACCACCGCGTGGTCGATGGAGCGCTGGGTGCGGAACTGCTGGCCGCCTTCAAGCAGCTCATCGAGAGCCCGATGGGGATGCTGGTTTAACCATTCGTCATGGCCGGCCTCGTGCCGGCCATCCACGTCTTTCAACGGCCCGCTCCACGAAGACGTGGATGCCCGGGCCAAGCCCGGGCATGACGGGGGATTTCCATGGCAAACCAATACGACATCATCGTCATCGGCGGCGGGCCGGGGGGCTATGTGGCCGCGATCCGCGCGGCGCAGCTCGGGTTCAAGACTGCCGTCGTGGAGCGCGAGCATCTGGGCGGCATCTGCCTCAACTGGGGCTGCATTCCCACCAAGGCGCTGCTGCGCTCGGCCGAGATCTACCACTACATGGAGCACGCCAAGGATTACGGCCTGTCAGCACAGGGCATCGGCTTCGACGCCGCGGCCATCGTGCAGCGCTCGCGCGGCGTGTCGGGCCGCCTCAACGGCGGCGTCGGCATGCTGCTCAAGAAGAACAAGGTCGACGTGATCTGGGGTGAGGCCAACATCTCCAAGCCTGGCGAGGTTGTGGTGACGGCGCCGAAGAAGCCTGCCATGCAGCCGCAGAACCCGGTGCCGAAGGGTGTGCTGGAGCCCGGCACCTACGCCGCCAAGCACATCATTGTGGCCACCGGCGCCCGCCCCCGCGCACTGCCGGGCATCGAGCCGGACGGCAAGCTGATCTGGACCTATTTCGAGGCCATGGTGCCGCCCGCCATGCCCAAATCCCTCATCGTCATGGGCTCAGGCGCCATCGGCATCGAGTTCGCCTCCTTCTACCGCACCATGGGCGTGGAGGTGACGGTGGTCGAGGTAATGCCGCAGATCCTGCCCGTCGAGGACGCCGAGATTGCGGGTCTTGCCCGTAAGCGCTTCGAGAAGCAGGGCATGAAGATCCTCACCGGCGCGAAGGTCACGAAGGTGGAGAAGGGCGCGAATTCGATCACCACCACCATCGACGACGGCAAGACCACGCAGACGATCACCGCCGAGCGGATGATCTCGGCGGTCGGCGTCGTCGGCAACATCGAGAATGTCGGCCTCGAGAAGATCGGCGTGACAATCGAGCGCGGCGTCGTTGTGACGGATGGCCTGGGGCGCACCAACGTGCCGGGCATCTATGCGATCGGCGACGTGGCAGGCCCCCCCATGCTGGCGCACAAGGCCGAGCACGAGGGCGTCATCTGCATCGAGACCATCAAGGGCATTCACACGCATGCCATGGACAAAGCGAAGATCCCCGGCTGCACCTACTGCAACCCGCAGATCGCCTCCGTGGGGCTCACGGAGGCCAAGGCGAAGGAGCAGGGCTTCGACGTGCGCGTCGGCCGGTTCCCGTTCATTGGCAACGGCAAGGCCATTGCGCTCGGCGAACCCGAAGGCCTCGTGAAGACAATCTTCGACAAGAAGACCGGCCAGCTGCTCGGCGCCCACATGATCGGCGCCGAGGTCACAGAATTGATCCAGGGCTACGTGATCGCCATGAACCTGGAGACCACCGAGGAGGAGCTGATCCACGCAGTCTTCCCTCATCCGACCCTCTCCGAGACCATGCACGAGAGCGTCATGGATGCCTACGGACGCGTGATTCACATCTGATCTGGTCGAGGCGCGGATCGCGCCGGTCGGAGATTACCGATGCAACCATGGCCGGGTTCGTCCCGGCCATGGTCGTTTGAGCCAACCTCCATCGGATTGACACGGGTTCCGGCTAAACGGCAGGCTTCCCATCTCAGCACATGGAGGAAGCAATGACGGATCAGGGCAGCGTGAAGGGCGGGTGCCGGTGCGGGCAGGTGAGATTCCGTGCCAATGGTCGCCCCATCATCACCATGGCCTGCCATTGCAACGGCTGCCAGCGCATGACCGCCAGCGCCTTCTCGTTGAGTTCCCTTTACCCGAGTGCGAGCTTCGAGGTGACGGAGGGGGAGCCGGTAATCGGCGGTCTCCACGGCGCTACCCGGCACTTCTTCTGCCCGCATTGCATGAGCTGGCTCTTCACGCGTCCCGAGGGGCTGGACGAGTTCGTGAATGTTCGCGCCACGATGCTCGATGATGCGAGGGACTTCACGCCCTTCATCGAGACATACACCAGCGAGGCGCTGCCCTGGGCCAAGACGTCGGCGGTGCACAGCTTTGAGAAATTCCCGCCGATGGAGCGCTACCCCCAACTGGTCGAGGAATTCGTGCGCCGATCGCAATGAATGGGCGCGAGGAATCGTCTGCGTCGCAGGGTCAGTACGTGGGTACGAAACGATGCGTGATCAAGGGCATGTGGACCTCATACCTGACCCCCGCCGGATCGAAGCTCAGATGCGCCTTTGCCTGACATTGCGAGGGCAGGACGCGTTCGAGCAGGGCTGACCCGAAGCCGCTGTGATCCGGTTTCTCGACACGTGGCCCGTTCTGCTCCACCCATTCGAGGTGAAGCTCTCTCTTGCCCTCCGCAGTAACCAGCTCCCACCTGACTGAGACGCAACCTTTGCGCACGGACAGGGCACCATATCGCGCCGCGTTGGCCGTCAATTCATGAAAAGCCATGCTCAGGGGGACGGCGAGATCGGCCGAGAGGTTGACGTCCGGCCCTTCCAGCCTAAAGCGTTCATCTCTGCTCCCCGAGAAAGGCTGAAGCTCACAGCACAGCATCTCCCGTAAAGGAGCCGTCTGCCAGTAATCCTCCGTCAAAAGGGTCTGGGTCTTGGCAAGTGCCTCAATTCGCGACGAGAAGGATCGGTTGAAATCTCGGATGCTGGTGGCTGTGCGGGCTGTCGCGCCTGCCAGAGCTTGGACGACAGCCAGGGTGTTGCGCACCCGGTGATGGAGTTCCCGAACCAGCAATGCCTGGCGTTGTTCGAACCTTTTCCTCTCGTCTACATCCTGGATGACCCGCACGCTGTACTGAAACTTTCCCTGTGCATTGAAGACCGCTGTCGACGACACATTCAGCCATACGCCCGAGCCGTCTTTGCGGATCGAGCGCTTCTCGATCGAATATGTTCTCAGCTCGCCTGCGACCTGTCGCTCGTAGAGGGCTCGCTCGGCACCGGAATCATCGGGGTGAATGAGATCGTAGATACTCAGGTTCAGAAGCTCGCTGCGGGAGTAGCCGGTAATGGCGGACAGCCCTCTGTTGACGGTCAGAAACTGACCGCTCGAATTGGTTTCGGCGATGCCGACACCGGCATGCTCGTGGGTCGCCCAGAGCCGCTCACGGCTTTCCCGCTCGGCTCTCGTCTGAACCGCGTTCTCGACCGAGACGGACGCGATTTGAGCGAGTTGGATGAGGATGGCTTCATCGTCGACAGTGAATTCACCGTTCTGCTTGTCGAGCAGCATGAGCACTCCCAGCGTGCCGCCTTGCGGACCCGTCACAGGCACTGCGAGCACGCTCGACATTGCCGGAGAGGCTGCCCCCACGGGAAAGGAATCCTGCAGTTCCTGACAAGCGTTGAATTCGGTCTCGTTCAATCGCAGCGTTCGGCCGAGCTGGACCCCATAGGAGTATATGCCTGCACTGCTCTCGACCAAATGCGACATAGGATGGTTGCGATAGCTATCTGAAACCGAGACAATGACGGGATCGCTCGGCCATAAGGCATAGGGAACCGTTCGGGTTGCGGCCCAATCGGCGCCAACGATGAGGCGCGCCTGCTCCGTGATCTCTTGAAAGATGGCCTCGGGGGCATCCAGCGCGGCAACTCTCGTCGACACTGCCGCCAGCGCCTTCAGTTGCTCCTGATGCCGATGGGTCCTTGCCAGGAGAGCCTGCCGCTCATGCTCGAGCAAGATGCGGTTTGTGATGTCGTTGTGAGCCACCACCGCATAGGCATGGCCGTCATAATCGAGCCGGGAGGCACGAAGTTGGAACCATTGCTTTCGGGTAGGGGAATGGCACGGGTACTCGAGCGAGAAGGCCGGATGCCCAGCCAGCACGGATTGGATGCCGTGAGCGGCGGCTTTGGCGCATGCCGCCTCTACCCCGATGGTGCGATGGCAGATGTCGAGGTAGTTCGTGCCAACATGCTCTGCCGCGTTCCCGCTGTTGGCCCGGCCGAAATCCCGCCAAGCCTGGTTGACGGCAATGATGGTGCCGAACTGGTCGAGCACGGCCACCGGGCCGGACAGAGCATCCAGGACATGTTCAGCAGGGGGGATTGCCACGACCCCGTTCTGCTTCGACGTCCGGTTCATGAGCTTGTGTCCCAACACATTGAAGTGAATAGGCTAGTAACGGGCTTCCGAGACTTCGGTTCAGACAGAAACTCAGAAGTCGCCTGCAGCCATGTTCCAGGGTCTGCCCCGCAATCTGAGCATTTGCGATTGGGCCCTGAAAGCCTTAAATCAGGCGCATGTCAGGAAGGGGCGGGTCCCTTCGCCGCAAAGGTTTAGCTTCATGGCCGTCGTTCTCGACCTTCTGAACAAGGATCAGCGCCCCCGCCACCCGGAGAAGGCGCATCGGCCGGACCAGCCTGTTCAGCAGCGCAAGCCTGAATGGATCCGCGTGAAGGCGCCGGGCTCGCCCAAATGGGCCGAGACCAACCGCATCGTGCGCGAAAACAAGCTCGTGACGGTCTGTGAGGAGGCCGGCTGCCCCAATATCGGCGAGTGCTGGGAGAAGAAGCACGCCACCTTCATGATCATGGGCGACACCTGCACTCGGGCCTGCGCCTTCTGCAACGTGAAGACCGGCCTGCCGCAGGCGCTCGACCCCAATGAGCCCGAGCGCGTGGCCAAGGCGGTGGAGAAACTCGGCCTGGAGCACGTGGTCATCACCTCCGTGGACCGCGACGATCTCGCCGACGGCGGTGCGAAGCATTTCGCCGACGTGATCCACGCCATTCGCGCCCGCTCGCCCAAGACCACCATCGAGATTCTCACCCCTGATTTCTTGAGGAAGCCGGGTGCGTTGGAGATCGTGGTGGCGGCCAAGCCGGACGTGTTCAACCACAATCTCGAGACGGTGCCATCGAAATACCTGAAGGTCCGCCCCGGCGCGCGCTATTTCCACTCCATCCGCCTGCTCCAGCAGGTGAAGGAGCTCGACCCGACCATCTTCACCAAGTCCGGCATCATGGTGGGCCTCGGTGAGGAGCGGAACGAAGTGCTCCAGCTCATGGACGACCTGCGCTCGGCGGATGTGGACTTCATGACCATCGGCCAGTACCTGCAACCGACGAAGAAGCACCATCCGGTAATCCGCTTCGTCACGCCGGACGAGTTCAAGGCCTATGAAACCACTGCCTATGCGAAGGGTTTCCTCCTGGTCTCCTCAACCCCGCTGACGCGTTCCTCGCATCACGCTGGTGAGGATTTTGCCAAGCTGAAGGCGGCCCGTCTCGCGAAGCTCGGCTAACGAACCGGACGAGGCATGCAGCGCATTCTGGTCATCGGCAGCCCGGGCGCGGGCAAGAGCACCCTGGCGAGCCGTCTCGCCGAGCTCCTTGGCCTGCCGCTGATCCACCTCGACCGGGAATATTTCGGCCCCGGCTGGACCACGCCGACCAAGCCTGAATGGCGCGAACAGGTGAAAGTCCTTGCCGCGCGCCCGGTCTGGGTCATGGACGGAAATTACGCCAGCACCTTCGACATCCGCGTGCCCCACGCGACAGCCATCGTCTGGCTCGATCTGCCGCGCTGGCAATGCATGCTGAGCGTGCTCTGGCGGGTGGCCAGACATTACGGGAAAACGCGGCCCGACCTCGGTTCCGCCGGACCGGAGCGCTTCGATTGGTCTTTCATGCGCTGGATATGGTCCTATCCGGACAAGATGCGACCGAAAACCGCCCACATGCTAGAGCGCCTGCGTCCGGACCAGCGCGTTTACATCCTGCGCTCCCGATCCGACATTCCGGCCCTGGAGGCCGAGCTTGCAACCTTCAGAGAGGCCGCCTGAGTCATGCCGACCTTCCGCACCACCCGGACCGTGAAGCATACGCCTGATCAGATGTTTGCCCTCGTGGCCGATGTGGAGCGCTATCCGGAGTTCCTGCCACTGTGCGAGGATCTGCGGGTGATGCGCCGGGTCCAGAGCGGAGAGGGCATCGAAACGCTCGTGGCCACCATGGCGGTGGGCTACAAGGCTATCAATGAGAGCTTCACCACCCGCGTGACCCTGGACGATCCCCGTCGGAAGATCACGGTCGAATACGTGGACGGGCCGTTCAAGTATCTGGAGAACCGCTGGACCTTTCGCGAGGTGCCCGGCGGGTGTGATGTCGAGTTTTACATTAACTATGAGTTCAAGAGCTTCGCCCTAGGCCTCCTTATGGGCAGCGTGTTCGACAAGGCCTTCCGCAAGTTCACGGAGGCCTTCGAGGAGCGGGCTGACGAGATCTACGGCGTGCCCTCCCGTGCCCGGGCCTGATTAACGGATGGCCTGTTCCAGCAGTGAGAGCGCATCTTCCACCGCCCAGCGGCGCACATACTCCCGCCCGAGATCGCCATAGCGGCGTTCCAAGTGGACAGTCGGGGCTCCTTTCCGTGCGAGGCCGAAATGGACAAGGCCGACAGGCTTCGCAGCCGTCCCCCCGGTTGGACCGGCGACGCCGGTGATCGCCACCGCCACATCGGCTCGCGAATGGGCGAGCGCTCCCTCGGCCATGGTTCGGGCCACCGGCTCGCTCACAGCCCCTTTGTCGGCGATAAGGTCGGCAGGCACGCCGATCAGTTCCGTCTTGGCCTCGTTCGAATATGTGACGAAGCCGCGCTCCACCACGGCTGAGGAACCGGATATCTCGGTCAACAGGGCGGCGACCAGACCGCCGGTGCAGGACTCCGCCGTGGCGATCTTCAGCCCCTTCTGGCGGTAGGCATCGAGAAGAGCGGCGGCACGGTCTCTCAGGTCCGGGATCATGGACTCACCTCCGGCAGGCGGATGGTTGCGGCGGCTTGCGCGGCGATGCCTTCGCTGCGCCCGGTGAACCCGAGCTTCTCGGTGGTGGTCGCCTTGAGCGAAACCTGATCGATGCGAAGTCCGGCGATTTCGGCGATCCTCTGGCGCATGGCGTCCCGATGAGGTCCGAGGCGCGGCTTCTCGCAGAGGAGTGTAGTGTCGAGATGATCGACCATGCCGCCGCGTTCCCGCACCAGTCCCACCGCATGGGCAAGGAATCGGTCGGAGGAGGCGCCGCGCCATTGCGGGTCGCTCGGCGGGAAGTGCGTGCCGATGTCGCCATCAGCTAGGGCGCCGAGAAGCGCGTCGGTGAGGGCATGCAGGATCACGTCCCCGTCCGAATGGGCGACGACGCCCCGGTCGTGGGGCACCTTGACCCCGCCGAGCCAGACATGGTCTCCATCCCCGAAGGCATGGACGTCGAACCCGGTGCCCAGCTTGGTGATATACGTCATCGGTGAACCTTTCAGTCGCCGCTCGGCCTCCAGGAAATCGGCTGGATGGGTGAGCTTGACGTTCCCACTCTCGCCCTCGAACACATGAACTGGCATCCCGGCCCATTCTGCAAGAGCGCCGTCGTCGGTGAAGCCATGGAGCCCTGCGGCTGCAGCCTTGCGGTGTGCATCGAGCAGCGAGGCAAACCGGAAGGCCTGCGGAGTCTGCACGGCCCTAAGGTTTGCTCTATCGGGTGTCGAGACAACCTCCGACTCGCTGCCGATCACCTTGACCGTATCTGTCACCAGCGTTCCGGGAACGGCTGCATCCCAACGTTGGGCGGCCTGGATTGCTCTGTCGATGAGTTCAGGGCTCGCGAAGGGGCGGGCAGCATCGTGGATGAGGACGATATTGTGAGATGAAGAGGCCAGAGTCTCAAGCCCGTTCCGCACCGAATCCTGGCGCGTATCGCCGCCAAAAACGCATGGCAGAAGTGTCGAAGTCAGGGGTGCCAGGGTCGCGATGCTTGCCTCATAGAGATCCCGGTCGTTGGGGTGGATGACCACGAGGGTGCGATCAATCTCGGGATGAGAGAGGAAGCAGGCGAGTGTCCAGGACAGGACCGATTTCCCTTGAAGATCCCTGTGCTGCTTAGGGATCCCTTCTCCCGCTCGCGAACCACGTCCTGCGGCAACGATGAGGGCGGCAACTGGCATCGGGAAGACTCTCCGGGACTGGCGCTCTCCATAGCGTGACGGCGGAAGAACGCAAATCCCGCGCGGAAGAGCTTGCACATCAGCTCAAGATGGCTATTAAATAGGCACAATGTTTAGTGATCAAAATTTAGGCTGTGGCGGCTTTGTCATTGGACCCTTGCAGGTCAGGTGCAATGCCCTTCTGGCCCCTCTGTCTGGCGTAACGGATGTAGCCTTCCGGCGTATTGCCAAGCGCCTGGGAGCCGGCCTCGTCGTGTCCGAGATGGTGGCCTCCGACGAGCTGGTTCAAGGTTCCGAAGAGGCGCAGTTGCGCGCCGAGGGTGCTGGAATCGAGCCTCACGTCGTCCAGCTTGCGGGCTGCGAGCCGCGCTGGATGGCAGAAGCCGCGAGGGTGGCCGAAGGGGCAGGAGCCCGCATCATCGACATCAACATGGGATGCCCGGCAAAGCGCGTTATCGGCGGCTATGCCGGATCCGCGCTGATGCGCGACTTGGACCACGCGGCCCGCCTGATCGAGGCGACGGTGAAGGCGGCCAGCGTTCCCGTGACCGTCAAGATGCGGCTCGGCTGGGATCACCAGAGCATCAATGCGCCGGAACTCGCCCGCAGGGCCGAGAGCCTCGGCGTCGAGGCGGTGACTGTCCATGGCCGCACCCGCCAACAATTTTATAAAGGACAGGCCGACTGGAGCGCCATCGCACCTGTCGTGCGGGCGGTCGGCATTCCGGTCATTGCCAATGGCGACATCGGCTCCCTGGATAGGGCGCGGCGCTGTCTAGCCGCGTCAGGTGCCGCGGCCGTCATGATCGGGCGCTCAGCCGTGGGGCGCCCGTGGCTCGTCGGCCAGATCGGCGCCGCCCTGCAGGGGCGCACCATTCCCGATCCATCGCCGGAGGAGATGACGGCGATTGCCGTCGAACATTACGAGGGTCTGCTCTCCCTCTATGGGAAAAAGACCGGCATCCGCCACGCCCGCAAGCACCTGGCGGCCTATGCGGATGTGGCACTCGCCTCAGGATTTCAGGTGGCTCCAGGGGTTCGCATGGAGCTTGTGACATCGGAGGAGCCCGGAACGGTGATTGCATTGCTGAGCTCGGTCTACAGTCGGCAGGAGCGGGACGCGGCATGACGGCTCTTCCCATCAATGACCTGATCATGAATGCGCTGCCGATCCCGGTCCTCACCGTAGGGCCGGAGCATCGGATTGCCCACGCCAACGCGGCGGCCGAGTCGTTCTTCGAGATGAGCCTGCGCATGATGCAGCGCCAAAAGCTGAGCGACCTGCTGCCCTTCGGCTCGCCGGTGATGGCGCTGGTCGAAGACGTTCGCCACAGGGGCTCCAGCGTCAGCGAGCACCGGGTGGATATCGGCAGCCCGCGCCTCGGCGCCGAGCGCATCGTGGACGTCTCGGCATGCCCGCTCGGCGACGACGGCGACAGCGTGATCGTCATGCTCCAGGAGCGGACGATCGCCGACAAGATGAACCGCCAGCTCACTCATCGCGGGGCCGCTCGGTCCATCACGGCGCTGGGTGCCTTGCTGGCGCACGAGATCAAGAATCCACTGTCTGGCATCCGCGGCGCAGCACAACTCCTCGAGCAATCGGCGAACGAGGACGACCGGCTGCTGACGCGACTCATCTGCGACGAGACCGACCGCATCGTGAAGCTTGTGGAGCGGATGGAGGTGTTTGGCGAGGAGCGGCCCGTGGAGCGTGGCCCCGTCAACATCCACGGCGTGCTCGATCATGTGAAGCGCTTGGCGCAATCGGGATTTGCCCGACACATCCGCTTCGCCGAGAACTATGATCCGTCGCTCCCGCCCGTGCTCGGCAACCGGGACCAATTGATCCAGATCATCCTGAATCTCGTCAAGAACGCCGCCGAGGCTGTCGGCGTCGATGCGCCGGACGGAGAAATCATTCTGTCGACGGCGTTTCGCACCGGCGTCAGGCTGCAGGTGCCTGGCTCACAGGAGCGGGTGAGCCTGCCGATCGAGCTGAGCGTCATGGACAACGGCCCCGGCATTCCACCCGAGCTGATGAGCGACCTCTTCGAACCCTTCGTGACCACGAAGGTCCAGGGCAGCGGCCTTGGGCTAGCGCTTGTCGCCAAGATCGTGGGCGATCACGGCGGCATCGTCGAATGCGAGCCGGCGCCCCGGCGGACCACCTTTCGAATTCTCCTTCCCATGCACCGCGCCGGCGACGGCCGCGGGGCCGATCTATAGGGCTGACCCAATGCCGAGCGGACAGATTCTTCTCGCCGATGACGATGCGGCAATCCGTACCGTCCTGAACCAGGCGCTCTCGCGGGCAGGTTATGAAGTCCGTTCTTCGAGCAATGCCGCCACCCTTTGGCGCTGGGTGTCTCAAGGCGAGGGCGATCTCGTCATCACCGACGTGATGATGCCCGACGAGAACGCCTTCGATCTCCTGCCGCGCATCAAGAAGATTCGTCCGGAGCTTCCGATCATCGTCATGAGCGCGCAGAATACGTTCATGACGGCCATCAAGGCCTCGGAGCGCGGCGCCTACGAGTATCTGCCCAAGCCCTTCGACCTGAAGGAACTGGTAGCCGTCGTCGGCCGGGCGCTCTCCCGTCCCCGCAGCGTGCCCGCCGGCGCGCATCCTGCTCCGGAAAATGAGGACATCCCGCTCGTCGGACGCTCGCAGGCGATGCAGGAGATCTACCGGGCCCTGGCCCGCCTCATGCCCACCGATCTCACCGTGATGATCACGGGCGAATCCGGCACGGGCAAGGAACTCGTCGCCAAGGCGCTCCATGATTACGGCAAGCGCCGGCAGGGTCCTTTCGTGGCCGTGAACATGGCCGCCATACCGAGGGAGCTCATCGAATCCGAACTGTTCGGCCATGAGAAGGGGGCCTTCACTGGAGCGACTGCCCGCAGCACCGGCCGCTTCGAGCAGGCCGAAGGGGGAACGCTGTTCCTCGACGAGATCGGCGACATGCCGATGGAAGCGCAGACCCGCCTTCTGCGGGTTCTTCAACAAGGTGAGTATACCACCGTCGGCGGCCGTGTGCCGATCAAGACCAATGTCCGCATCGTGGCCGCCACGAACAAGGATCTGCGTGTCCTCATCCAGCAGGGTCTGTTCCGCGAGGATCTGTATTTCCGGCTGAACGTGGTGCCGCTGCGGCTTCCGCCTCTTCGCGAGCGCGTCGAGGATATCCCGGACCTCGTCCGTCACTTCTTCGTGCTGGTCGAAAAGGAAGGGCTCGGCCGCAAGCAGCTCGACGTGGAGGCCATGGACCGGCTTAAACGCTACCGCTGGCCGGGCAATGTACGCGAGCTCGAGAACCTGGTGCGGCGCTTGGCTGCACTCTATCCTCAGGACACGATTACCGGGGCGATCATCGACTCCGAACTCGATTCCCAGCCGCTCCTGCCGCCGCAGCCTGCCGGCAAATCCAATCAGCCCGGCATACAGGCGTCAGAGGGCTTGTCGGATGCTGTCGAGCGGCACCTGAACGAATACTTCTCCGGATTCAGGGATTCGCTACCGCCTCCCGGTCTCTACCACCGGATCCTGCGCGAGATCGAGGGTCCGCTGATCGGAGCGGCCCTCGCGGCAACCCGGGGCAATCAGATCAGGGCTGCGGAACTTCTCGGTGTCAACCGCAACACCCTGCGCAAGAAGGTGCGGGACCTTGATCTTATGGTCGTGCGCTCGAACAGGACCTGACCGGCCTGGGCTGTAATAATTTGACCACAGTGTTGTGTTGGTGCATCACCCGATGAAAGGGCGCCGTCTCTCGGGCGCCGATCTTGCGGGGCTTCAGTCTTGATCAACCAGGACACCATTGCACAGCGTCAGGCGGCCGAGCCGTCCCAGACCGGCCTTGGCTGGCTGGGCTATGGGGCCGTTCTGTCGGCTCTGGCGTCGGCTCTTGCCACATTCCTGATCCTGGCCGGCGCCACGCCGATCCTGCCGACCCACAATGTCGTCGTGTGGGTGTTCACGCTGAATGGCGTGCTCATCGCGGTCCTGCTTGGGATCGTGGCCTTGCAGACGCGCAAGCTGGTGCGGGAACGCAGGGCAGGGGCCGCGGCCGCGGGCCTCCACGTGCGCATCGTCGGGCTCTTCAGCCTGGTCGCCGTCCTGCCTGCCATTCTCGTCGCCGGCGTTGCGACGGTGACCCTGGAGCGCGGATTGGACCCCTGGTTCACGGGGGCGCTCAAGGACCTCATGAACAACACGGTGTCCATCGCCCGATCCTATCGGGAGATGCAGTGCCGGACACTCGCGCGTGAAACCCAGTTGATGGCGGCCGATCTCAATCGCGCAAAGGTTCTCTTCGACGCCGACCGCAACCTGTTTCGGGAATTCATGAATTCCCGCGCGGTCTTCCTCGGATTTCCGCTCGCCATGATCGTCGATACGGACGGTACGGTCGTCGAGCGGATCGAAGTCAAGAAAGTCGCGAATATTCCTCAGCCGTCCCAGGCGGATCTTCAGGAGGCGAGTTCCCAGGAAGCTCTCTGCCTTTTCACGCGGGCGGGCGGCAACATCTTCCGCTCCGCCTTGAAGCTCGATGCCCATGGCGGACGCATCCTTTACGTAGCCCGCGAGGTGGATCCCCGCGCCATCGAGTTCCCCCAGGTGGCCGAGACCGGCGTGGCTTTCTATGAGGCACTCGACCAGAAGAAGGCTGGCATCCAGATCGCCTTCGCGTCGATGTTCGCGCTCATCGCGTTGATCGTTCTGCTTTCCGCCGTCTGGTTCGGGTTGAACTTCGCCAATCGCCTCGTGGCGCCGATCAGGCGCCTCATCCACGCGACGGATCAGGTGGCCACCGGCAATTTCTACGTCCAGGTTCCCGTCAAGCGAGGCGAGGGGGATCTAGGCCATCTGGGTGAGACCTTCAACAAGATGACCTCGGAGCTGCGGCGCCAGCATGATGGCCTCACCACGGCCAGCGAACTGATGGATCGCCGGCGCCGCTTTACTGAGGCGGTTCTCGCCGGAGTCTCGGCCGGGGTGATCGGCGTGAATGCGCGCGGTGTGATCACCATCGTCAACCCTTCGACGGAGGCTCTTCTCGGAGCCTCTCGGGAGGAATTGCTCGGCAAGCCGATCACCATGATTCTGCCGGAGGTCACTTCTCTGGTCGAGGAGATGAGCCATGGACGCCAGCGGCTGATGCAGCAGCAGATTCATATCGCGCGCAGCGGCAAGGAGCGCACGATCGACGTTCGCGTCACCAGCGAGCAGACCCGCAGCGAAAAGCGGGATCTCGTGATCACCCTCGACGACATCACGGATCTCGTCCTGGCGCAGCGGACCTCCGCCTGGGCCGACGTGGCGCGCCGGATCGCCCACGAGATCAAGAACCCCCTGACGCCGATCCAGCTCTCGGCCGAGCGCATCCGCCGGAAATACGGCAAGGTGATCACCACCGACCGGGAGGTGTTCGACCAGTGCACGGACACCATCGTGCGCCAGGTCGACGACATCAAGCGCATGGTCGACGAGTTTTCGTCCTTCGCCCGCATGCCGAAGCCGACCATCGGCAACGAGGATCTGGCTGAGACGATTCGGCAGGTGGTCTTCATGATGAAGATCGCCCATCCTGATATCGAGTTCGCCGATCAGCTGCCGTCGGGTCCCCTTGTAGCGCCGTTCGACCGCCGGCTCGTGTCTCAGGCCTTGACCAACATCGTCAAGAACGCGACCGAAGCCATTGCGGCGGTACCGGATCCGGAGAGAGGGCAGGGGCAGATTTCCATCGTTCTGGACGACACGCATCCGGAGTATCTGATCCTGGCCGTGACCGACAACGGCAAGGGCTTCCCGGTCGAAGGGCGGCAGCGCCTTCTGGAGCCCTACATGACGACCCGCGAGGGTGGAACCGGCTTAGGGCTGCCGATCGTCGCAAAGATCCTGGAAGATCATGGGGGTGGCATGGAACTGGCCGACAATCCCGCTGGACGAGGCGGTCAGGTCCGCATGTGGATCCCGAAGACGAAACAAGTTTCAGCGGAAGAGCCAATGGCCGCTTCCAACCGAAACGACTCTCGCAGGGCAAGCTTATGAGCGCTGATATTCTCGTCGTCGACGACGAAGTCGACATTCGCGAACTCGTGGCCGGCATCCTTGAGGATGAGGGCCACCGCACACGCACGGCGGGAACGTCCGACGATGCCCTGGCGGCCATCGAGACGCGGCGCCCCCACCTCGTCTTCCTGGACATCTGGCTGCAGGGAAGCCGCCTGGACGGACTGCAGGTGCTCGAGATCGTCAAGAGCCAGCATCCCGACCTGCCCGTGGTGATGATCTCGGGCCACGGCAACATCGAGACCGCCGTCTCGGCCATCAAGGCCGGCGCCTACGATTTCATCGAGAAGCCATTCAAGGCGGACCGGCTCGTGCTCGTGGCCGAGCGTGCCCTCGAGGCGTCGCGACTGAAGCGAGAGGTGCGCGACCTGCGCTCCCGGTCCGTTCAGGCGAGCCGCATTGCCGGCAAATCCATCGTGATCAACCAGCTGCGCCAAGCGGTCGAGCGAGCGGCTCCGACGAATGCCCGTATCCTGATCACCGGCGCGCCGGGATCAGGCAAGGAACTGACGGCCAGGACCCTTCACGGCCTCTCCACCCGCGCCAACGGTCCATTCGTGGTGCTTTCGGCCGCGACCATCACGCCAGATACCATGGAGGCCGAACTCTTCGGAACGGAAGGTGGGGCAGGCGGGGGACGCCGCGTCGGCGCGCTCGAAGAGGCCCATGGCGGCACCCTGTACATCGATGAGATCGCCGACATGCCGCGGGAGACGCAGAACCGGATTCTGCGCGTCCTCGTGGACCAGAATTTCCAGCGCGTCGGCGGAACCACACGGGTGCATGTGGATGTCCGCATCGTCTCTTCGTCCAGCCGCGACCTGCCGGGGGAAATCGCGGCCGGCCGGTTCCGCGAGGATCTGTTCCACCGCCTCGGCGTCATCCCGATTCGGGTGCCGTCCCTAGCCGAGCGCCGGGAGGATGTGCCGGAACTCATCGAGTTCTTCATGGAGCAGATCTCGTCGACCACGGGCCTGCCGAAGCGGCGCATCGCCGAGGACGCCATGGCGGTGCTTCAGTCGCATGACTGGCCCGGCAACGTCCGTCAGCTGCGGAACAACGTCGAGCGCCTGATGATCCTGACCTCCGGCGAACCCGATGCGGAGGTCACGGCCGACATGCTTCCGTCCGAAATCGGCGCGCTCGTTCCGAGCACGCCTGGCGGGGCAGGGGGTGAAAAGCTCATGAGCTTGCCGCTCCGCGACGCCCGTGAAATCTTCGAGCGCGAATACCTCTTGGCGCAGATCGCCCGCTTCAGCGGCAACATCTCCAGGACGGCGGAGTTCATCGGCATGGAGCGTTCGGCTCTGCACCGGAAGCTGAAATCGCTGGGCATCGGCGGCTAAGGACCGGCCGCCGATGTTCTGTTGGGCCAAGCGCCTTCGTCCAACCCGGAACTAAAACCTACCAATCCACGGGAAAATGCGCCCCGAGGGGGTAGAACCGTTGCGTCCCCCTTGCCGAACGCGGCTGTTCGCCCTGTAATAAGAACGCCGGTCGACGACCGCACGAAAGCGGACAACCATATTCAGGCGGCCCCATAGCCAAGACCGGCGGCGATGGGCTGGCGAGGCAACTTCAATGGCGGGCGATCGCGCGCAGAACCTTCAGGACACCTTCCTCAACTATGTCCGGAAGCAGAAAATACCCCTGACGATCTTTCTCGTGAACGGAGTGAAGCTCCAGGGAGTCGTCACCTGGTTCGACAATTTCTGCGTCCTCTTGCGCAGGGATGGTCACTCACAGCTGGTTTACAAACACGCCATTTCCACCATCATGCCAGGACAGCCCGTTCAGTTGTTCGATCAGATCGACGAGGCTGGCGAGAAGGCTTGAGGTGACGGAACCACGCACTCCGGGGGAAGAACGTCTCGCTCAGCTTGCCGAACCTGAGAAAGAGGTTGCGGCCGGGACACGGGCGCTCGTTGTCGGGCCATACCTGACGCGCAAGCGGCGCGTGCCCATGGATGAAGGCGAGGGGGGCAACCCTCGCCCTCCGGAGGCTCGTCTCGACGAGATTGCCGGCCTCGCCCTTGCAATTGATTTAAGTGTTGTTCGCTCCCTCATCGCCCCCCTGTCCTCGCCCCGCCCCGCCACCTTCATCGGCAGCGGCAAGGTCGAGGAACTGGCTGGGGTGGTCCGCGCTGAGGAGATCGGGCTCATCGTGATGGACTGCGCGCTGAGCCCCGTGCAGCAGCGCAATCTTGAGAAGGCCTGGGGTGCCAAGGTCATCGACCGGACGGGCTTGATCCTCGAAATCTTCGGCCGGCGTGCCCGGACAAAGGAAGGCACCCTGCAGGTCGAGCTGGCGCACCTGTCCTATCAGAAGGGCCGGCTCGTCCGCTCTTGGACCCATCTGGAGCGCCAGCGCGGCGGCTTCGGCTTCCTCGGCGGGCCCGGCGAAACGCAGATCGAAGCCGACCGGCGCATGATCCAGGAACGCATGAACCGGATCGAGCGGGATCTTGAGGGCGTCGTGAAAACGCGCTCCCTGCACCGGACGAGCCGTCGGCGAGTGCCCTATCCGATCATCGCCCTCGTCGGCTATACCAATGCCGGCAAGTCCACGCTTTTCAACCGCATGACGCAGGCAGACGTGCTGGCCGAGAACATGCTGTTCGCGACGCTGGATCCCACGTCCCGTGCCATCGACCTGCCCCACGGCGAGAAGGCCATCTTGTCAGATACCGTCGGCTTCATCTCGGATCTTCCGACCATGCTGGTCGCGGCCTTCCGGGCCACCCTTGAGGATGTCGTCGAGGCCGACGTGTTGCTGCATGTCCGTGACGTCTCGCATGGGGAGACGGAGGCTCAGGCCGGCGACGTGGCCGTGGTCCTGCGGGAGCTCGGGATCGACCCCGACGACACCCGGCGCATCATCGAGGTCTGGAACAAGGCCGATCTTCTCTCGGAGGAGGATCGGGAACGGCTCTCCGCCACCTCGCAGCGAACCGGCGAGGAGATGCGGCCGATCCTCATCTCGGCCTTGACCGGAGACGGCATTCCCGAACTCCTCGCTACCATCGAGCAGCACCTGGCCCTGGGCCGGCTGACCTACGAGGTCGATGTCGCGGCCGAGGACGGGCAGGGGCTCGCGTGGCTTCATGAGAACACCGAAATCCTCGACCGCCAGACGAAGGACAATGGACACACCGTGCTTCAGGTGCGTCTCGTCGCCGGCAAGGAGCCCCGGTTCCTGAACCGGTTTCCTGAAGCCCGTGTCCTATGAGGACGCGCCGGGTTCGCGCTCGGCCATCTTGGCAGCGACCCAGTGCCGTTCCATCTCTTCAAGCGACGCCTCGTCGAGGGTGCGGTCCTGCTCCCCGAGTGCCTGTTCAACAGCCCTGAAGCGGCGCTCGAACTTGGCGTTGGTGCGCCGCAGCGCCCGCTCCGGATCGATGCCAAAATGACGGGCGAGGTTCGTCACGGAAAAGAGCAGATCGCCGATTTCATCCTCGATCCTATCTCTGTCCTTGGATGAAGCAGCTTCCTTAACTTCGTCCAACTCCTCATGAATTTTGTCGATCACCTGAGTGGCGTCAGGCCAGTCGAAGCCGACCTTGGCTGCCTTTGCCGTCAGCTTCTGGGCTCGCGTCAAAGCGGGCAGGGCCGTCGGAATACCGCCGAGGAAGCCTGCCTCATGCGCCTCAAGCGACAAGCCCATCTTTGCGCGCTCGGCCTTACGGTCCACCTTCTCCTCGGCTTTGATCGAATCCCAGAGGCGCTTCACCTCTCCGGGCGACAGATCCCTGGTGCTTCCGAAGACATGGGGATGCCGCCGGATGAGTTTTCTCGTGATCGCCTCAACCACGTCACCGAAGGTGAAGGCGCCCTGTTCCTCGGCCATGCGAGCATGAAAAACCACCTGGAGCAGCAGGTCCCCGAGTTCGTCCCGCAGGTCCGCCAGATCGCCGCGCTCGATGGCATCCACGACCTCGTAGGCTTCCTCGATCGTGTAAGGTGTAATCGATGCGAAATCCTGCTCGAGATCCCAGGGACAGCCTGTTCCGGGCGTGCGCAAGGCCGCCATGATCTCCAGGAGGCGTGTGATGTCGGTGGAAGGCTTCATGGTTAATTCCTGCTCGCTGAGCCAGTCTCATACCCTGAGGACAAAACCCGCGGCTAGCTGGATTTGCGGCATGCGCCTGGGATAGCGGTGTATGAATGGAGCCGAATTCTTTGAGATGATTGAGGAAGAGCACGATGAAGGCACGGGTCAACCTGGTTGATGGAATGATGTTCGTGGGCGAGTCCGGCAGCGGACATGCTGTGGTGATGGATGGCGCGCCTGAGTATGGCGGGCGCAACCTCGGTATCCGGCCGATGGAGATGCTTCTGATCGGCCTTGGCGGCTGCACGGCCTTCGACGTGGTGCAGATCCTCAGGAAGGGCCGGGAGCACGTTTCGGATTGTCAGGTCGAAGTGACCGCCGAGCGCGCCGAAACCGATCCCAAGGTGTTCACCAAGATCCATCTCGAATACCGGGTCGCTGGCAAGGATCTGGCGCCGGCAAAGGTGGAGCGTGCGATCCAGCTGTCCAAGGAGAAGTACTGCTCGGCCTCGATCATGCTCGGCGCCGTGGCCGAGATCACCCATAGCTGGATCGCCTTGGACGAGATGGCAGAGCAGGCGGCCGCATCCTAGGCCATGGAGCTTGGATCGCTAGGCGATCCCAAGTGCCGTCGATACAAAAAGATCAGATTGGCGTCAGGCGATGATCGGCATCGATGAGCCATTCATCGCCAATCGCAATTTCCTCGTCAGAAGCCCCGAACAGATTGCCTCAAGTTCGAGGGGAGAGGTCGACAATCGTCGATATCAAATTCGCATAAGATATATTATGGAACGGAAACAGTTGGTATGCGGTGTTGCGCTTGAGCGAGGCAAACCATTCCGCATACGGCGTATCTCTGACCATCTGCCGATTGTAATCCGGCTCGCCGTCACTCCACCAAACCGGCCCGCGTTCGCCGAGCGCCCGTTTTGCGGCATCAACTCGGCCACGAACTTCGGCTAGGGTTTCCGGATCGTCCCTGACGCTGCGCACAGCCCGGCGCGCTGCCATCAACCCTTGGACGAGGCGCTCGCGCTCCTGAGGCTCGAGATCGGGATTGCTCAGGCGCCAGAGCCGACCGCGAACCACGAAATAGCGGCCATCTGGAGTGTGCGGGTACGGATCGGTACGTCGCCCCGTCATGGCGCTATGATTTGAAGCCCGTCATAGGCCGGTTCGATATGCGGCGGCAACTCGCTCCGCAGCGTCTCATAATCGAGATCCGTGTGAAGGTTCGTGAGCACTGCGCGCTTCGGCCTGACCTTTCCGATGAAGTCCAGAGCCTCTGACACGGAGAAATGGGTCGGATGCGGCGTGTAGCGCAAGGCATCGAGGATCAGGACGTCGAGGCCCTCCAGATAGCGCAGGCTCTCCTCAGGCATCTCGCTCACGTCCGGAGCATAGGCGATGCTCCCAAACTGGAATCCCAAGGTGTCGATGTCTCCATGGACCATTCTGAACGGCATCGCCTCGACGGTGCCGCCCGGTCCCGGCACCGAGGTCAAGATCCCAGGCTTCAGGTGGTGCATCTTCAGAATGGGCGGATAGCTGCTCCCGGCCGGTGTATCGAAGCAGTAACCGAAGCGCATCATCAGCAGCTCGCTGGTCATCCGGTCGGCATAGACCGGGATGCGCTGGCGCTGGACGATGGCGAGCGGACGCAGGTCGTCGATCCCATGAATGTGGTCGGCATGCTCGTGGGTGTAGAGAACCCCGTCAAGGCGCCGGACATCGGCCCCGAGCAGCTGGTCGCGCACATCCGGACCGGTATCGACCAGCACGGTCGTGGCCGCGCCATCCTCGGAGAACCGCTCCACCAGCACGGAACAGCGCCGACGCCGGTTCTTGGGGTTGGTCGGATCGCAGGCGCCCCAGCCGACACCCACGCGCGGCACGCCGGCGGAGGATCCGCAGCCGAGGATCGTCAGGCGCAACGTCATGATGCGAGCGCCTGCCTGAATTCAGCGTCGGCAGCCGCTGCCTTGGCGAAAAGCCGGTAGAAATTGACGGTCGTCAGTTCGGCGATCTGCTGATCCGTCACGCCAATGACTTCGGCGAGAACACGGGCCGTATGGGCCACGAAGGCCGGCTCGTTGGTCTTGCCGCGGTATGGGACAGGAGCCAGATAGGGCGCGTCGGTCTCGACCAGCAGCCGATCCTGGGGAACGGCGGCCGCGATCCGGCGGATCTCCTCCGAGTTCCGGAAGGTCAGGATCCCGGAGAATGATACATAGAGCCCCAGCTCGACTCCAACCTGGGCCAGCCTCTCGCCGGATGAGAAGCAGTGCAGAACCGCATCGAAGCGCCCTCGCCTCATCTCCTCGGACAGGATCCGGATCATGTCCTCGTCAGCGTTCCGGGCATGGATCACCAGCGGCAGGCCGGTTTCGCGGGCCGCCTCGATATGCGTGCGAAAGACCCGCTGCTGCACATCGTGCGGGCTCTTATCGTAGTGGTAATCGAGGCCGGCTTCGCCGATGGCGACGCAGCGCGGGTGATGCGACAGCTCGATGAGCCGCTCTGCCGGCACGTCCGGCTCCAGCGCAGCATTGTGGGGATGGGTGCCGATTGTGCAGAAGATGCTCTCATGCGCCTCGGCCAGCGCCCGGTAGGTGTCGACACGTGCCACGTGGGTCGAGATGGTCACCATCCGGCCGACGCCGGCCGCCGCTGCGGCCGACATGACCTCAGGCAAACGGCTCTGAAAGTCCGGGAAATCCAGGTGGCAATGGCTGTCGACCAACATGGGTGAAGGCGCCCTCCTCTGCGGCTAGCGGCACGGCTGAATAGATCGGATCAGGTCCCTCGTCTAGCGATGCCCGCCCTGGGCGGTCGCTGCGGGCTCGTCGTCCTCTTTCGTCTCCTTGCGCCGCATCTTGCGCAGCCGGTCCTGGTGCCGGCGGACTGCAACCTCATCATGGTCTTGCGGCCGGACGATGGGAACGGCGAGGCATACGCTCTGGGCCGGCAGAACATCGCACCAGGCTTGGATCAGCTGCTTGTAACAGCGTCCTACGGGACGGATATTGCGGTCGAGATCGTAGAGGCCCACGGGCGTGACGCGGTTGTTCTCTTCACGCAGGGCCGTATCCCAATCCATCTGATCAGTGAGCGAATACCACGTAAAGCCGACAATCGGCACGCCGGTATTGCGGACGTGAAGCACGTTGGCCCATTGCTTCCAGAGCCAGTCCACGGCTTCCTGACCCGTCGGCCCCTCCACAAGGTTCGTCTCGGTGTGCATGACCGGTAGCTTGTAACGGTCGTAGTATTGCCGGGTGATCTCGTCGTAACCGAACACGTCTCCCGCCGCCCTCGTCAGCCCGTCTGCCGCGACCCTATGCTCGTTGGTGACGTAATAGTCGTTTCCCATAATGCAGTGGTGACGGAGCGACGAACGGCTCAGGAAGAAGTGATATTCGTCCCGCGTCATACCGTTATCCATCAGGAACTCGTACATCTCGGAGTCGACCCGGCGGCCGTAATTGAGGTCGAGCGAAAGGAACCGCCGGGCGTTCATGATCTCGGCCGGCTTGATGGCTGCCGGGTTCTCGGCGTGGAAGTACTCCGACGACTCGCTCTGGATGAACAAGGCATCAGGGCGAACCTTCAGGATCCGCTCCATCGCCAGCACGTTGGCCTTCACGATATGCTTGAGCGCCGTCACGAAGGCCCGGTCGCTGCGCATCTGCTCGTTCCACCAGCCATAGGCGGCCGAGAACTGAGCGCAGATGAACATTTCATTGATGGGGGTATAGAGCTGAACCCACGGAAAGCGGCGTGCGAAGTCCTCGGCGTAAGCTGCGAAAAGGTCAGGAAAATCCGGGTTCTGGAAATTTCCGATCCAGTCGGGGACGCCGAAATGGCAGAGGTCGACGATGGGGATGAGGTTGCGGCGATGGATCTCGCCGAAGGTCATGTCCGCGAAGGACCAGTCGTAGCGGCCAGGTCCCAGAAAGCTTGTATGAAGAGGCGGCCCGTAGCGCAGGACCTGGATATCGAGCTCCTCAAGGAGGTCAAAGTCGGTCCGCCAGTGCTTGTAATGACCGCACTTCTCCATCTGATCGATGCGGGTGCGGCCATTATTGATTGTCGGGATGCTGTTCTCGATCCCGGTGGCGAACATAAAGGTGGTGTACATCGAACGCTTCCGCTTGGGGCCTTTATCAGGCCGAACAAAGCGGACGCGTCAGGACGCTTCCGCCTCGAGATAACGCGGGAAAATCGGAGCCGGTTGCGGGAGGGCCGTCCCGGCTGCCAAGCGATGCTCCGGCCCAACCGCTGCCAGCCCCCTGCCCTCCGATTGAACAGCCAGGAGGTCAAGCAGCTTGGCGGCTGCCTCGGGCACGAAGGGCTGTGCCAGGATGCCGACTGCACGCAGAACCTCGGCTGTCACGTACAGCACGGTGTTCATGCGCTCAGGATTGGTCTTGCGCAGCACCCAGGGCTCCTGGGATGCGAAGTACCGGTTGGCCTCGGCCACCACCGCCCAGATCTCCGCCAGCGTCGTATGCAGGGCGAAATCCTTCATGGCTGCCCGACTCTTCACCGGCAGGGCATCGGCGAGCCAGAGCATGTCCTGATCGGCCTGGGTGAACTCGCCCGGCTGCGGCACCGAGGCGTCGCAGTTCTTGGCGATCATGGACAGCGAACGCTGCGCCAGATTGCCCAGATCGTTCGCTAGATCCGCATTGATCCGATTGACAATGGCCTCGTGGGAGTAGTTGCCGTCCTGCCCGAAGGGGACCTCGCGCATAAAGAAGTAGCGGATCTGATCGACGCCGTAGGTGTCGGCCAAGTCGAAGGGATCGACCACGTTGCCGACCGATTTCGACATCTTCTCGCCCTTGTTGAGCAGGAAGCCGTGGCCGAAGACGCGCTTGGGCAGCAGCAACTCGGCCGACATCAGGAAGGCCGGCCAGTAGACCGTGTGGAAGCGAACGATGTCCTTGCCGATGATGTGCACATCGGCCGGCCAGTAGTGCCAGCGCGGGTCGCTCTCGTTCGGGAAGCCGCAGCCAGTCACGTAATTGTTCAATGCATCGATCCACACATACATCACGTGCTTCGGATCGCCGGGCACCGGCAGGCCCCAGTTGAAGGTGGTTCGGCTGATCGACAGGTCCTGCAGGCCCGACCTGACGAAGCTCGAGATCTCGTTGCGGCGGGTCTCCGGGCTGATGAAATCCGGATAGGCCTCGTAATGGGCCAGCAGACGGTCCTGGTAGGCGGAGAGACGGAAGAAGTAGCTTTCCTCCTCGATCCATTCGACCGGGGTGCCGGTGGGCGCACGCCAGCTGCCGTCGGGCTGCCTGGTCAGCTCGGCCTCGTCGTAATAGGCCTCGTCCCGGACCGAGTACCAGCCGGAATACTTGGAGAGATAGATGTCCCCCTTCTCCTGCATCCGCCGCCAGAGCTCCTGGGTCGAAGGTACGTGATCCGCATCGGTGGTGCGGATGAAGCGGTCGAAGGAGCAGTTCAGCCTGTCGGCCATGGCGCGAAACTTGGCGGCCATCTCGTCGACGAACGCTTTTGGCGTCGTGTTGTTCTTGTCCGCCGTCTGCTGGATCTTGAGGCCGTGCTCGTCCGTGCCGGTCATGAAGAACACGTCATAGCCGTCGATGCGCTTGAACCGCGCGATCGCATCCGAGGCGACGACCTCGTAGGCGTGACCGATATGGGGAGCCCCATTCGGGTACGAGATAGCCGTGGTGATGTAGAACTTCTGCTTGTCGGCCATATCGAATCCTGGTCCTGAACTCAAAAAACCCTTCGGCTCCTGCGGACGGCGGAGGCTTCAGGCCGCTCGCCGAACAGCGTCGGCAAGATCGTCGAACATCGTCAGGATAAAGGGCCGGCGGTCGAGATTGAACACGTCGATCTCGCGCGCCGAACGGCCGATCTTCTCACACACCTCCACCAAAGGCGCAAGGCGGGAGGCGCCGAGCCCTGCCCGGTCTTGCAAGCGCTCGGAGACCCAGCGCTGGACGGTTTCGAGGGTCAACTCATAGCTGTCGTCCGCGTCACGCCGGGCCAGAGCCTCCGCCAGGGCGAGTACCTGCTTGGTGTCGGTCCGCGGCAGCCCGTCGAGGAGCTTCGTGACTTGATCGATGAAGGCGACCTTCTCGGCATCGAGCAGTTCGAGCGTGCGGCGGACGGACCCTTCGCCATAGCGGAGTGCCTGATCGACCACTTCCTGTGGGATGTCCGACCAGGGAGAGCCAAGTGAAGTGATGGCTGCCCTGATCTCCCGGTTATCCAGAGGACGCAGGAGCAGACGCCGACAGCGGGAGCGGATGGTCGGCAGAACCCGTTGCGGAGCATGGCTCACGATCAGGAAAAGCGAGCGCGGCGGCGGCTCCTCGATTACCTTGAGCAGGGCATTGGCGCTCGAGATGGTGAGATCCTCGGCACTGTCCACGATGCAGACCCGGTAACCGCCGTTGGCGGCCGTGGAGCCGAACATGTTGAGCGCCCGGCGCACCGCATCCACCGGAATCGTCGTCGATGCCGCCTTCTTGTCCGTCGGTGGAGACCGCCTCAGCACGGCCAGATTGGGATGTGACAGGGCTGCGACCTGGCGCGCCGCCTGGGATTCAGCCGGCACGTCCAGGCTGGCAAGGGAGCTGTCGCCCGATTTCTCCGAATCGAGGACGGCCCTGGCGACCCGATAGGCGAGGGTTGCCTTGCCGATGCCCTGCGCCCCGCCGATCAGCCAGGCATGGTGCAGACGGCCGCTTCGGAGCCCCTCCAGAAAAGCGTCCTCGCCTTCCCGATGACCGAAGAAGGTGAATTGCTCCCGTGGATGCGGCGCTCCTTCAAGCCTGTCCGGCTCGACCACGTCCTGATTGTCACGCGACATCGAGCGGCCTCAAGGCATTGTCCGACAAGCGGTTCTGGGCGAGCTGCGGCAGCCTCTCGCGCAAGGCAGCCCAGATCGCCGCCTCGACCTCACCGGGCTCCTGGTCGGCGTTGATCACCACGCACCGTTTCGGCTCAGCACGGGCGATGGACAGGAACGCTTGGCGCAAGGAGTGATGGAAGGAGGCCGCCTCCCCTTCGAACCGGTCCGCACCCTCACCCCTGCCCGCTTGACGCTCGCGGGCTCGGGCAAGTCCGGTCTCAGCTGGCAGGTCGAGGATGAAGGTCAGGTCGGGTTTCACGCCCCGAAGCGTCATCCGCTCAAGCTGGTCGATGAGCACCTTGTCGATGTTTCCGGCCGAACCCTGATAGGCCCTGGTGGAGTCGGCGAAACGGTCGCAGAGGACGTGAGTGCCGCGTTTGAGAGCCGGCACGATGGTCTTGTCCAGGTGGTCGATGCGGGCCGCGGCGAACAGAAGGGCCTCCGCGAACGGCCCGAGATGCTTGGCATGCCCGCCCAGAATGAAGGCGCGGATCTCCTCAGCATGAGGAGATCCGCCCGGCTCGCGCGTTACAAGAGCCGGCTGGGCCAGTTCTCCCAGCCGTTGCTTGAGCCGTTCGATCTGGGTCGACTTGCCTGCGCCCTCCCCGCTTATACACCCTCCCCAGGTTTGTACCATTTCAACCCAGTAGCCGTGCTTCTCATGGCCGGGTCGAAAGTCCCAACGATCTATTTCAGCCATGACATGAGACTCTGTTAACTTCCATTTCTTACGATCGTCTTGGTTACCCCACCCTCAAGGTCGGAACAAGCGGCAGAGTGATAAGCGTCAGCATCACCCCCGAAACGATTGCTTCCCGGTTGGAAGGCCTCTTTGCCTCGGCTGACGCACAGCGAATCATCACTCCTGACCGGCTTAAAGGGCTCCAATGCACCGCGGGGATCCAGTTCCTGTTCGATAGCCGCGGGAATTATGAGGAGGAGCTCAATAAGTGGCAGCTTGAGCGAGCCCTTCGGACAACCTCTCCTCACACGCGAGCAACTCGATCCAGCGCCCTGAAGGCTGTCGCAGGTTGGTTCGAGGAAAGAAATCTTAGATGGCAAGACTGTACTGAACTCGCACATGTCAACTTGATGCGCCAGTTCTTCAGAGGTGATGGGGCCAAGGTTTCCAAGTCGACTTGGAACCAATGGATGAGCCACTGGTACGAGTTCGTCCGGTTCGCTGAGAAAAACGACTACATTGAGGGAGTCAGCTTCGACCGTTCCGACCTAACGGAGACGGGTACGTCCGTCCCCAATGTCCGGGCTCTTTCCCCAGCCGACTACCGGCTCTTTACGCAGGCTGCTTCCACGCAGCGTATGCAAGCTGGCTGTGCTGTTTGTATTGGCACCGGTATGCGGGTGGCTGAACTTGCGAGTCTGAAGCTTTCGCAGATCCCAAACCCCGCTCATCCGAAGTTCAGCGGCCGGAGCTACCTTCCAGCGTTGATCACGGGCAAAGGCGATAAAACGCGCACAATCTACTGGCCCATCCAGGCTATTAAGCGCGTCACTCACTACCTGAACCAAGAGAGAAGCTTGGCCGTGGAGGCCTTGAAGGCTCGGGTCGAGAGCGGGGCACTCGCGCTTGAAAACACCTTCCTCATCAAGGTGAAAGATCCGACCACGGGAGCTTGGCAACTCAATGAGCCTAATGACGCTCCACTTTGGTTAGCCGAAAATGGAGACCCGCTATCATACAACCGGTGGGGAAAGGATTTTCGGAAAGCAAGTAAAAAAGTGGCTGAGCATGGCATCTACTGCTCGCCCCATCACCTGAGACACACATACGCGGTCGTCATCCTCTCAATGCTGATCAAAAGCCAGATTCGGCAGGAGCTTATCGACCAACAACTGGGTCATCCAAACCGAAGGGTCTACTTCTTTGACCCGCTGCGGGAGGTCAAGGAACGCTTAGGGCACGCTTCGATCGAGACGACCATGATCTATCTCGATCACATCGCGGAGCATCGGGCGCTGATCCAGATGGCGGTCGCCGATCTTCAGACGGTTTACCTCGATGCCTGACCTTCAGAGACCCCCTAAGCATGAAGGTCCTCAAGACGGGAGAAGCCCGCCCATCGACGCCTCTTCCCCATTCCACCTAGAAATAGACGTCGAGGCGGAACGCGCATCAATCCGTTGCTCCTTGATGTTCAAGTTTCGCCCTCTCGCGGGAAAGGGCAAAGCGGAGGAGTACGGGTTACCGGAGTGGTCGGACAGGGCGTTCCGACCGATTGTTGAAGACCTGCTCGTCGCGTACTCGGAACAATCAGCAAAGCTCGATCAGAAAACCGTCGAAGGTGACATTGTTCGTCTGAGACATTTTCTGTCCTTTCTCGATATTCTTCACAGTCTGGAGGACGCCCGAAACGCTCCTACGACATTGAAGGACATTTCATTTCAAACTGTGCGTGACTTTGAGCGCTGGCTCGGGGACCAGCCTAGCAAAACGGGACGACAACTCGAAGATAAAAGGGCGGCGCTTGAAGTGATCCTTGCGTCCGAGCCTCTTCCATTGAACAAGAACGACAAAAAGAAACCCCGGGTGAATCTGACTGGCTTGTGTCAGATGCTGGGGATGTCCGGAAACTATATTATCTACAATGAAGAACTCTGGGTGATCGTGGCAGCCGCCGCAGATCGCGCCGGGGTTTTAATGCCCAAGCGATCAATCCCTTTCGCTGCACCCGTTGGGCGTCATAAACAGTCTTCCGGGCCGACAACCCGGCTTAAAACCAAAACGATTGAGGAGATTTACTACACCCTCTCGAAAACGCTGAGATATATCGAGAAACACCATCATCATTTGCTTGCAGAGAATTTCGTTCTTCCAGCTCTCAGTGAAGCTCGGGAGCGAAGCGTGTCGAAGGTCAAGTCGGCTGCGTTGACTCCAAAGGAGCTTCAGAACCTCGAAACGGCCTGCCTCGCTGCGATACGGCGGACCAAAGCTCGCCTGCTTGAAGAGGGCCCCGCGCGCGCTGCCCGGGGACGGGTGACCCCTTTGCCTGGCGAAAGTGATACTGCGTGGGGCCAAAATCTCGACAATCTCGTGGCCTATCTTGCCGCTTATGCGCCATGCCAAGCTCTTGGTCGGCACCAGTCCCCATCCGAACATCGCCTCTTCGTCAATGGATTAAGGGCGCAACGCGAGCATACAACGGGGCTCAGCGTGGCTCGCTGGCTATCGCCGGACAAGTGGGACCAGTTTGCCTTTTTAATCCGAATGGCATGTTGTGAGCACGCTCCTTTGAATCTCGGGAGCCTCCTAGGGCTTCATGTTGACGAAACGAACGCGCATGAGCACTGCGTTCGACCCAGTCCAACACCCAATCACAAACGCATATTCTTCGGGAAGCCCCGTGCTGGTATCGATCAGACCTACATCGATGTTCCCGCTCGAAGCGCGCTCGATCTGCCGGGTCTCATCGAAAGTGTCGTCGAGCTGACGCGCAACCTCCGAGCTCAGGCACCTCGCGAACTCAAAAATGTGCTTTGGCTGTATCTTTCTGCAAGACGGGGGATTCGTACGATAACAGGGGACAAGGTCGTTGCAGACCTGCGAAAATTCATCACCCATGAAAGTATTCTTGGCGATGACGGTAAGCCTATGCAGGGATTCCACTTTCAGCGTCTGCGCCCCACAATCCTCGGGACAACGGCACTTGATCACGGGATCGATACGGCCCAAGAGCGCGCGTCTCATGCAAACCCGACTCAGACTCTTGCGTACGTCAATAATCCAGCCGCTGACCAGCGGGTACATCGAACAATTGAGGCAGCACAGAGCAAAGCGGTCACAAGCGTAACGACAGGGTTCGCCCAACGACCCTCCGAACAAGACATCAATCAACTGGCGGCTGAGCTCAGTATTGAACCGGGTGCAGCGGCGGAGATTCTCCTTGGCCAACGGGATAAACTTTACAGTAGTCGGCCCTGAATAATGCGTCGGCAGGGAGCTGGCGTTGGATTTCAGGCGGCTTGAGAAGTATCGGGTTGCGCGGATGAGATGATCAGAGCTGCCATGAGCCAGGCCACAAAAAGCCTGAGCCAG
>JAESFL010000247.1_pt1 | contig 46138 bp, 46 predicted proteins | sample 9269401 | NCBI WGS metagenome assembly JAESFL01 (sample SAMN14506025, study PRJNA617098) | algae metagenome | isolation source: Gloeocapsa sp. UFS-A4-WI-NPMV-4B04 and co-occurring heterotrophs from desert... | place: USA: Utah | collected 2006-10-01 | reverse complement strand
TCCGTGAGGGACACGGATCGTAAAGGGATCGAGCACGGCGAAGTTCCAATCGGTCGGCGGAGTCCCGTCCGGAGCGATTGAAATCGCCGCTGGAAAGGCACGAAGTCCACCTGCGTGGACTGCACGGTGGCCCTCGTGCACCAGGGCGATGTACCTGTTTGGTCGGGTAAGACGGACGGCCGCTTCAGAGGCGGGATCTTGAACACCGGAGTCCACGAAGGTGGACTTTGCGACGTTCCAGCGGCGAATTCATTCGCTCCTGGTGCCGGACCGCGCCGGATGCATCGGATCCGCTACCAATGGGGGATTCCGGCTCGGATGAATCCGCTCCTGACCGGAGCACGGCCACTTTCGCACTTTCGCACTTTCGCACTTTCGCACTCACGCACTCACGCACTCCCATGATCCTCGACGGCGAGCACACGTTCAACGCACCGCCCCAGACCGTGTGGGACCTGCTGCAGGATCCCGAGGTGCTGGCCAAGGCCATGCCCGGCGCGCGCAAGCTCGTCCGCACGGGCGAGGGCACGTACGAGGGCGTGATCCGCATCGGCGTGGGGCCCGTGACGGCGGCGGAGTGGTCGCTCGCCGTCGCCATCCGCGAGCCCGTGGAGCCGGAGAGCTACACGATGCAGGTAGATGGCAAGGGCGCGCTGGGCTTTACCCGTGGCCTCGCCAACGTCAACCTGGACGCGGTGGAAGGCGGCACGCGGATGCGCTACCACGCGGACCTTTCCATCGGCGGCAAGGTGGCCAGCGTGGGGCAGCGGCTGCTGGACCAGGTCGCGAAGATGATGACCAAGCAGGGGCTGGACGCGCTGAACAAGGAGCTCGAAGCGCGCCTGGCCGCCGGCCCCAACTGAACCCGCGGAGACGCATGCGAACCCTGCTCGGGCTGATCCTTTCCGTCGCGGCGTACGGGCTGCTGAGCTACACGCTGGCCCTGGTCTCCGATCCGGCCGGGATGGCGGAGAAGACGGGGGTGTATCCGTTCGCGCCGCCGCCGTGGCAGCTCACCGCCGGCGTGTTCCTGGTCGCGGCGCTCATGGGATGCACCGGCGCGTGGCTCCTCAGCCGCGGTCTCGCCGGGCGGATGGTGCGCGGGCGCGGCCTGTCGCCGGAGCCCGTGCGCCGATGAAGCCCGCCGCCTTCGAATACCACCGCCCGGACGATACGGACGAGGCGCTGGCCCTGCTGGCGGAGCACGGCTACGACGCCAAGCTCCTGGCCGGCGGGCAGAGCCTGGTGCCCGCGATGAACTTTCGCCTGGCGCAGCCGGCCGTGCTCATCGACCTGAACCGCATCCGCCCGCTGGACTACGTGGCGCAGGCGGAGGGCGTGCTGCGCATCGGCGCCATGACGCGGCAGGCCACGGCGGAGCGCCACCCGCTCGTGGCCGCGCACGCGCCCCTGCTGGCGGAGACGCTGCCCTTCGTGGCGCACGCGCAGATCCGCAACCGCGGCACCGTCGGCGGCAGCATCGCCCACGCGGACCCCGCCGGCGAGGTGGGCGCGGTGATGCTGGCCCTGCGCGCGACGCTCTACCTGCGCGGGCCCAACGGCACGCGCACCCTGCCGGCCTCGGAGTTCTTCACGGGGCTGTTCGGCACGGCGCTGGAAGCGGACGAGATGCTGACGGAGGTGGAGATCCCCGATGCGCCCCCCCGCACCGGCTGGGCGTTCGACGAGATCTCGCGGCGCCACGGCGACTACGCGCTGGCGGGGATGGCTGCGGCGGTGGAGGTGGATGAAGACGGCCGGTGCACGGCCGCACGCATCGCGCTCCTCGGCGTGGGCGATGCGCCGCTGCTGGCCCGCGAGGCGGCCGCCGCGCTCGTCGGCCAGCTGCCCACGGAGGAGACCGTCCGCGCCGCCGCCGACGCCGCCAGCCAGCGCGACATCGATCCGCCCGGCGACATCCACGCCAGCCCCGCGTACCGCCGCGCGCTCACGGAGGTGCTCGTGCGCCGCGTGCTACCGCGGGCGTTCGCGCGGGCGAGGAGTGCGTAGCGCATCGGCGGCTCCGCGAGGCCCCCACCCGGGCTCGCACGGCTCGCCCACCCTCCCCCGAAAACCCCCGGGGGAGGGTTGAAGGAGCAGGCGCATCGGAAAGTCAGCGGCCGAGCAGGGCTGCCTGAACATCAACCTCCCCCAGGGTTTTTTTGGGGGAGGTGGCGAGCCCCAGCGAGCCGGAGGGGGCCCCGCGCGGGACCATGGGATCATCAGCCGAACACGCGATTCGCCGACCACCATCTTCATCGAACCCCGAAATCATCTCGGCATGTCCACCATTCCCGATCCGCCGCCGACCAGCCCGGACCTTTCGCTCCACTACGTGCTGACGCGCCCCGCCGTCGCGGCCGAAGCGTGCCTCGCGCCCGCCCTCCGGGAGGGATGATGGACGAGCATCCTTCGAAGGGGGAGGTGAACGCCATGCTGGACCGCCTGCTCAGGGCGTCCGAGGCGGATATGGTGGCGGGCCGGCCGGCCGAGGCGGCGGAGAAGCTGGACACGCTGGCGGCGATGGGCGTTCGCAATCCCGGCGTCTACTGGAACCTGGGGACCTGCCGTGGGATGCTGGGGCAGTTCGACCGGGCGGTGGCGGCATGGGAGGCGTACCGCCGCGTGGCCCCGGACGACTGGCACGTCCGTCCCAGGATCATCCAGATGTGCCATGCGCTGGGCGACACGGAGCGCCTCGAACGCGAGCGCGCGGAGCTCCTGGCGCTGTTCCGGTCCGGCGCCCATCCCGACCTGTCGGCGGAGCGGTGCTACTGTCGCGAGCAGTTCCGGATCGGAGACGTCACGGTGCTGGCCAACGAGATCTTCGAGCCCGGGGGGCCCCGCAGCGTCTTCTACGAGTTTCTCATCGCCAACCTGGACCGAACGCAGATCGGGCGCTATTCGCTGGGGAGCTACGACTCCACCACGCTGATCAGGCGCGAGCAAGGAAAGATCGGGCCCGAAGAGCGGATCTACCACCTGGACTGTTACGACCCTCAGAGGCATGCCACTTTCGGCTTCTTCTCCCGGCCCCCGAGCTACGACGAGACGCGCGCCCAGGTGGTCGCCGCCCTGACCGGCGCCCTTCCCGCGGTGAGCAGCGTCACTACCTCGCCGGAGACCGGGAAGGCGGACATCTACCTGTCCCAGAACGCGCCCGCCGCGACGAGGGAGATCTGCCTGTCCCACGAGATGGGCGTCCTCGCGCACGGCGATCTGCCCTCGCCCGCACATCCGACCCCGCGGCCCGCCCCGCCTCCTCCCTCCGCGCCGCCCGGCACGACGCCGGTCGCGACCGGCGGCGCGCCTCCTCCGCGATCCGGTCCGATCCCGCCGTCCGCCAGGCCGGTATCGGTCGCGCCCGGGTCCGGCGGGGGGCCGCTGGCCGCGCTGCGCGCGTGGATCGCGCGGCTGCTGGGCGGGTGACGGCCGCGCACCAAACCTGCTGGACGAACGAGATCCGCCGATCGCGGTCCGCCGCCGACGCCGGACGCGAAGAGCACGAACCGACCACACCCGATCCGGAGATCCGATGAAAGTCTACGACCTGTCGCAGCCGCTGAACGAACAGGCGCCCTTCTGGCCGTACTATCCGCCGTTCGAGGTGAAGTACATCAAGCGCAAGGCGGAGCACGGGGTCAACGCGCAGTACATCCAGACGTCCAACCACATGGGCACGCACCTGGACGCGCCGCGGCACTTCGTGACCAAGGGGATGACCATCGACCAGATCCCCATGGAGTGGCTGTGCGGCCCCGGCGTGATCGTGAACCTGAGCGACGAGATGGACGAGCTGGGGGTGTACACGCCGGAGATGATCGAGTCGCGCGTGGAGGTCAAGAAGGGCGACATCCTGCTGCTGCACACGGGCTGGCACCGCTACGCGCAGTGGGGCGACGAGGCGGACGAGGAGAAGTACATCCACATGCACCCCGGCGCGCACCCCGACATGGTGCCGTGGCTGCTGGAAAAGGAGATCCACATCTGGGGCGTGGACGTGGTGAGCACCGACCATCCCATGGACCTGCCCATCGGCCGGTTCCTGGGCAAGGGGATGCACGGCCACTGCGACCGCGTGCGCGCCGCGGCCGAGAAGAAGTTCGGCGGGCCCGAGGCGGTCGCGAAGCTGTTCCCCGACGAGGACTACCAGCTCACGCACAACAAGCTGTTCGACAAGAACTGCATGCACATCGAGAACCTGGGCGGCGACATCAGCCACCCGGCCCTGCAGAACCGCCGGCTCATCATCGGCTGCTTTCCCTGGAAGTTCCAGGGCGGCGAGGCCGCGTTCGCCCGCGTCGTCGCCTTCGATGGCGAGTGGCCGAAGGAGATTTGACGACGGTGGATGCGAGACGGAGCAAGGCGCGCAGCCGGCTGTGTACGGCGGCTGCCGCCCTTTCGCTGGGGCTCATCCCGGCGGCGGGGCTCGCGCAGGACCGCCGCCCGCCGCCCTGTTTTTCGACCTACCCCTCCCTGGGCCCGGCGGAGCGCGAGTCCCGCCTGCAGTCGCTGACGGTGGAGGAGGTGGCGATCACGGGGTTCGTGCGGGACGAAGCGGGGGCGCCGGTGGCCAACGTCGTCGTCACGGTCGACGACACCTACATGGGGACGATGACCGCCGCGGACGGCGGCTACCTGCTCCGGTTCCTGAACCTGCAGAAGGGCATCCGCCGCCCCGGGCCCATGGTCAGGGCCTGCAGCCCGTACTTCGAATGGCTCACCGAGGTGCGGGAGATCCAGACGATCACGCCGAACGGGGACGTTGTGGTGCTCGATGTCAACGGGGTCGCACATCCAAACCCCGGCTACGCGGTGCGGCTGGACTTCGTCGTCCGCCGCCGGAGAAGCGTGCTGTGATGGACTGACCTGGGGCGGCAGCGCCAGCCGCCCGGCGCCAGGATTCGAGGATCGTGAAGTGATCGACCACACGGCTTTGTGATGACGAAACGCACACGCACTCCGCAGGAAAAGAAGGAGCTCAGCTACGCCCGGGATGGCCGCAACCTGCGCGCGGAGTCGCGGGCCAGGGCGCACAAGGCCATCTCGCGGCGCAAGGCCAAGGCGAACCGCGCGTTCCGCCGCGAAGAGAAGCTCGCCACGTCCGCCGCCACGGCGCCCGGCGTGGACGACGTGTTCGTCGCGCGGATCAGCCGCCGCTCGTGGAAAAAGATCCCGGACTTGTCGCTGGGCACGTACGTGGCGCGGCTGCTGGACCAACGCGAGCAGCGGGGGATGAGCCCGGTCCACAAGCAGAGCCGCACGCTCGCCTCCGGCATCCGGCGCGACCGGCGGGAAGTCGACCTGTGGCTGGGCGGCCGCTATCACGGGCGGAACGCGACCGCCGCGCGCATCCGCGCCGCGGCAGATGCGGCCGGCTCCGACGCGAACGGAGCCTGACCGCCGGCACGCAATCGATCCGCACCACCGCACGATGGCCCGCCATCCACCCGCGCCCGATGTCCGCGGGTGCGGAAGCCGTGGGCGGGCAACCCTGAACGATGTGCATGACCGATTTGAGCGCTGCGCTCGTGGAAGGAACGCGAGCCATCGAGGAGGGCACGAGCGCCAGCCTTTCGCTGCATGCCCTGGGAGACCTGGTGCTGCCGACCGGGCGGATCGTTGCGTGCGATCCGTTCGTGATGATGGATGACCCGCCGTACACGGGCGGCGTGCCGCCGGGGCGCTACCCGGTGCTGCTGAACGTCGCGGCGTTCAACGACGACCAGCGCGTGGCGTACGCGATCCTGCGACTTTCCGACGCGCCGCCGGTGCGCTGGGAGATGGCGCTGGCCCCAGGACAGGACGCGGCCACGCTCGGGGCAAACGAGATCTTCGGGTACGGCGTGGATTCCGGGACCGGCTGCTTTATCGACGCGGCGGCCGTGAAGCTCCTCGACGATCACGCAACGCCGGAGAACGACTACAATCAGGACCTGATCGACCTGATGGAAAAGACGTACGTCCACACCTGGTCGTGGATGGACCACGTGCTGGATTCCGGCACGGGAGCCAACGTCATCGCCTTCAGCTCCGGGTGGGGAGACGGCGCCTACCCGTCATACTGGGGCCTGGACGAAGCCGGTGCGCCGGTGTGCCTGGTGACGGACTTCGGGCTGTTCTGGCCGGCTCCCGAGGATTAATTCCGGAGGCGGAGCGGTTCGCGCCCCGCCGATGGAGCCATCCTCCCCCGCCGCGGGTACGCGGTGAGCCCGGTACCACCCGGTAACCGGCGGCCGTCCCTTCCCTTCCACGGACACCCATGCGCACGCTGCTTCTCCTGCTGGCCCTGCTCGCATTTCCCACCGGCGCATCCGCGCAGGTTCCGCTGAAACGGGAACTCGGCCAACTGGGCTTCATGGTGGGCGAGTGGCAGGGCACGGGGTGGGTGCGATACGCGCCGGACGGTCCCGCGCGGGCGGCGCGCGTCACGGGGCGCGGACAGCCGCGGCTCGCCGGTGCGGTGCTGGGGTGGTCCAGCACGGCCGTCTCCACCGACCGCGAGCGGGCCGTCGTCAACTCGGACGATCTGGGCATTCGCTTCCGCGCGGATTCCTCCGTGTTCCGCGCGACCATCCAGCACGGCTCCTCGTCCGCGCAGGGATGGGTGCGCGCGGGTGCGTGCGAGCTCGCATGGGGATACGCCGCGCCCACCGACCCGCAGACGCTCTTTCGTCACACCTGGCGGGTGGACGGCACGCGAATGGTGGAGATGGGAGAGCGCTCGGCGGACGGCGGAGGCACGTGGTGGGCGTTCTACGGCGCGGAGATGACCGGCCCGGCCGTCGCCGGCTGTGAGGCCGCCACGCCGCCCGCCGTCCTGTAAGAGCCCCCATGAGCGATGCCATCCCCCCGACGCCGGCGCGCTACCACCTGAAGCTGATGTTCGAATGGCGCGGCGGCTCCTTGTGGGCCGGAAACGCCGCGGCACTGGACGCGTTCGACGTGGGTGCCATCGAGGACGACCTCCCGCTCTCGGACGAGACACGGGCGCGGCTGGAGGAGCTGTCCGTGTGGCACGACACCGCACTGGACTGGGACGACCCTGGCGGACCCGGCCTGTGGCCGCCGGAGGAGTACGAGCGGTTCGACCGCGCCGCGCGCGAGGTGCTGGAGCGTGTCCGGATGGAGCTGGGGCCGGCGTTCGAGGTCGAGTACCCGCAGCCGTGACGACGTGCACGGCTGTCCCGGGACAGGGGCGGCGAGCGGATCAGGGAGGCGGAATGGAGGCACCGGGACATGGGTTCTCGGTGCCTCCATCGTTTTATACCCGGCGGCAGTGCGCGCTACAGATCCTAGTCCCAAGGGCGCTCCCGGAGAAATCTGCGGCAGGTGTCCATCAAACACCCGAGCATCCGAATCCTCCCTCCCAGCGGGAGGCCCTGCAGGCATGCTGCCGCCACGCGTCGGCACCGGCGCATGCTCGGGTGCTGTCTGGATTCGTGCGCTCCGATCCGTTCACCGCTCCACGCCTACACCAGAAGGAGTCCCGAATGCCCGTCATACTCACCAAACCGGCCGAGCAGGTGAATATCACCTCCGGCGAGTACGACACCCTCCTGAACAACGTGCAGGCAAACATCCTGTGGGCCCACGGGCGCAACCACGCGCGGCACCTGTTCATCCAGTTCACCGGCGATGCAGACGGCGTGAGGCGCTGGATCCGCGAAATCCTCGCCCCCGCGGTGACGACCGCTCGGCAGCAGCTGGACCAGATCATCGCCCGTGAAACGAATGACGGGTTCGATGGCGGGCTGGTCACCGGCTTCTCCCTCTCGGCCCAGGGATACAAGTACCTGGGACTCGACACGAAGCGTTTCGAGAGCGTCTTTCGACGAGGGATGAAAAGCCAGAAAACCAACCCCTTGGAGGCCATCAAGGGCTCGCGCAACAAGGATCCGAAGCCCCAGACGTGGGAACCGGGCTTTCAGGGGGAGATACACGCCCTCGTCACGGTAGCGGACGCCCGGGAAGCAGTGGTGGACGGCGCCACCCACGAGATCACCGCGAGCCTCGTCAACGTCGGCACGGTGCTGACGGTGGAGGCAGGGACTGTGCTTCGGCGCAAGACCGCGGGAGGCGAGCCCGAGCCGGTGGAGCATTTCGGATACTTCGACGGGATCAGCAACCCGCTCTTCACGACACGGGACTTGGCCAAGGAGCGGCCGGAGAACATTGCCCGCGAGCGCTGGGACCCCGGAGCACCCTTGAGCCTGGTGCTGGCGGATGATCCGCATTCGACCGAGGCGGATGCGTACGGCAGCTACTTGGTGTACCGCAAGCTGGCGCAGAACGTCGAGGTGTTCGAGCAGCACGTGATGGCGCTCGCCCAGTCGCTGAACGTCGACCCGGATCTCGCGGGCGCGATGGTGGTGGGGCGGTTCCGGGATGGAACGCCGGTGGTGCGCGACACGATGCCAAGCCCAGGGCAGGAAGTGGTGAACGACTTCACCTTCGAGGAGGACGAAGGCGGGTTCAAGTGCCCGTTCCACGCACACATCCGCAAGGTGAACCCTCGCGGCACCACGCCGCTGACTTCGTCGGAGAGCGAGCGCAGGCGGAGGATCGTGCGTCGAGGCATTCCGTACGGGCTGCCCATGCCCGGTGTCGCGGACCCGATGCCCAGCGATCCCGATCCGTCGGCGCCCAGGGGACTCCTGTTCATGTGCTTTCAACAAGACATCGACCGCCAGTTCGAGTTCATCCAGCGCACCTGGGTCGACAGCGTGATCTTTCCAAAGGGCATCCTGCTGCAGGGGAACACGGGGGACGATCCGCTGATCGGCCAGGACCCGGACGAGGCCCAGCGGTGGCCCAAACGCTGGGGAGACGAGGACGCGGGGAGAAAGGTCTTCAACTTCGAATCAGCGGTCACGTTGAAGGGAGGCGAGTACCTTTTCGCCCCCAGCATCCCGTTCATCACGTCCCTCTGAGCCACTCGCCACGGGAGGGCCGGGAAGGCGCAGGGTCTCCGCGCCGCTCCTGCGCCCTCCCCTCCTCCCCTTCGGGATCACAACCCGCGCGGTGGCATGCGGACGCCGGCACTTCGCCAACCGTCCGCTTTGCGTTAACTTCGCTCGCCCCACCGCGGCATCGGCCGCACCTCCCCCCTGATTGGCTCCCGCGGAGCCGCTCTCCCTCATCAAGGAACCAGCAGTGGATACCAGGAAGTTCGTGCGCCCCGCCCTTGCCCGCCGCATGGGCGCGATGGCGGCGATCGCCATTGCGCTCGCCGGCACCGCCGCCTGCGACGACGACGGGACCGGAAGCGATACGCAGGAAGTCACCATCGGCGGCATCTTCTCCCTCACGGGCAACTGGGCGTCGCTGGGCAAGACGAGCAAGGCCGCGCTGGAACTCGCCGTGGAAGACGCCAACCGCTACGCGGCGGGCCGCGGCGTCACCTTTACCGCGGACGTGCGCGACACCAAGCTGGACCCGGCGCTGGCCCTCTCGGCCGTGCAGGGGCTCCGGGCGGACGGCGTGCAGCTGATCATCGGGCCGCAGTCCAGCGCGGAACTGGCGGCCATCCGCGCGTACGTGAACGCCAATCCGCTCATCGTCGTGAGCCAGAGCAGCACGGCGGGATCGCTGGCGGTCGCGGGCGACCACATCTTCCGCTTCACGGCGGCGGACAGCCTGGAGGGCGTGGCGTCCGCGGCGCTCATGTGGGCCGACGGCATCCGCACGGTGGTCCCCATCTGGCGGGCGGACGCGGGCAACAGCGGTCTGCACACGGCGACCCGCGCCGGGTTCGTCACCAAGGGCGGCACCGTGTCCACGGGCGTGGAGTACGGCGCGACGACGACGGCCTTCGCGCCCACGATCACCACGTTGGGCCAGCAGGTGCGTGCGGCGCTCGCGGGGCGTCCGGCCAGCCAGGTGGGCGTGTACCTGGCGGGCTTCGACGAGGTGGCGGACGTGTTCGCGGCGGCGGCGGCGGACCCGGTGCTGGCCTCGGTGCGCTGGTACGGCGCGGACGGCATCGCGCAGAGCAGCGCCCTCACGAGCCGGCCGGCCGCCGTGGCGTTCGCCGAGACGGTGGGATTCCCGTCGGCGCTGTTCGGGCTGGACTTCAGCGCGCAGCAGAACTGGCAGCCGGTGGCCACGCGCATCCAGCAGCGCTCCGGCACGGCACCGGACGCGTTCGCCCTGGCCGTGTACGACGCGGCGCGGGTGGCGGCGCTGGCGTACCTGGCCTCGCCCGAGGGCGTGAGCGCGGACTCGCTGGCCGTGCGCTTCACGGACGCGGCGGCCACGTACCACGGCACCACGGGATGGACGGCCCTGAACGCGGCAGGCGACCGGCGCTACGCGGACTTCGACTTCTGGGCCATCCGCCCGTCGGGCGCCACGCACGCCTGGACGCGCGTGGCCGGCTACGAGACGCGCTCCGGCACGCTCAGCCGCTGATCCGCACGTCGCGCTTCGTACGGAGCACGGCGGGTGAAGGACGGTGAAAGGGAGGACATCGGATCGGCCGGTGTCCTCCCTTTCGTTTTGCGAATCGAATCGGGGGTCGGGGGATGTCCGGGGGCAGGAATCCAGAGCGGGATGGAGACGGGGAGCGACGGCCGAGGCGCGAGCGAATGAATTCGCGGCTACAACTTCACACTGTCCGCCTCCGCGGACACCGCGCGGGGCGAGATCCGGCCCGTGGGCGACTCACCGGCCGCGGGCGAGAAGATTCCTCACTCGTTCCTCGTTCGGAATGACAAGTCCGGGCGCCGTTACTTGGCATTCGGCACTTGGCACTCGGCACTTCAGAACACCCCCACCTTGCCGCGCGCGAAATCCCGCAGCCGCGCGGAGTCGTAGCCGACGCCGTCGCGAAAGACCGTCGTCACGTCGTAGATGGCGGACGGCGTGGCAACGGGATCGCCACGGATCACCACCAGGTCCGCGGCCATGCCGGGCGCGATGCGGCCGATGCGGTCCGCCTCGCCCAGCACGCGCGCGCCGTTGTGCGTCAGCACCTGGATGGCCTGCTCGGGGGTGAAGCCCGCCTTCACCAGCAGCTCGTAGTTGCGCAGGTTGCCGAACCCGGGGAGGAAGCCCGTCCCCCACGGGTCCGAGCCCGCCGCCAGCAGCCCGCCCTCCGCCACGAACATCCGCTCCCACCGCATCATCTTGTCCAGCAGCCGCCGGGGCACGCTGAACGACGCGGTGGCGAGGCCGGCGTGGTTCGCCTCCACCTCGCGGCGCGCGTCCGGCGCCAGCATCTCCAGGGCGCGCGGGTCCAGCGGCCGGCCGGGGATGAAGGACTCGTAGACGCCCAGCGTGCTCACCACCGGCGCCCCCGCGGCCACGATGCGGCGGATGCTCGCGCGCACGGCCGGCGCCTCCACGTCCACGTCGGCCTGGGCGCGCTGGTTGCCGGGCGGACACACGTTCGGCTGCCGGCCCGGCACGTGCTCGCTGTCGGTGATGAAGCCATGCTGCAGGGCATCGATCCCCATCTCCGCGGCCTCGGAAAAGGTCACGGCGCACAGGTGGCCCGTTACGCGCAGCCCCCGCGCGTGCGCCGCGTCGATGGTCCAGCCCAGCACGTCGCGGGGGCCGCTCATCACCTTGAACCAGGTGGCGCCCTTCCCCGCCCACTCGTCCACGAAGCGCCGCGCCGCTTCCGGCGAGTCCACGCCGCGAAACGGGCCCGTGCGCCGCGTTCCGGCCACGATGTACGGCCCCGCGATGTGCAGGCGCGGCCCCGGCATCTCGCCCGTGTCGATGCGGCGCTTGAGCTCCAGCTCCTGGTCGGGGAGCTGGCTGCCGGCCGTCATGGCCGTCGTCACGCCGAACGCCAGGTACAGGTAGGCGCTGGCGTCCATGGGCACCGTCTGCCGCAGCCCGCCGAAGTACGTGTGCTCATGCAGCGACACGAGCCCCGGTATCACGGTGTGGCCGGCCAGGTCCATCTCCTGTGCGCCCCGGGGCAGCGGCGTGCTGGCGCTGGGCCCCACGGCCAGGATGCGCCCGTCGCGAACCACCACCGTCTGGTCGTTGCGCGCGGGGGCGCTCGTGCCGTCCACCAGCCGCACGTGCGTCAGCGCCACGACGGGCGCATCCACCGCCACGAACGGCCGCACGGCGGGCGAGACGGGGGTCCGCTGCGCGGCGAGCGGGGCGGCGGCGAGCACAGCCGCGAGCGCGGGGAGCACGGCGGATCGGACGATGTTCATCATACGGATGATGTGGGGAGCGTCGTTCGCCGCCGTCAGGTGGCGACGCGGGGCGGGAGCCGCTTGTAGACCTTGCCGGCGTTCGGAATGCGGGCGTGGACGACGTAGCCCGCCCACGCGAAGCACGCAAGCATGGCGAAGAACGCGAGCCCGCCCCCCAGCGTGCGGTTGACCCAGCGGGCGTTGAGGGCGCCCAGCAGGACGGGCAGCACGCCGGCGGCAAGCAGCAGGTACGTCCGCACGATCCGCTGCGCGGAGAGCGGGACACGGTCCACGATGCTGAAGCTGGCGGTGTGGCGGCCATACGTGGACTCCTCGTGGAACGGCTGGATCACGTATCCACCCAGGGGAACGAGGGGGATGCCCGCCGCCGTAACCCAGCGCACCGCCTCCCACGTGCCCTCGCCGTGCGGGCGGTAGTCCAGCAGCATCGTGCCAAACCCGTTGATGGAGCTGAATCCGTTCGCGTGGACGGCCTGCTGGTGCACCGACCGGGCGGTGATGGCGCGCATGTCCGCCGCGATCGCCTCCAGCCTGGGGAGCGCGAGCGATTCGCCGCACCGGGCGCAGGTCTCGGCCTCGTAGTCGTTGACGGACTGGCAAGCCTTGCAGGCAACGGTCTTTTTCATGGGCGGATGCGAGAGGCGGGAGGGGCGGCGCGGGAGCAGGGGGAACCGCGCGGGCAGCTACACGGGGAGGGCGGCGATGGTTCCGGTCTGCCGCAAAGGAGGGTAGCAGCGGACGCCCGCCGGAGCCAGGTCCCCATCGTCCGCCGTAGCCGCGCATCCGTCCCGGCGATACACTTCTCGACCAACCGTGGATGCGACGCGGCGCATCAGAATCGCCCCGTCCCGCATCCCCCCGCCCCGCCGTTCCCGCATCGCAGGCACCCGATGAGCGATCCGCATCCCGCCTGCCCGCACGATCCCGACGTCATGCAGGCGCCGCTCCCGCCGCTGGAGCTGCGCTACCGGTCGGTCGTGGGGGCGCTGCCGCCGCGCCGCATCCGGCTGGAGATCCCGGGATGGGCGGGCGACTCCACGCCGCCCAGGGACGGCGGCACGGCGCAGCCCTGGCACTGCCGGCCGTTCATGGAGGGCGCCACGTACGGGCTGGAGCTCGTGTATCCGTACCGGAGCGAGTGCCAGGTGCACAACGAGGACGGCCGCATCCGCTTCGAGGGCGAGCTGCGGGCGGAGGCCAAGGCGGCGGGGTTCCCGCACCCGTTCGGCGTGTTCGCGCAGGGGCACTTCGGGATGGACACGGGGCTGGACCTGCTGCCGCCGCCGGGATACGGCCTGCGGCTGGGCCCGCATCCGCGCTATTTCACGGATGCCGCCGGCGACGTGCCGCTGGCCCTGCCGGGGCACCTGCAGCGCTTTTGGCCCAACCAGTTCTTCGCCGTGTTCCGCGCGCCGCCGCCGGGCCAGGTGCACGTGTTTCGGCACGGCGAGCCGTACGCGCAGCTGCTGCTGGTGCGCGTTGGCGAGACGTACGCCGTGGCGCCCATGGACGCGGCGCAGGCCGCCGAGCGCGCCACCGGGGAGCGGCAGGTGCGGTCGCTGAGCTACTTCCTGGCCAAGCGCCTGTGGAAGTCGCAGGGCGGCATCTGGTTCGGCGACAAGTACAAGCAGCTGATGCGCATCTTTCGCCGCGGCGGCCTTCCCGCCGTGCGCGCGCACCTGCAGGCCACGGAAGCCCGCTTCACCCGCCCGCCCAAGGAATGATCCGCATCCGCCGCCCTTCCCTTCCGCCCCGCGCCCGTGGAGCGGTTCCCGGGCGGGCCCATCGTTCTTCACCCCGTGGACCGCGCCGCCTCAAATGTTTCCGGCACCTTTCGCAAGTGCTTGCTACATAATATCTTGATGCATCAGGAAGCACGCCCCGCGCGTGCTTCCTGCCTCTTTGTGCGCATCGGAAGCTCACCAGGACGCCCGGCCCGAATGACCCCGCCCCCACCCGACGCCATCCCTGAAGCGGTCGCGACCGTCGCCCTGGGGCACCCGGACCCGGACGTGGCCGCCGTGGCCCGCATCGGGGCGGTGCCCACCGTCCTCAAGGTGATCTCGGAGACGACGGGGCTGCGGCTGGCGCTGGTGGCCAAGGTGACGGACGACGCGTGGACGGCCTGCGCGGCGCTGGACCGCATGGAGTTCGGCCTGACCGCGGGCGACCAGCTGGACGTGGCCACCACGCTGTGCCGCGAGGTGCGCTCCACGGGCGAGCCCATCATCATCGAGCACGCCAGCCAGGAGGCGTCCTACTGCGGGCATCCCACGCCCAGGCTGTATGGGCTGGAGAGCTACATCGCCGTCCCCATCTTTCGGCCGGGCGGCGAGTACTTTGGCAACGTGTGCGCGCTGGACTCGCGCCCCGCCCGCCTGCGCGACGGCAAGACGCTGGCGATGATGAACCTGTTCGCCGAGCTCATCTCGCTGCAGCTGGCGGCGGAAGAGGCGCACTCCCGCGACCGCGAGGCCCTGAGCGACGCGCGCCGCACGGCCGAGCTGCGCGAGCAGTTCATCGCCGTGCTGGGGCACGACCTGCGCAACCCGCTCTCGTCCGTCATCACGGGAAGCGGGTTCCTGCTGGACATCTCCGACGAGCCCCGGCACAAGACCATCCTGGAGCGCGTGCACAGCAGCGGGCACCGGATGGCGCGCCTGATCGAGGACGTGCTGGACTTTGCGCGGGGGCGGCTGGGCGGGGGCATCGCCATCGATCCCGAGCAGGTGCAGGACGTGGCGGCGCTGGCGGCCGAGGTGGTGGCGGAGATCGCGAGCGCGCATCCGGACCGCACGCTGCGGGTGACGTACCGCGACGCGGGCGCGGCCGTGCTGGACCGCACGCGGGTGTCGCAGATGATGAGCAACCTGGTGGGCAACGCCGTGCAGCACGGCCCGCCGGACGAGCCGGTGGAGGTGCTGGTGGAGGGCATGGGCGACCGGGTGCGCTTCGCCGTCACCAATGGGGGCGAGCCCATCCCGCCCGGGCTGATGTCGCGCCTGTTCCAGCCCTACGTCCGCGCGGAGGGCAGCCGGCCCAGCCCGGGGCTGGGGCTGGGATTGTACATCGCGGCGGAGATCGCGCGGTCGCACGGCGGGTCGCTGGAGGCCGTGTCCAGCGCCGGGTCCGGCACCACCTTCACCGCCGTGCTCCCCCGCTCGCCCGCGGCGTGAATTCAAGCCGAGGCTGATGGCTGATCGCACACGAGCCCTACTCCGCCGCTGGAGCAGGGCTCGCTTGCATCGTATGCCCGCGTCGACGCGAGCGCCGCACGGCTGTCATTCTTAATGAGCGCCCGCGCCGGTGCCGAACGTCCACCACACTCGGCGGTGCGACTGGAGAATCTGGCCGCGCCGCGCCCGGCACTCCGCCCAGCCCGAGCCCAGGCTCCGCACGTGCCTGGATTGCGCTCCCCCGGGACGATTCCGATGCACGACCTTCCCGCTACGACCGGCGTTTACCGATCGCGATCAGGTGGATCTGCACCCGGGCGGGCATCGTCCCTGATGCGAGTATCCCGCTTTCGCACAAATCCGGATCCCGTCCCCTCGCCGGAAGCCGCCGCTCTAGCGGGAGATGCGGGCCTCCCGCGGCACCCATCCGGTCCCCGATCGGCCATCGCGGCGCACCGCTCCCGCGGGTACGGCTCTTCGCAGGCGCTGGCCGAACGGGATGGTTGCGACCGTGATGACCGGATGCGGAGCGGACGGCGATCGGCAGGATGCATCAGGCCCTTGGTGGCGAGGCCGCTGCCGGCGAGGGGACGGCCATCCGCGTTTTTTCGAAGAGGCACAAGGGTGATGCGGAGGCGGATGCAAGGCCTGGCACATCATCCACATGATCGCGATCCGTTAGAAACCTGCCCGCGCCGGAGCGTCGGACGGAGGCGGATGGCCGCACAGTTCGGGAACGCACGCTGGATCGCTCTCGCACGTACGGCTCGGGCGCAAGCCAGGATGAATGGTCGTGATCGTGATGACTGGATGCGGGGCGGACGGCGATCGGCAGAGTGCATCAGGCCCTTGGTAGCGAGGCCGCTGCCGGCGAGGGGACGGGATCCGCGTTTTTCGAAGAGGCACATTGGGCGGCAGCGAAGGTGGATGCCCGCCGTGGCACATCATCCATCTGATCGCGATCCGTTAGAAACCTGCCCGCGCCGGAGCGTCGGACGGAGGCGGATGGCGGCGCGGCCGGCACTTGCTGCACGGGGACGTCGACTCAATGGGCGCGATGTGGGGAGCCGGCTGGCGCCAGCCCCTCGACCATCCATGAAAACGGCCAAAGCCGGCCTCGCAACGACAGCGGGCGGAGGGCGGGAAACCCTGTATGGTTCCGGCCAACGCGCGGCGGACGGCGACAGGCTGCCGCCGCGCTGGCGTGCCGCCGGGAGGGCCCCCATCCCGAAGTCCCCATCGGAGTGCCCGGTTCTTGCTAGGGAGGGCGCGCTCACCGCTGGAGATTCCCGGAGACCGGTACCGACATTGACGGACGCGCCGCGTCGCGACCCTTCTCACGCCGACGACCCGCTGGACGCCGCCATCCGCGATCCCCAGCGGCTGGCCGCCCTGCGCGCCACGGCGCTGCTGGACACCCCGCCCGAGCCGGCGTTCGACCGGCTGACGCGACTGGCGGTCCGGCTGCTGGGCGTGCCCGCCACCTTTTTGTCCCTGGTGGACGAGGACCGCGACTTCTACAAGGCGTCCACGGGCTTCGGCGAGCCGCTGGCCTCGGCGCGGGAGATGGCGGGGCGCACCTTCTGCCACTTCAGCATCGCGGGCGCCACGCCGGATCGCCCGCTCGTGATCTCCGACACCCGCGGCCACGCCGTCTACCGCGAGGTGCCCACGGTGGAGTCGCTGGGGGTGGGGGCGTACGTGGGCGTGCCGCTGATGATCAACGGGCAGGCCATCGGCTCGTTCTGCGCCATCGACATGGTGCCGCGCCAGTGGACCCGCGACGAGGTGGAGGTGCTCACGGAGCTGGCCGCGTCCGCGCAGCGCGAGATCGAGCTGCGGCGGGCCCTGGCGCAGGCGCAGCGCGCGGCGGACGAGGCGGAGCGCGTGCGCCGCGAGCGCGAGGAGTTCCTGAACGCCACCACGGACGGCGTCTACACCATCGACCGCGACGGGCACATCCTCTTCGCCAACCCCGCCACGGCGGAGCAGCTGGGATACACCCTGAAGGAGCTCGTGGGCCGCAACGCGCACGACCTCTTCCACTACGCGCACCCCGACGGCACGCCGTTCCCCCGGGAGGACTGCCCCATTGCCCGGGCCGGGCGGGAGGGGCGCCCCGTGCTGGTGCAGGGCGAGGTGCTGTGGCGCCGCGACGGCACGTCGTTCCCCGTGGCCTACTCGTCGTCCCCCGTGCGGCGCGACGGCCACGTGGTGGGCGCCGTCGTGCGCTTTACGGACATCACGGAGCAAAAGCGGACGGAAGAGGCGCTGCAGCTGCTGGCGGAGTCCGGCCGCGTGCTGTCGTCGTCGCTGGAACTGGGCGAGACGCTGCGGGCCATCGCGGGGCTGGCCGTGCCGCAGCTCGCCGAAATCGTGATGGTGGACCTGGTGGATGAGGACGACGAGATCCGCCGGGTGGGCGCGGCGCGCGCGGACGAGCGGGTGTCCGAGCTCTTCGAGCAGGCGCTGCGGATTCCGCCCCGGCTGGGGGACGGCGGCCCGCAGGCGCAGGTGATGGAGAGCGGGGAGACGCTGCTCATCAAGGAGATCCCGGACGCGTGGATGGACACCGTGGGGCGCGGGCCGGAGCACGCGGAGCTCATCCGCCGCCTGGCCCCCCGCTCGCTGGTGGTGGCGCCCATGCGTGCGAGAGAGAGCGTGCTGGGTACCGTGAGCTTCGTCCGGACGGCGGCGCGTCCCCCGTTCGACGAGGCGGACCTGGAGCTGGCGGAGGAGCTGGCCCTTCGCGCGGCGCTGGCGGTGGAGAACGCCCGCCTGTACGACGCGGCCCTGGGTGCCACCCGCGCCCGCGACGACATGCTGGGCGTGGTGTCGCACGACCTGCGCAACCCCATCCACTCCATCTTCATGAGCTCGTCGTTCCTGCTGGAGCTGCTGCCGGAGGAGGGGATGAAGGTGGAGCGGATGCAGGCGGCCGTCATCAAGCGCGCGGCGGAGCGGGCCAACCGGCTCATCCAGGACCTGCTGGACATCACCCACATCGAGAGCGGCCGCCTGTCGCTGCTCCGCGAGCGGCACGACGCGGCGTCGGTGACGCAGGAGGCGGTGGAGCAGGCGGGGATCGTGGCGGCGGACCGCGGCATCACCCTGGCGCGGGGGGAGATGGAACAGGGGGTGACGATGTGGGTGGACCGCGACCGCGTGGTGCAGGCGCTGGGGAACCTGATCGGCAACGCGCTCAAGTTCACCCCCTCCGGCGGCACGGTGACGGTGTCCGTGGCGGCGGACGGCGAGGCGGTGCGCATCTCCGTGGCCGACACGGGCCCGGGGATCGCCCCGGAGCAGCTGCCGCGCCTGTTCGACCGCTACTGGCAGGCCAACACGGCGGACCGGCGCGGCATTGGCCTGGGGCTCAGCATCGTGCAGGGGATCGCCGCCGCGCACGGGGGTGACGTGCAGGTGCGCTCGCAGCTGGGCGCCGGCACCACCTTTACCCTGGTACTTCCCGCCGCGGAACCCGCGCAGGCGTAGCGGACGAAGGCCCCTCTCCGGCAGGCGCGGAGGACGCGGATCCGCCCGTCCGCCGAAGGGAACCAGGCGGATTCCCCATCGCCGCGGGGAGATCCGCAACCGCATCCGTTCACTCCGTGTGAGTTCCTTTTTCCGCCGCCGCACCCCTTCCCTCATCCGCCTCGCGCGGATATCTTTGCGCGCAATCTGAAACTGCCACGCGTACCAGATGCTGAAGGCGCACAACGCCTTCCGCATCCTCCGCGCACCGACGTTTCCGCCGTTCTTCCCGAAACCGCGCCGTCTCGCAGCGCCTTCGCGGCGTCCGCCTTTCGCGCGGTTCCGCACCCGTTCGCCGTTCGACGACCCGGAAGTACATCCACGCTCCCAAACCGCCGATCGAACTGCCTTCCGGACTCGCTCCGGCCCGGCGGCGAGGCGGCGCTGACGCATCCCATCCGCAGACGGCCGGCAGCACGCCGTCCCCGCCGGGCCGCCGCCTGACCGCGGCGGCCGGCGCACGACCTCCATCCCGTACCCTTCCGTAGAGGACCCTCTGATGCACCGTCCCCTCCTGCGGCTCCTGGCCGCGCTTTCCATCGCCGCATTCGGCGCCGCCGCGTGCTCCGACGCGCCCACCGGTGGCGTCGTCACCGAAAAGGGCCCGGACGCCAAGGTCGGCTTTGCCGTGAACCTGGCCGGCTCGTCCGTGAACGTGCTGGTGGTGGAGGTGACCGCCTCCGACATCACCACGCCGCTGGCCTTCAACATCCCCGTGAACAACGGCACCGCCACGGGCAACCTGAGCGTGCCCCCGGGCAACGCCCGCACCATCAGCGTCCGCGCGTACGACGCGCAGGGCACCCTTACGCACGAGGGCGCCGCCACCGTGAACGTGCGCGCCGGGCAGAACGTGAACGTGCCCATCACCATGGTGCCGCGCGCGGGCCACGTGCCCATCTCCATCAACATCGGCTCCATCGTCGTGGCCACGGCGCGCGTGCGCACGGCCCCGGCCGGCGGCGACATCGTGGGCGACACCGTGCGCCTGCGCGGCACCGTCACCTACCCCGACGGCACGCCCGTAGCGGGCGCCCGGGTGCAGTGGGCCACGCTGAACCCGGCCGTGGCCACGGTGGACTCGCTGGGCCTGGTGACCTCGCGCGCCGCCGGCAGCACGCAGATCGTGGCCACGTACGGCGGCTTTGGCGCCAGCACGGCCGTGACGTTCTTGCTGGCGGACGGCACCAACGGCACGCAGGACCGCACGCCGCCCCGGCTCATCACCTTCGACGTGAGCCCCGACACGGCCAACATGTCGGGCCAGACCACGGTGGACGTGACGTTCGCGGCTACGGCGGAGGACGCCATGGCGTACTACAGCATGTACGTGCGCCTGCGCAGCCCCGACGGGCAGCAGGACAAGGAGTGCTACTACAGCAACGACCCGCAGCCGGGCCGCTCCACCCGCAGCTGCACCATCACCCTTTCGCACTACGGGCAGGCCGGGCGCTGGACGGTGGTGGAGCTTTCCATCGGCGACAACCGCGGCAACGGCCGCACGTTCACGCCCGCGGAGCTGGCCAGCGGCGGCCACGACAACGGCGTCACGGTCACCAACACGGGCGTGGACACCTCGGCGCCGGTGGTGTACGCCGCGCGCTTCACGCAGGACACCATCTTCGCGGGCAACGGCTACTCGCAGGCCACCATCCAGGTCTCCGGCCGCGACGGGCAGTCGGGGATCGAGACGGTGGAGGTCGGCGGCCGCAACGACGAGGGCACGTTCTTCTTCGGCGGCCCGGGCGGCAGCGGCTCCGTGCAGGTGAGCAGCGAGACGTGGGAGAGCTACCTGTGGGTGGATTCGCAGTACCCGCCCGCCGGCACCATCCGCCTGACGTGGGTCCGCTTCACGGACCGCGCGGGCAACGTGACGGAGCTGGATGAAGCGCAGCTCGAGGCCCGCGGCATGAACGCGGCGCTCGTCATCATCCGCTGATCGCCATCCGCGGACGACGCGGCCCGTTCGCAGACGGCAAAACGACCCGGCACCTCGCCGGGTCGTTTTGCGTTGATGGGGATTCGTTCAGGGCGTTTCGGAGATGGGTCGCGCGGCCGGGATGCCGTCCAGCATTCCCCGAACGCTGATGTCCTCGTCCACGTCCGGCCAGTGTACGCCCTGCCCAGACCCGATGACGCGCCAGTTCGCCCGCTGTTCCGGCGTTGCCTCCGACAGGCGCCAGGACCACGCCAGCGGAACGCTCACGCTGCGGCCATCCGCCAGGTCGGCGAAGATCGTGTCCTCGGTTACGCGGATGTCCGTGATCCGCGCATCTGCTGAGCCCATCGCATCCTCCCACCGTCGTGTCTGGTCGTCCTCAACCGGGGGGTGAGCAGGGGCGATTCGATTTGCATGCCCGGATCGGCGGAGGTTGATTCCCCCTCCGTCGCGCCGCTACTTTCAGGCGCGGCCGGGAATTCCATCCGCGCCGCCGCATCCGCCCATCCGTCCCGCCCCATCCCGCCCGACCATGCCCGCTGCCCTGCGCTGCCCCACCTGCTCCGCCCCGCTGGACCTGCCGCCCGCGCACGCGACCACCCTCCGCTGCCCCTACTGCGGCGCGGGCGTGCTGCTGACGGAGCGCGCGGGGCACGTGGAAGCCGCCGCGTCGCAGGAGCGGCACACGGACGCCATTGCCGAGGTGCTGCGGCAGCTGCGCGCGGGGAGCAAGATCGGCGCGGTCAAGGTGTACCGCGAGCGGTTCGGCGTGGGCCTGGCGGAGGCCAAGGACGCCGTGGACCGCCTGGAGGCCGGCCAGCCCCCGCGCGCCGCATCCGCCCGGCCCGCGCCGGCCGCGAAGAAGAACCTGGCGCTAGGAGGTGTGCTGATGGCGATGCTCGTTGCGCTGGCGGCGGGCCTGGTGCTCCGTGGCGGGGACGACGATGCGCTCCCGCAGCCCGTACCGGTCCCCGCGCCAACCTCCTTCACGCCGCCCCCGCCGCCCGTGGCGGAGACGCCGGCGGACGCGGGGTACGCGCGCGAGGTGATGCGCTTCGGCAGCGAGGGCACGGGGGCGGGACGGTTCGAGGACGCGCGAAGCGTGGCGGTGGACGGCGCCGGGCGCATCTACGTGGCGGAGTACGGCGGCGGCCGCGTGCAGGTGTTCGATTCCGCCGGCACCTTCATCACGCAGTGGATGGCGGACACGCGGATGCCGCTGGTGGACATGGAGGCGGATCGCGGCGGCACTGTGTACATCGTGCAGTCCGGGCGCATCCGACGCTACGAGGGCGCCACGGGCAAGGCGCTGGGCGAGCTGCCGCGCGCGCGGAACACCGGCTACGAGGACGTGACGGTGGCGCTGGACGGGTCGCTGTGGGCCGTCAGCCAGGAGGACGTGGTGCACCTGACGCGCGAGGGCGCCGTGCAGCGTACGATCTCCATCAAGGAGGCGGTGGACGAGGATGCGACGGCGTCGCGGGTGGCCGTGGCGGGGACGGGCGACCTGTACGTGCTGGACCAGTGGAAGGCCGACGTCTACCACCTGAACCCGGCCGGCCGCTTCGTAGACCGCTTTGGCGGGGGCAAATTTCCCCCGGCGGAGCACGTGGCGGTGGATGGGCGCGGGCGCGTGTTCGTGAGCGACATCGGCAACAGCGCCGTGCGCGTGTTCGACGCGGCCGGCCAGCCGCTGGGGGACATCACCGGACCGGGCGTGGTGTTCGGCCTGGCACTGAACGACCGCGACGAGCTGTTCGCCGCCGCCCGCAACGACAACGCGATCGTGAAGTACGAGGTGAAGAAGTAAGGGGCGGAAGCTCGCGGCTGGAACGGGCTTTGGACGCGGTTGCGGTTTCTTTTGCCCCGCCCGTGGTGTCATTCTGAGGTCGGCGCCGGCCGGATCCATCCCGTGACGTGAAGGCGCCGGCCGAAGAATCTGGTTGCCCCGGTGCACAGACCCATCCGTGCACGACGTTGTACGGCACCCGGGGGCGGATGTCCGTCGGGGTGGCGGCAGATCCGTCCTGAGCGGGTAAACCCGCCGCTGGGACAGCGATAAGCCCCGTCTCGGCTCGCTGCGCTCGCCGAACGAGGCTTCAACTGCTTGAGAAGCGCGCTACGCGCTCTCCCCCAGGAAATCGAGCGTGGGCCATACATAAAGGCCGCGCGGACACTCGAACCAGCGAATCCACACGATGATCGACCGGTCGCGGCTGCTCCGGACACGGGTGCACCACGAGCACAACAAGGTGGCGTTCATCGAGCTCTTTTTCGACCTCGTGTTCGTCTTTGCCGTCACGCAGCTGTCGCACTCCCTCATCGAGCAGTTTACGCCGATGGGGGCGCTGCACACGGCCATGCTGCTGCTGGCCATCTGGTGGGTGTGGATCTACACCTCGTGGTTCACCAACTGGCTGGACCCCGAGACCATCCCCGTGCGGCTGGTGATGCTGGCCCTGACCCTGGCCGGGCTCATCGTCTCGGCGTCCATCCCGCAGGCGTTCGAGGCGCGCGGGCTGGCGTTCGCGGGGGCGTACGTGACCATGCAGCTGCTGCGGACGGCCTTTGCGCTCTGGGTGTTCCGCGCCTCGGACGCGCGGCAGACGCGCAACTTCGCGCGCATCCTGGCCTGGCTGGCCGGGGCCGGCGTGTTCTGGATCGCGGGCGGGCTGGCGGAGGATGGGGCGCGGCTGGCGCTCTGGGCCCTGGCGCTGGCGGTGGAGATCGCCGGGCCGCCGGCGGGCTACTGGGTGCCGGGGCTGGGCCGCTCCGTCACGGGCGACTGGAACGTGGAAGGCGGGCACTTCGCCGAGCGGTGCGGCCTGTTCATCATCATCGCCCTGGGCGAGTCCGTGCTGGTGACGGGCGCCACCTTCGCGGACCTGGCGTGGACGCCCGCCGTCGTCGCTACCTTCGTCGCGGCGGCCGCGGGGAGCCTGGCCATGTGGTGGCTGTACTTCGACAGCAACGCCCTGCGCGCCAGCACCCGCATCGCCAGCTCGGACGATCCCGGGCGGCTGGCGCGGCTGGCCTACACGTACGTGCACGTGGTGCTGGTGGCCGGGATCGTCCTGTCCGCCGCGGGCGACGAGTTCGCGCTGGCGCACCCGCTGGGGCACGCGTCCGCGCCCACCGTGATCGCCGTGCTGGGCGGGCCGGCGCTGTTCCTGGTGGGGATGACGCTCTTTCGCTGGGCCATGTGCGGCGAGATCCCCGTCGGGCACCTGGCCGGCGCCGCCGCACTGGGGATGCTGGCCTTCGCGGCCGCGTGGCTCCCCCCCGCCGCGCTCATCGCCGCCGCGGCGCTCGTGCTCGTCGCCGTGGCCGCGGGGGAAAAGGTGCTCGCCCGCCGGACCGCCGCCCGCGCGGACGTCGCCCTGGCGCCCTGACGCGCGTTCGGCCCGCGTCCGCCGTCCGGTTGGGCGGCGGACGGATCCCACTTCATTCCCGCACCCTCGCCCCGCCATGCCCACGCTGTACAACTGCCACACGCACATCTTCACCGTGCAGAACGTCCCCGACAACTTCTTTCCGCTGCGGCTCAAGGACTTTCTGGCCAAGCCGCGGACGGCGGACGCCCTCGTGGAGATTCTCCACAACCTGAACCGCGGGGAGGACTCGGACCGGTGGGACCACCTGGCCGCGTTCCTGGACGTGGGCAACTGCGATTCGCAGGAGCAGATCTTCGAGCTGCTGATGGGCTTCTATCCCCGCGGAAGCCGGTTCGTGGTGCTGTCCATGGACATGGAGTACATGGGCGCCGGCACGGTGGACCAGCCCTTCGAGGACCAGCTCACGGAACTGGCGGCGCTCAAGCAGAAGTATCCCATGGAGCTGCTGCCGTTCGTCTGCGCCGACCCGCGGCGGCCCAACGTGCTGGAGGTGGTGCGGCGGTGCATCGAGGAGCGTGGGTTCCACGGCATCAAGCTGTATCCGCCCCTGGGCTACTATCCGTTCGACGAAGCGCTCTTTCCCGTCTACGCGTACGCGCAGGAGCACGGGCTGCCCATCGTGACCCACTGCTCGCGGGGCGGCGTGTACTCGCGGGCGAAGGTCACGCCGGAGATGCGCCACCATCCCAAGACCGGCGTGTCCTTTACGAAAGGCGAGAACAAGGACCGCTTCACCGAGAACCTCACGCATCCGGCCAACTACGCGTACGTGCTGGAGCGGTTCCCCCACCTCAAGCTGTGCCTGGCGCACTTTGGTGGCGAGTCGGAGTGGAAGCGGTACCTGAGCACCTCGCGGGGGGCCAAGGAAGACTGGTTCACGTACATCCGCGACGAGCTGATCGCCAACCCGCATTATCCCAACGTGTACGCGGACATCGCCTACACGGCCGCGGACCCGGACCTGCAGCCGCTGCTCAAGGTGATCCTGCAGGAGGAGCCCGTCCGCAGCCGCGTGCTGTACGGCAGCGACTTCTACGTGGCGGAGAAGACGGCGTCGGAGCGCGAGTTCAGCGTGCGCCTGCGCGCCACCTTGGGCGACGCGGACTACTGGAAGATCGCCGAGACCAATCCCGAGACGTTCTTGTTCGAAGGGCACGCCTTTGCGCAGGCCCCTGGGCGCGAGGGCGATCCCGCCAAGCTGCAGGCCCTGGTCTGACCCGCCCGAACCACGATCCGCGCATGCGTTTGCATCGGAGTACCCGCATCGGGATGATCGTCGCCGGGCTCCTTGCCCTGGTGGTGCTGGGCCCCGTCTCGTTCGCCGTGCTGTCGCTGCGCTCCACGCCGGAGAGCAGCGGCGCCACGGCGGGCGCGTGGATCACCGTCGGCATCGTGCTGGCGCTCGTCGTCGCGGGCGCGGCAGCGGCGGGCGGGGCCCTGGTCGCGCTCGTGCGGCGGGGGCTCGGGCGCGGGCGGCCATCGAACTGATCCAGGCAGATCGAACGTGCATTCTGGCATAATGCCAGGTATCCGAGATCATTATGCACTCCGGCTTCAAAGATGGGCTCACGCGGAGGTGCGGAGAACAAAATGAGAACAACAACTGCAATCGCACACAGAGGAACAGAGGGAACAGAGGATGGCGGAAGTTCCTCTGTTACCCCTGTTCCTCTGTGTGATTCAATCGGTTGTCTTTCCGCCGTTCTCCGTGTCCCCCGCGCCTCTGCGTGAACTCGCAGTAGAAACGATGCGTGCACAATGATTCTTGAGACTTGGTATAATGGATGGCCTCACGCGGAGACTGCAGTGGAATCTTCGCGTGCAGGCTGGACTTCAGGATACGGCAGGAATACCGCTCCGGGGCAATCCGGCGCACCTGAAAGCAAAGCAGCCGCGGACGATGAACGTCCGCGGCTGCTTCGTTGTTCCGGGCGATGCGGTGCACCGGGCGAGTCTCGTGCGTGGCGGCGGGCGCCGGCTACGGGACGGTAGATCCTTCGGTCGGCGCCTGGGTTTGCGGCACGGGACGGACCCGGCGGCGCCTCCCTCAGGAAAACGAGGGTTCATCCCCCTGAACAGCTCAGGCCGCCTGGGTCGCGCGGCCGGAGACCAGGCGTCCGCCGCGGTACACGCGCACCTCGCTGCCGGTGAGCAGCAGCAGGCGCGCGTCGCGGCCGCCGTAGGACTTCATCAGGTCCAGCATCATGGGCTCCTCGCCGCCCCACGGGTAGGCGTAGACGAGGTCGAAGTCGTCCAGCGGAACGCCCAACTCGCGGTATCCCGACACGCCGTCCCCAATGGTGCCCAGCCGCCCGTCGCCGTGGCGCGGGCGGTAGCGGTAGCCGTTGGGCAGAAAGCTCCCCGCCGCGAACCGCGCCCCGGACCCGTGCTTGGCCGCCAACTCGCGCGCCGTGTCCACCAGGCGCGCGTCCAGCTCGATGCCGTAGGCCTCGAACCCCAGCAGGTCCGCCATGATGGTGATGATGCCCGTGGCCGAGCCCCACTCCAGGAACCGCTGCCCCGGCGCGCGCAGGGCCATGAGCGCCTGCAGCACGTTCTCGTAGTCCGCCGCGACAAAGGGGTGGAAGTCGTTCTGCCGCACCTCCATGTCGAAGCGGTCCCAGATCTCGCGGCCTTCCTCGGCCAGGGCGTGCAGGCGCGCGCGCAGGACGGGGTCCAGCGCGGGCGCGGCGGGCGCGGAGCCGGCGTCGGGAACGGTCACGCGTCGTCCTTGTCGGACGCGTCCTCGTCGTCGTCGCCCTCGTCCGGCGAGTCCTGGCCGTCGTCGCCGTCCGGCTGCGCGATGGCGTCTCCGTCTTCGCCCTCTTCCTTGCGCTGGCGCTTGCGCTCGGCCTTTTCGGCCTGCTTTTCCTGGCGCTTCAGCTCTTTTTGCCGCTTCTGGAAGTCATAGTTCGGTCGTCGCGCCACGGTGCGGTTCCTTTGACTGGGTTCGCCCCTCACGCCGGGTCCGGCGAGGAGCACAAGGCAACCTAACCGCATATCCCGGCCCACGCATCCCGCGAGGCCGTCACCAGACCGGCTGCACCACGTAAATGACGTCCGCGCGGTCGTCGTAGTCGCTGTCCACGAGCTCGGCGACCTCGTAGTCGCCGGAGTGCACGCGCAGGATGCGGGGGCCTTCCGGCTGTGCCACCCAGTACCCTACCAGGGGCTGGTCGTAGCCCAGCGCCATGGACTGGAACGCCAGGCGGCCAAAGACGATGTCGCCCAGCACGCCGATGAGCCCGCCGCGGTCCAGCCGGTCCTGCGTGGGGCGGCGCCAGGTCACGTCGTCGATGCCGCCGCGGCTCCACAGGGTGCCCGCGCGGCTGCCCAGCCCGAAGCCCTTGTCCAGGCACCACTCGCGCCCGAACACCGGGTGCCCCTGTCCGCCGCGGCAGAACGCGGGCGCGTTGGCGGCGGGCTGGCGGTCGCCCAGGCGCCGCAGCCGCCACGACCCTGGGTCGCGGTCGTCGTCCAGGTCCAGCAGCAGCGCGCCGGAGCGGTTCAGCACGCGCACACGCCCGCCGTCGCTGCGCACGTCGAACGCGTCGGCGCGCTGGCCGCGCGCGCGGCTGCGTGCAAGGGCGCCGGCCACCATGCGCTCGCCGGGGCGCGCGCTCTCCGCCATGCGCCGCAGCTCCGGCGAAAGTCCCGCGACGTGCCTCCGCAGGTCCGGCTCGTTCAGCCGGTCGCGCCGCGGCCCGCCCGCGTTCCCGTTCCCCGACGACGCCGACGCGCCATTTCCATTCCCGCGCCCATTCCCCGCGGATGCGGACGAGGCGCTGTTTCCATTCCCGCGCTCGCTCCGCGCAGATGCGGAAGACCCGCCGCTGCCACGCTCGCTTCGCGCCGAGGACGATCCGTTCCCGCGCTCGTCGCGCGCGGCGCTCGACCGACCGCCCGAGCCTTCGCTCCCGCGCCGCGTGTCCGCCGACGACGAGCGTCCTTTTTCCGCGGAGCCGGACTGCCCGCGCTCCGTCTGCCGCGCGGACTGTCCCCCACCCTGCCGCCGCTCGCCGGAGAGGCGTGCCTCCTCGCGTCCGCCGCCCCGCGTCTCCCGCTCGCCGCCGCCGCCCTGCCCGCGGGGTGCCGCCTCTTCCTGCTTGCCGCCGCCCTTGCCCTGCTGCAGCACGCCGTCGGCGCCGAGATCCACCGCGAGCAGCTGAACCGCATCGGAAGCGGGCGCATCGATCCGCAGAGCCCAGGCGCTCTGCGGCGCCGCCGCGAGCACTGTCGCGGCGGCGATCATCATCATCCGTGTCATCAAATCCTCTCCTCAACGGCTGTCCGCGGACACCGGCCGGCATCCGCGTCCCTCCCCGCGCAAACACCCGGCCGTCTGGTGTGTACGGTGGTACGACGGAGGGCGGCGGCAGATGGTCACACGCGCGGGCGGGACGCGGAAGGCGGGATGGTGGCGAGGCGGATGGGGATGGCGGGAGGATGGTGGACGCGGAGGAGGCGAATGGCGGGAGGCGGATGGCGGGAGCGGATGGCAGGAAGACGGTGGACGCGGAGGAGGGCGGATGGCGGGAGGCGGATAGCGGGAAGACGGTGGGCGCGGAGGAGGGCGGGAGCGAATGAATTCGCGGCTACAACTTCACACTGTCGGCCTCCGCCGACACCACGGCAGGCCCCGGCGCCGCGCACATCCGCGTCGTGTCGACGATTCCACATCGCGTCTGTTGTCTCGAAGGAGGTGCCGACCGCCGCCTCCCCGCCGATGGACCCGCCCGCCGGCGGATACGACACGGCGGCCGCGGGGGATGCGTCCCCGCGGCCGCCGCCGTTCGTGCGGATCGGGATGCTCGTCAGCGGCCGGCGACGACGGCGCGGGGGGCGTAGCTCACGCGGCGCGTTTCGCGGATGCGTCCGCCGGCCACGCTCCCCTCCACGATCTCGTATCCCAGCAGCGCGAAGATCCGTCCGCGGACGAACAGCGGGCGCGCGTTGCCGTACCAGTCCACGCACGACGCCACGCATCCGTCGTCCATGGTCCCCTCGCGCCCCGCCGCCAGCTCGCCCAGCTCCTCGAAGCGCTCCGCCCGGTTGCGCAGAAAGAGCACGGACGCCGAGCCCTCCGAAAGGTGCGCGTAGCCGGGCTGCGCGGGGCCGCGGATGGGCAGCCCCAGGATGCCGGAGTCGCGGCCGTCCGGCTTGTAGAAGAATCCGTGGCTGCGCAGCTCGCCCTGCGACGCGCCCGCGCTCACGTAGCGCTGGGCCAGCGCCGGGCCGCCCGCCAGGCGGATCGCGCTGAAGTGCAGGTTCTGCCCGTCCGTGCCCACCACCACGGCGTCGCCGCCCATCACCTCGATGCGGTCCACGCCGTGCGCCAGGGGCAGCGCCGTCGCGGGACCCGCCAGCCAGGGGACGGCGTACAGCGTAGAGCCGCCCGCCTCCTGCGCGCCCCATCCGCTCCCCGTGCCGTACAGCAGGTACTCGCCCACGAAGCGGTTCTGGAAGGTGCTCCCCGCGGGCACGGGGAGCGCGCGGTACAGCTCTCGCGCCGCGCTCCCCGTCCCGTCGCCGAACGCGGCCAGGGGAATGCGCAGCAGCGACGCGTCGCCGCCCGTGTGCTCCGCGTTCCACATCCCGTCGCCCGCGCCGTCCGAGCGGACCAGGACGTTCAGGTGCCGGTCGGCGCTCTCCAGGAACGAGAACTGGTCCACGGGGCTCCCGTTCACGCCCAGGGCGCCGGGCCCGGAGCCGTCCAGGGGAATGCGGTACAGCACGCTGCCGGCCTTTGCCTTGCGGCCGCGGGGGCGCTCGTCCGCGGCCCACACGTACACGGCCCCCGGCGCCACGTAGAACACGTGCCCCGGCGGGCCCAGCACGGCGCTCCCCTGGCACTCCATCTCGTCCGTCTCCAGGTCGCACACCGTCACTGTGTGCAGGGCCACGCCCCCCTCCAGGCTCACGGGGCGCGCCGGCCGGTACACGCGCGTGGCGGGAAGGATGCGGCGGAACTCGTGCGCCTGCGCCCCCGGGTGCCAGCGGCGCATGGCGGGGAACTCGGCGAACGGGTCCTCCGCCGCCAGGCCCAGGTGCATGGGCGTGTAGAACACCAGCTTGCCTTCGATGAGGCGGCTGGCGTAGTTGCGCGACGAGTAGTAGTCGTTGCTGCGCAGGTGATACGTGGAGCGGTGCGCCAGCTGCCCGTCGGCGCCGATGCGGAACAGCCCCACCTCCGTGCCGCCGCGCGCGTAGCTGTAGCCGATGACCACCACCGCGTCGCCGGAGACGAGCATCTCGTCGTACCAGGTGTCCGACGCGTCCGTCCCCGGCCCGAACGCGTCCACGGCGGATACGGGGCTCAGCGTGTCGCCACCGATGGCTACGGTGAACAGGCGGCCCCGGCGCAGCATCACCAGGTGGTTGCCGTGCACCTTTACGATGCCGCCCTCGTCCACGCCGGCGTGCTGCACGTTGGTCACGGACTCGCCTTCCGCCGGGGGCTCCGCCTCGGGCGGCACGATCGTCTGGAACCCCGTGGCGGACGCCGGCTCGGCGAGGTCGATCGTCTCTTCGGCCACGTGCTGCCGCCCTTGGAGATTCTGCCGCTCCTTTGCCAGCTGCCGCAGAAAGGCGCCCAGCTCCTGCTCGGACGCGAACGCGTTCAGCGTGGGCGGGGGCGGCGCGCTGGCCAGCCCGCCGCGCGCGGGACGCTCGGCGCAGGCGGCGATGCTGCATGCGGCGATCATCGCCGCGAACCCTGCACGCAGGGAAATCTTCATGGTCGTGGACCTTCGGTTGGGCGTGCTTCGTCCTGCTCCCTTCACCTACGGAACGCACGCCCGCCGTCCCCTCTGACGCACCGGGCTTGCGCGTCCGCATCCCCGCGAGCGGAACTAGATGGCGGGCGCTGGTTCCCCATCGCGCGTCCGGCGCCCGCAATTGCTCGGATCGCGGGGCCGCCCGAACCGCTGCGTACCGTTTGCCGTCCACTCGTGCGCGCTGGCACCGGATTCGCGCCGGCTCCCCGGGTCGCCGGAGACGGAAACTCGACACGGGAGATGGACACCATGCGCAAGCTCAGGCTGCACCTCGACGACCTGGCCGTGAACACCTTCCATACGCTTCCCACGCGCGGCGCGGGCGCACGCGGCACGCTGGTGGCCCACCAGGAAGACGCGGTGCCGCCGACCACGGATTGCTTCACGCACATCCCGCCCACCCAGGTCAACTGCCCGACGACGGACTGCTTCACGCACATCCCCCTCACGCACTACTGCGGCTGAACGCGTCGCCCGGCACCTGAACGGCCGGCCGGGATGCAAATCGGGCCCGGGGATAATCGTCCCCGGGCCCGATTTGCCTTCGCGTCTCCCGCCCCGCCGCATCCGCGCGGGACGTGCATCTGGCGGGTCGAGGCCGGGACCGCCATCGTGCAGGCGGTGAACGCGCCACTGCCCCGCGTGGGCCAGGCCGTTCTACGATGCGGCCGATCCGCAGCACTGGACGGTGCTGGATTTGCGGCCCCTCCGCGCGCGCATCCCGCGCCTCGGCACGCTGCCGGAGGAGACGCTGCAGGTGCTGTACGGCTTCGACGCCGTCGTCATCCTGTCCGGCAGCGGCCCCCAGCACGACCTGGAGACGCGGTGAATCACCGCTGGCTGATTCGGAGTGAAAGGAGTTACGATGGATCCGGCTCGGATCGACGTGGACCAGGTTCCCGGGCTCCGTGACCTGGTTGAAGAAGCAGCGCGCACGGGCGAGGTCGTGCTGACGCGCGACGGAATGCCCATCGCCCGGATCGTCCCGCTTCCGGTTTCCCGGACGGCACGGCAGCCGGGCAGCGCGCGGGGAATGTTCCACATGGCCGACGACTTCGATGCCATGCCGGAAGAGCTACGCGAGTACTTTTAGCCGACACCACGCTTTTGCCCACGCGCCGCTGAATGACTGATCCATCCCTCGCCGATCTCCCCGCGCACGAGCTGGCGCGCCGCGTACGGGCGCGCGACGTGTCGCCCGTGGAGGTGCTGGACGCGTGCATGGCGCGCGTGGAGCAGGTGAATCCGCGCATCAACGCCGTCGTCACGCTCAACCACCGCGCGCGGGCCGAGGCGGCGGCGCTGGAGCGGCGCATCGCGGCCGGCGAGGACGTGGGACCGCTGGCGGGGGTGCCCGTGGGCATCAAGGACGTGACGGAGGTGGCCGGCGTGCGCACCACGTACGGCTCGCCGCTCTTCACGGACCACGTGCCGGCGGAGGACGCGACCGTCGTACAGCGGCTGCGCGCGGCGGGGGCCGTCATCCTGGGCAAGACGAACACGCCGGAGTTCGCGGCGGGGGGCAACACCTTCAACCCCGTCTTCGGGCGGACGCTCAACCCGTGGAACCCGGAACGCAGCGCCGGCGGCAGCACGGGCGGCGGCGCGGCGGGGCTGGCCACGGGGATGTTCGCCCTGGCGCAGGGCACGGACCTGGGCGGATCGCTGCGCATCCCCGCGTCGTTCTGCGGCGTGGTGGGGCTGCGCCCGTCCGTGGGGCTGGTGCCCACCTGGCCGCAGGAGTACGTGTGGGACCCCATGCAGGTCACGGGGGTGATGGGCCGCACGGCGGAGGACGTGGCGCTGGGGCTGCAGGCCGTCGCCGGGGCCAGCGACCGCGCGCCCCTCGCCCAGCCCATGGACGGACGCGACTTCGCGGCGGCCGTGCGGGCGGGGGACCCGCGGGGGATGCGCATCGCCTACTGCCCCGACATCGCGGGGATCGGCATCGACGCGGAGATCGAGCGCGTGTGCCGCGACGCCGCCTTCGCCCTGCGCGACGCGGGCGCCACGGTGGAGGAGATCGATCTCGATCTCGCGTACGGGCGCAAGGCGTTCCTGGCGCTGCGCGGCCTGTGGTTCGTGTCCCAGCTGCACCCGCACCTGGACAAGGTCGAGTCGTTCGGGGTGAACGTGGCGAACAACATGCGCGCCGGCTTGGCGACGACGGTGGAGGAGCTGGGCGCGGCGGAGGGCGCGCGGCGGCGCATCTGGGAGCAGTTCCGCGAGCTCTTCGGCCGCTTCGACGCCCTGCTGACGCCCACGATGGCCGTGCCGCCGTTCCCCTGCGAGGAGAACTACCCGCAGACCGTGGGCGGGCGGGTGATGGAGACGTACGTGGACTGGATCGCGCCCACGTTCGTCCTGAGCCTCACGGGCCTCCCCGTCGCCTCCGTCCCCGCGGGGCTGGACGCCGCCGGCATGCCCGTGGGCCTGCAGATCGTCGCGCCGCCGCGGGGCGAGGAGCGCGCGCTGGCGCTGGCAGGGGTGATGCAGGGACTCCGCCCGCTGCCGCTTCCGGTGCTGCCGGGATGAACCGGATGGCGATCAGGCGTCAATGGGCGATCCTGTGGATGCTTTTGATCTGTGCCGGCTGCGCGCCTCGCCTGATCGTCCTGGCAGAATACCGATCGCCCGTATCGGATGCGGAATGGGCCAGCGAGGCATGCCAGCGCCCGGCCGGCGCACTCGCCGCCGACGATTCGACCACCACGCGTTTTCTTCGCGTCTACGTGGGCTCGTGTGAACCGGGCGGCCGTCCCCCGCTCGCACAGGCCCTCAGGGACCACCGCTTCTCGCGTGATACCGCCGCTCTGGATGAGCTCGCGCGCCAGACTTCGGAGTTCGTGGACTCCGCCGTATTCGCGGCGGCGATCGAGATCGCTCGAGACCCGGACGCCAGCACCGAAGCGCGCGTCTCGGCCCTGCGGACGCTTATCTACACCCTCCAACCGGGCAGCTTCGTCACGTTAGCCCAGCTGGCGAGCCGCAGCTGCTTTGGACACGGGCCCGGCTTCCACACTTCACTGGGATTGGGGGCACCGCTTCCGGGGGATCACGTGTCGCGCATCCGCGAACTGGGTGCAACCCTTCGGGACGCCCCCTCGAATCCGCCCGGCCTGCGCAATGCGGCTGCCTGCGCCTGGGTTCGGACGGAACATCGCCTCCGCCGCGACAGCGCATGATGATGAAGCCGACGAGAATACCCATCCTCCTCCCGCTCCTCCTGCTTCCCCTCGCGGCCGCGGCGGACCTGCGCGCGCAGGACGGATGCGCGGATTCGCGTGCCCTGGCGGAGGTGGCGCGGCTCAAGCAGGAGATGGGCACCACGGACGTGATGTGCGTGGAGCTCGCCCGCGGCGACGTGGACGGCGACCATCGGGATGATGCCGTGCTGGACATCGGCTACGAGATCGGGGGGATGGAGGACGGCCGGGCCAGCCGGCTGCACGTGCTGCTGGGCGATCCGTCCGCGCCGCTGCTCACGGAGCCGGAGGAGGAGCGCGGCGTGGTGTCCATGGTGCGCATCGCCGGCCCGGAGATCCGCGTGGAAACGCTGGAGTACCGCCCCGACGATCCGCCGTGCTGCCCGTCCCGCTTTCGCGACATCGTGCTGCGCGTGGTGAACCAGCAGATCCTGCGCATTTTCGAGCCGTAGCGCGGAGCCGCCGGCCGGAAAATCCATCGCTTTGCGGCGGGATGCGGATGGCGCCCGCCGCCGCGCTCCGATATCATCCCAGGCAAACGGCGCCGGGCGCATCTCCCCCGTGCGCCGGTCCCCATCTCCCGACGCATCCACCCCGATCCATCCCATGGTCACCACCGCACGCCGGGTCTACGTATCCGAAAAGGCCAGCCGCTTCACCGAGTCCGTGATCCGCGAGATGACGCGTCAGGCGCTGGCGCACGGCGCGGTGAACCTGGCGCAGGGCTTTCCCGACTTCGGGGCGCCGGAGCCCATCAAGCGCGCGGCGATCGAAGCCATCGAGCGCGACGTGAACCAGTACGCCATCACCTGGGGCGCGCGCGACTTTCGGCAGGCGCTGGCCCAGAAGACGTCGTGGCACCTGGGGATGGAGATCGACCCGGAGCGCGAGATCACCGTCACCTGCGGCAGCACCGAGGGGATGATCGCCACGCTCATGGCCACGGTGGATCCGGGCGAGGAGGTGGTCATCTTTGAGCCGTTCTACGAGAACTACGCGCCGGACGCCATCCTCTCCGGCGCCAGGCCCGTGTACGTGCGGCTGCACGCGCCCGCGTGGAGCTTCGACCCGGACGAGCTGCGGGCGGCGTTCAGCGAGCGCACCAAGGCCATCGTGCTCTGCAATCCCAACAACCCCGTGGGCAAGGTGTTCACGCGGCAGGAGCTGCAGTTCATCGCCGACCTGTGCATGGAGTTCGACGTCCTGTGCATCACGGACGAGATCTACGAGCACATCCTGTACAGCCACGCCGACGGCACGCCCGCGCGGCACGTCTGCATGGCGCAGCTCCCGGGGATGCGCGAGCGGACGGTGGTGGTGAACTCCATGTCCAAGACGTATTCCGTGACGGGGTGGCGCGTGGGATACTGCATTGCGCCGCCGGAGATCACGGGCGCCATCCGCAAGGTGCACGACTTTTTGACGGTGGGCGCGGCGGCGCCGCTGCAGGCCGCGGGCGCGTTCGCGCTGTCGCTGCCGCCGGAGTACTACGACCACCTGCGCACGGACTACCAGGCGCGGCTGGACCTGTTCCTCCCCGCCCTGCAGAAGGCCGGCTTCGGCGTGGTGCGGCCGGAGGGCGCGTACTACGTGATGACGGACATCAGCGGCTTTGGGTTCAAGAACGACATCGAGTTCGCCATGCACCTGGTGAAGGACGTGGGCGTGGCCTGCGTCCCCGGCAGCAGCTTCTACAGTCGGCCGGAAGACGGCGCGCAGCAGGTGCGCTTCTGCTTCTGCAAGAAGGACGAGACGCTGCTCGCCGCCGTGGAGAAGCTGGGGACGCTGGCGTAGGGGGCAGAAGGCGAGGCGGACCAGACGGCGTAATCCGGTGGTGGGGCGAAGTCCGTGCACACACCCGCCCGGCGATTGAAATCGCGGCAATGAACCCGCGATGTCGGCCTTCGCCGACAGGTCCGGCACGGGCGAGTGCCGTGGTTTTTGCGGGGTTCGCGAACACGGCCCCGCGCCCGATGTCTGTGCCGCGACCGAAGTTCTCCCCTCCTGCCCGCGAAGCGGGGGAGGGGGCCGGGGGGAGGGGGCTCCCAGCCTGTGCCTGGTGCCTGCTTTCTTGCGATGAAGTTCTCCCCCTCTCCGCGAGGAACGAGCGGGGAGGGGGCCGGGGGGAGGGGCACCCGTCCGGTGCGGAGAGCCCGCTTCAGTGCACGAGCCCAACCATCCATCACACAGAGGCCAGATGAGCGACGATACCGAGGGCGCGGTCTTTCCCGGTTCACAGGGCGGCGCCAACGTGATCGAGTGGATCGACCGGGTGCTGGTGGACCTGCGCGAGGGGCGCATCAACGACGCCCGCGCGCTGCTGGCCGACGACGCGTGGCGCGCGCTGGACATGAGCGGCCTCCCGCATCCCATCCTCAGCCAGCTCACCGCCAGCCTCGCGGATGCGTCCCACGCCCTGGGTGAGGGCGACGGCGGCTCCCCGGCTGACGCCGAAACCGCGCTGCTCATCGCCCGCTCCCGCTTCATGCCGGGGGGCTGACGAGCTCGCCCTCCCCCCGCCCCCATCCCCCTCCCGGAGCCTTCGGAATCATGCGCCTGCTCTTCGCGTTCCTCCTCGTCCTCGCCGCGACCACGTCCGTTCCCGCCGCCGCGCAGGTGGAGGGCAGCTTCGTGCTGGCGCAGATCAACGGCCAGCCGCTCCCGTCCGTCTCGCCCGCCGAGACCAACATCATCATCGAGAGGATGGCCCTGCGGCTCGGCGCCGATGCACGCTACACGATGGGTTTCCGGGTGCGGAGGGACGGCGCCGATTCGCGGTTCCAGGTCGATGCCAGCGGCACGTACCGGATCCAGGGGGACCAGCTGTCCCTCCAGCCGGACGCGGGGAGCGTGGGCGAGCCCGTCACGTACCGCTGGACGCTGAGCGACGGCGCGCTACGGCTCTACGACGAGCAGGAGAACGAGTACCACCTCGTGCGACGGGCCGCGGCGGCCGCCGGCGAGCCGTGGTCCCCCGGCTCCTGGAACGCGATCCAGATCAATGGGCAGCCGCTTCCCGCACCGTGGCCGCCGGAGCCGCAGCTGACCGTCACGCAGATTTCGTTCGAGTTCACCGGGGACGGGCAGGCGACCGCGCGCCTGGCCGGCACCATGGAGGGCGAATCCGGGGAGGAAGTGAACCGCGGGCGCTACCGGATCGAGGGTGACCGGCTCATCATCCTGGATGACGACGGCGAGGTGGACGAGGAGTTCGGCTGGTCGCGCGGCGACGGAATGCTGGTGCTCGTGGACAAGCACGGCCACAGCTACACGCTGGCCCCGGCGGCGGTGCCCTGACCTCTCCGCCGCCAAGCGGCGGATACCCGGGGCCGGCGATCCCCTGCGCGGCCCCCGTCCCGCGCTCACGCCCGGCATCCTCCCCGCGACGCCGAAGGAACCCGCGGCCGCCTCGCGGCGTAGCATCGCGCCGAAATCCATCCGCTCCCGCTCTCGCAAAGGCCTCTTCATGCGCGCTCGCTTCATCGCCCCCCTCCTCCTGCTCGCCGCGTTCGCGGCCTCGCCCGCCGCCGCGCAGCTGCCGGGCCGCTACCAGCTGGTCAGCATCAACGGACAGCCCCTCCCCGTCGCGTCGTCGGCGTACCGGGGGGTGACGGTCACGCGCGCCCTGTTCTGGTTCGAGGAAGACGGCCGCTACAACATGGCGATGTCGGGCGACACCGAGTCCGAGGGCCCGGCCCGGCAGCACGCCGCCGGCGCGTACGTCGTCGTGGCCGATTCCGTCCGGCTGATGCGGGAGTTCGGGGAGGGGACCTTCGCCAGGTACCGCTGGGTGCGCCAGGGCGACACGCTGCACCTGTACGACGCGGAGGAGAACGCCTACCGCCTGCTGCGCGACAACGCGGCCGCCGCCAGCGAGCCGTGGAGCCCCGGCACATGGACCGCCATCCAGCTGAACGGCCGCGACATGCCCGCGCCGTGGTTCACGGATCCCGAGAGCACGATGACGGAGGTGACGTTCATCTTCACCGCCGGCGGGCGCGCCACCCTGCGGCTGCGGGGCGGCACGCCCGGCGATCCCGATGAGGACGTGGACACGTTCCGGTACAGGGTCGCCGGCGACAGGATCCTGTTCCTGGACGAGCGCGACGGCGAGGTGGATGACGCAGTCGTGTGGTCGCTGCGCAACGGCATCCTGCAGCTCACGGACGACCGGGGCAACGTCTACACCCTCACGCGCCGTCCCGGACGCCAGGGCCCGTGAGCAGCACGTATGGGTTCATGTCCCCCGCGCCACTAGCGGTTGGGCTCCGTGACGGTGCCCTGACCCCTCCGCCGCCGGGCGTGAGATGCCGACGCACGATCCCATGCGCGGCCCGGCCCACGCTCACGCCCGGCATCCTCCCCGCGACGCCGAAGGAACCCGCGGCCGCCTCGCGGCGTAGCATCGCGCCGAAATTCATCTGCTTCCGCTCTCGCAAAGGCCGGTTCATGCGCGCTCGCCTCATCGCCCCCCTCCTCCTGCTCGCCGCGTTCGCGGCCACGCCCGCCGCCGCGCAGCTGCCGGGCCGCTACCAGGTGGTCAGCATCAACGGACAGCCCCTCCCCGTCGCGTGGCCGGCGGTGCGGTGGGTAACGGTCACGCGCGCGCTGTTCTGGTTCGAGGAAGACGGCCGCTACAACTTCGCGATGTCGGGCGACACAGAGACCGAGGGCCCGGCCCGGCAGCGCGTCGCCGGCACCTACGCCGCCGTGCGCGATTCGGTCCGGCTGATGCGGGAGTTCGGGGACGTGACCTTCGCCGAGTACCGCTGGGTCCGGCAGGGAGACACGCTGCACCTGTACGACGGGGAGGAGAACGCGTACCGGCTCCTGCGCGACAACGCCGCCGACACCAGCGACCCGTGGAGCCCCGGCACCTGGACCGCCGTCCAGCTGGACGGCCGCGACATGCCCGCGCCGTGGCCCCGGAGCCCCGAGACCATGACGACCGAGGTGACGTTCACCTTCACCGCCGGCGGGCGCGGCACCAGGCGCATCCGGGAGGAGAGCCAGGGCGAGACCGGCGAGGGCGAGTACACCTTCCGGTACAGGACCACCGGCGACAAGCTCCTGCTCGTGGACCAGTACGACGAGGTGGTGGAAGAGTTCGCGTGGTCGCTGCGGGACGGCACGCTGCGGCTTACGGACGAGCGGGGCCACGTCTACACCCTCCGGCGCCGTGGCCGGCGCTAGGGCTTCGTGAGCAGCGTGTAGGGATTCAGGTCCCGCCCGCGCCACCAGCGGTTGGGGTCGGTGACGGTGAAGATGGCAAAGTGCAGGTGCGGGCTGCCGCTGACGTTGCCCGTGCTCCCCACGTAGCCCAGCGTGTCGCCCGCGCGCACGAGATCGCCCACCTTGAGCCCGGCGCGAATGCCGTTCAGGTGGGCGTAGTAGTAGATGGTACGGCCGTCCATCCCCCGGTGGTAGAGGGACAGCCCGCCCACCGCGTTGCTGTCGCGGTTCACGATCACGCCCGCCGCGGCGGCCAGCACGGGCGTGCCCTTCGCCGCGAAGATGTCCACGCCCTTGTGCGCCCGGCCGCCGGAGCGCGCGGCGCCGTACGTGTCCTTCAGCTCCTCCCTCCGCACCCCTGCCACGGGGATGGTCAACCCCGTCGCCGCCACCTCCCGCCGCAGCTCGTCACGCTTCGGAAAGCCGATCACGAGGGCGCGGTCGGTCACGGCCAGGTAGATGGCGATCCCCAGCAGCAGGCCCACTTCCAGCAGCGCCGCCGCGATGGTCGCGGTGCGCAACGTCACCCGTCGCCGCATGCTTCTCCCCGTCCCAGGTGAACCACGGCTGCGAAAGGGCAGAAAGCGAGCCGCTTTGGTGGATCAGCCCCGATCGCGGCCGCGTTCGTGCACCGCGGCGGAGCCGGGGGCAGGATGTTGAAGGAGGGATGCCACCCGTTGTATCGAACGGAAGGGAATACGGATGCGGAAGGGATCGGCGGAGCCGGGGGAGCGGAGGATCGTGCTGCTGACCGGTGCCAGCGGCTACGTCGGCGGGCGTCTGCTGCCGCGGCTGCGTGAGGCGGGATACCGCGTCCGCTGCTTGGCCCGACGGCCGGAGGTGGTGCGGGAGCGTGCCGGCCCCGGCGTGGAGGTGGTCGCCGGCGACGTGCTGGACCGTGCCTCCCTCGACGCCGCGCTGGACGGCGTGGACACCGCATACTACCTCGTCCACTCCATGGGATCGACAGGCTCCTTCGAGGAGGACGACCGCGAAGCCGCGGCCAACTTCGGCGCGGCGGCGCGGGCGGCCGGGGTGCGGCGGATCGTCTACCTGGGGGGGCTGGGACGCGACGACGGAGCGTTGTCGCCGCACCTGGCGAGCCGGCACGAGGTGGGGCGCATCCTGCAGGACGCGGGCGTGCCGGTGCTGGAGTTCCGCGCGTCCGTGATCATCGGCTCGGGGAGCCTGTCCTTCGAGATGATCCGCTCGCTGGTGGAGGGGCTTCCGGTGATGATCACGCCGCGCTGGGTGCACGTTCTCGCGCAGCCGATCGCCATCGACGACGTCCTGGATTTCCTGCTGGCGGCCCCGGAACTCCCGGGCGAGGCGTCCCGCATCTACGAGATCGGCGGCGCCGACCAGGTCACCTACGCCGGCATCATGCGTGAGTACGCGCGCCAGCGCGGGCTCCGCCGCCGCATGGTCCCGGTCCCGGTCCTGACCCCCTACCTGTCCAGCCTCTGGCTTGGCCTTGTCACGCCGCTCTATGCGCGCGTGGGGCGCAAGCTGATCCAGAGCATCGTCCACCCCACGGTGGTGCGCGACGGTGCCGCGCTCCACGATTTCGGCGTGCGGCCCGTGGGGGTGGCGGAGGCGGTGCGACGGGCGCTGGCGGGAGAGGACTCGCAGTTCGCGAAAACGCGCTGGTCAGACGCGCTCTCCGCCGCCGGCGAGCCACGGTCGTGGGGCGGCACGCGCTTCGGCAGCAGACTGGTGGACTCCCGTACGGTGACGGTCCCGGTGCCCCCCTCCGCCGCGTTCCACCCGATCCAGCGGATCGGCGGCGACACGGGATGGTACGCGTGGAGCTGGCTGTGGCAGCTACGGGGCTTCCTGGACCTGCTCGCCGGCGGCGTGGGCACCCGGCGCGGACGATCTTCGCCCACCGAGCTCCGGATCGGCGACACGCTGGATTTCTGGCGGGTGGAGGCGTACGAACCCGACCACCTGCTGCGGCTTGCCGCCGAGATGAAGGTCCCGGGGCGTGCGTGGCTGGAGTTCGAGGTCACCGGCAACGGCGATTCCTCGACCATTCGCCAGACCGCGGTGTTCGACCCCGTCGGCGTGCTCGGCAGAGGGTACTGGTATTCACTGTTTCCCGTGCACCAGCTGGTGTTCGGGGGGATGTTGCGTGAGATCGCCCGCGCCGCCGTGCGCACCTCGCCAGCGGCTCGCGGCATTCAGTAGGGCGCCCGTCGCCAGCGGCCGGTCAGCCCTCGTCCGCGAACAGCTTGGACACCTCGGGCTTGACCACCTTGCCCATGGCGTTGCGCGGCAGGGCCTCCACGCGGCGCAGGGCGCGCGGCAGCTTGTAGGGGGCCAAGTGCTCGCGGGCCCACGCCTGCAGGGCCTCCAGCGTAAGCGGCGAGTCCGGCGCCGTCTCCGCGGCCACGCACACCCGCTCGCCCCACTCCGCGTCGTCCACGCCCACCACGGCGCACTCGCCGATCTCCGGGTGCATGCGCAGCACCTCCTCGATCTCCAGCGCGCTGACCTTGAAGCCGCCCGTCTTGATGATGTCCACGCTGCGCCGGCCCAGCAGCCGGACGTATCCATCCTCCACCACCCCCACGTCGCCCGTGCGGAACCAGCCGTCGCGGAACGCTTCCGCCGTGGCCTCGGGCCGGCGCCAGTACTCCAGGAACACCGTGGCGCCGCGGATCTCCACCTCGCCGGGGGTGCCGGGCTCCAACTCCGCGCCGTCCTCGTCCACCAGCCGCGCCTCCACCCCCGGAAGCGGCACCCCCACGAAGCCGGGGCGCCGCTCCCCGTGCAGCGGGTTCCCCAGCGCCATGCCGATCTCCGTCATCCCGTAGCGCTCCAGCAGCACGTGGCCGCTGATCTCCCGCCACCGCTCCAGCGTGCGCACGGGCAGCGCGGCGGAACCGGAGACCATCAGCCGCAGCCCCGCGCACCCGGCGGACATCCGCGCGCGCCGCTCCGGCGATGCCCCGTCGTACGCCGTGATCAACCGGCCGTAGACCGTGGGCACGGCCATGAACAGGGTCAGCCGCCCGCTCTCGATGGCGCGCCACGTCTCGTCCGCGTCGAAGCGCGGCAGGATCTCGCACGCGGCGCCGGACCACAGCGCGCACGCCAGCACGTTGACGATGCCGTGCACGTGGTGCAGGGGAAGGACGAGCAGCGTGCGGTCGTCCGCCGTCCACGCCCACGCCTGCACGAGCGACGTGATCTGCGCGCGCAGGGTGGCGTGCGTGGACACGACGCCCTTGGGACGCCCCGTGGTGCCGCTGGTGTAGACGATCATGGCCCGCCGCGCCTCGTCCACGGCCGGCAGTGCGGCGGGTTCCGCCGCGAGCGCGTCCCCCGTCGCGACGAAGCGCCGGCCGTTGCGGTTCGCGATGGGCCGCAGCACCTCCGCGAAGTCCGGGTGCGCCAGTACGATGGCCGTGTCCGCGTCCTGCACCACGTACTCCAGCTCCGCGGGGGGATGCGAGACGGCCAGGGGCACCGCGATGCCGCCCGCGCGCCAGATCCCCCACTGCACGGCCGCGTAGTCCCACCCCGGCGGCGCCAGGAACGCCACGCGCGCCTCGTGCAGGTCCGCCGCGCCGTCCAGCAGCGCCGCCGCCACCCGCGCGGACGCGTCCAGCAGCTGCGCGTACGTGAACGTGCCCTCCGGCGTCACGAGCGCCGTGCGCGCCGCGTGCCCGCCCGCGCGGGCGACGATGGGGAGTTCGACGAGGGGCGGATTCATGGCGCTGCGGCGGGGGGAGGATTCGCTGCGGGAACGCCGACCAAGGTAAGCGGCGGACCCCATGAACGCACTTCCCTTCCCGCCCTGGGCGGGGCGAAGTGCTCGGGCCCGGTTCGACGATGGACGTAGCGGCGGCCAGGACGATCAGGCAGCTTTTGCACCCCGTTGCGCGTCGACCTCCAGCCATTCCGCGACCAGGAACGTCAGGTCGCGGTGCCCCAGGTCGTGCGGATCCATCCCCAGCATCCGGCAGATCTCCGGCAGATCCTGCTGAAACCATCCGTAGCGCTCCACGATGCTGGCGGCTGAGTGCAGCAGCACACCGGGAGGTTGCGTCGTCGCGAGCGCGTTGCGCACGGCGCGGATGAGATCCGCCGGCTCTCCGTGGTGCGCGCGGATATCCTGCCCCGCAATGTCGGAAAGGAACTTCTGGAACCGGTACCGCTCGCGATCGAAGATGATGCAGGTTTTCTTCTTCTGCAGCGCGTCTCCGAACCGCTGCGCGCCCAGGAACAAGCCCAGTTCGAATGGCATGTTCATCCGCGGCAGCCCGGAATCTGCGTCCAGCTCCACGCGCGAGATGTCGTGCACGCTGTGGCAGCATTCCCCGATGATTCGTACGATCTTCTCGATGCGCACCTCGGCCCCGTTATCCGCTTCCAGGGCCGAGCGCGCGACCATCCCGCACGCGTAGATCGCGAAGACCAGCGCCTGGAACAGGGGCTGATACTCCTCATCGAACGGGCAGTTGATGAACACCTGCTTCGTGTACGGCCGGCGCATGGCCCTTTCCTCGCAAGTGCTGGGGAAACCTCCCGGCGGAGGGCGCCGCCGCGGTGAACGCTACCGGCGCCGCGTGTGCTTCGGACGGCCTTCGGCCTGACGCATCGCGAACACGGCTCGAACCGCCTTGCGGACGGCGACGGGATCGAGGTTACCTTTCTCCGGAGGGCGCTGAATCTTGGGCGGACGCTTCTCGGCACTCATGGTTCCTCCTCGGCTGCGGGTTCGGGACAGAAGGTACATCAACCCGCCGCCCGTTTCAAGTGTCCACTTCGCGCCATCGGGAGCACGGCACACATCCCGAATCCGCCTTATCACCCTGTCACGAAAGATCATCCCATGCCCTACGCCCACCGCGTAAAGCCAGGCAGCCACGTTCATCTCAAGGACTACGACGCGCGTGACACGTCGGGGGTGGAAAAGGCCGACGGGCAGGCCCGTTTCGCCGAGCTGAACGGCGAGCTGGACAAGATCCAGGAGGAGATGTACGCGGCGGGCAAGAACAGCGTGCTCATGATCCTGCAGGGGATGGACACCAGCGGAAAGGACGGGGCCATCCGCGCCGTAATGGCCAACCTGAACCCGCAAGGGTGCCGCGTGGAGTCGTTCAAGGTGCCCACGGGGCACGAGTTGGCGCATGACTTCCTGTGGCGCATCCACCGGGTGACGCCGGAGCTGGGCATGTTCGGCGTGTTCAACCGCTCGCACTACGAGGACGTGCTGGTGGTGCGCGTGCACAGCCTGGTGCCGGAGGGGGTGTGGAAGGCGCGCTACGAGCAGATCAACCACTTCGAGTCGCTGCTGGCGTCCAGCGGCACCATCGTCCTCAAGTTCTTCCTCCACATCAGCAAGGAAGAGCAGGAAAAGCGGCTGCTGGAGCGGGAGGAGGAGGTGGGCAAGGCGTGGAAGCTTTCCGCCGGCGACTGGCGCGAGCGCGAGCACTGGGACGCGTACCAGCAGGCGTACGAGGACGCGCTGAGCCGGTGCAGCACGGACGTGGCGCCCTGGCACATCGTCCCCGCGGACCGCAAGTGGTTCCGCAACCTGGCCATCACGGAAACGCTCGTGGAAACGCTGCGCCCGTACCGGGACTCGTGGAAGGCGGCGCTGGGGGAGATGAGCCGCGCGCGCCTGGCCGAGCTCGCCGCCTACCGGGCCGAGCGGGGATAGGAGCGGCTCCGAAGGCGGGATGAAAACGGCGGCGGGGCCGGGGGATTCGCATCCCCCGGCCCCGCCGTCGTTCCGGTGCCGCTCGCGCCTGGGCGGACCCGCGCGAGCGTCAGCCGCCTGCGATCAGGGCGCCGTCTTGGTGACGACGAACGTGGCGCGGTACTGCGACTGCGAGATGGCGCCGCCCTTGCTGCTGGGGTACGGGGCGAGCGACACCAGCGCGACGTTGTAGTTCAGGTAGTCCACCGACTTGGGCTCCAGGGTGGTGTTCAGCTCGGCGCCGAACGCCTTGCCGTCCTTGGAGAGCACCACCTGCACCACCGCGTTGCCGGCCCACACGCACTGCACGCCCGTGGGGCAGCGCGAATCGCTCGGCACGCCCTGGAAGCTCACCGTGAGGCCTTCGCCGGCCACGGTGGCGCTCTGGCCCACGCGCAGTTCGAACGGCGTGCCCACGGTCGCGTTGGCGCCGGCGGCGGCGCTGGCCGTCTCGGGCGCACGCACCGGGGCGGTGGGTTCCTGGCCGCAGGCCGTCAGGCTGGCGGCGAAAAGAATGGCAAAAACAGCGTTCTTCATGGTCGTGTCTCTCGTTGGGTCGTGGATCGCCAAAGGGGATGGCGGCCTGGTGATTGTCGGCTACGGGCGCCCGTTTGTTTCACGCCACCGTTCCGACAGAGGGGATGTTACACCCATCCCACGCCCCGGTCAATGCAAACAGTCAACCTATTGGTAATCAACAGTGTTATGTCGCAATGCACCCCCCGGACGGTCGTTCGTCCATTGCCCGATTGAGACATTACTGCCGCACGGTCGAGGGACACTTTCCTCAATCGCCTGGCGACCATCATCGGTGCGCGGACGGCGCAGTGGGGAACGTCGTACACATTCGCAAATTCACCGTTTCCAAATTTTAGAATCTGCTACAGATCCGCGGAGCTGCGGACACCACGCGGCTGCATATCGGAGCGGCAGGAGGGACCAAAACGGCGGCGGGGCCGGGAGGATATCTGCCTCCCCCGGCCCC